>Ga0207741_1000114_pt1 | contig 11923 bp, 7 predicted proteins | sample LuqExpMetageno39_FD_187797 | JGI IMG/M metagenome (GOLD analysis project Ga0207741, IMG submission 187797) | Tropical forest soil microbial communities from Luquillo Experimental Forest, Puerto Rico - Sample 39 (SPAdes) | ecosystem: Environmental > Terrestrial > Soil > Tropical forest ... | reverse complement strand
GGCACGGTGGAACAACTCGGGGGCACGATACTGAGCTTCGAGGGCGACTCGCTGATGGCGGGTTGGAAGTCAGGTTCGGGGTCGGCAACGCTGGCTTCAGCTGTTTGGAGAAGCTGCCACTGTGCCCTGCTCTTACAGCGCGAAATCGGTCAAACACTCGTCGAAGACGAGATGGTCACGTTGCGCTCGGGCATCGCGGCCGGGACCATAAACCTTGTCCACCTGCGGTCGCACTCGGGCAATTCGCGCGTCGTCCTTACAGGGCCTGGAATGCAGAAGGTCTGGCGCTGCGCTGCACTGGCCGAAAGCGGCGAGACCCTCGTGTCATCGGATACGTGGATGTATGTCGCCGAGCATGCGAAGGGTCGCCAAATGGTGGGTGGGCCTGTGCAACTCCTCGACATTGATACACCACCGCAACCGGATGCAGCCGCCTCACCAACTTGGTCCGATGGTCCGGATCTGGCGAGCTACCTACCCACCATCGTACGCTCGCGGCTCGCTTCGTCGCCATCACGATGGCTTGCAGAACTGCGCACGGTCACGACGTGCTTTATCAGGGTCACCGGCTCAGAACTTCTTGATAACGTCCAACAACTTGCGCAGGCATTCGACATTCTAGAGACCAAAATCACCAGGTTCCATGCTGATCTTTTGCGGATCACTGCTTTTGAGGGGGGCTTGCAAGGACTTGCCGTTTTTGGGTTGCCGGGCAGCGCGCATAAGGATGACCCGCGCCGGGCGATTCTTGCTGCGCTCGAACTGCAGGCCGACTTCAGCCGACTAGGTCTGAACGTATCAATTGGCACCGCCACCGGTGACGCTTTTTGCGGGGCAATCGGAACGGACCGACGCGCCGAATACACGGTGCATGGAGAGGCTGTGAACCGTGCTGCCCGGCTCTCCGCTCTGGCTGCGGGCCGCACGCTGGCCGATGAGTCGACCGCCCAAGAGTCCTCAAAGTTCATCAGCTTTCAAGGTCCCTGGTCGATACAGGTCCCCGGAATTCGCGCACCGATTTCGGCCTTTGTTGCACTGGGACCGAAGCGTGATAGTGCATTGCCGCCGCAGGACGTCCTGATTGGCCGGATTGAGGAACTTGCACGGCTCAATGCCTTGCTTGACGAGCGCAGGCGCTCAAAAAGCCAGATTACCATCGTCGTCGGAGAACCGGGCGTTGGAAAATCCGCGCTCGCCGGTGCTTTCATCAAATACTGCGGACAGATGGGCGTAACTGTGTTTGATGGGTTCGCCGATGACGTCGAGCACAACACACCATACTTTGCATTTCGTCGCGTTATACGGCGGTTGCTCGACATTGAGCTCCTGCAGGGACGCGAGGCCTACGAGCGTATCGAGGCGCGACTTGCGACGCGCCCTGAAGAGATCCGTTTCATTCCACTGCTGACAGATGTGCTCGACATTGGGCTCCAAGGAACATCGACTACCGATGAATTGTCGAGCGGCGTTCGATCAGAAAATCTGCGCCGTTTGCTCAAGAATCTTGTTCTCGACGGTCTGTTGGTACGGCCGAGCGTCCTTGTTATTGAGGATGTCCATTGGCTCGACGCCGCTTCGGCGACGCTACTTGCTGAACTCGTGCAGACCGGGAAGCCAATTACGGTGCTGCTAACATCGCGACCCGAGACGGTTCAAGGGCACATTCTGCAACGGATCCCGGATATCGATTATCTCAAGCTGGAGCCGCTTGACGAAGCGGACACTGCTGAGTTGGTCCGCTGGTCGCTCGAGCATGCCGATATTCCCGTTTGGTTGCAGCAAGCGATCTGGCAGCGTACTGGCGGAAACCCGTTTTTCGTTGGCGAGATCTGCCGGATGATCAAGCAACGTCGGCCGGAGACTTGGCCGCGCATAATCCCCCGGGTTGAAACTGATGAAGATAATTCGATAACGCTGCCCCAATCCGCTCGCGCTGCTGTTATGAACCGGACGGATACTCTCCTGTCCGACGAGCAGTTCGTTCTCAAAGTCGCGAGCGCCATCGGGCCAACTTTCACTGTAGCCGATCTTGAAGCAATTGAGCTCATCAGCGATGCAGGCATCAACGCGACCGACTGTGTCGCCAGCCTCACTGGCGCCCATCTGTTCAGAGCGGTACCGAACGATCCCGCTCGATTTACCTTCAGCCACAGGATTATCCGCGATGCGGTCTACGCCAGTATGCTGTCCGAGCAAAAGCGGGAGGCGCATGTTGCTATTGCGAGGGCAATCGAGCGCGGCGGACGTTTGCCAGAAGCGGAGACTCTGCCGCTCATCCTTAATCAGTGGCAGCGAGCGGGAGACCGGCCCAAGACCTTTGAGTATCTAGATCGTGTGGCAGAGCTGAGGCTGCGGCAGTTCGAAAATATATCTGCGATCGGGCATAGCGAGGCATTCTTAAAGATCGCCGGGGAAGAGGTCATTTCGGCGCCGCCCGGTCGTTTGGCGACTGCCCATTTTGTGCTCGGGGAAGCACAGCTAAACCTTGGGCGGATGGAAGCGGCGCGGACTAGCTTCGAGAATGGGCTGCGCCTGCTCAAGGTGCCGATGCCGCAGACCAAACTTGGTCTCGCGTTCGGAATGGTGCAACAGATAGCCGAGCATCTTGTCCGTTCCAAGACGTCTGCCGGCTACCACTCAGATGTAGAGAGGGGGCAACCGGATTCCGCTGCGGCCAACGATGCTACGTTGAAGGCAGCGCGGACATATGAAAATTTAACGTACATCTATTATTTTTACGGCGATAAGCTGCGACTCCTGTACTCGACGTTGCGTGCGACCAGTTTAGCCGAGTCTGCCAATCTCTCGTCAGTACTTGCGGTGAACTACGCGAGCCTGGGCGCGATCTGTGGTGTTATCCCGCTGCGTAAGCCGGCTCAGCATTACCTTAAGCTCGCGAACGAGTTGTCCGGGCAGTTGGGTATCCCAACGGTAACCGCCAAAGTCAATCTGCTGTCCGGCCTCTATAAGACGAGTGTTGGAGAGTGGCTGTCAGCCAAATCGTTTTTCGAGCTTGGCCTCAAGCAAGCCTCGAGTCTTGGCGACACTAGGCGTTGGAGCGAGCTGGCCGTCAGCCTGGAAACGATCATCAACCCATGGCTGCTCAATCCGAGCTACGGTGGTAACCAGGTCTGGAGCGAGCTCGTCGATAAGATCTGTCAGACGGCGCGCGCGAACGGTGATCCGCAAGTGCTTGGCAGTGGTCTAACTGGCGCGATCCGTGGCTATCGCGTCATTCAGGCGGACGCGCGCGCGCATGCATATTTAGATGAACTCTCCTCCTTCGTGCGCGAGCAATCTGCGGTATTGGAGCCAATCCATAGGCTCGAGGGCGCGGCCCTTTTGGCCGACGCCGCGCTTGATCGCGGAGACCTTTCAACTTGGCGAGATTGGCTCAAGCATGCAGAACTTTCGATCAAAGCCGTCAACCCTAGGATGAAGTCGCGCACGCTTTCGGCTCTCAGCGCTGCTTTCAGCACGGCGATGAGACAACCTGAACACGCCGAGCCTGCGGACGTGCGGGATATTCGTTACAGGATTGCGAAGGCGTGTGCAGCAAATCTTGATCACTTCGCGCGCATTTATCCGATTGGACGCCCCCGTGCTGCTCTATTTCAAGGTGATCTTGTAGCCAATTTGGGAAGAACCGCACGCGCGGCCAAGCTCTGGCGGCAGGCGCTGGCGAATGCGCTTCATTTGGATATGCCTGCCGACGCCCTTGCATCACTTGCCCGGCTTCGTGCAGCCGAATTTTCATTGTCCGAAACCGAGTTGCGCGCCGCGCAAAACCTTGATGCGTCGCTGCTGGCTCGCGATTCGGAATTTCGCAAAACCGCACAGCTTGCCGCGACCGCGATCACTATTGGAGGGGGAAGTGCTCTCGCGTGATTATATGCCCCGTATCCTGGTCGTCGTTGCCCATTTTGATGACACCCGCAATCCCGATGGTCGACCCAATTTTATTCCGCAGGGTCTCGGCCACGCATTTCTTGCGGGCGCATTCCACCATCAGAATGTTGACGTGCGGATCTACAGTGAGTTCCATAGTGGACCACTCAAAGACGAACAGGCCTTTGCTTGGCCCGATATGCTGGTGCTTACCGGAGTGACATCCGCATTCGACCGCATGCGGCAGCTCGCAGCGTACGTTCGAACTAAATCTCCCACCTGTGTAGTTGTCGCCGGAGGGCCGGCTGTTCGCAACTTGCCTATTTTGAGCGCTGCCGCCTTCGACTATGCCTGCCACGGCGATATCGAAGAACTCGCCGCAATCGTACGCGAGGTTTTTGGCGCCAACGCCGTAGCCGACCATATGCGCCCGCGATTTGATTTGCTGACCTGGAAGAGTCCAATCAACTACGTCGAGACTAGTCGCTATTGCAATTTTCGTTGCACTTTCTGCGCACTGACCGCGGAACGACGTGACTACAAGATCTACGATCTTGGCTATATCGAGGAGCAGATCAGAAGCTACCCTCAAAAAAAGCCGGTCCTATTTATTGATAACAATTTCTACGGCAACAATCGCTCATTCTTCTTCCAGAAGCTGGATCTTCTGAGGGATCTAGTCAAGGAGGGGGTTCTGCCGGGTTGGATCGCGCTTGTCACGGGCGACTTCTTTTCGGATCAGCAAAACGTTATCCGCGCACGGCAGGCGGGTTGTATCGGCCTGTTCTCCGGAGTCGAGAGCTTCGACGCTGACCAGATCAAGGCGTATAATAAGCGGCAGAGTCTTTTGCCGCAGATCGAAGTGATCAAGGCCTGTTTGGAAACAGGAATCGTATTTCAATACGGACTGATCTTCGATCCAACTACACAGCACGTGCGGCAAATGAAGGATGAGCTCGATTTTACATTTCGATGCGACGCCATACCGTTGCCGGCATTCACGAGCCTCACTATCCCTTTGCTCGGCACACCACTTTTTCACGATCGGGTTAAGTTGCGTCAATTTCTGCCTCTGACCAAGCTGCGCGACATGGACGGGTTCACCCTGCTGACGAAGCCACTGGACGAAATGGAGCGGGTTCTTCCGTTTGTGCGCAGTCTCGTCGAACTCGATGGACGCTTCAGCGAATTCGCACGCCGCGGATACGGATTATTGCGACGGTACTGGAGATCGCTCTCGGCACGTCAGATTGCATTTCTCGTGGCGAACAGTTTTCCCAAGCTCATAAACAAGCGACGAACCGTTGCGACCGTCGACAATGACAACCTTACCTACATCACGACCACTCAACCGCTTGGCCCTCTTTACAACCCAATGTTCGCAGTTCCCGAGCAGTACCGTGATTACTTCCGCCCAACGATTGTTACGGATGGGGAAGGTGAGCTCGAATTCGAAATTGCAGAAAATTTGGCACGGGCTTTTGCGCTAACATCAAAAACAAACGACGCGTCCATTTCTGCAGCTTAGGGGGAAAAATGGCTGCGAAGAAGAAATCCGGCCGCCGCAGCGTAAGCACGGGTTCAGTCGACGTCCACTGCCATGTTTTCAATGCGCAAGACGTGCCGGTACGCAAGTTCGTTGAGCTCGTTTACCTGGAAAAATACCCCGGCGGATCGCTACTCGATCCTTTGATAGATTTTATCGAGTATATCATGCGTCTCGGTGCGCCGACCACGCGCGAGGAGATCGACGAGTTAACGCATGCCGGTTTGAGACTCGTTCGCCTGAAGCCTCACGGAACTCGCGCTTACAATATCCGCGTTGTCTCTCACGCGCTTGAGCAGATGTGGAATCGATCTTCTAAGGACCAGCAATGGGTGCGGCAGCACTTCAGCCCGCAGCTACGCAAACACTTCGGGAGTAAACGCCAGATTGCTGTGACTCCCACCCATTTCAGGCAGACGGCGCAGTATTTAATGGGGCTTCCTGACATTGGGACCTGGATCAAATTCGCATTAATCTACACCAAGCCCCGATGGGAAATTACTCAAGAGCTAGTTTCCCTGTCCGCAACTCAAGCCAAAGATGTGTTTCTCTACACGCCAGCGGTGTTGGACATCGGTTTCCCCCTAGGTGAGGGCAATACATCGGATCTCGGTGAGCAGGTCGAGGTAATGAGTCTTATCGCGCAGATCAAAAACAGGAACTGCGCGGTTCACGCTTTTGTCGCGTTCGACCCCTTTCGTGCCAGTTCGGATGCAAACGTGCTTGCAACCGTGAAGGATGCAGTCCTGAATAAGGGCGCCATCGGGGTAAAGATGTATCCACCGATGGGATTCAAACCGTGCGGCAATGCCAACCCGGAACTTGATCGACAAATGAAAGACATCCTGGGTTTCTGCCTCGCGGAGGACGTCCCGATCTTGGTGCACTGCAGTTTTTCTCAATTTGTGCAGCCAGCCGACGGTGTCTGCGCTGCGCCGGAGGCTTGGCAAGCGTTTCTAAAACAGGACGGCCACGCGAACCTACGGCTCAACCTCGGCCACTGCGGAGGTCCTTGGGATTTGGCGGCAAACCCCGTGACTAAAACAATCTGGACCGAGACTGTCATCAAGCTGCTCGGATCTTGTGACTATCCACACCTTTATGCGGATTTAGGCGACGACTCGTGGATTCTTGACCCGTGCAGCAATGACAACATGAACCTCATGAATCAACTCCTTGGCTTTCTAAAAAATAATCCAAACGCCCGCAGCCGACTCCTTTACGGATCGGACTGGAGCCTGCTCGCCCGCGAGACCGGGGCGAATAACTACTATGCCTCCATGAAAAAGTGGTTCGGTAAGCTTTTGAACTTCACCGCCGCCGAACAGCTTGGCTATCTCGGCGGCAATGCGCTGTGCTTTCTCGGCCTTGCCAAAAATAAAGACGGATCAAAGCCAAAAAATCGCCAGCGCCTCGAAAAGTTCCGCAGTAGCAAGGCACTTGACATGTCGATCTTCTCCAAGATCGATGCATTGAGGCCGGAATGTTGATGCACGAAGCCTGCATGTAACCCAATTTGAGCATTGGTATTAGTTCGTCGGCTTCTCAGCTGGCGCAAATTCTCCCGAAACGTACGAGCATAAAGGCGCCGAATGGTGGCACCTTATGGTGGTCTATAAGTCTAATATCTCCATGCTTTTCCGCCCAGGCGAGTAGACGTGCAAGGGGGAATTCCGGCCGCAACCCGAGCGGTCGCGCATAACGTGAAGCCCAGCGTTCGATAGCTGCGGCAAGACCCGTTTCCGAATAGAGATGATTCACCAGGATGATTTGTCCGCCCGGCTTTAGCACCCGCGCGCATTCGGAAAGCACGCGTTCCGGATTGTCGACAAGTGTGATGACAAATTGACCCACTACGCAGTCGAAGCATTGATCTGCGAAGCTGAGATTGGCCGCATCCATCTGCAATAGTTGTTTGACATAGGGATATCGGCGGTTGGTTATGCGTTCCTTTGCACGGGCAATCATTGGAGCCGATATGTCAATTCCAATCATTTCGGTGCAACCATAGTAGTCGCCGAGAGAAAGGCCTGTGCCGACCCCGATCTCAAGGATGCGGCCACCAACCTTTCGCGCCGCACGTGCAGTGACACGACGGGCATTCAGGAAAATTGGTCCGCATACGAAATCATAGATTGGTGCCCATTTAGCATATGCATTCTGGATGACATCTTGCTCGGGATCGCGATCGGTCAATCTTGATCTGGGTGATCGTCCAAAAAGGCGCAAAACGCCGGAAACGACAGAGGCAGCAACTATAAAACAGACGACGGGTATCCAAAGGATCACAACGCCGAACTGGCCTCGCCGTGCTCTTTTGTATGTTAGGCCGAGCATTACTCCGGAACCGGACTGACGCCAGCGGTGTTCAGACGGCTTCGCCGCGACCATTCGAAATGGGACAGGATCGCAACACTCGCCGCCGCCGCGAAGAAACACCACACTGAAATAAGGGCTTCCCAATAAACGGCATAAGCTACGACTAGGCCCGCAAGAACAATTACACCAAAGACGAACACCGTGCGCTCCGATGAGAGCAAGAGCGGGAGGCCCATTGCGGCGACATAAGCGACCCCACCGCGTACGGTGGCCAATATTTCGTCAAATAAACGATGTGGCCATCCAGGATTGTTGGGACCTGCGGGTGACCAAGATTCCACCACAGCAAATAAGCGCCGACACCTGTGCCGATGCCCAAGCAAACGCTCATTAAGCGCCGGCGATTCTCACTTCGCTCGACCAGCCATACTGAGATTGCTGCATACGAGGCCCAAAATGCTTCCGCAAAAAATAGGTAAAAGAGGGTCAACGCCTTTGAGAGCGGCCCATTAGGTGCCAGCGGAAGGTTGAGCCATAACACTCCCTCAACACCCTGTTGGAGAGCGAAGAGAAGAGGCATGGCTGCCAAGGGCAGTTCTCGTCGTTCATTCACCCGGGTCAGCGCGACGATCCCAATGGCGCTCGTTACTGCGGCCGTGATGAAGCTCGCTGGAGCCGAGAAGCACATCGCTTTCTGTTCACCTCTCGGTTTTTTGAACATTGGAGCGGAACGGTACGCAGCAAACGTTTGAACCATTGAATTTACAAGCTGCTTTGTGTACTCACCTTGTGTACTCGGATCAAGGCGGTAACCTACAAGGCAACGCCTTTGGCATCGTTCGATGGGGGGATCGATGGTGCTTACCCGCCGTCAGATTATTAATGGAGCTCTTTCAATCGGGGCCACTAGCCTTGGTGGCTGTGTCTTTGTCCGCCCAATTACGGCGTTCTGTCCCGACGATCCGCGGATCAGTAACCCAAACAGCCCGCTCACAATTGACGTGCACGGCCACGTTTTCAACGGGTCCGACATCCAGATTGAGCGCTACATCACTCTGGTGCGTGCTCGCCAAACACCGGCTTTGAAGGATCTCGGCGAGATTCTTCAGGAGGTTGGTTGGGAGGTAGCTCCAAGCGGCGCGCAAGAAATATCCGTCTTGCGCCAGATCAACCAACGCCTTAGCGCGGGATGCGGACCCGGCGAGTTCGAGCGCCTTCACATCGCGCACCGTAACGAAAAGTACCTAGCGGGTAGGTCTGCACTCAATGAAGCGCTTACGAGAGTCGAAAGCCGCCGCCGTCCAGCGTTCCGCTCCACATACGGCGGGAATGCAGTCGCAAATGCCATAAGGTCACTCCCAACGAGTTACCCCGAGTATCATCGTTGGCAATTGCGGAGGGCGTACAGAGCTGTTGGAACGGACGCGGTTAATGCTGCGGTGGCGTTTGTCATGCGGCAATTCCAATACCGGTACGTAAATGTTTTCGACTTCCTGACGGAATACTCGTCGGGTTCTGCAAGAAAGATCGACTTGCTCATCTGTCACTGCCTGGACTTTGATTGGCCATTGGCCCTCGGCAAGCCCACGATGACGCCAATTGCGGACCAGATCGATGTGATGGAGCAGATTTCCATCCTGACGGGCGGACGCGTGCATTGCTACGCTCCATTCGACCCGATGAAGCAGGTCGCGTATAACCTCGGGTACTCTACCGAATCCCCCGAGAGTCTCGTGCAGAAGGCGATCCTTTCGCAGGGTTTCGTCGGCATAAAGATTTATCCCCCGATGGGGTTCGCTCCGGCCGGCAATGCGCACATGAAGCCTGGCTTTTGGAACAGGAAATGGCTGCCCGCCCCAATGCACCGGCCAGACCTCGGACGGCGTCTTGATGATGTGCTTGCACGGCTCTACTCGTGGTGCGTTGCAAATGGGGTGCCGATTATGGCCCATACGTCGCCGTCCGAAGGACCTTGCAGCGATTTTGAAAACCTGACTGCCGCTGATTACTGGTGGGCTGTGCCGGGAGGATTGACGGTGAATTTCGGCCACTTCGGCGACACCGAAATAGCTCCAGACAACTTGTCGCGAGCATTGGCGTACTGGAGATTGATGGGCCGCTCTGGGTCTCACGGCGCCAATTTCTACGCCGATGCCGCCTACCTCACCGAGGCGCTGAAAGAGCCAGTCAAATTGACTGAAGCACTTCGGAGGCTCTTTCAGATGGCCCAAGGCAAGACATCACCTGCTCTCGCACAAAGGCTTATGTACGGCAGCGACTGGGAAATGCTCGTGATCGAGGGCTCCGCTAGTGAAAGCTACCTGAGTAACTTTGAGCAGATATTCTCGAACTTAGATCGTGATTCTTCATTGGGAGCGCAGGGCAAGCTAAGTGCACGCTTCTTCGGGATCAACGCGGCAAATTATCTGTCGCTCCGAGCTGGATCCGCCGCACGCGCACGGCTTGATGCGTTCTATGCCGCGCGAGGGGTTCCAACACCCCAGTGGGCTCAAAAGGTTAATGCTCTTCCACCGCTCGTGGCTTGAAGGCGGCGTCGGCGGCACTGCGAGACAGATGGCTTTGGTGGTGGTGGAGCAGCGGCCCACAAAATTGCTGGCCGACATCTGCTAACGGCGTAGACATCCCTATCAACTATATATGAATATGAAATGTGGGCTGCTTCACGCTCAGTGAGCTAGAGCCGGCGCTACCGTCTTCATTGGTCTATGGGGGGTAAAATGGAGCCGAAGTACCGCATTTTGTCGCTGGATGGCGGTGGCACCTGGTCACTCATCCAGATCATGGCTCTGAGGAAGCTTTTTCCAGACGGGAGGAAGGGCCGTGCGATTCTGGAGGAATTTGATCTGGTGGCCGCAAATTCCGGCGGCAGCTTTGTTCTAGGAGGCCTGCTCGAAGATCTAACCCTCGACGAACTTTTCAACTACTTTGAGGATCAGACGAAACGCGAAGCGATCTTTTCCCCGAACAATTCGCTATTCTACCGGGTACTGCGTGCGATCGCCCGGGTCGGCCCGAAACATAGCTCGCAGGCAAAGCTACACGCAATCAAGAGTTTCCTGCCTAACAGAGGTGGCGTTCCACTGCAGCAGGCTGCGCTTGGGATTCGGCGGAGTTCGAAAGACATACATCTTCTAATTATCGGCTTCGACTACGATCGAAACGTCGCAGCGTTTTTCCGATCCGCGCCCGTCGGAAAATCACGACCTCAAGTGCGGCCGGCTGGCCAGGTTCAGGCAGCAGCTTGGGGCAATGGCGCACCAGCCAGCGTTACTCTCGCCGAAGCGATCCACGCATCAAGCAATGCTCCGGTCAATTATTTTGATTTACCAGCCGACTTCCCACCACATGAACAGCGCTATTGGGACGGCGGGGTAACAGGCTGTAACAACCCAATTGTGGCCGCCGTTACTGAGGCATTAGTACTCGACACGAAGCCAAGTGACATTGCCGCGCTTAGCATCGGGACAGGTACTGTTTCACTGCTTTGGCCACAGCATGGCCAGACATCACCATTTTACAACACGCTAATCCAAAAAGGTCTTCAAGATTTCAAGCAACTTCGTGCGGATGTTCTAAAACTTGCGACATCGATACTCGATGACCCGCCGGATATCGCTACATTTCTGGCTCATGTGATGACTGGTGGGGGCAAAGGCGTTATCGCACCTGCCGATAGTCGAATTGTTCGCCTAAGTCCATTGGTTAGTCCGATCAAAGTCCAGAATGAGTGGCAAGCACCTGGGGGCTGGACTCCTGAAAGGTTCGCTTATCTAGCGAACCTAGACATTGATATCGTCGAGCAGGAGCAGGTCGACACAGTTACAGATTATGCTCAGCTGTGGATCGACGATAAAGCTCTAAATCAACCTATCCGAAGGAACTTGACCACGTTAAGTGTGGAGCTCGGCTTTGATTCGTTCAGCGATGCTGCTGCAGCCTGGCAAGCAATAAAATAAGATGAGATTTAGTGATTTTGAAAAGTATTGCTTGGTGGGCAAAAGCGCCTAATATCTCCCGACCAGCGCTTGAGGTCCGCGCCGGTATCGATGATCTCCAGCGTTTTTTCCTTCACCCGCTCGAGCAGCCGTCCGCATTTCCACTGCGTGACAGCGAGGCCCACCCAAAAGGTGGTCCATCGTCGAGGCTCGG
>Ga0207741_1000106_pt1 | contig 12261 bp, 10 predicted proteins | sample LuqExpMetageno39_FD_187797 | JGI IMG/M metagenome (GOLD analysis project Ga0207741, IMG submission 187797) | Tropical forest soil microbial communities from Luquillo Experimental Forest, Puerto Rico - Sample 39 (SPAdes) | ecosystem: Environmental > Terrestrial > Soil > Tropical forest ... | reverse complement strand
CCGCTCGCCAGCACCCCGCGCTTTACCGCTTCGAGCAGTTCCGGGAAGTGGCGGTGGCAGTTATTGAAGCCGGACGGCGTATAGGCGATGCCGACCACCGGCTTCGTCAGCATCTCGCGCGAATAGCCCATCGACTGCGCGAAGGAACGGCGGAGGTAGAGCGAGAAGTCCCGGTCGCCGTAATTGGTCAGCCCATTGGCAATGCCGGTCGGCCGGTCGGTCATGCGTATTCCCCCAAACTTTCCGTAACTTAGAACATTGATCCTTTGTTCTGGCTAGTTCTTAGGGGCTAAGGTCGCAACCCCGGCTATTTCCCGCAAGGAAGCCGTGTAAGTGTGTCGAATTCGCCTCGGAACGATTTTTTCACGCAGGAGCTTTGATATCAATCAATGAGCCAGTTCCCGATTCCGCGAAATCTCGCCTCGACAATGCCCTTGGAACGCCTCTAAAAAGGGCTTGCCGCGCGGGAGGGGGAAAGAAATCGTCATGGATTACAACGCGTTTTTTGCGTCTGCACTGAATACCCTCAGGGATGAGCGCCGCTACCGCGTTTTTGCCGACCTCGAGCGTATCGCCGGTCGTTTCCCGCATGCGCTCTGGCACTCCCCGCAGGGGGCCCGCGAAGTCGTCATCTGGTGCTCCAACGACTACCTCGGCATGGCGCAGCACCCAAAGGTGATCGGCGCGATGGTCGATGTGGCCGCACGCATGGGGACGGGCGCCGGCGGCACGCGCAACATTGCCGGCACCAATCACCCGCTGGTCGAGCTCGAGCGTGAGCTCGCTAACCTGCATGGCAAGGAAGCCGCGCTCGTCTTCACATCGGGCTATGTCTCGAACCAGACCGGCATCCCGACGATCGCGAAACTGCTGCCCAACTGCCTGATCCTGTCGGATGCTCTGAACCACAATTCGATGATCGAGGGCGTGCGCCAGTCCGGCTGCGAGAAACAGGTCTGGCGGCACAACGACGTCGGCCATCTGGAAGAGCTGCTCAAGGCGGCGGATCCGGATCGTCCAAAGCTGATCGTGTTCGAGAGCCTCTACTCGATGGACGGCGATGTCGCGCCGGTGCACGCCATCTGCGACCTCGCCGAGCGGTACAATGCGATGACCTATGTCGACGAGGTGCACGCCGTCGGCATGTACGGCGCGCGTGGCGGCGGCATCTGCGAGCGCGAAGGCGCGATGCACCGCGTCGACGTGCTAGAGGGCACGCTGGCCAAGGCCTTCGGCTGTCTTGGCGGGTTCATCACCGCGAGCCGCGACGTAATCGACGCCGTGCGCTCCTACGCGCCGGGCTTCATCTTCACCACCGCGCTGCCGCCGGCGATCTGCGCGGCCGCGACCGCGGCGATTCGCCATCTGAAGACCTCGAGCTGGGAGCGCGAGCGGCATCAAGACCGCGCCGCGCGCGTGAAGGCGGTGCTGAACGCTGCGGGACTTCCCGTGATGGGCTCTACCACGCACATCGTGCCGCTGTTCGTCGGCGATGCCGAGAAGTGCAAGCAGGCGAGTGACCTGCTGCTCTCAGAGCACGGCATCTACATCCAGCCAATCAACTATCCGACCGTGGCGCGCGGCGAGGAACGCCTGCGCATCACGCCGTCGCCGTATCATGACGATCACCTGATTGATCATCTCGCCGAAGCGCTGGTGGACGTGTGGGAGCGCCTCGACCTCCCGCGCCGACAGCGGGCGCTCGCGGCGGAGTAGCGGCTCCCGGACAAGCGGGTATTCTCTCAGCATGCCCGGCCTTGTGCCGGGCATGTTCGTCTTTGCGGCATGTCGGTAAGGAAGGTGGTCTGGAAGAACGCCGGACTTCGAACGGCTATGTCCGGCCATGACGATTTGGAGCATTGCCTCGCGTTTGGCATAAAAGCGGCATGACCGTTCGCTCAGGTTTCCTCCTTGCCGGCGTGATGGGATGGCCGATCGCGCAGTCGCGCTCGCCGGCGCTACATAATTTCTGGCTCGCGCAGCACAAACTCGCCGGCACCTATGTGCCGCTGGCGATCCCATCAGACCGCCTGGAACGAGCCTTGCGCGCGCTGCCCGCGCTAAACTTCGCCGGATGCAATCTCACGCTTCCGCTCAAGCAAAAGGCGATGGCGATTGTCGACGATGTCGACGAAACCGCGAAGGCGATTGGCGCGATCTCCTGCGTCATCGTGCGCGACGACGGTTCGCTCGGCGGCACCAATAACGACTGGTACGGTTTCACGCACAACATCCTCGAATTCGTGCCGGACTGGCGCGCCGATGCGGGTCCCACGGTGGTGATGGGCGCAGGCGGCGCGGCGCGCGCCGTCGTTTACGGTCTGCTACGCTCCGGCGCGCGCGAGATCAGGATTTGCAATCGCACGTTTGCGCGCGCGCAGGCGCTGGCCGATGCGTTCGGCGCGAATGTGTGCGCGGTCGCGTGGGGCGAGCGCCACGTCGCGCTCGACGGCGCGGCTATGCTAGTCAATACGACGAGCCAAGGCATGACCGGCCAGCCGCCGCTCGATCTTAAGCTCGACCGGCTCCCGACATCCGCGCTAGTCAACGACATCGTCTATATCCCGAGCGAGACGCCGCTGCTCGTTGCGGCACGCGCGCGCGGCAACCCAATCGTGACCGGGCTGGGCATGCTGCTGCACCAGGGCATTCCGGCGTGGAAGGCGTGGTTCGGCGTCGAACCGAAGGTCACGCCCGAACTGCGCGCCGCGATCGAGGCGACGCTTTAGGCGATCTTCGAGCGGTAGTGATCCCAGGTCTTCTTGAACAAGCTCGGTGAGCGCAGCTTCGCGCGGCAGGCGGCCTGCTCTTCCTCGCTGAATACGTAGGGCTCTCCGATCTGCATCGCCATGTACTGCCGGCGCGCGTTCTCCTCGACGTAGGCCGCATAGGCGAAGCATTCGAGAATGCTGTCCGCCGCGGCGACGACACCGTGCGCCTTCAGCAGCACGACCGGGTTCTCACCCATGATGGCGACCATCTTCTCGCCCATAGGCCGTGTGTTCACCGACATCGGCGAATCCATCACCGGCATGATGCCCAAGAGAGAGGCCTGCGCGTAAACGACCTTCTGCTCGACGCCGCACATCGTCAGATACGTCGACCATTGCGGATGCGTGTGAAAGACCGCGTTCACCGTTGGCCGTGCGCGATAGACTTCCGCATGGATCGGAAATTCCAGTGGCGGCTTCACGTTGCCGCCGTCGACGGGATTGCCGTCGAGATCGACGGTGACGATGTCCTCCACGGTGAGCGTCCCGCGCACTGACGCGCCGGAATTTATATAGAACGAGTGTGCATCGCGCCGCGCGCTGCAGTGGCCGTTGTGATCAATGTATTCCGCCCGCTCCAGCATGCGGATGGCATCGACCAGCTCCTGCTTGATCGCATCCTGTACGCGCATCGGCTTTCTCCTCACATCACCCGCCGTTTCCATAAATTCCACGAGCGGCCGACGGTGTCGACATTGATGATATCCGCAATGCGTCCCTCTTCCGCATCGAGTGCGGCGAGCGGACCGCCGAGCGCCATCGCCTGGTGCTGAATTTTCGCACTGACGACCGTGAAGATCGCGCGGAAGACCACCACCGGCAGGCTCGGCCCCACCGCGACCATCCCGTGGGCGCGCAACAGCGCGACCGGTTTGTCGCCGAGCGTTTGCGCCAGCGCGGCGCCCTTGGCGGCGTTATTGATGACGATGTCGGTGGTGCCGAATTTGTCACGGATGTCGAACACCGGCACGCCGGCCGCCAGAAAGGCGGCGTTGTGATACATCGCGCGCATCGGCGTCTGCGTAAGGCCGAAGGCGATCACCGACGGCGAATGGCTGTGCGCGATCGCCATGACGTCTGGCCTCGCGCGGTAAATCTCCCCGTGCAAGAAACGCTCGATGAAGCCTTTGCGCCCGCGCGCGTCGATCGCGTTGCAGGACAGATCGAACCGCATGATGTCGTCGGCCGTGACCATCTCCGGCGCGAGCGAGCGCGACATCAGGAAGTGCTCCGTCATCGACGGATGGCGCATGGAGACGTGACCAGCCGCATCGAACACGCCCTGATCGACGAGGATGCGGCTCGCTGCCGCCAGATCTTCCAGTGTGGCGTGTTCGACGGTCTTGCCGCTCATCGTTCCTCCTTAGAACTCTGGCGGAGATTTAACATCGTAAAGGCCGGGAGTCAGGTGTCACTCGCCCGGCGCCGGCTTTGCCTGTCGCTTCGCTTCTCGCCGCGCCAGCAGAGGCATCGCCAGGCCGACGAAGAGAATGCGAACGACGTGATGTGCACCGACATAGACGGGATCGAGATGCAGCGCGAGCGCGAGCAGCATCATCGCGTCGACCGAGCCGGGCGCGAACGCAATCACAACTTCGGCAAGCGGCAGCTTCACCAGAAATAAGAGCCCCGCCGCAAATACCGCGGCAATCGTCAGCGCGATCGCCATCGAACCGAACGCGGCGCCGAGGAAGCTGACGAAAAGCCGGAGGCGCATGTGGGCAAAGCGCGCGCCGATGATCGCACCAAGCGCGATGGCCGCGGTATTCGTCACCCACCACGGCATCGCGACATCGATGATCGCGCTGCCGTGCAGGCCGGCGGAGGCGAACATTGCGCCGAACAGTAGGCCCCCCGGCATGCGGAATCGATGCGCGGCAAAGGCCGCGATGCTGGCAGCTCCGATCAGAATCGCCATTTCGTCTAGCGATGCGAGCGTCAGCGGCGGTCCGGGCGGCCGCACTACGTGTCCGGCCAACCCGAGCAGCGCTAAGCCGGACGGCAGTCCGACCGCAATAATGACCACGCGCATGCTCTGCACGATCGCGATCGCGCGCAGATCGGCGCCGATCTCCGCCCCGACAGCGAGCACCTGCGACATGCCGCCGGGTGCAGAGGCGAGATAGGCGGACGTCCTGTCCCAACCGTGCACGACCTGAAGATAACTCGCGCAGCAGAAGCCGATGCAGGCCATCGCCGCGAGCAGCACGGCGATGCTCAACGGATAGGCTGCCATGCCGTTGAGCGTCTCGGGCGTGACCACCGCCCCGAGCGATGTCCCGAGCAGCACGAATAGGGCCCGCATCATCGGGAGCGGGATCGTCATCGGCCGACCGACGAGAGCGGCGGTCGAGACGACTAGGATGGAGCCGGACAGATAGCCGCCGGTAACTCCGGTCAGGCCGAGTCCAAGACCACCCGCCGTCGCAATGACGAGCGTTTCGGCAAGGTGGCGGAACGTAGTGAGGCGTTGAGCAGAGATCGGCAAGGGAAATCGCTTTCGGCGCGCTTCATGCCCTCATTCGGATGTACGCGTCAAATCGCAAGCGATGTCTCGGCGTCTTCGTTTGGTATATGCGATGACGCAAGCGGCCGCGGGTACGCTCTATATTAGCTGCTCAATGACGGTGGCGCAGTTGCACGGAGGGACAGCACAGCAGCGATAGGACAAAGCCAAGCGGATAAGGCCGGCCGATTCTTTGTTAAATCACCCGAGCTCACTTCCAGAGTGGTGGTGAGGAGCAAGTGAGTTATACGAGGCTGTTGCTGCAACAGTGGCCGTGTCACCTCACGTTCGAAGACGTCGGCCAGCCGATCAGCACGCGCGACCTAATAGCGGAGCAAAGCTTCCGACCGCTCATGCATCTGGTCGATGCATCTCCCGGATCCAAGCAGCAACACTCTCATTAAAGTCCCGCGTCGTCGCCTCAAGCCGTTGATAGGTCCACTAGGGAATTTCGTAGCGCGTCATGGCTGTCAAGACTATTGAATCATACGCCAATGACTTGGCCGTCCTCCATCACGATTCCGGCGTCATCCATGACGTAGGGAACACGCCCAAATGGATTGGGGTGGGTCGGCTGTTTTCGGCCCAGCGGAGATGACGTTGGTCCCCTCTCGGTCTGCGTGCTTTGGGGAGTGTTCCGCCGATTCGACCTGAGCGCAATTTTGTGCTGATTTAGAGGAACTTAGAGGCGCCGAACTGATGTCGCGCCGAGACACAGAAGCGCGTTAGAGATGCTGCAAAGCTGGGTCGTCATCGCGGTGGCGCTTGCCTATATCGGGCTCTTGTTCCTGGTGGCGAGCTATGGCGACCGCAAGCGCGGGCTCGGCCGCAGCGCGCGCACCCGGCTGCTGATCTATCCGCTGTCGCTCGCGATCTACTGCACCTCCTGGACATTCTTCGGCTCGGTCGGCTCCGCGTCGCGCACCGGCTATGAATTCCTGACTATCTATATCGGTCCGATGCTCATGGTCGGGCTGTTTTCGCCTCTGATCGTCCGCATCGTGCGGCTGGCGAAGGCGCAGAACATCACGTCCATCGCCGACTTCATCGCCGCGCGTTACGGCAAGGGACAGGCGGTCGCCGGGTTGGTCGCGCTGATCGCGATCATCGGAACCATCCCTTACATCGCGTTGCAGCTCAAAGCGGTGTCGTCGTCGCTCGAGACGATCCTCGCGCATGTCAGCACCGGGCACGACTTCATTGGCCCGCTGCTCGGCGACATCGCGCTGTTCGTCGCGCTATCGATGGCGACCTTCGCCGTGCTGTTTGGCACGCGCCACATCGATGCCACCGAGCATCAGGACGGGCTGATGCTGGCGATCGCCGCGGAATCGATCGTTAAGTTGTTTGCGTTCCTCGCCGTCGGCATCTTCGTCACCTTCTGGCTGTTCGGCGGGCCCGGCGCGTTGATGGATGCGGCGCGCGAGCAGACCTGGACTGCGTCGCTGTTCGAGCGCGGCCTGCCGCTGGACACGTTCATCGCGACGACAGTGCTCTCGTTCTTCGCGATCATCCTGCTGCCGCGGCAATTCCATGTCGCGGTCGTCGAGAACAACAACGAAGACGAGATCAAGCGTGCGGCCTGGCTGTTTCCGCTCTACCTCGTGCTGATCAACCTGTTCGTGGTGCCGATCGCGGTCGCCGGCCTGCTCAGCTTCGCGCCGGGCGAAGTCGACAGTGACATGTTCGTGCTGGCGCTGCCCCTGTTTAGCGGCGCAAGCGCGCTGACGATCACGGCATTCGTCGGCGGTCTTTCGGCGGCGACGGCGATGGTGATCGTCGAATCGGTCGCGCTGTCGATCATGGTGTCGAACGACATCGTGATGCCGCTCTTCCTGCAGCGCCGTTCCGCGCTGGTAACGAAGGGCGAGAACCTCGGTTCGATGCTGCTGATCGTGCGGCGGATCGCGATCTTCGCGATCCTGCTGCTCGCGTATCTCTACTACCGCTCGGCGGGCGAGGCGCAGCTTGCGTCGATCGGGCTTCTGTCGTTCGCGGCGATCGCGCAGCTCGCCCCGGCTTTCTTCGGCGGCTTGTTCTGGCGTCGCGCAACGGCTGCCGGGGCCATCGCCGGGATGAGCGCGGGCATTCTGGTCTGGGGCTATACGCTGCTGCTGCCGACCTTCGCCGACATCGGCGTGCTCGGCCAGCGCGTGCTGACCGATGGTCCGTTCGGCCTCGCGATCTTGCGTCCGCAGCACCTGCTCGGGCTCGAACTCTCGCATCTGGTGCACGGCGTACTCTGGAGCCTCGGCGTCAACATCCTCGCCTATATCGGCGTATCGCTATGGCGTGAGCCGACCGCGATTGAGCGCCTGCAGGCAAACACTTTCGTGCCAAGCGATCTTGCGCCGATCGCGCCGACGTTCCGGCTCTGGCGCTCATCCGTCACGGTGGAGGAATTGACCGAGACGGTCGCGCGCTATCTAGGGCAGGAACGGATGCGTGCGGCGTTCGATAGTTTCGCCGCAGCCCAGCGCATCAGCCTCGAGCCGAAGGAAGAGGCAGACGTTCGTCTCGTCCGCCATGCCGAGCACATCCTGGCCTCTGCGATCGGCGCCGCTTCCTCGCGCCTCGTGCTGTCCTTGCTGCTGCGCAAACGCGCCGTGTCGAGCAAAGCGGCCCTCAAGCTGCTCGACGATGCGAGTGCAGCGATCCAGTACAATCGCGAAGTTCTGCAGACTGCCGTCGATCACGTGCGCCAAGGCGTCGCCGTCTTCAACAAGGATTTGCAACTGATCTGCTGGAATAGGCAGTTCGGCGAATTGCTCGATCTGCCGCCGAGCTTGATCCGCGCCGGTATCGAGCTCGCAGACATCCTGCGCTTCAACGGCAGGCGCGGCGATCTGGCGGCCGACCGCATCGAGCCGTTCGTGCGCGACCAACTGGACCTCTATATCTCCGGCGGCGAGCCGTTCCTGGAGCGCTTCGCCGCGCGCGGCACCGTGATCGAAGCGCGCGCCAACCGCATGCCTGACGGCGGCATCGTCACGACCTACACGGACATCACGGCGAGTGTCGAAGCGGCCGAGGCGCTGGAGCGGGCGAACGAGACGCTCGAAAAGCGCGTGCGGGAGCGTACGGAAGAACTCACGCGCCTCAACGTCGCGCTGGCGCGCGCGAAAGGCGAGGCGGAAGCAGCCAACGTCTCGAAAACCAAATTTCTCGCGGCGGCCAGCCACGACATCCTGCAGCCGCTCAATGCGGCGCGGCTCTACGTCACCAGCCTACTCGAGCGCCGCCCTCAGGATGACCGCAAGCTGGTCGAGAACATCGACGCTTCGCTCGATGCGGTGGAGGAGATTTTCGGCGCGCTGCTCGACATGTCACGGCTCGACAGCGGGGCGATGCGGCCGGAATTTATTAGCTTCCGTATCGACGAACTGCTGCGTCAGATCGAATTGGAATTCGCGCCGATGGCGGCTGCGAAGGGACTCGGGCTGACTTACGTGCCATGCTCGGCCGTTGTTCGCTCTGACCGGCGGCTGCTGCGCCGACTGATTCAGAACCTCGTGTCGAACGCGATCAAATACACGCCGGCGGGGCAGGTGCTGATCGGCTGCCGCCGCGCTGGCGGGGCGCTTCGAATTGACGTGCATGATACCGGCGTCGGTATCCCGGGTGCGCGGCAGCGCGAGATCTTCCAAGAATTCAGGCGGCTCGACGACGGCGCGAAGATCGCGCGCGGCTTGGGGCTTGGTCTCTCGATCGTCGAGCGCGTGGCGCGCGTGATTGGCAGCAGCGTTGACGTGCGCTCCGAGCCGGGCCGTGGCTCGCATTTCTCCGTCACCGTTCCGTTGTCGAACGCAGCGCCGGTCGAGCTTCCAGCGCGCGACGACAAGCGCGTGCATCCGGGTCAGCTCGCGGGCACTACTGTGCTCTGTATCGATAACGAGCCAGCGGTGCTTGACGGTATGGAGACGTTGCTCAGCAGCTGGGGCTGCGCGGTGCTGAAGGCGCCCGGTCTCGACGAGGCGCTGGCGACACTCGAAACGAGCGCGCTCGTCCCGAGCGGCTTGCTGGTCGATTATCACCTCGACCGCGGCAATGGCATCGACGCCATCGTGCGCCTGCGCGAGCGCTGCGGCGACATCCCGGCGATCATTATTACCGCCGATCGCACCGTCGCGGTTCGCGAACAGGCGCGCGCCCTCGGCATCCAGCTTTTGCACAAGCCGGTGAAGCCGGCCGCCCTGCGTGCGCTGCTCGCGCAGTGGCGCGTGCTGCGGATCGCCGCAGCGGAGTAGGCGCGTTTCAGCCCTCGACGCCAGCGTGCGGGAACTGGCCGGCCTCGATCTTCGCCGCCGCGATCACCGCCTGCGTACGGCTTTCGACACCCAGCTTCTGCAGAATCGCCGAGACGTGCGCCTTCACCGTCGCTTCCGAGACGCCGAGCTGATAGGCGATCTGCTTATTGAGCAGTCCTTCCGACAGCATCATGAGCACGCGGACCTGCTGCGGCGTCAATGTTGCCATCCTTGCCATCAGCTCCGCGGTCTCCACGTCCGCCGCCTGCGCCAGGTCGACATCGGGTGGAGTCCACACTCCGCCGCCGAGGATTTTGGAGATCGCGGTGCGCATGCCGTCGATGCCGAGCGTCTTCGGTATAAACCCGGAGGCGCCGATCTGCATGCAGCGCCGGATCGCGGCCGGATCGTCGTTGGCCGAGACGACCGCGACCGGCACGCCCGGATATTGCGCTCGCAGATACATCAGCCCCGAAAAGCCGCGCGCGCCGGGCATCGCGAGATCGAGTAGGACGAGGTCGACCTCCGTCCCGCGCTCGAGGAGGTTGACTACCTCGTCGAATGTTCCGGCTTCGGTGATCTCGGCGTTCGGCAACAACGCGGAGACTGCCGCGCGCAACGCGCCGCGGAACAGCGGATGATCATCCGCAATCACCAGCCGGTACTGAACATCATCGCTCAATTTGGAACCTCGCTGCGCCGGCGCGGCGTTTCCCATCCCCATTGAGTCTCATACTATAGGATGAGAGCGCCTGTCTCGCCTGAGCGAGCGGGAGCCTAGCTACGGCGTCCAATGAACTGCAGCACGATCTCGCGCGCATGCGGCGCGCGGCGGTGTTCGACCAGATACAGGCCCTGCCACGTCCCGAGCACCATGCGGCCGCCGCTCACCGGCACACTGAGCGAAACGCCGGTCAGCATCGCCTTGATGTGCGCCGGCATATCATCGGGACCTTCGGTGTCGTGCACCCAGCCGGCATTTTCGGGCGCGAGCCGCTGAAGCGCCGTTAGCAGATCGCGGCGGACGTCCGGATCGGCATTTTCCTGGATCGTGAGGGAGGCGGACGTATGCCGCACGAAGGCGGTCAGCGCGCCGTCGCCGGCTCCACTCTGATTTAGGAATTGCGCCGCGTCGTGAGTGATTTCAATCAGCGCCGGCCCGGGCGTATCGATGCGCAAAGTCGCACGAGCAATGAGATCTGGCTGCGCCGTGTCGATGCGCGACAGCCGTCCCGCCACGGATCACGCTCCGGTCTTGCGCCGGATGTCGTTCGTCAGCCCGATCACCAGATCGACGAAATGCTGCCAAGCGTCCTGCACGGCGCTGGCGGCGCGCGAAATGTGCTCACGGCCGGGAATGGAAAAGGTCAGATCGCCGCCTTTCTCCGCATTCGTCGGCGGAGCGGCCGGCGTCTTGCTCGGCGGCACGGTTTCAGGAGGGACCGGGCGCGATGGCTCCCTGAGGGCCTGGATCAGATTTTTCAAATCGGCCACTTCCGCGCGCAGCTGCTCGAGCTCGCGTTCCAGTGCGGCATGGTTTTCCGGCACCGGTTGGCATGCCCAGCCGTCCAGACGCCCATTGCAGAAAGCGACCTGACCAGTCTGGTAGTCGAAACGCAGAAAACCATCGTCGGTGCGCTCGAAGCCGAACCGGCCTGAGTTCGAGCGTGTCGCCGATTTGGTTTCAGCGGACGACTGCTTGTCGGCCTTGCTTTCCCCAGCGGAGGTAGGCGCCGGCTCCGTGGCGCTCTTCTGCGGCGCAGATTGGGCCGGCTGTTCCGCCGCGATAGGAGCGGCTGGAGTCGAAGGCGCAGCGTCGTCCGCCCGCGCGGCAAGTGCGGCGCAACTCACAACCGCCAGCACGATCAGCGCCGAAATCCGCATTTGCTCCCTCTCCATTTATCCGCGTCGGGGCAGACAATAGCATTGCCCTCAACAGCGTTCGCGACGAAACGGGCAATGTCTTGACGGAAGCGGCGAATTCGGCGGCCGGGGAGTGCTCCAGCCTGTTTGCAAATCGAACATTTCTGTATGCAAGTCAAACGCTTAACTGAGAATGGCGGTTTCTTGACTCGCCTGAGTCGCACCAGTATGGTCCGCGCGGCTTTGAGGGCGGCGGAACTACACGGGTGACCACCAAAACGCGCGAGTCGCAAGCATGGCTGACGACACGCGCAAGAGTGGCAAACGGGAAGAACCGCCGGACGACGAGGCTCAACTCTCCGCGAGGCTCCAGCGTCTCGGCGAACGGATCGCATCCGCGAACCGCCCGTCCGAAAACGACGTAGGTTCTCGGCAAGGTATCGACACCTCGGCATTTGCCCGCGGTTTCCGGCTGTCGACCGAACTGGTCGGCGGCGTGCTGGTGGGAGCGGGGCTCGGCTGGCTCATCGACCGATGGCTGGGCTCGAGCCCGTGGGGCCTGATCGTGTTCCTGCTGCTCGGTTTTGCAGCCGGGGTGTTGAATGTGATGCGGGCGGCGGGAGTCGCTCCGCAGCGGCGTTTGGACGATTAGAGATTTCGACCTAAGCACATGACTGTCGATCCCATTCATCAATTTAAGATCGTCGACTTGTTCCCGGTCGCCAAGATCGGCAACACTGAGATCGTCTTCACCAACTCAGCGGCATTCATGCTGCTCGCAGTCATCGCGTTGACCGCGTTTCTGATCCTCGGAACGTCGAAGCGAAGCCTCGTACCGTCGCGGCTGCAGTCGGCCGCCGAACTCTCCTACGAA
>Ga0207741_1000105_pt1 | contig 12286 bp, 15 predicted proteins | sample LuqExpMetageno39_FD_187797 | JGI IMG/M metagenome (GOLD analysis project Ga0207741, IMG submission 187797) | Tropical forest soil microbial communities from Luquillo Experimental Forest, Puerto Rico - Sample 39 (SPAdes) | ecosystem: Environmental > Terrestrial > Soil > Tropical forest ... | reverse complement strand
TCATCCATCACGCTCAATAACGGTGCCGATGCCCATTAAGGTTAACGGCAACAATTGCTGGATTTTCTTTTGTCGGAAACTGATGGTTAATGCGTTTGTGATTTGGCCGGCTGAAAGCGGTCCCCACCGAACGTCAGCGGTTTAAGCTCGGCTGGGGACCGCACCAAGCGGAGCAGCCGACGCTCCGCTTAGTCATTCCATGCCGAACTGATGCGTCGCGCCCTCTCGCATGCCCTTCGCGCTGGCATGTTGCTGGCGAGGCCGTCGAGGAGCTGCGCCGCTATTATCGATGGGTCGTGTAGCCGCACTGTGAGCTTCGAATGGGTTGCGCTGCTTCGCCCTAAGGGGAATACGCCATAGGATAGTACCATTGTCCCTAAGTACAACTGGCGAGCCGGGCGTCCCCGTCTTCAAATAGCAGCGAACTGGATAAGGGGCCCATCCCCCAAATTCCCCCGTCCCTTGTCTGGAAGCGCGAGACCGCCCGGTGCCCCCCGATTGGCGGTCTCGTTTTTTTATGACCCCGCGCCGAACTCGTGCGCCGACGTGCCCCGAAAGCGCGAAGTTAGATCAAACTGAATCCGATCGATAAACCAGTGAGAAACATCATGTGACCATTATGAGCCCTGGGACACGGCATGGCCGTGAAAAACTGGAGACATTAAATGGAGCAACTGAAACGCTGCGAGAAGTGGCTAGGCAATGATCGGTTCAAGGCCTGGACTCTTAGCCCGGTGGCATTGCTCGCGAGTTCTTACTTCTGGCACCCTGGAGGCCTTGAAGAAACGTGGCAGTGGTGCGGGATGTTTGGCGTTATCTTCGTAACGATGAATATCGTTTGGGATAAGCTGTCGTGGAAACTCTACGGCCACAATCCACGCTAGTGTGCGATGAAAGCGGAGCCGTGCTGATCGAGGTCCTGCCTGTCTTCCTTGGCCGCCGTGCTCGGGGGTTGCGAGCGGCTATAGCCTAACCGTTTCCGCTCGCCTTAAGGCCTGCGATCCCATGCGGCGCGGAACGCCTGCTTCGCGGCTTCCAGACTCGCAACCTGGCCGTACTGTGGCCCATCGCTGCCCTGCCACTCGTGAAATTCGAGGCCCCAGAACCACGGCGCTTCGCGCGGCGCGTGGGAAACGGCCTTGTAGATGCGGCCGACATGCCGCCCTTCAAACAGGACGTTGTAGCTTTCAGTGTAACGGGCGTCGGGATCGCGCTTCAGGATCAGCGTTTCTTCGGGCATTTAGTGAATTTGCCTCGATACGCGAGAACTAAGTCTAGCCAGCCACCTCCCACAAAGCGAGAATGCGATCAGCAAGGTCGCGGCGCTCGATCCAACGATCAGACTTTGAGGCAATGTCGATGCCGTGCCAAATTACGGAACCTGTTTTTGTTGAAACTCCAAAGCCCATGATATGGGCGCGTCGGTTGTCCTTTGGATCATAAACATAGATGTCCGTAGAATCGTTTTTCGGCGGATTGCGTATCATTTCTAACGGTGCTTCCAATTTCCGATCCTTAGGAAGTTCGTGTTTCTCCAGTGGCATTCGTATTAGTTCTAGGTCGGCTAATACCTCCGAAAAGCCTAGTGGGACATCGGCCAGTTTTCGGTCGCGCAGTAATCGGAAAATCTCATACACGCTGCCAATCCAATAGTCAGACAGCATCTTCTGATATTGAAAAGCAAACTCGCCAGCCACTCGTTGGACCTGTTCGTCTTCCATACAGCGGAGCAACAAGTCGATGGAGCCGTCGCGTTGAATAGTTGCTGATAAGGCGGAATTTGGCAGGAGTGACCCAACGCGGTATGATATTTCGACCCAAGCGAGAGCCAGTTCAGGATACCGAGCACGCGCGTCAGTAAAGGCGGCTTCTATTTGCTGGCTAATGTTCACGGAAGTCCCCGAGCGCGCCTTTACCCGCAAGAGATTTCTGGTGGCTCGCCCGATGCCGGGCCGCCTGCCAATTGGTGTCCCCGATGTGTCCCCAAAGCCTGCGGATGATCAGTGCCTAAAACCTGCTTGCAGCTAAGCCTCTGATTTTATTGGTGCGGACGGAGGGACTCGAACCCTCACGGGATTACTCCCAAGGGATTTTAAGTCCCTTGCGTCTACCATTCCGCCACGTCCGCGTAGCGCCTCACGTCCGCCGACGCGCGGCGGTAGGTCCACGCGGCGGCAGCTTCAACTCACTTCGATAACACGTGATCCCAGGACGACGCCCAGTCTTTGCCGCCGACATCCGCCACCTTACCGTCCCGCTCGAAGAATTTGTTTGGCACCTGGAAGATCGCAATCATGGTGCCGCCGTTCGGGCACCAGGCGACGTGCCGGCTGCCTGCAGGTCGCCAGACGAATTCGCCCGCCTTCACCTCGAGTCCCTTGTCGGGACCTTCCTTGTCGACCAGCGAGCCTTCTAGCACGTAGGTCTGCTCGATCAGCACGTGCTCGTGGTCGGGCAGCGTCGCGCCTGGCGCCATTTTGATCAGCACGGTGGCGAGGCCGCTCTTCGGATCTGACAGCAGCGTTTTGCACTCGCAGCCGGGAAACCGCATCGTGTCCCACGGCATACCCTGCGGCCGCACATGGCGCGAGCGTAGGTCGTCGGTGTTCGGCTTCGCGTTCATCGGTTCGCTCCCAATCTATTTGAGAATAAACCAAAATCGTCGCTAGTTCTCCAGTTTAATATTGGCCTGCATGACAATCTTTCCGAACTTCTCGGTCTCCGAGTCCACAAATTTCTTGTATTCAACGGTGTTCATCGGCCGCGGCACGATGCCCAGTGGGATCAACTTGTTGGCAATCGCCGGATCCTTTAGCGCGGTGTTGATGATCGAGTTGAGCCAGTCGATGATCTCCAGCGGCGTGCCGCCTGTCGTGAACATGCCGAACCAGTTGATCAGCTCGTAATCCTTCAGGCCCGGAGCGCCTTCCGAGAGCGGCGCGACGTCGGGCAGTTGCGGCATATGGTCGCGCGAGGTGACTGCCACCGCGCGCAGCTTGCCGGCATTAATCAGTGGCAGCGCGGCGGCAAGGCTAGAGAAGCTCATTGTCACGGCTCCCGTCGCGACGTCCGTCACCGCCGGCGCCGAGCCGCGATAAGGAACGTGCAGAACATTGGTGCCCGCCATGCTATTCATCAGCTCACCGGCGAGCTGCTGCGGATTGCCGACGCCGGAGGACGAGAACGACAGCTTGCCGGCGTTTGCCTTGGCGTAGTCGATCAATTCTTTTGGATTGTGTATGGGAGTCGACGTGGCGACGACGACCACGCAGGGAACGACGCCGATCAACGCGACCGGCGTGAGCTCGCGCCGCGCATCGTAGGTCATCTTGTCCTTGAAGAGATGCTGGTTGATCGCGACCTCGCCGGAGGCTGCAGCCAGCAGCGTGTAACCGTCGGGCGTGGCTTTGGCGACCACATTGCTCGCGATCATCGCGCTCGCGCCGGTGCGGTTCTCGACGATCACCGGCTGGCCGAGCGCCGCCTTCATCGGCTCGCTCAAGAGGCGAGCGACCAGGTCAACGCCGCCACCCGCCGCGTAGCCCACGAGAATGTGGATCGGCCGGTCGGGATAAGTCGCCGCGCAAGCGGGTGCCACAATGACCAGCGCGCTCGTACCGGCGAGGAAATTACGTCGGGTGAGCATCTCGGTCGTCCCTCTTTTTCATATTCGTCTCAGTCGCCGCCCTCGCGGATCGGCGGCTGGAAGGCAAGGCCCGTGTCCCACGGAAAATAGATCCACGTATCCTGCGAAACCTCGGTGATGAACGTGTCGACCATTGGCCGCCCCATCGGCTTGGCGTAGACGGCGGCGAAATGCGCCGCCGGCAATAGGTCGCGCACCACGCGCGCGGTTTTGCCGGTGTCCACCAGGTCATCGACGATCAGCACGCCCTTGCCTTGCGTGCGCAACGCTTTCACTTCCGGCGCAATGCTTTTCAGGACCTTCAGCTCGTCCTGGTTCTTGTAGTTCTGGTAGCTCGCCACGCACACCGTCTCAATTAGCCGCACGTTGAGTTCGCGCGCGACAATCGCCGCCGGCACTAGGCCGCCCCGCGTGATGGTGACAATCGCCTCGAACGGCCCCACCTCGTGCAGCCGCCAGGCCAGCGCACGGGAGTCGCGGTGGAATTGATCCCAGGAGACGGGAAATATTTTTTCAAAACGCGGCGGGGTATCGGGCTGCGGTGTCGGCATGGAAAAGCTAGCGTGCTGCCGCCGCCAATTGCGAGCGCACCTTGGCGAGCATGTCCTCGACCGCGCACTTCACCGTCCGCAATTTCTGCGGATCGCGTGAGCGCACCACGATGTTGGTGTTGGGGCCGAGCTTCTCGTCGAAGAATGGATAGCTGCCGATTATCGCCTCCGGATTGGCCTTGGCAATGGCGCCAAGCTCGGTGCCGACGTCGCCCTCTTTGAGGTCAGCTCGGATCGTCTCCGACATCAGCTTGGTGCCGGTCTTCAAACGCGGTGCCACTTCGTCAAGCATTGCTTGCATCACCGTCGGGATGCCAGCCATGGTGATCACATTGCCGATCCAGAAGCCAGGCGCGCCGGAAACCTTATTGGCGACAAGCTTAGCGCCTTCTGGAATGCGCGCCATGCGCATGCGTGCTTCGTTGAGCTCGCCACCGGTCTTCGCCAATCGCTCCTTGATCAGCGCGATTGCGTCCGGATGATAGGGCAGCGCGACGCCGAAGGCTTTGGCCACGCAATCGGCGGTAATGTCGTCGTGCGTTGGTCCGATGCCGCCGGTCGTAAACACGTAGGTGTATTTGGCGCGCAGCGCGTTAAGCGCCTCTACAATCGCCGACTCGTCGTCGGCGACAACGCGCACTTCCTTGAGGTCGATGCCGATCGCGGTCAGGTAGTCCGCGATGTAACCGACGTTTTTATCCTTGGTGCGGCCCGAGAGGATCTCATCGCCGATCACTAGCGTGGCCGCGGTGACGATTTCCTTGGGTTGGCTCATGAGCAAGACCTAGCGTGACCTCACCGGAGGCTCAAGCGAGAGCGGCCCGCCGTCCGCAGCCTACGCCCAATATTTAGGCAGCAGCCGGGGCGGCCGGCTAGCACAAATGGCCGATTTTGTTATTGCTTTTCTTGGCCCGAAGCTTGCAGCTTGGTCAGCGAGTTGGTTAACACGAAGGTCCGCTTTGGGCGGGCCTGCGCAGGCGTGCGCGGGGGTCCAATGGTTGTCGCCTTCGACGAGATGAAGGGAGTGAACGGCGGCGTGCGCCCGCCCTACGGCGAGCTGTCGCGCTGGCTTTCCGAGGTTCCGGCCGATGTGCTCGACCACCGGCGCAAGGAAGCCGAGCTCTTATTCCGCCGTATCGGCATCACCTTCGCCGTCTATGGCGAGGCCGAGGCGCAAGAGCGGCTGATCCCATTTGACGTCATCCCACGCATCATGTCCGGCGCAGAATGGCGGCTGCTCGAGAAGGGTCTCATCCAGCGGGTCAAGGCGCTCAACGCCTTTATAAAGGACGTTTACGGCGCGCGCGAAATCTTACGTGCCGGCGTGGTGCCTGACGACCTTGTCTTCCGCAATCCGGCGTTCCGTCCTGAGATGAGCGGCCAGAGCGTGCCGCACGGGATCTACGTGCATATCGCCGGCATCGACATCGTGCGCGTCGACGCTGAGACTTTCTATGTGCTCGAGGACAATGCGCGTACGCCGTCCGGTGTTTCCTACATGCTCGAGAATCGCGAGATCATGATGCGGTTGTTCCCCGAGCTGTTTGCACGCCACCGCATTGCGCCGGTCGACCAGTACCCTGACGAATTGCTCGCCACGCTTAAGTCGGTCGCGCCGGAACACGCCGCACGCGATCCGACCGTCGTGCTGCTCACGCCCGGCGTCCACAATTCCGCCTATTACGAGCACTCGTTTCTCGCCGACAAGCTCGGCGTAGAGCTAGTCGAGGGCCGAGATTTGTTCGTCAAGGACGAGATCGTCCACATGCGCACCACGCAGGGCCCGCGACGGGTCGACGTGATCTACCGCCGCATCGACGACGACTTTCTAGATCCCCTCACCTTCCGTCCCGACTCGGTGCTCGGCGTGCCTGGGCTGATGTCAGCCTACCAGGCCGGCAACGTGGCGATGGCGAACGCCGTTGGTACGGGCATCGCTGACGATAAGGCGGTTTACAGTTTCATGCCGGCCATCGTGAAGTTTTATCTCGGCGCGGAGCCGCTGCTGAAGAACGTTCCGACTTGGCGCTGCCGCGAGGAGGAGCACCTCGCCTACGTGCTTGGCCACTTGCACGAGCTGGTCGTGAAGGAAGTGCATGGCTCCGGCGGCTACGGCATGCTGATCGGGCCGACCGCAAGCAAGGTCGCCCTCGAGCAGTTTCGCGCCAAGCTGAAGACCGCGCCAAAGAATTTCATCGCGCAACCGACGCTAGCGCTCTCCACCTGCCCGACCTGCGTCGAGCAGGGCGTGGCACCGCGTCACGTCGACCTGCGCCCATTTGCGCTAACTGGCCGCGACCGCACCCGCATCGTGCCGGGCGGCCTCACCCGCGTCGCCCTCAAGGAAGGCTCGCTAGTGGTCAATTCAAGCCAGGGCGGCGGCACCAAAGATACCTGGGTTTTGGACGGATAGATGTTGTCACGCACCGCCGATAACCTCTACTGGCTATCGCGTTATGTCGAACGCGCGGAATATCTGGCGCGCATCCTCGATGCCACGCAGCGGCTCACCGCGCTACCGCTCGCCTATGTCGGCACCACCAATGAGTGGCAATCTACGGTGATGACCGCGGGCTGCGCCACTGCCTTCTTCAAGGCCTATGACGAGGCCAACGAAGAGAATGTCACCGACTTCCTCGCCTTCTCCACCACCAACGCCTCATCCATTCGCTCTTGTTTCGAGCTGGCGCGCTCGAATGCGCGTGCGGTGCGCACTGCGCTCACCGTTGAGATGTGGGACGCGATCAACGGCGCTTGGCTCGAGCTTAAACGCTACGGTAACGGGCCAACCTCGCGTGACGAGTTCTCCCGCTTCCTGCGCTGGGTACAGGAATCCTCACTCCGTTTTGACGGCTCCGCCTACCGCACCATGCTTCGCAACGACGCCTACTGGTTCTCTCGCCTCGGTGTCTACATCGAGCGCGCCGACAACACGGCGCGTATCCTCGACGTGAAGTATCACCTGCTCTTGCCCGACAATGAGCGCATCGGCGGCCCGCTCGACTATTTCCAATGGGCGGCGATCTTGCGGTCGGTGTCGGCGCTCACGTCGTTTCGTTGGGTCTACCGCGAGAGCGTCAAGCCCTGGCTTGTTGCTGATCTCCTGATCCTGCGCGATGAGATGCCGCGCTCGCTCGCCGCTTGTTACGAGGCGATCGTGCGCAACCTTGATTCGATCGCCGGGGCCTATGGACGGCAAGGCCCAGCGCAGCGCCAGGCGCGCGGCATACGCACACGGCTGCAGAACAGCCGCATGGACGGCATCTTCCAGCGCGGCCTGCACGAGTTCATTGGCGAATTCATCACGGAGAACAATCGCCTAGGCTCCGCCGTCACGGAGCAATTCCTGCTGTGAGGGCGCCGCCGTCATGCCGCGGCTGCCTGTGCTAGCGTTCCTGCAGCCATGCGGATTCGGATTTCCCACCTGACCACGTATCGCTACGACACGCCGCCAACCGGCGTGACGCAATTGCTGCGGGTCACCCCGCGCAATCATGAGGGGCAGTACGTCGTCGATTGGCGCATTGAACTTTCGCAAGACTGCCAGCTACATCAGCACGAAGATGCTTTCGGTAACATCACGCATTCGTTCACCGCGGAGAGCCCGTTCCGCGAGCTGTCGATCAGCGTCGAAGGCGAAATCGATACCCACGACACTAGCGGCGTCATCCGCGGCACGGTTGAGCGGTTTCCCCCGAGCCTGTTCCTGCGCGAGACTGCCCTCACGCAACCCGACGCGGCCATCGTCGAATTCGCCGACAGCACACGCGCGAGCGCCGGCACCCATCCACTGCCGCTGTTGCACGGGCTGATGACCTCCCTCCACCGCGAGATGAAATTCGACATCAATCCGACGCATGTCGCGACCATGGCGGCGGAAGCCTTCGCGCTCCGCCATGGTGTTTGCCAGGACATCACCCACATTTTCATCGCAGCGTCACGTCAGCTCGGTATTCCGGCGCGTTATGTCGGTGGTCACCTGTACCGCGCCGACGGCATGACCGCGCAGGAGGCGGGCCACGCTTGGGCCGAGGCCTATGTCGAAAACCTCGGCTGGGTCGGCTTCGATCCGGCCAACGGGATCAGCGTCACACAGGCGCACGTGCGCGTGGCGGTCGGTCTCGACTACCTCGGCGCGGCACCAGTGCGCGGCGCACGCCTAGGTGGCAGCGGCGAGACGCTGCAGGTCACGGTGCAGGTAGGCCAGGCCCGCCAGCAGGCGCAGAGCTAGCATTGCCCAGTTGCGGCGCATCGCGATAACTTCGACGGAGCTCGAAACGGAAAAATCGGCACCCATGACATATTGCTGCGGAATTCTGGTGCGCGACGGCTTGGTGATGATCGCGGACACTCGCACCAATGCCGGCCTCGATAACGTTTCGACCTTCCGCAAGCTGTACGTCTATACCGAGCCGGGCGAACGCATCATGGCGCTCGCCTCCTCCGGCAACCTGTCGCTAGGCCAATCCGTGCGCTCGACTCTGATCGAGGGCTTCGAAAATCCGGACACCAGCGAGCGCGAGACCTTGTTGAATTCGCCGACCATGTTCCAAGGCGCGCAGCGCATCGGCCGTGCCATCCGCACCGTGCAGAGCGTCGAAGGCAAAGCGCTCGACGCGGCTGAGATTGATCATGAGGTCGCCTTCCTATTCGGAGGCCAGATCAAAGGCAGCCGCTTGCGGCTCTTCATGATCTATTCTGCTGGTAATTTCATCGAGTGCACAACCGACACGCCCTATCTGCAGATCGGCGAGCACAAATACGGCAAGCCGGTGCTCGACCGCGCCATCAAGTTCGACACCGATCTTTACGACGCCCTCAAGATCGGGCTCGTCTCGATGGATTCCACCATGCGCTCGAATCTCGGCGTCGGCCTGCCAATCGATATCCTGGTCTCGCGGCGCGACACCTGCAATTCCGAAGTGAATTACCGCATCGAGGCGGGCGAGCCCTATTTTCACGACTTACGGGAACGGTGGTCGGCCGCGCTGCGCGCCGCGCATAAGTCGATTCCGCGGCCACCCTACCGCACGCAAAGCTGAAGTTTCCACGGGCCTTTAGCTTTTTAACAGGCCCACGCGATGCACTATCCGGCGACCAGTTGCGCGCGCGAAACGAAAGCGAATAGCTGTTTCGCCCCTAGGGTCCGCCCAACCGCGTCCTCCCAGAAACCAAATTCGATCCAAGCCGGCTCGAGATCCAGCTCACCGAAAGCGTGCTGCTCGGCAACGTCGAGACCGCGGAAGCCGGCATGTTGCGGCTGAGGGCGCTCGGCGTGCGGCTCGCACTCGATGATTTCGGCACTGGCTATTCGGGGTTGCTCTATTTGGGCCGCCTGCCGTTCGACAAGCTCAAGATCGACCGCAGCTTCATGTTCTCCATGAAGGCGGCGGACGCCGCCGCGATCGTGCACGCGGTGATAAGCCTCGGTCGCAGCCTCGGCACGAAAGTAACAAGGGAAGACGTCGAGACCGCTGCCTGCGCGCCGCCGGCGTGCGCTTTATGCAGGGCTACCGCTTCGGCAAGGCGGTGACCACAGCCGAGATCACCGCCCATCTGCAGTCGAAAGTTTCGTTCAAGCCAGCCGATGCGCTCGCCGCTTTGGCGAGCTGAGCTAACCTCCGCTCATCCTTCAGTTCTCATTGCCTTCCCGGCGGTGGTTTGTGCTATGGCCTCTCCCGGAAACGTGACACAGGGGAACGTCGATGTCTGCGAAGATCGCGCTGGTGACCGGAGCCGGGACCGGAGTAGGCCGCGCGGTGGCAATCGCATTGGCCAAGGCCGGCTACAGCCTGGTGCTCGCCGGACGCCGCAAGGAAATGCTCGACAAAGTCGCGGGTGAGATCAACGCCATTGGCACACAAGCGCTCGCCGTACCGACCGACGTGTCGAAGCGCGACTCGATCCTGGCGCTGTTCTCGACGGCGAGATCGCGCTTCGGGCGCCTCGACGTGCTGTTCAACAACGCCGGCATCGGCGCGCCACCGGTGCCGCTCGAGGATTTGCCCTTCGAAACGTGGCAAAACGTCGTCGCCACGAATCTCACCGGCATGTTCCTGTGCACGCAGGAAGCCATCAAGATCATGAAAGCGCAGAACCCGCGAGGCGGCCGTATTATCAATAACGGCTCAATCTCGGCGCACGCGCCACGCCCCTATTCTGTCGCTTATACCTCGACCAAACACGCGGTGACTGGCTTGACCAAGTCGACCTCGCTCGATTGCCGGCAATACGACATCGGCTGCGGCCAGGTGGACATCGGCAACGCGGCGACGCCGCTCACCGAACGCATGGTGCAGGGTGAAGGCGTGCTGCAGCCGGACGGCCGCAAGATGATCGAGCCGCGCATGGCGGCCGAGCACGTCGGCAACGCGGTTGTTTACATGGCGAACCTACCGCTCGATACGAACGTGCTGTTCATGACGGTGATGGCCAACAAGATGCCGTTCGTCGGGCGCGGCTAGATGAAAACGTTAAAGGAGTCGCATCCCGTCGTCGTGCATTTCAGCGTGGTGTTCTTCGCCGTCGCGCTGACGCATGATGTGCTCGCCGGCACCCTGATGGTTGCTGGTCAACCTGCGTAACGCCTGGGATCTAAATACTGTCGGTAGTCCGCCACCAGAACGTGGCGGCATTAATCGATCGTCGTTACCGCTACTTTGGTGCCGGGCCTCACCTTGCCGAGCGTCTTCACACTGCCGAGTGCCTTGGCGAAGACATTGCAGGGGCTAGCGAGCCGCGTCTCATTGCCCTTGGAGATAGGCGTACGACCAAAGCCGATGGCGATCGCCGGCCCCTGCGGCCAATAGGCGATCTCACCCGGCGTGATCACCGCCCGCGCGTCCTTCTCGCGCGCCACAACCACCGGCACATCGAAATAAACTTCCTCGCCCCACGTCAGCACCGACGAGGAGATCGGCAGCGCCTGGGCGATCGCCTTGGCGGTCGGCGTATCGAGCAATTCAGCTTCCAATGCGAGCACGCCGAAATCGAAACGGATGCGGTCCATGCGCGCAAGATTATAAGCGTGAACGGCCGGAACAAGCCCGGTCGTGGCGGAATTGAACGGCTATCAGCTTGTCGCCTCCGCCTGGGCAATCAGCGAAAACCGTGGCCACATCGACTGATGCAGGGCCCGCACCGCGCTCTTGATCAGCCAGTTGATTGTGCCGCCCGTAGAGACGCGCCAACGTCGGCAGCGGCAAGTCGATCGGCTCCAGCCCCCTCACCACTTGCCTCTTGGGCGCGATCATCGGCGTGTTGAATTAGCATGCGCTGGACCTCGCAGGCGCGATCACGCGCGTTACAACGCACAAGGCTATGCTATCGTCGTCGCGCACATGCTGCCGCAGATCGACGCGTTGATTGAGCGCCGCGCGCCTGACTTATCCTGCTTGCGTCTTGCAGACGCTCAGTGCAGCCGGAATTCGCCGTTGATCGCCTTGAGCTCGGTCGGTTTGATCAACTTGCAATGAGCGACCTGCACCGAGTGGAGTGGGCCTTCCAACTTATCCTGCCAGAAGGCGAGGAAGCGTTGCAGCTCGGGGAATTCGGGGAAGAGGTCGTAGGCCTGCCAGATGTAGGACTGCAGTAGCCAACGGTGATCGGGACGCCGGTACAAAATGTGCGCGGTGGTAAGTCCGTAACCTGCTACCTGTTTGCGGAAATCTTCCGAAACCATCGAGTCCTCCATGGGTTCCGAGTTTCCAACTACGGCACCTCTCATTGCAAGCCGAAATGGTAAACAATCTGTTTAAAATCAAAGCACTAGCAGCAGCTGCGGATCTTTGCTAACAGCTCGCCTAAGGCTCTTGCACGGCCCCCCGACGTTCCCGACATCGACGCAATTAACCATTAAGCTGCAGCCATATTTGATCCCTATTGGCACTCGCCCGCGGAGAGTGCTAAAAATTTTTCTGATGCCTCTTGCGAGGCGAAAAGCCGCCACCCATGTGGCGGACAGGTTCCGGCAGGGGGACCGGTTGGAAACCGAAAAGTAAAATCGTCCAATAACTTAGGAGGACTGCCATGAAGTTCCGTCCGCTTCACGACCGCGTCGTCGTCAAGCGCATCGAGGCCGAGGAAAAGA
>Ga0207741_1000089_pt1 | contig 13019 bp, 20 predicted proteins | sample LuqExpMetageno39_FD_187797 | JGI IMG/M metagenome (GOLD analysis project Ga0207741, IMG submission 187797) | Tropical forest soil microbial communities from Luquillo Experimental Forest, Puerto Rico - Sample 39 (SPAdes) | ecosystem: Environmental > Terrestrial > Soil > Tropical forest ... | reverse complement strand
TGCGCATTCTCTTGCTGAGGGGTTTGCGGTTGTTACGCTGCACCAAACCTCTTCACCGAGGTACGTACAGTCCTGGCAAACACCGAAGCACCGATGTGCTCCACTCGCAGCTACAGTGGTCAGCACTTGGTGCAGGGCTTCGTGCATCGCCGTTTGCTCATTCGCGTCGAGCGCGTCGGGCTTAAGCGCCCCTATCGGGTGTTTACGTGGTTCACGGAAGTGACCTCGACGGTAATCACCTTAAAACTGCGCAGCGTACACTGACCAAAAGAAGTTACGATCGCGACATCAGTCGCATCCCGCCCCCGTGCCATTAAAATTCGCCCAATGCGAGGTTTGTTGTGACGGGCATCAAAAGTGTACCAGCGGTCCCCAAGATAGACTTCAAACCACGCGCTGAAATCCATAGGTGTCGCGTCGGCCGGCACACCGATATCGCCCAGATAGCCCGTGCAATAGCGCGCCGGAATATTCATACAGCGACAAAAGGTGACCGCGAGATGGGCAAAGTCGCGGTACACTCCGGTTCGCTGGGTATGGACGTCCCAAGCTGTTTTGAAGGGGCTCGCGTGCTCATATCCGAATGTTGTATGATCATGAACATAATCGCAGATGGCCTGGACGAGTGGCCAACCCTTCGGAACATGCTCGAAGAGGGACCATGCCGTGTGCGACAAACGATCGGTTTCGCAATAACGGCTTCCAAGAAGGTAGATCAAGACGTCTACCGGCAGGTCGGCCAGTGCATGTTGCGGGGCCTGTGGGGCAATGGTGTCGGGCCTGCCTTCTTCGTGCACCAAAAAGTCTGCGGACATCGTCAGCCGACCCGCCGGAGCAGTGATTACATGGCAGAAATTTCCGAAGCTATCGTGGTAGGTATTCACAGGGAGGATCGGATCAAGTTTGATGCGATCCAAGCTGAGTAGATCAGGAACGCGGGAGGGATAAACGCTCAGAGTCAAAATCATCGGGGTCGACTGCGGGCATTCATAAGAAATTTCATATCCTGCCCTAATCTTCATCGATTACCTCTAAGACGCAGGGGGCACCACGTTGATACGTGCGAAGAACACGGAGTCCAAAGAGTTCCGTTTTTAAGGCATCAAACGATGTACTTTCGATAACAAGCATTTTTGCGCCAAACGCAGTGTCCTTAGCTCGAATACCAACGAACCAGGGGTTGGCTGTGCTGTTGACGCCTGCAGAGCTAGCACCGGTGACTGTATACAACGAAGGCGGTTTGTCACCGCTTTTGATCGTCGCCGATCATGCCGGCAATTCCATTCCGCGTTCGCTCGGTCGTCTCGGCCTCTCCGACGCTGACATCGAGCGCCACATTAGCTGGGACATCGGCATCGCGGCGGTGTGTCGCACATTGGCGGACTCGCTCGGCGCAACTTTGATACAGCAGAATTATTCGCGTCTGGTGATAGACTGCAATCGCCCGCCCAGTTCTTGATCGTCACCCATGAGGTAACGAACGATGGCTCGGATCGCGACTTTCCCCAGCGCTGTCTTGTTATTATGTGCCAAAGCCTTGTGCGAAAACGCCAGAGCCGAAAGTAAACAAGCACAAGGGGCAATCCTGAGCGCACCTGGCATCCGAACGCCACTGGTACCTTGAATGCCCGTGCTTAGGCGGGCGGAGTTGATCCAAAAGTGTTATTAAAGGAAGCGAAGTTAACCACAATCTTTACCGCGGCCTTGCCATCAGGGTGACGACAGGTCCAAGCGGACATACGAACTCACCTCATCCATCGTCCCGCGAGGGACATCATGCCACCGCACGGTGGAGTTCGGGTTTTCTCCTATTGGGTTTCCTCCGGCATTTTCATGCTGCCGCGATTTCTTCCCGGCTCCACCGGAACTCGGTGCCGTCAACCAGATGCGGTGCATGATCACGCCCAACCGACGCGCCAGCGCTACAATTGCCTTCTTGAGCCCGCGGCGCCTGGCGATCCGCATCGCCCAGGCCTTGAGCCAGGACCCAACGGCGGCTCTGATAATCGATCGCATGTGGTGTCTTCCGAAAGCCTCGGGAACTTTGACTTCGGTAACTTGAATGCCAGTTCCTCGCTACGCCTCTTTCGGGCGTTTCCTACTAGACGCAGTTTCCTAATGGGGCTTGGGCAATATCGGATCGTCAAAATATCGGCTTGCTCGTTCCGTTCGGCTTGTTCAGCGAGCAATAAATAGCATCTGGCTAATTGTTCCCACTCAGCCGCCAAGTTGATGTCCGCTTGCCGCGCACGATCACGTACTCGCTCAGCCAAATATCGGTATTCCTGCGCTCGCGTCATTGGCGGTGCCTCCGCCTTTTTCTTGAGCTCGTCCATCTAGCCGCGAATAGGTCGCCGAACTGGGGAAACTGCGCGGAGGCGTCTTCCTGGGCGTGCTTAGAAGGTATCTACTGGACCGCAGGAGGGGGCGAACATGAGTCACAAGTACTCGGTGGGGCAATACGTCTATTACAAACCACCGATCAAACACAGCGCCGCGCGAGGCACGTACAAGATCGTCAGCACGTTGCCAGTCGAGATCGAAGGCCGGAATACCTACCGCATCAGGAGCGTCATTGAGACGTTCGAGCGAACAGCTGAAGAGAGTGAGCTCACGCTGGCTCAGTCGATCCGGTGACAGTGAAAGCCGTCATCGCTCTTTGCAATGATGATCCTAATGGGCCGCTTGCAACGGGTTCTGTAGTACCACGCCATCTTCTGCGCGCTGCGGACATCCTCGTCGTTTAGTTTGAACGTCTCTCCTGGCTGCATTTGCTTGAAAGGATATTTTTTGTTGGTTCTGACTCTGTAGATCATCGCTCACCGCGTTGTTGTTTTGGGCGAGCCTTAAAGGGGCTTTGCAGTAAGCGCTGTGAACTAGGTCACATGGCGGGCGAGACCTTAGTCCAAGCCATCGATGGGCCGTGTGATAAGGCGGCGGGTGTCCTGCTTTCCTGCTCATCGGCTGATATGCTCGGAGCACAAATGCTCAAGCTGGAGATAAGGATATGGGGAAAGGACAGACCTCAGTCGGTTATGTTAACCAGAGCGCTAACCTGCATTACCAACAGATCATCGCCGAGGCGGTGCGCAAAAAGGGTCAGAACATCTTTGATGTTGAGGCGCACTTCTACCGCTTGTTGGCAGTGAATTGCGCTGACAAGCAGGTAATGGCCGAAGCTTTTGCGAAGGAAATCCCAGAGGAAGACGCGCAGCAGGGCAAGCCTTCATGACACAGCGCCAGAAAGTGCCGATCACCATGCGGGCGCTGATCCAGCGCATCAACCGCAAACTACGTGACGACGACACGATGTTGAAGATTACCCGTGGCGAGCGCTGGCGTCATGATCTCGGCGACTGCTACGTGGTCAACGTCGCCCCGAAACTGGCTCGCCGACAAGCACGTAGACCCCGAAGAACTCGGGCGCGAGCTTAAGGTGATGCAGGATTGGGAGGTATTGGCGGAATGAGTGAAACAGCTTTGCAGTTCACCGGAACCGATCTTCGCGGTTTGTTGGATGTACTCCTTGAAGCGCTGAAGGTGATCAGGAGGACCGGTCGTCGCCCCACGATCACCGTCAACGGCAAGCTCTATGCCAGCCACGACTTGCGCAAGGTGGCAGCGCTGTTGCCGGACGAAGATTTGCAACGGCACCATCAAGCCTTGGTCAACGTGATGTTTGCAAAGAAGCAACGCGGCTATCGGAAGACTGCTTACAATCTTGCTGACAGAGTAAACTCATGGCGGACCGAAGAACAAAAGCTGGCACCTCGACAAGCGGCCAAAATGTCAGCCCTCGCAGTCGCGGAGCCCGCGCCATTTCGAAACAGAGGCTTCAGCGAGCGCACGATCAAGGCGCTGCTGGATTGCTCAATAGACCAGCCTGAACGCCTCCTCTTCATGCAGTCTGCCGACCTCAAGAAGATCCCGGGTGTCGGGAAGGCTTCGTTCGACGAGATCATGCGATATCGGGCGAAGTTCATCCGCTCGTCGGTGATGAAGAAGAACCCATGAGCGCCATTAAGGCAAACAGTGCGGCGATCCTCGCGCCCGGCGACAAGGCCAAGCGAGCCGTCGTCAGGGTGGGAGAAGGTGGTCGCGGCTTCGTCGTCGAGGGCAGGGGCAACGAGCGGTACGTCGTGACGGCGGCCCACTGCTTGCCACGCATGCCGCAGCCTTACGGCTTCTCGCGGCTTGAGGAGCTCACCTACCGCAGGCTGCTAGCTCCGCTCGGAGGCGAGCCGTCGGTTTCGTGTCTGTGCCTGTTCGTTGATCCAATCTCCGACCTCACCGTGCTCGGCATGCCGGACGACCTGGAGCCCGACGATGAGGCCGAGGCCTACGAGGAGCTGGTCGCCGCCGCGATCCCGCTCGTGGTCGCCGAGCCGCCGCGTGAGGCGGTCGAAGACATGCGGGAGTGCCGGGCCTTCTTGTTGTCGCTCAGCGACCGCTGGTTCCCGTGTACGGTGCAGCACTACGGCGACAGCATGGTTGTCTCCGACGCCGCGGAGGACATCGTCGGCGGTATGGCGGGATCGCCAATCGTCTCAGAGAACGGCAGCGCGGTCGGCGTCTTGTGCCTCTCGTTCGGTGGTTACGACAAGCCTCACCGCGTGGGAGGTGTGAACCCGCAGCTGATGGGCAACTTGCCGAGCTGGTTCCTGAAGATGTTGGCGAAGGGGTAGAGCGAGGAGAGTTCGACATGTCCGTCCGCAAGCGCATGTGGACGACGGCGAAGGGCGCAAAGCAGACCGCCTGGATCGTCGACTACGCCGACCGCGAGGGTGACCGGCACATCCGCACCTTCGCGCGCAAGAAGCAGGCCGACGACTACCACGCCACGGTCAAGGTCGAGGTCCGCCACGGCGTGCACACAGCGCCGAGCAAGAGCGCGACCGTCGCCGAGGACGTCGCCTTGAAGGCGGCGGCGTCTCGCGACGAAGGCAGGCAGCTTTCCAAGAGCGCGCGCGACTTCGTCGAGCGGGCAACGAGGCGAGACGTGTCGGAGCTAGCATGACCCGCGCCGAACCTCTACTCGCATCAGCAGCAAACAAAAACCCCGAGACATTGGCTGATCTTACAAAACCGCCATTAACTTGCTGGATGCAAGATCAAGCAGCAATATTCTTGAATGCACCCGTCATACTTTTCGTTACTGTCTCGCCAAGGTCCTTCATCTGTTCACCGAACGTCTTCCATTGCGTTTGCATGAAGTCGGTCTGAACCTGCCAGAAGGACTGGACATCCTTGGCCTCGGATAGCTTCCGCACGAACTCGTTCGCAGCGGCAATATTCTTGTCGATGTAGTCCTTCAGTTTCTTGTTTAGATCGGCATCGAGCAATGGAGAGGCTTTCATGCCTTTCTCGAACAACTCAGCATATTTCTCCATTGCCTTGCGAGATTGCTCAAAACCTTGCGTCATCATGTCCGTGAAGCCCGCAAACGGTTGGTCACTTTTTACCATTGCCATGTTCACCTCCCGCGTATGAAAGAAAAGGCGGCCCCAACCGAAGCGTCAGCGGTTTGCACCAGGACCGCCCCCGAAGGGGCGTCGACGCCCCTCATCAGCCGCACCTAAGCCTCGAATCGGTTGCGCCGCTATTGTCCTAAGGGGAATAGGGAATGATCCGAAACACTAGCGGCATTGCCCCTAAGTACAGTAGCCAGACTGAGCGTCTTCGGCTGTAAATAAGGGATACTGGATAAGGGCACAGCCCTCCCCGAATTCCCCCGTCCCTTATCTAGAACTGTGCGAGACCGCCAACCCGTCCCCAGGTTCAGCGGTCTCGTTCTTTATGTGTTGGCCTGCGATCCCACGCGGCGCGGAACGCCTGTTTTGCCGCTTCTAGAGTCGCGACGTTGCCATGCTGCGGCCCATCGCTGCCATGCCACTCGTGAAATTCGAGGTCCCAGAACCAAAGGGCTCGCGCGGCGCGTAGGAATCGGCTTTGAAGATGCAGAGTGGCGCTCGTCGAAGTTCGGGGACCGCCCGTTCAGTTTCGACCCGTCCTAAAGCTCCTGTAGCGTTATCTTATTGGTCTCATTCTGCATTATGCGACCAGTTGAGCCATTATATCTCGAGGAAAGGCGCATGAAATCAAGACGTCTCAAGCTTGTGAAACGCATTGTAATGCGACCAGTTGCGTCTCTTGGGCCCAGCAGCCACCAACGCCTCGCGTAACTCTAAAGCCTGTCGCTCTTTTGGCTCCAATTGGAAATCAATGCGAGAGCAGCGGACGCCCACGTCATCCGTCGATTTGAAGCACGGCGAGTACGGCGAAGACGCCGCCGATGACATTGAGTTTCATCGCTGGTCTCCCGTCGTCGACTGGCTGCGCGGGGCCCCGAGTTCTCCGAGCGGCAGATAAGGCACCACGCTCTGGGCGCCCTGATTGGTATCCACGATGATCTTGTTGGAGCCGCCCAGCACGCGCTCCATGGTTTCCAGATACATGCGCTCGCGGGTGACATCGGGCGCTTTCTTGTACTGCTCGTAAATCTTCAGGAAGCGCGAGGTCTGGCCGGTGGCTTCCGCCACGGTCTGCGACTTGTAGGCTTCCGCGGCTTGCGTGATCTGCGCCACCTTGCCGCGCGCTTCCGGCACCACGCGGTTGGCGTAAGTCTGCGCCTCGTTCTGTAGGCGCTCGAGATCGGCGCGCGCGGCCTGCACGTCGCGGAAGGCGTCGATCACCTGCGCCGGCGGATCGACCTTCTGCAATTGCACCTGCTGCACCAGAATGCCGGCGCCGTAATGGTCGAGCGTCCTCTGCATCAGTTCCAGCACGGCACTCTCAACCGTCTGCCGCGCTCCGGTGAGGATCGGCTGGATCTGGGAATGGCCGACCACTTCGCGCATGGCGCTCTCGGCTACCGCCTTCACGGTGCCTTCCGGATTCTGGATGTTGAACAGATACTCGGCGACGCCGGTCGGCTTCACCTTCCACAGCACCGAGAAATTGATGTCGACGATGTTCTCGTCGCCGGTCAGCATCAGGCTCTCCTCCGGCACTTCGCGCGAGGCGGAGCGGCCGCCGTCCTCGACCTGGCGCATGCCGATGTCGATCTTGTTGACGCGCAGCGCCTTGGGTGTGAGCACGGACTCGATCGGGTAGGGCAAATGATAATTCAACCCGGGCTGCACCTCGCGCACGCTTTGGCCGAAGCGCAGCACCACGCCGAGCTCGTCCGGCTCGACCCGGAAGAAGCCGGAGAAACCCCACAACGCGATGGCCGCCAGACCGAGCAGCGCGAAACCTTTGCCGCCGAGATTGCCGCCCGGCAGCACGCGCCGCAACTTTTCCTGGCCGTGGCGGAGGATTTCCTCGAGATCCGGCGGCCTCGGTCCCGACGACTGCGGTCCGGAGCCCCAGGGGCGCTTGCCGCCCGAGCCCCGAGGACCACCGCCCCCGCCGCCCTGATTACTCCATGTCATTGAATGTTTTCCCGGCGCCGAGGCTTGGATCGTCCGGCAGCCCTATGTTGGGAGGGGTTATAGGGGGCCCAAGGCCGCGTTACAACGCGTCGGCGAGCTGCCTCCGGCCGCATCAGCGAGTGGAGGAAATCACCGCGGGCGCCCCCTTCCGGGAAGCCGCCTGCGGCGTCGTGAGTACACTCAAATGCATCGTGATCGAAATGGGATGGCAGATCAAACGAATCGCCGTGTCCCACTTAACCCGTCGGTTCCGCCGCAGGTGCCCAACCGGTTTTGCGCACGAAGCAAGTCAATCAGGGCGCTCGCGCCTCCTATTTATGCGTGACGATACTGTTGAAAAACGTCACCGCGATCAGACGAGTTCTGCTGCGAGAGAGCGCGCCGCGAGTGAATTACACCGCGCCGTCAGTAGGGAGTCGTGCGTGAAGAATGAGCTAACGGACTGATCATAAGTCGGTTTCTTTTGTTGGAGACGGAAGATTCCGAGCCATGACAGAGCTTAAAATTAGTAGTCCCGATCTGCCCGGGCGACGGGATACGGCTCGCCAACTCATCGACCAGGCCAGTGGCGAACTAGTCTATTATGGGACTGTTGCGACTCTTGCAGTGGTTAGTTTGATCGCTTGCGGGATCTGGCTGTTGGATACAGCACTAATGTGAGAAGGCGAGCGTTTGTTTTGTTGGTGGCGTTTGCCTTGGCTGGTTGCTTGCCAGATCAAGCCAACGATTTAGCTGCTTATCAGACCGAAGCAGACCAGTTTTACCAAACATACCAAGCTATCGATGCGGATGATCCTAGAAGCCGATACATAATCGGTTGTATGGCCGCCAAAGGCTACGATTTAGATGTATCGCCAGTGGAATGTGACGGTCAACATCGATTGGTGACCCAATCGGCATGTTACACACCGGAGAGTCGGATAGCGCGGTTCATTGATCAATTCCGTATCCACTAAATCGCAAAAAACCCGGCCTGACAAAACGAAAACCCCGGGGCATTGCTCCGGGCTTAGTTTGCTTGTGAGCAAAAACAACTACGCGCTTAAATGCAGAAGCTTTCTTCTAGGCAATTCCACCGAAAGATCAGCGGGCTTCGCACCCTTAAGGATTTTATCGATATAATACGGGACACGACCGTAAATTTTAGTTGACGATGGCCCATAGGCGATCAGCGCCCCAACCTCTACCGCTTCTTTCCATGCGATCATCAATGGCACTTGATGTGCTAATGCCAATTCGGCAATGCGCTGTCGTTCATTGTAGAACATGCCATCATTTGGTACGGACACCGCGTCGATTTGGTGGTCAATCGTCGCGAACACGCGCTCAAGGTCGTCAGGTGTGCCGACTTCAATCGGCTGAACGGTCAATTTTAGTTTAGCCGCCGCGGCCTGGCTCTCCGCAATAAAGCGACGAGCATTTGCTGGGTTGCTTGAATTTACGAGTTGTCCCACACGCACCGCACTAGGGACAACTTCCTTCAGCACCTCCAGCCGCTTGGCGGTCAGATCAATGGCTAGATTTGTTATTCCAGTAATGTTCCCGCCCGGTCGTGCTATGCTCCCAACGAGTTTCAATTCAATGGGATCGATGGCGCCCACGAAAACAATAGGAATGGTCTTGGTTGCGCGTTGGGCTGCAAGGGCTGCGGGCGTTGTTACAGCGACCAAAACGTCCACCGGAAGAGCGACGAGCTCAGCAGCGTTGGCATTGAAACGTTCATACTGCTCAGCGGCAAAAGTATTTATCAATTTTATGTTTTGACCCTCGACATAGCCGAGATCTTTAAAACCCCGCCGGACCGCACCCAGATTAACCGCTTCCTCCATTTCACTTCCGGCGTGCCAAAGTAATCCGATCTTCGGCACCTGCTGCGCACGCGCCAAGAAGGGCCAAGCGGCTCCTAAGCCAGCAATAACTTTGATGAGATCGCGCCGCCTCATTGCCTTCCTCGAGGCTTAGACCGGCCATCCTATAATCAAACTACCAGACTGAAGCTTCGAGCCTAACGTCCGCTTTGGGTCGATTGTGCTGAAAAAGTCGAAAGTCGAACCGGGCGTAAAACTGTCAAAATCACATCCACGTCCTTGATGACTGAAATTGGCTACCGTAAATCAAATTAGAACTCGCTACGCTCGTTCGACCGCAGAAAATGAGGTCCCTCACGTTCGCATTTCAAAAACGCGCCTGCGAGGCTAAAAATTTTTGAGTGCCTCGGCGCTCGGACTTTTTCAACACAATCTCTCGAAAGCGACCTAATTGCTGCGTACCAGCGGAATGTCGCGAAGTGCCAAAGGCGGGCTCATGCAGCGCAGCAAAAGAGATCGCTATTCAATAACCTCGTCGGCGAGCTGTTGGAGATGCAACGGCACGTCAAGGCCAAGCGTTGCAGTCGTATTCCCTGTTACCGCCTACCTCATGTGTTACGCGACTACCCGGAGCTCCGCAACGTCGGGCGTGTGACACTGCTCGGAAGCTTTCGCTGTGTACGGCTTGTGTTGTGGGATGAGACGCAGCGCCGCCTAGTGTCATTCCGCGAAGCTCGGACAAGAGCTATTAGTTAGTTCATAAGCTTTTTGAGTGGATATCGCTCGCTCTCGTAGAGCGCCTGAATATCTTTGCAACCGAAGCGCCGTTCGTCGATCTCGATGAAGGCGCCAAGTAGTAGGAGCGCCGGAAGTTCCTCAACCGCAAACCGAATGGCATCGGCTGCCGTCTCGAAGCGACGATAGCCAACTTTTTTGATGCTTTTGCGATTGCGTCCAGGATACAATTCAGCCGGCGCGTCGTAATCAAATTTATCCATTCCACTCTCCAGATCGCTACAAGACAAACGCATTGAAACAGCCCGCTCAATATGGGGTGGCGGCGGCGGATTTGACAGGACCGGCACCAGATTTCTTTCGAATCCGAAAGTGCAATTAGTCAGACGAATATCGCTCGAGGGATCACCCTCGCACAGCTTGGTGCGGCAAAATTTTGATTGCGGCCATGATGGATGGCTACATCGTGTGTACAGTCTTAATCTTACCTCTGCTGGCGCCGACGTCTCGGTTGTGGTCGGCAAGATCATGGACAATCCGCCACCAACGCAGCACGCGACTCACGCCACGTCCTGCTCCTCGACTACCAATTCCCACATTAGTATTCGCGCGAGGCCTTCCGGGCTTAGGCCGCCGAGTTGAGTTATCTTGCTTCCGTTGCAGGTTTTTACCGTCACCAATCCATCGATAACGGCAGAACCACGAGTAGCCTTTTGCCGAAAGCCTTGGATTAAATCGACGGACAGTCGCGAGCGCGTCCCGCTGCGCTTCCCACTCGCGCCGCATGCGCGTGACGTTATCGCGGATTTCGTCGTTTCTGGCGTTGTAGCCCATTGCCCTCAGGCCCATTGTGCAGCGCCAATATTAGGGGACCTCTTGTATCAGGATCAATCAATGCCCACTTACGCCAGAGAAGCCCCGTGAGTTTGATCAGCATGCCCCCACACGAAACAGAACGCGCCCGCGCTGAGCGGCTCTTCAAAGTGCGCGAGCGGCAAAAAGCTGACGCTCCAAAAGCAACTATAGATTATTATGGGGCCCAGCAGGCGGTGCGCGACCGGACCCGAGAGCTGAGGCAATTACGGCTCGCACGCGACGCCAATAACAAACGCGCCCGAAGGAATTCAAGCTCTACGAAGAATTGATGGCGGCGTCGTCATCGTCGGTCCGTGTCCTTACCGGAAACCAATCCGTCTGGTCAGCCGTGACGAATCGGTTGATACTCGCTGGCGATGGGCGGTCTCTGCAAATTGATCTGGTGGGCGGTTGCTGGGCTATTCCGGTCTCGGACATCCCTGGAAGCCGAGAATCTGGTGCTTCGGCACCAATTGAACGTGCTCCGTGTCCCTTCCGAAAATCCGATCCGGTCTGGATTCGCATGATAGGGCAGAATCATCGCATCGTTGAGAGCGATGTTTTCGATCCTGCACACACTCGCAGCATTCGTTGCCGACCTGGTCAAGTCCCGCAGCCGGCTTGAAGCCGAGAATCTGCTCCTCCGTCATCAGCTAAACGTTGCGCTGCGGAAGGCGCCAGCGCGCCTACGACTGCGCGGCTGTGATCGAGCAATATTGGTTTGGTTGGTCCGGCTTTGGCCGAATTTGCTTGACGCGGTTCAGGTGGTAAAGCCTTCTTGCACTGGCATCGGGCAGGCTCCAGAGCGTTTTGGCGCTGGAAGTCGAAAAATAGGGCAGGGCGACCTAAGATTAATCGTGACCTGCGCGATCTGATCCAGCGAATGAGCCGCGAGAACCCATTGTGGGGCGCGCCGCGTATTCACGGTGAGCTATTGATGCTCGGCATTGAAGTGGCCCAGTCAACGGTCTCGAAGTATATGATCCGCGGCTGCAAACCACCGTCGCAGAGCTGGAAGACTTTTCTGCGCAACCACGCCGAGGCAATTGCGGCAATCGACATGTGCGTTGTGCCCACGGTGACATTCGATCGCTTGTTTGCCTTTCTCGTGCTCGGGCACGGCCGGCGACAGCTCCTATGGTTCGAGGTCACCAGGCACCCGACGGCAGAATGGCTAGCCCGACAGATCACCGAAGCATTTCCGTGGACGTCTGCGCCGACTTATTTGATACGCGACAACGATAAAGCCTATGGGCACGTATTCACTGCCCGGGTCCAAGCGATGGGCATCCGCGACAAGCCAATTACCCCGAAATCCCCATGGCAAAATGGCCTGGCGGAACGATTGATCGGTACGTTACGCCGCGAGTGCCTGGACCACATCATAGTCTTTGGGGAGGCGCATGTGAGGCAGATCCTTTTCGCCTGTGCGGCGTATTACAATCAAGCTCGTACGCACTTGGCTTTACACAAGGATGTACCCGTAAAACGGGCTATCCAACGGTTCGGTAGGATCATTGGCATGCCCGTCCTGGCCGGGCTGCATCACCAATACGTCCGGATATGATTTTCAGAAGGGACAGGGTAGAGAAACCAGAGAAGCCCTAATTTGTCGCCCCTCGGCGCATGCCTCTTCTCGGTCTACGGGAATGCCTCCCGCATTGCTTCCATGGCTCTTTGAGCCGTCTTCGCTGATCAGCGGCGGCTGTATATCGCTGAGGTTTGCGAATGGAGAATGGAAATGTGGTATTGAGAAAATCCCCGCGCACGCAAGTGGCGGGGCTGAGTTGTACGCATAGTTGAGGCGGAAAGTTTAAGCGCCCGAATTTTTCTTCTCGGCCGCTTCTTTAGCCAACCGGAGAGCCTTCAATCGCGCGGTCTTCTCTCGAATAATCTTTGCTTGGACTTCGTAGTCCACGCTGAGATTGTGATTTTCCCGTGCAGCCTTCTCCAACCGCGATTGCATTCGCGTATTCTTGCTACTAGCAGCCATGGTTCGCCTTTTTTCTGGCCTGACCGGAGTTCGCCGCGACCCCTTCGTTTTTCTCCGCCGCCTCCTTGTCCAATCGAAGCGCTCTTAACCGTGCAGTTTTTTCGCGAACGGCACGACCCTCGGCCTCATATTCCAGCATTGCCTTCGTGCCTTCTCGAACCCGCTCGTCTTTCTTGAAGCGTGCATCTGCTCGCT
>Ga0207741_1000073_pt1 | contig 13994 bp, 8 predicted proteins | sample LuqExpMetageno39_FD_187797 | JGI IMG/M metagenome (GOLD analysis project Ga0207741, IMG submission 187797) | Tropical forest soil microbial communities from Luquillo Experimental Forest, Puerto Rico - Sample 39 (SPAdes) | ecosystem: Environmental > Terrestrial > Soil > Tropical forest ... | reverse complement strand
CACTTGGCCGGAAGCACTCTCGTTCACCGTCGGCGCCGGCTTTGGTTTATCGGTCGGCTCGGAATGTTTTTCAGGCCGAGTTGACGGCCTAAGCTTTTCGCGAATTGCCTGAAACATCACGTAGAGGGGCGGTATCGCAAAAATTCCGATAAAGGAGGCGAGGATCATGCCGCCAAAAACTGGAGTGCCAACATCGCGGCGCGCGAGCTGCGACGCGCCGGACGCAACGACCAGCGGATAAAGGCCGAGGATAAAGGCAAACGAGGTCATCATCACTGGCCGGAAGCGCAACCGTGAGCCTTCTGTAGCGGCTTCCAACAGCGGAACTCCCTTCTCTCGCTGTTCTTTGGCAAACTCAACTATGAGAATTCCATTCTTGGCTGCCAGTCCGATCAGCACGATCATACCAATTTGCGCGTAGAGATTGAGTGTCAGTCCACCAAGAAGAATTCCGAGAAACGAACCCAAAATTCCGATGGACACTGACAATAGTACCGGCACCGGTATGGTCCAGCTTTCGTATAGCCCTACAAGGAACAAATAGGCAAACAAGAGAGCAAAACCGAGGATGATTGGAGCTTTACCCTCGGCGCGCTTTTCTTGGAACGCAGTATCAGTCCATTCCCCTGTGTAGCCTTGCGGCAGCGTCTTGGCGGCGACATTTTCCATCGCAGCCAAACTCTGGCCCGAGGATACGCCGGGTGCCGGGCCCCCTTGAACGGTGACGGCGCGCCGATTGTTGTATCGTATCAACGCTGCCGGGCCGATAACGACACGTGTTTCGACCAGGCTCCGCAGCGGGATCATTTTTCCTTCGTTGTTGCGCACATTGATTCGATAGATGTCATCGATTTTCGCTCGATCGGCCGCTTCTGCCTGCACCTGAACCTGCCAGGTGCGGCCGAACAGATTCATATTGTTGACGAAGTAACCGCCAAGCGACGCCTGCAGCGCCTGGAAGACGGAGTTCAGAGGCACGCCGATGATTTGCGCTTTGTCCCGATCAATATCGAGATAGATCGAGGGATTGGTCGCCGAGAATGTGCTGAACACGCGGGTAAGCTGCGGATTCTGGTTTGCCGCGACCGTTAGGCCACGCAATGCCTGCGCCATCGCTTTTGGATCGCCGCCGCGCAGATCTTCCAGCACGTAGGTAAAGCCCCCGCCGGTGCCAAGACCGATAATTGGCGGCGGAGCGAGCGGCTGTACAATAGCATTTTCGATCTGGCGAAATTTTTGGCCAACCCGGCCAATAAGCGCCTCGACGCTGTGATCGCGCCCCTGCCGCTCCTCAAAAGGCTTGAGCGTCACGACCATAAAGGCCGCATTGGACTGTGAATAGTTGTCAATGTAATTCAAACCGACAACAGACGTAATATCTTCAACCTCTTTCTCATCCCGCAAAATTGATTCGGCTCGCTGGACGACGTCAGTCGTTCGCGCCACGGAAGAGCCGCCGGGCAGTTGCGTGACGACAAACAGCGCGCCTTGATCGTCCTCCGGAAGGAATCCGGTCGACGTCACTTTTCCAACTCCAACGATTCCGGCCATCGCGATGGCGACCATCACAATGCCTATCACTGAGAATTGCACGATGTGCCCTACGGTCGCGCCATATAAATCGCGAACGCGATCGATGCCACGCATCACATAGCCCATGATGCCGCGACGCGGGCCGTGATGCGGCCGCAGCAGGATGGCGCACAGTGCAGGCGATAGAGTCAGCGCGTTGATCGCCGAGAGGAGCATAGCGACGGCGATCGTCACCGCGAATTGCCGGAACAGTACGCCGGATATGCCGGGAATAAATGCGACGGGCACGAAAACCGACAACAAGACCAGCGTAATAGCGAGGATCGGCGCGGTTATTTCGCGCATTGCTTGCTTGGTGGCCTCGCCAGGTGTGAGCTCGGGATGTTCTTCCATCACGCGTTCGACGTTTTCCACCACCACGATGGCGTCATCGACTACGATGCCGATCGCTAACACGACGGCCAGCAACGATACTGTATTGCCCGAATAACCGACGGCCAGCAGCGCGGCGAACGCTCCAATCAGGCTGACCGGCACAGCAAAGGTCGGTATCAAAGTCGCGCGCACACTGCCGAGGAACAGAAAAACGACGATAACCACTAGAATGAATGCCTCGAACAGCGTCTTTTGCACCTCGTGAATCGTGTCGGTGACGAACAGCGTCGGGTCGTACGTCACCTTCCAGGCCAGGTCTTCGGGAAATCTCTTCTCCGCTTCGGCGATGCTATCTTTCACCGCTTGCAGCGTTTTGAGCGCGTTCGCTCCCGGTGACTGGTAGATGGCGATGGCCGCCGCAGGACCGCCGTTGAAACGTGTGGAGCGGTCAAGATTCGCAGCGCCTAACTCCACTCGCGCGACATCGCTAAGCCGAAGTACCGAGCCATCAGGATTGGTCCGGATCACGATGTTCTCGAAATCTTGGACCGTGTTGAGGCGACCCGTGGTCTGAAGGTTGAGCTGCAGCTGTTGGTCGTCGGAAATCGGGCGAGCGCCGATGCGGCCGACAGCAGCCTGTACGTTTTGTGCCTGGATCGCGTTGATGATATCCCCAGTAGTGAGCCCCAGCCCGGTCAGCCGATCAGTGCGCACCCAGGCTCGCATCGCATAGTCCTGCGGCCCCCACAATGTCGCGTCACCAACTCCAGGTGTGCTCTTGATCTGGTCGAGCAGATTGATAGTGACGTAGTTGGATAGGAATAGCGGGTCATGCGTACGCTTCGGCGAATAAACAGCGATGACGCCGAGCAAGGCAGATGATTTTTTCTTGACGGTGATGCCCTGGCGTTGCACCTCCGTCGGCAGGTTGGCCAGCGCCACCTGGACGCGATTATTGACGTTAACAGTGTTGATATCCGGATCGGTTCCCAGTTCGAACGAAGCGGTGAGTGCGTAACTGCCGTCATCACCGCTCGTGCTTTTCATGTAAATCATCTTGTCGACGCCGACGACTTGCGCCTCAATGACTTGAGCGACGGTCGCTTCAACGACAGAAGAATTGGCGCCGGGGTAAGTCGTGGTCACCGACACTTGTGGCGGCACAATATCCGGATATTGCGCAAGCGGCAGAGCATAGAGTGCCAATAGACCGGCGATCGTCGTGACGATGGCGATGACGATCGCAAGCCGCGGACGATCGACGAAAATGGCTGACAACATGGGTCAACCGCTCTTTAGGTTTGCCGGCATTGGAGCGGCCTGGACCGGCTGCCCTGGGCGAACGCTCTGGATCCCTTCCACAATGACCTGCTCACCGCCCTTAAGGCCGTCGTTGACGATCACATCAGGTCCAATTTCACCGCCGGGCTTGATGCGCCTGATGGCCGCTTTCCCGTCCTCGACTACGAATACATAAGTGCCTTCCTGGTCGGCGATGAGCGCGGCCTGCGGGATCGTAACTCTCTCCTGCGGGTGTTCAGCCTCGACAACGACAGTGACCAGTTGACCGTCGACCAACTTGCCGTTCGGATTCGGCATGGTAGCGCGCACGAGGACCGTATCAGTCGAGCGGTCCACGGACACGTCGACAAAGTTGATCGTTCCTACTTGATCATACGTTGTGGCATCGGCGAACTGGATTTTTATTTTGAGATCCTTGGGGTTGGCACGCAACGTCAAAAATTCACGCTGGCTCACCGGGAAGCTCACATACATCGGATCTTGACTGACGATGAGTGTGAGGTTGCCGCTGTCAGGGCCGACGACGTTTCCTGCTGTTACATTGGTTTTACTGATTTTCCCGGCAATGGGCGATACGATATCGGTGTAACCCAAATTGATGTTTGCATTATCCAGCCTTGCTTGGTCGGACATTATGTCGCCTGCAGCTCGCTGGTCTTCAGCAAGGGCCTGGTCGCGCGCTACCGCCGTGCCGGCACTCTTCGCGAGCAGCTCTTCGGCGCGTTGCAGCTGAATTGCCGTCAAAGCCTTTGCGGCCTTGCTCCGCTCCACAGCACCCTTGGCCTGTTCTACGGCTGCTTGGTATTGGCCCTTCTCGATCTGATATAAATGATCGTCTTTCTTGACGGCGTCTCCCTCCTTGAAGAGAACTGCTTCAAGATAACCTTTTACTCTGGCCTGAATCTCAACGCGATTAGTGGCGTTTACCCGCCCAACGAAATCGCGAGTCTGCGTGACTTGCTGCCGCTGCGCATAGACTGTGCCGACTGGCGCTGCTTTCTCTTGAGCGTCAGCGGAAAGAGCACACAACCACAGCAGCACCGGAGCTATGCAGATACCGGCACGCAGCCACAAAAACCCGTCAGGAGTGCCGCTACTCAACAGCGAAACGTACTTCCCCGATCGCATTGAAATCCTCTCCACTGAAACTCGTATCGCGCCGATCCGGCGCACCAACGGTGAAGAGCTTTGGTCACATTCGTGGGTGGCGGCTCTACTTCTCAGCGCCAAGCGCATTCTTCGCGGCATCCATGACCGGCATTTCATGATTCTTTCGGCAGTAGCGCTCTAAAGCACGCACATTCTTTTGCATGGACCCAACCTCAATTACCGTATTGCCACGCTTGCCATTGTAGTAACCGCTCAACCAATTTGCGACGGATCGTGTGCTGGCGCCGAAATGTCCAAGCAAAAATTGTCGGCAAGTAATTTTTTCGACATCGATTGTTGTCTGCGCGTGAACGGCGGAAGCTACAAGAAATAGTGGCAGAAAAATTGAGAGAATGAATGTGGCTCTCATGAGATTCTCCATGCAATTGTTTTTAGTTGCATCAGTAATCCCCATCGGATGATAACTCAAACGGGCGTTCGATTTTGTTGATATAAGTCAACGGCAGGGCAAGCCTTTACGATTGGATTCCAGGCGAAATGGGATCGAACTGGTGTTATCGAGGAAAGAAGCGCTCTCGCAACTCCGCCGGGACATGCTTGGGGGGGACATACAGAGGTTCAGAACGGTTGCACGCGCCGCAGACGGCACGAGCGCGTACGTGCCGATGAATCCGGCCGCCAGTTCTCAGCATTCCGAAGTTCTTGGCGTGACATTCCTATTCGATCGTAGCACGAGATAATCGATCGACGCCGGTTTTGGGCCATTTCAACCTAGGTCAGGCCCCGCCCCGGGCGCACCTTCGCTGGACGATCGAATGTGGAGATTAGATGGCGAATTGGCGTCCGACTTCGACGACCATATCCCTCGGTAGTTGGAAATACTCGATCGCCTCGCTCGAGTTGCGCAGCAGGAACGAGAAGATGCTTTCGACCACGCGTGGCAACCCTTTCCGATCCTCGCGTGGGACCACCGTCTCGCGTCCAATGAAATAGGTCACGTTGGCGGGATCCACCGGGTAGCCTCTGTTCTGGGCACGCTGGAGCAAGGCCGGGAGGTCCGGCTGCTCCATGAAGCCATAATGGGCGTGGACACGCCAAACCTTCGGGGCGATCTCGTGCACTTCCGTACGGTCCTGCTCTCGAACGTAAGGGACCATGGCGGTGACGACGTTGACGATCACGATCGAGCCGTGCAGCGATCGGATGCGTCTGAGATGCCAGACCACGATGGGCGGGACGTCGCGCGAGAGGCGCGCCACGAACACCGCGGTGCCGGGTACGCGGGCGATGCCGCCGCTTTCGATCTGCGCCGCGATATCGCCGATCGGAATTTGCATTTCGTCCACTTGTTTCTGGACGGCTGCGGTGCCGGCCTGCCAGATCAGCATCACGCAGCAGATCGAAGCCCCGAGCAGCAGCGGCACCCAGCCGCCTTCGGCGATCTTCAGCATATTGGCCGTCAGGAATCCTCCGTCCACCAGGGCAAAGCCGATTCCCATGGCGACCACCGCGGGCACCGGCCAATGCCAAATCTCGCGCATGGCGATCGACAAAAGAATGGTGGTCGCCAGCATCGTCGCGGACACGGCGATCCCGTAAGCAGCGGCGAGATTGCTGGAGCTTCCGAAGATGATCGCAAGCGCGAGCGTCACGATCATGAGCTGCCAGTTCACCGCCGGCAGATAGATCTGGCCATGCCCTGCGGCCGAGGTCTGCACGATTTGTAGTCGTGGCAACAAACCTAGCTGGATCGCCTGACGGGTCATCGAAAAGGCGCCGGTGATGACGGCCTGGCTTGCGATGACGGTGGCTATCGTCGCGAGGATGACGAGCGGCAGCAGCAGCGGTGCCGGACAGAGGTGATAAAAAATATTGCCTTCGATCGGCGCGCCCGCCAGCACGTAGCCTGCCTGTCCCGCATAGTTGAGGAGCAGTGCGGGGAAAACCAGGCCGGACCAGGCGAGCCGGATGGGCACACGGCCGAAATGACCGAGGTCGGCGTAAAGCGCCTCCGCCCCGGTGACGCACAGGAAAACGCCGCCGATGACGAGCAGGGTGATGATCCCGCCGCCCGAAAACAGGTAGCGCAAGCCGACAACCGGATTGAGAGCCCACAAGACGGAGGGATGCTGCAATATCCCCCACAGCCCGAGCAGCGAGATCGTCGCGAACCAGACCAACATGATCGGCCCCAGCAGCCGGCCGATGCGCTCAGTGCCGTGGTATTGCGCCGAAAACAGCGCGACCAGGACGACGACGGTGATCGGCAGCACGTATCGTCCCAGGTGAGGCGCTACGATATCCAGACCCTCGACTGCCGACATGACCGATATGGCCGGTGTGATTGCGGCATCGCCATACACGAGCGCCGCCCCGAACAAACCGACGAATATCAGGAGAGGATGCCGCCCCGAGGCTTTCCTGCGCAGAAGCGCCATCAATGCGAGGATGCCGCCTTCGCCATTGTTGTCCACGCGCAACGCGATGGTGACGTATTTCAGCGACGTGACGATGATCAGCGTCCACAGGATCAACGATAATGAGCCCAGAATGGCCGCCGGCTCCGAGCGTCCCGTCACGGCGATCACCGTCTTGAACGTGTACAGGGGGCTGGTGCCGATATCACCAAACACGACGCCGAGAGCCGCCAGGCTCAATGCCGCTACGCTCGAGTGGGTATCTGTGGAGTGAGGGACCTCAATCGTATGGCCAGACATGGTTGCCGCCCGCTCTTCTGATCCTCATGCCAAATCTCACGCCGTAACGAGCGCCTTATGGCGCTCGTTACGCGGCCGTTGCGTCCCACACAGAGCCTGTGTGGCTTAAAAACTTCACGCCTACGCGCGAGCTACTTCGTTCCTGTGGTGGTCGGCGGTGTGCTGGGAGGGGTCGAAGGTGCATTGCCGGCTGTGCGCCGGTCTTCGTGCCGTTCCATTCCGGGTGTCTGGGCATTCGCGTCGGACACGGTCAGCACCGTAGCCGGCAACGCGACGCTTAACGCGGCTGTTATTCCGAGAAGGGAGAACGCCTGTCGGCGAGAGAGAGCTTCGAGTTCGAGCGTATTATTCGTTTTAGCAGGAGCTCTATTCGACATCGTAACCTCCTGAGAAAGTTACCCCCCAGGAACTGGATGAGAAGATTCACATCACGCGAACCATTGCACTGATCTCCGTCAAACGGGGGGCCGCCAACGAGGACTGCATTTCGTCCAAGTCATCTAAGGCCACGCGCGTCTCGCGCGCCGGATACATGTCAAGCGAGATTACACGAGCAAGTATTCGCCCGACCGATTCCTCAGCCTGAGAAATCACCGTACGATCGATCTACGGCACGACGTGGTTCACCGCCACACGGCGCAAGCTCCTCCGTTCCACCGTACACAACGACGCGCCTGGCGCACCGTAGTTCTGGCGACGCAGACGCCATTGACCCGAACTCTACCCGCTCCACAGGCGTAAGCGACATGGGTCGTCAGACCTTCCGCTGGAGTTATCGGCGCAGCCATCATTGCCTGCGCAGAAGTTGCGATAGCCAATGCAAATACTGCAACGGAAACCAATTTGATCATTTTAACGTCCTCCGATGTGGAATTGTTCAGCCAATTTAAATAGCAACGAGAAAGAAAATAAGCTGCCCTTTTGGGCAACGTCTGGCGCCGGCCGTCCTCCAGAATCTTGAAAGTGCGCACAGTTCCACTAAGGACTTTATAGAAGTACTCAGCCGGCTGGTCAGCGCCGTAAATTTCACTACCGGGGCGGAACGATACGACTGCGCCCGGAGGCTATTAGGGCGTGAGGACGAAGCCTCGCGATCTAGAAATGTCGACCCAAATGATGCTGTGGGACGTCGGAGAAAATTCTTGAGCTCAAACGGCCAAGACCGACGTCCACTAACAGCTGCTTTTCAGACGCTCGCCTAAAAACCTCACACATTCGCTAGACTGTGACTTTATCCGCTAGCCGAAAAAAATTCCGCCGCCAAAAACGGGTGCTCTGAGAAAACACCAGACAATAGCTTGCAGCACGACAAAACGTGACATTTGTAAGCTGCGCGATGAAGCAGGCCAAGACGCTCAAAAACGAAGAACTAAAGCTCGTCTTAGCCTACATCGCAGTCCGCCGACACGCAGCCCGCAATAGGGCAATCATCCTCGCCAGCTTCCTCTCAGGAATGCGAGCGCATGAGCTTGCATCGCTGAGGATTCGTGATGTTATCGATGAGGATGGGCGCATTCGCAACGAGATCGTGCTGACAGCAGCCGAGACCAAGGGCAGACGTGCGCGACGTGTGTTCCTCAACGCGAAGCTGAAGCGCGAGCTGGCTGCCTATGTGAAGGGCGATTGCGCGAACAAGCCGCCGAGCAGTCCTCTGTTCGTCTCGCAGAAGAACAGGGCATTCAGCCCGAACACGATGTGCCAGCTGTTCCTCAACATCTACAGCGGATGTGGCATCAAGGGCGCTAGCTCGCATAGTGGACGGCGCACGTTCATCACTAATCTCGCGAGCAAGTCCGTCTCAGTCAGAGTGCTAGCTGAGCTTGCTGGACACAGCTCAATCGCAACAACGCAGCGCTACATCGAGGTCAATGACGAGCAGCTGAGGAAAGCAGTCGAGCTGCTGTGAGCTATTCCAAATGGAAGCGCTCGAACGCTTGGTGAGGCCGTCGCAATCTTGCACTGTGTTTGGGCGGCGAATCGCATCCCAGTTCTAGGCACTCCCTAGGCGCCGTCGATAAGAGCGGGCGTAACGTGTTGACGCTGTTGGGCGATTTCGCTGCCCGAAGCAGTAAGGGCATCTTCGGCCTCGGACGTCTAGGAAGTCGGCGGGTCGCTGCGCGGCGCCGGCGAAACCACCAGTTCGCTGCTACAAGCCGTGCACCGCGCGCTCGCCCCGACGATCTCGCACGCGGTATCTCCCGATACGATGCCGCGCCCTCGGGCCGTCAGATTACCGAGCCTGCATGCTGCCGTGCGACGCGAGCCACTGCCCGTAGCTCTGGAATTTGATGCCGAGCTTCTCGTAGTGAACCCGCAGATAACCGTCGTTGCCGCGTTCGACCGCATCCGGCCAGATCTGCTGCACTTCCTGAGCAATCACGCCGACATACGGCTTCGTGCTTCCGTTGTAGGTGAAGCGGTACACGTTTAGCCCATTCCTGAGGTGCGAGAGCAGAACGATATCGTGCTTGAGCATGATATCCGAGCGCCGTCCGCGGCCGCCGCCACCGACGCGTCCGCCACCACCGCGCGCGCCACCGCCCAGACGCATACCGCCACCGCCGGCACGAAAACCGCCGCCTCCACCCATGCCGACAGCGCCTGCGCGCGCGCGCATTCCGGCGCTGCGAGAGTATCCGCCGAGTCCACCGGTGCCGCCACGTCCGCGCATATGCGTCGCCGCTTGACGCCCGCGTGAGGTATTCGCGGTTCGCGCCGCCGTGCGGTTTCGGGCTGTGGCGTTCTTTCCGCCACCCGCGCGCTGCGAAACTTTCGATTTCGCAGCGCCTTTGTTTGACGCGGCTTTGTTCTTGGCTCCGCCCTGCGAGACACGCGATCCTTGCGTGGCCCGGTTTTTTGCAGCAGCCCTGTTCGTCGCGTTGTTGCGGTTCGCCACATTGTTTCGGGAGCCCGCCCTGTTGTTCGGGTTGATCACTTGCCGGCCGTTCGTGCCCCGGAAATCCCGCTGCACCCGCTGCCCGCCACGATTGCCCAGCGCCTGCCGGTGGTCGACGCGCGGCCGCCACGGATTACCGGCGATCGGATTCGACGGACGCAGCCCGCCGCCGGGACGGTTGATGATGATGTTGTTGCCGCCACCGCTCCAGTTCACGCCGCCGTTCCACCACCCGCCCCAATTACCGAGCGCATATCCGGCGCCGAAGGCCAGTCCGGCCGCGAGCAGGCCGGTGCCGATGTAATACGGCGGTTCGAAATAGTAGGGCGGATAGTCGGGATACGGCCAATCGCCGTATACGACTGCGGGATCGTAATAAGGCACATACACCTGATCCGGCACGGCCGGCTCGATGGCGATGACCGATCGGCCTTCCACCTGATTGACGCTCACCGTCTGCTGTCTCGTCGTCTGTAGCTTGTCGGTCGACTGCGCACGCGCACGCAGTCGCTGGACCGCGTCCATGACGTCCGGCTGCTGATTGACCACGGCGTCGCCAAGTTTTTGTATCCAGTCGAGTTTGCTGCTCATCATCTGGATGACGGAGGGCGTCGCGGTCAGGGCTTTGATGCTGTCGTCCCATGGCTGCTTGTCCACGGCGGCCTTCAGCTTATCGCCCTTGAGTGACTTGTTGCTTTCCAGCCACCGCTCCGCCTGCACAACATCCAGCGGATAGGCCGAAGCCATCAAGACTTCGGCAAGGAGCGGATCGGGATAAAGCGCAATCGGAGCGACCAACTGGTCGAGTTCCCGTGGCGCGAGCTTGGTTTGCGAGGGCGACTGTTGTGGGATGTCTTGCGGGGGCGGCTCCGCAGTGTCTTGCGGAGGAGAATTTTGCGCCGTTGCCGGCCGAGGCTCCGCATAAAACGGCAAGATCAGCAGAGTGAAAAGTAACAACCTACCAATGAACTTAAGGGAATATCGCGTCATGACACGTCTCCCTGCACAGTTGTTCGCCAAGAACTGCCGGTGATGAATTAAACAGGACACCGGGACAATCGTTCCGACGCGCTCGCGTGAAATGAAAATCTGTAATTCGCGAACACGTTGATCAAGTGATGGCGGACGCCATTCGTGCATGCCGGTTGTGGGCACGATCACAGCCAATATCGCCGACCATCGCCACCATGCGCCGAGGATTGCCGGCCAATATCACGCGCGTTGTGGCAATGTGGCGAGAAGGCTGCATCCTTTTGCCGACGGCAACGTTGCCCCACTGCATGGATTGCAGGAGGCTCCGATGAAAAGCTTCGCTCTCGTCGTGACTCTGTCTGCGCTTGCATGCGTCCCAGCTACTGCCGCGCCTAAACATCCCCGGCACCATCACGTCTCGCAAACGGCGGCGCATTCGTATGCGGCACAGCCGCAGATTGCATGCACAGTCGCGGGCTGTGCGCCTGTTCCGCGCGGTTGTCATCCGGAGATGGGCTACACGCCTGACGGAACGCCGACGGGCTTCGACGTGGCGGTGTGTGGGGGTGGCGCTTACACGCTCTACGGCAATCGACGCTAAAAGCTCAGGCGAAACCGGTCGAAGTCGCGACAGGACCCGGTCCGAACGTCAAATGCCTGATGATGGACGTCTCACCCGGCGGCGCATCTGCGCCATGCCGGTACTATAATATATGTAGTGTGTCCATCGAGCGACGCATACCCAAGGTTCACTCGCTTTCAGTGACCGTGTTCACGCATTTGTCAGACCGTTCTTCCGCTCCACGATCCGCACAAGGTCGGACATGATGCGGTTGAGTTCGAAATCCTTCGGCGTGTAGACCGCGGCGACGCCGGCTTTTTCCAATTCCGCAGCGTCCTCCGGTGGAATAATCCCGCCGACCACCACCGGCACGTCGAGTCCCGCTGCCTTCATGCGGCCGACAACATCTTCGACCAGCGGCAGATGGCTGCCAGACAGCACCGACAGGCCGATGACATGCGCCTGCTCGTCGCGCGCCTTGCCGACGATCTCCTCGGGCGTAAGGCGGATGCCCTCATAGACGACCTGCATGCCGGCGTCGCGCGCGCGCACCGCGATTTGCTCGGCGCCGTTGGAATGGCCGTCAAGTCCGGGCTTGCCGACCAGGAAGGTCATGCGCCGCCCAAGCTTGCGCGACACGCGGTCAACCTCGGCCCGGATGTCGTCGAGGCCAGAGACGTCGTTGCGCATCGCGCGGCCAACGCCGGTCGGCGCGCGGTATTCGCCGAACGATTGGCGCAAGGTCCAGCCCCATTCGCCGGTCGTCACGCCCGCCTTCGCACATTGGATCGAAGCGGGCATGATGTTGGCGCCGCTCGTCGCCGATTTTTTCAATTCGGCGAGCGCAGCTTGCACGGCCTTGTCGTCGCGCTGCGCGCGCCAGGCTGTCAACCGTTCGATCTGCGAGCGTTCGGCGTCTTTCGAGACGGTGAGGATTGCGTCCGCGGCGGAAGCGAGCGGCGAAGCTTCGCTCTCGATGTATTTGTTGACGCCGACGACAATCTGCTCGCCGCGCTCGATGGCTTCGAGCCGTGCTGTGTTCGACTCCACCAGTTGTCGCTTTAGGTAGCCGGTGTCGACCGCATTGACCGCGCCGCCCATCTCCTCGATGCGCGCGAGCTCTTCCTTCGCCTGCGTCTTCAACTCATCGACCTTGCGCGCGACTTCGGTGGAACCGTCAAAAATGTCGCCGTAGTCCAACAGGTCGGTCTCATAGGCCAGGATCTGCTGCATGCGCAGCGACCATTGCTGGTCCCACGCGCGCGGCAGGCCGAGCGCCTCGTTCCAGGCCGGCAACTGCACCGCACGGGCGCGCGCGCCTTTCGACAACGTCACGGCCAGCATTTCGAGCAGGATGCGCGGAACGTTGTTTTCCGCCTGCTGTTCGGTGAGCCCCAACGAGTTGACCTGCACGCCGTAGCGGAAACGGCGCAGCTTCGCGTCGGAAATGCCGTAGCGGTCGCGCGTGATCTCGTCCCAGAGCTCGGTGAACGCGCGCATTTTGCAGAGCTCGGTGACAAACCGAAGGCCGGCATTGACGAAGAACGAGATGCGGCCGACGGCTTCCGCGAAGTCCTGCTCGCTCACCTGCCCGGACGCCTTCACGGTATCGAGCACCGCCACGGCCGTCGCCAGCGCGAAGGCCAATTCCTGCACCGGCGTCGCGCCCGCTTCCTGCAAATGATACGAGCAGACGTTGATCGGATTCCATTTTGGAATCTCTTTGGTCGTGAACAGGATCACGTCCTTGATCAGCCGCATTGATGGCGCCGGCGGAAACACGTGCGTGCCGCGCGAGAGATATTCTTTGATGATGTCGTTCTGGATCGTGCCCTGCAGACTTGTGCGCGGCGCGCCCTGCTCATCAGCAACTGAGATATAGAGCGCCATCAGCCACGCCGCTGTAGCGTTGATGGTCATCGAGGTGTTCATCGAGGCCAAGGGAATGCCGTCGAACAGCGCGCGCATATCGCCGAGATGGCAGATCGGGACGCCGACCTTGCCGACTTCGCCTTTCGCTAGGACGTGGTCGGAGTCGTAGCCGGTCTGCGTCGGCAGATCGAAGGCGACCGAAAGTCCGGTCTGTCCTTTGGCTAGATTCTTGCGATACAGGGCATTTGACGCCGTGGCCGTGGAATGGCCGGCGTACGTGCGGAAAATCCAGGGCTTGTCGCGATTTCGCATCTCAGAGTCCGGGCTTAATTCACAACACCGTGGAACCATTTCTGTTGCAATGCAATATTATTGTGCGCCACACTCGCCCCTCCACGCAGGATGGATGACATGCCGGCCACCGCTTCTGTTCGTAGCCTCTCGCCGTTGAAGGAACTCTACGGCATCGGCGAAATTCCGCCGCTGGGGCATGTGCCCGAGAAGATGCACGCCTGGGCGATCCGCAAGGAAAGGCACGGCCCGCCTGACCAGTCGTTCCAATTGGAAGTCGTGCCGACCTGGCCGATTGGCGAGGACGAGGTGCTGATCCTCGTGATGGCGGCCGGCGTCAACTACAATGGCATCTGGGCAGGGC
>Ga0207741_1000053_pt1 | contig 15447 bp, 15 predicted proteins | sample LuqExpMetageno39_FD_187797 | JGI IMG/M metagenome (GOLD analysis project Ga0207741, IMG submission 187797) | Tropical forest soil microbial communities from Luquillo Experimental Forest, Puerto Rico - Sample 39 (SPAdes) | ecosystem: Environmental > Terrestrial > Soil > Tropical forest ... | reverse complement strand
GCCGTCGCTGATCAACACCGGCCCGGAATAGCCAGGCCCGCCATGCACCACGCGGTGCCCGGCCGCGACAAAATTGAACCTTTGGGTCTCCTCTAGCCAGGTGCCGGCTACGTGGATGGCGTCGGGCAGATATTGGACTTCCTGCTGCTGGTAGCTGCGGTCGACCAGCACTGTCCTGTCCGGCGTTACAGCGCGCAGCCGCGGCCGCGTGCCGATGCCATCCACCTGGCCTTTGACCAGACATTTCAAGTCTCGTTCGGCACCGACCGCAAAGACTTGAAACTTGAGGCTCGAAGAGCCTGCATTGACGATGAGGATCGTGTCCATGATCTCACGCCGCCTGTAACACCGGAGTGCGCCGCCGGGCGGCTGCATAGAGCACGGCGACTGCGCAGGACGCCATGCGGGTGCGTACGGAATCCGCCCTCGATGTGAGCACGATGGGCACGCGTGCACCGAGCACGAGCCCGGCCGCATCGGCTTGCGCCAAAAATGAGAGGTTCTTCGCCAGCATGTTGCCGGCTTCGAGATCGGGGACGACCAGAATCTGCGCCCGGCCCGCGACCGGCGACTTGATGCCTTTGATCCTCGCAGCCTCCGGATCGATCGCGTTATCGAAGGCGAGCGGCCCATCGAGGATGGCCCCGGTGATCTGTCCCCGTTCCGCCATCTTGCACAGCGCGGCCGCATCGATCGTCGAGGGTATCTTGGCGGTCACCGTCTCGACGGCCGAGAGAATGGCTACCCGCGGCGTGCCCAGTCCCACCCGCGTATGCAGATCAACCGCGTTCTGGATGATGTCGCGTTTGGCATCGAGATCGGGAAAGATGTTGACCGCGGCGTCGGTGATGAACAGCGGCTCGCCATAGGTTGGTACATCCATGATGAACACGTGGCTGATGCGCCGATCCGTCCGCAGACCCGTTGCCGTCGCCGTCACGACACGCATCAGTTCATCGGTATGCAAGCTGCCCTTCATTAGCAGCTCGCCCTTTCCTTCGCGGATCAGCTTCACCCCCAGCGCGGCTGCGTCCTCGCTGTCGGCTGCGTCCACGATGTCAAAAAGACTAATATCGATTGCGTGCCTGTGCGCCGCCTCGATAATTTCGGACTTCGGTCCGACCATGACTGGGTCAATGATGCCAGCATCGGCTGCCTCGGAGACACCGCGCAGCGAGGTCTCGTCGCACGGATGCACGACGACGGTAATCGCTGGCGGAACCCGCTTGGCGTCCGCGATCAGGCGGTCATATTTGGCGTGATTCTGCACGGGTGCAGCAGCGGAGGACGTTGTCATTTCCAATCTCCAATTTTACCGTTTCCGCGGTTTAGGCGGACGTTGATGCCTCAGGCGGCCGCGCTCACCGTTGCAGATGAGCCGTCGTCTGCACCGACTTGCAGAAGGTGCGCCAGGTGCTGCAGCCGCAGCGCCACTTCGCCACTCGTTTCGCCGTTTGCGTTGAGGACCTGACGCACAACGGACATGGCCCAGCGGCGCGACTCGACATCGGGAATGAGAACGGGAAGCGCGGCCACGGCTGCGAATGGGTCAAGCAGCAACAGGAAGCCCTGGTCGCGCAGCATGGCTTTGAATTCGGCGAGGGTCGGCTGCTGCGCGCCGCAATCGATTGCGCGCATCTTTCGAATGGCCTCGAAAGCCCGTTCGTCGATTGCTCCACGCGGTCTACCGGCGTAGATGAGGGCGCGAACGACGCCTTCCGTGACGCTCCCAGTCGCGATGCGAGACTTCAGTTCCGAGATCCTGCTCTCAACCATTTGGTCATGCAGCGGAGTTCTTCCCGCACGACGAAGCGGTTGTGTTCCGGCAGGATCGATGCCGACCGCCGCCTGTAGCGCCGGTGATCCGAAGATAGCGAGGAAGGTTTGCTCCGCGACCGTTTCGCTGAACCTACGCCAAACATCGAGGCCGGAGGCGATTCCGTCCGACAGCGTCTTTTGCAGTTTCAGCAGCGGATTCTCGGACGAGACGAGATGACGGCTGTTGCGGACCCCGTCCGCTAGCGCGGCAAACGGTGTCATCCATGGGTTGTTGTCGGAAAACAGCGCGTATTGCAGCCTGAGTGGATGGAGTTGACGAAGCCATTCTGCCGTCGGCTTCGAAACGAAGGTACGCACCATCGGCTGCGCGAAAGTCCGGTAGAGCCCGAGATTGATCTCCGAAACGCGCGCGGCAGTCGCGAAGCGGCGCTCGTCGGCCGCATCGTTGACGCCGAGTGCGCGGAGATCCTCAAACGTCCTCTCGTGGCACCGCATCACCCATTCTCCAGTCACGAGATCGGGATGTGCCGTGTCACCCGTCTTCTGTTCGAAGACCGCTTCGTAAAGACCTGGCGGCAGGACGTCGATCAAGTCGATGTTGTTGGCGAATTCACCGTATTGCTTGCGCGCTACCTCGCTCGATACGAACACGCCGAGGTGACCGACCGAATCGTGAATCGTGTACACGATGGTCTGCCCGTGCTTGCGGATATCATCGACGTCCTTGTAGAGATCGAGAATCCATCCCAAGGCCTGCTGCGGCGGCGTGATGTTGTCGCCCTCGGAACAAAACACCACGATCGGCGAATTAATGTTGCGCAAGTCGATAGTGGTTCCGTCCGAAGCCTGGATCATGCCGGCTGCGAGCTTGTTGCCTATGAACAGCTCGTCGACGATCGACTGGATTTCATCTGCGTTTAAATTGACATGTCCGCCCCACCAGCGTTCGAAGGCGAGATAGCGCGGCGCCTCCGTGTCGATGCTGGCATATAGATTGTACTGCTTGCGCCAGAGTGTGTTGGATGGATTCTGGTTCTCGAAGTTCTGGACAAGCCATGCTCCGTCGAACTTGCCATTGCCCAGATCGCTCGACAGTGCCGTGAGCCAGCTGCCGCCGAGCAGGCCGCCGCTATAGCGCATGGGATTCCGGCCGCGCACGCCGGCCCAGTATGACAATGGCGATCCCGCCAGGATGATCGGGCCGAACAGATCAGGGCGACGTGCGGCGACCATGGTGACGGCCCAGCCGGCCTGGCAATTGCCGATGACGCACGGCTTTCCTTCGGCTTGGGGGTGCAAGGCGATCACCTTTTCAAGGAAGGTCGCCTCGGCGAGCGCGATGTCCTCGATCGTTTGTCCGGGCACGGGATCGCGCAGGAAGGCGACGAAATAGCACGCGTGGCCCGCTTTCAGTGCAACGCCGATTTCGCTGTCTGCCTTGAACCCACCAATCCCGGGGCCGTGCCCGGCGCGCGGATCGACAATCACGAAAGGACGGCGACCCGGATCGACTTGTACGCCCTCGGGCGGGACGATCCGGAGCAGCCTATAGTTGACGGGACGGTCCAACGTGCGGCCATCGATCACCAGTTCTGTTTGATAGCTCAGCACATGTGGCGCCGCTTCGGACACGTCCTTCTGGAATTGATTGCCGCGTTGCCGCATCACATCCAAAAACAGGATCGCGCGCTGTGCTGCGTCAATTCCGTATTCCATCGCGGGTGCGACGGGCAGAGAAGCGCGGCTGCCGGACAGCTCGGCTCGTGCTCGGTCGGGCTGCGGGACAAACTTGCCGACTTGCTTCATTGCCATCTCCTAATCGTTGTTAAGATCGAACCTCGGGACGCCAGGGCCTGCGTTCATCGCGTTTCTGGATGCAGCCAATTCGACGTCCAGCTTCTATCGTGCAAACGTCATCGCGCATTTGCGCAGCGGAAGGTATTGGGCTTGAGTGGAGCGAGATTGACTTTTGGCGGTGCCCAGTAAGCCAAAGTTTGCATGTGGGTCGAAAGAAAAAGCGAACGCTCGCTTGCAGCGCGGAGTGTCAAAACGCTGGGCAATCGGTTTACAGTCTCGGTCGGCCAGGCGATGGCTGGCGCTCGCAACGACTGAGTGCCTTTCAAATGATTCCTAATAGTTAGTCAGCCCATATGAGGGTGAAGCCGATATCGCCAGGCATACCTTGAGGGAAGTCGACGATCTGAACCCGGACGCGGTAACCGAGGGGACGTAAGTGCTTTTCCCAAAATTTGTACATCTCTTTGGGTTCTCCGAGCAGCGTGTTTTCCCAGCCGGGCTCCAGCCCATTGTTGATGGCGCGCCCATGATCGGTGCACAATGCATTAGGGAATCGAATGACTTCGACCTCGGTCAGGCCATTGTTCGACGCGCGCTCGATAATGGCCGCGGCTTTCGCGAGGGCCTCCTCGTCGCTAACGCCGGTCTGTTTCGACAGCCGCTCGAGCAGTGCTTTTTTCTCTGCCTCCGCCTTCTCTTTTTGTTGCAGGGCTTCGCTCGCCTTTTTTGCCTCGGCAAGCGCGATCTTTTGCATAGCCTCCTTTGCGGTAGGCAGGCGCTTCGAAGCTAGCGCTCCATCGTTTGCGATCATGGCTTTCTCCATCCAGGTACGTGGGAAGCTTCAGAGCATTCCGTATGGCCCGCCGGAGCGCGGTCCGGCATTGGTGGTTGATGCGTACGAATTTGTCATCCTCGCTGATAGGAAGACGTGGACAATGACCACCGCGAGCGGCCGGTGGATCGTTCAATCGCCAGTAAAGCGTCACAGTACGGGACCAACCGTTTACATTTGGCAGTGCCGATGATGGCGCTGTCGAGCGCCATCTCGGCCGGCGGATTCTCGATTGTGACTTCCACGCGAGCGATCGACCTTCGCCGATCCAGGGCAGGGAATATGTCTCTGACGTGACCGATCGCGGTGACAGCCGGATTTGAGACAAGCCGCAATGCGATGTCATCGCCTCGCAGTCCTCTTAGCAGGGCTGATTCGGGTATCTCGAATACGGCGACGCGCTCCCCGTCTCGTGCCAGCGATAAAACCGCTTGAGAGGGCTGCACCACCTGTCCGACTTGCAAAATTCGCCGGGTAATCAGACCAGCAGCATCGGCCCGCAGCTCGGTGTAGCCGAGCGCGTCTTTTGCCCTTCCGAGTTGAGCCTGGGCCATCTCGAGAGAAACCTCTGCGCTTCTCAAATCGATCTGACCCTGCTCGAACGACCCGCCTCTTGTGAAAGCCTGAGAAACCAGCGCTTTCTGACGGTCGAGATCGGCTTGGACGAGCTGGAGCCGCGCTTCGGCAGCCGCCACGGCCGGCGTGGCGCCCCAGAGATCGGCTTCTTCGTTGCGTGAATCGAGGCGCGCCAGAAGCTGCCCCTTTTCCACGTGCTGCCCGACATCGACCAGCCGTTCAATGACGCGTCCGCTGGCCCGAAAAGAGAGCTCATCGCGATAACGAGCCTGGATAGAGCCCGTAAGCGTCAAGGCCATCCGCCCCTCAGGCGTTTGCATCACCTCGGTACGCATCAGGGTCGCGCGTCTGTCTGACACGGCAGATTGTTCGTTGCAGGCGGTCAGAAGGCTGACGACGAGGAGCGCCGTCGCGACGGTCACGTGAAAAGCTTTCAGAGCGCGCATCATGGTTGATTACCTTGCGAAGCTAAGTCGAAAGGCTCCTAATGGAGGAGGTGAACGCGGACCTATCTGTAGACGGCAGTCGCTTGCTTCCTCCCAGAATGTGCGCCTGTCGGGACGCGGAGGCTCCGAGCATTTGCAACTCGCGCCTGCAGGCCTCACTGAAATCGCGCAGCAGATCCATTTCCGCCATCAACTCGGGAAGCTCACGAAGTTCTCTGTTCGGAGACTGGTAAAGCTCCGAGATTCGGCGTCCTGCCTTCTCGGCCTCCATCACAATTGCGTCGCTCGAGACCACTCTCATTTGGGCTATGAGCGAATAGATATTGACTAGATCGGACATCTCCGACTGCTCGGTCACGAGCGCCTCGACATACAACTTTGAAGCTTCCCGAATGAATCGCTTGTAGAGCTTGTGGCGATGAGAGTAGGCACGCGTACCACGCATCAACCGCTGCTTTCGACGCTGGATGAACCAATTGGAAACGACTGTTGCGAGCATTCCTGCAGCCGAGCCAGAAAATGCCGCCAGCGCCGGGAGATGGGCCGCGTTCACCATTGCAAGCCCCCTCAGTTCGCGGCCGGCTCAAACGCCAAGCGGCATCCGGCGCTCAGCTGCGATTTCTGCCTTTGCAGACAAAATCGAACTTTATTCGGATCCGGAATGTAGTTTCCGCACAACCGAAAGGCGTCGGGAGTACATGCCGCTCTTTGCGCTGCCGTGCCGCGGTACTCTTCTGCAACTGCGCCAAAGCAGAACAGAGTTGAAAACAGTGCAAGAATATACAGATTGTAGCGTCTCATTTTTCTACCTCCTGTAAGGATTCGAAGCCGAACAACTCACGTACTGCTCGGTGCTGCGCTGGGGACGCCGGCTCTTTCGATAAGATCGCCGGAAGCGCCGAGCTGATGGCGAACCGATAACCCAGCGGCAGTGATCACGACGAGCGTTGCTATCGCGTACAGCAACCCAATTTTTTGGAGGCTCTGCTTGTCTGCCGTCAAACCGCTATGCTGAAGCGAGGTTGTCCGAACCGTTGATTTCATGTTCTTCTCCGCAAGCGTTCCATTGCGTTTAGTGCGAATTCGTACCCGTGCGCGCCACTTCGGTGCGCAGATCAAGCGACCGCGGCGAATGGCTCGTTCCCCGCGACATTCAAATCGCCATGCTCGTGGTGCATCATGCTGGATAAGCGCTGACGTGCACGGTAAACCCGGGACTTGATCGTCCCGACGGCGACGCCGCAAGCCTCGGCGGCATCCTCCTGCGACAACCCCGAACCGCCGACCAGCAGCAGCGCCTTGCGCTGCTCGGCCGGAAGACGCTGCAGCATTGCCAGCAATTCGGAATGTTCAACCCGGCTGTCTTGCTCCGGGCGGATGCTCCTTGGGGCAGTCAAGATCAAATCTTTTTTGTATGCAAAATCGCGCGCGCGCTTGCGGCAGCCGTTGAGAAACGTGTTGCGGGTAATTGTCATGAGCCAGGCGGCCATGTTGGTGCCTGGTTGAAAGGTGTGCATGTTCGCCAGAGCGTTCGCGACCGCCTCCTGCACGATGTCGTCGGCGTGATCGACTGTGCTGCTGAGAGATCTGGCAAACGTGCGGACGCTCGGAAGCGCTCTGAGCATCTCCTTCCGCAGACTTTCCTCATCTGCAGCAGCAGCTACTCGGTTTGGAGCTGACGGTCCTGACATCGGCATCCTCCATCGTTGAAGCGGAAACCGACACCCGAAGGAAAAATGAACCGGGGCGCTTGGTTGTGCCGCGTGAACCAAGATTGCGGTTCGTAACGACGGAAGCTATTGAACGTGGGTAGTGTCAGATAGCCGCGCGGTCGGCATCGCTAAGCGAATGTTTATATTTGTTTGAATGGAAATACAGATCTCTATCGCGGGCGGACATTCCTAGGCCTGCCCTGATTCGAGCATCGATGTTTAAGCTTGGCTAAGCGGAGAATCGCCTCCGATGGGCTCCTCAAGACGGATGCGGCGCGGCAGGTGACAGCTTTAACGCGTCAGCCATTCGGCTAAGCTCAGGCAGAGACCGAGCTTTCATTTTCCGCATCATATTGGTGCGATGCACCTTCACGGTCGACTCGGTGATTCCGAGGTCATGCGCGATCTGCTTGTTCAGTCGGCCGGTGGTAGCCTGGATCATGATCTCGCGCTCACGCGAGCTGAGCGTATCAAAACGTTGTCTCAGCTCAGCTGTCGCTTTCTCACTCTCGCGCCTGGCGCGATCGCGGGCGAGGCCCGTCTCGATTGCATCCAGGAGCTCCTGATCGCGGAACGGCTTGGTAAGGAATTCTATCGCCCCTCCCTTCATCGCTTGCACGGTCATGGGGATATCGCCATGTGCCGTGAGGAAGATGATCGGGAGCTCCCTATGCGCTTCCCTGAGCTCCCGTTGAAGATCCAGCCCGCTTCGCCCAGGCATTCGAATGTCGACGATGAGGCAAGTCGGCCCTTCCGAAGAAGGCGCCCTCTCAAAAAACTCAGATACGGACGAGAATTGCTGCGTGTTCAAGCCAACTGTCCGCAGAAGACGGCCGACCGAGTCGCGAAACTCTGGATCGTCGTCAATAATCAGGACACTGGGCTTCGCGTCCGGCACTCCACGGACCGTCGAGTGAGCAGCCACGCTTTCATCCCATGCGAGTAGCTGGTTTGTCATTAATGAACGTTAACCGGAAGAATAGCTTATTCTGAGTAAGCCGGATAGCTGAATGCCTAAGCCATGGATTAGTACCAGAGCCATTGCATTGCCGAGAGTCGGGGCAGAGATTGTGGGGTAACTGTTGCTGGGTAGATTTGGGGGAAGGTGCCTGGAAGCCGCAATGTCAGACCTTAGCCTGATTTCGATCGTAGACGACGATCAGCCCTTTCGCGAGTCCATGAAAAAGCTCGTGAAATTGCTGGGCTATACCGTCGAAGCCTTTCCATCGCCATCCAGCTTCTTGGCATCCTCCTTCGTGCCCGAGACGGCCTGCTTGGTTGCCGACGTTCAAATGCCTGGAATGACGGGAGTCGAGCTTCACCGACATCTAGTAGCTGCAGGACATCGCATCCCAACAATTCTTGTGACCGCGTACCCGGACGAGGCTGTCCGGTCCCGAGCTTTGAAGGATGGTGTGGTCTGTTATTTGAGCAAGCCCGTGGATGACGAACGGCTGGAGCGCTGTATCCGTTCGGCTCTCGAATCGCCCGACCGGGTTCAAGCCAGATCATAATCGTCGGTGCCTGGCGGCAGAGTGAACTGAAAGACAACGCCTCTGGGTTGATTGGCTTCTGCCCATAGCCGGCCTCCATGCGAGGCGATAATGGACCGGCAGATAGCAAGACCCATTCCGGTTCCCGTTACTTTCGTCGTGTAAAAAGGGTGGAAAACCTGATCGAGGCGATCCGGGTCGATTCCCGGCCCCGAGTCGTGCACTGCTACCACAATGCCCCCGACCTTCAGTTGCTCCGTCCTGATCGTCAGCTCGCGTGACTCGTCAGAGGCGGAACTCATCGACTCGACGGCGTTCATGATTAAGTTCAGCAACACCTGCTGCAGTTGTACGCGATCGCCCGTAATCGGAGCCATATGTTCCATTAGAGAGGTGTGCACTGAGACTTTCTCGCGTTCCAGTGCGGTTCGCACCATGATGATCACCTCGCCAATGGCTTCGTTGAGGTCAAAAGGCACTTTTCGCGCAGGCGCTTTTTTCATATGATCGCGCACGCGGTCCACGATTTCTTTTGCCCGATCGGAATCCCGCACCACGCACGCAAGCGCTTCCCGAACTTCGGGTAAGTCCGGCGGTTGCATGTCCAGAAAACGCATGCCTGCCCGCGCGTTGTTGCGTGCAGTGGCGACAGGATGCAAAATCTCGTGCGCGAGGGAGGCGGTCAATTCTCCCATGATACCGAGGCGGTTCATGTGCGCGAGGTCCACCTCCAGCTGACGCAGCTTTTCGGATTGCTTTTCCGCGCGTTTGCGTTCCGTCACGTCGAATTGCGTTGCGATCAGTTCGACACGCGCTCCGTCCGTGGAAACCAGAGGCCGGCCTGTCGCTTCGATGTATTTGAGCGACCCGTCCGGGAGCACGATTCTAAACTCGGTAGTGAAATCTCTCCTCAGGCGCAATGCCTCATCGACTTCGGCGGTTATTCTTTCACGATCATCTGGATGTATGCGTCGAAAGACAGTGGCTCGGTCCGGAACTCCCAACTCCGGATCAAAGCCCCAGATTCGGAAGCTTTCGTCCGACCAATAGACAGCCGACGTGGCGTTAAAAACAATCGTGCCGGTGTGACTTAGCCCCTGCGCTTCGGCGAGGTACGCCTCGCTCCTGCGCAGTGCTTCTTCGCGTGCACGCAACTCCTTCTCCGTGCGCCGCAACTCAGTAATGTCCTGGAGCACGCCGAATTGGCGTAAAGGCTGTCGCGATTCGTCCCAGGTCATGTCGGCCTGGCTGTGTACCGTTCGCTCGACGCCGTCCGGACGGACCACTCGGTATTCGATGTCATATCGTGGGGCGCCGGGGAGCCTAGCAGCCGCAGCCGCTTCGGCGACTCGCGGCCGGTCCTCGGGATGAATCAACTGCAGCCGGCGCTCATGCAAACTCGAGAGATTGAGAGGTTGGACTCCAAAAATTCGACAGACCTCATTCGAAGCAGTCAGCTGATCGGTAGTGAAGTCTCGTTCCCACCAGCCGACATGGGCGCTGCGCTGCGCCGCTTCCAATTTGGCTTGGCTGTCGCGAAGCGCTTGTTCCGCCTGCTTTCGGTCTTCGATGTCTGTTAAGACTTCATACCACCGCACGATGGTTCCAGCGTCGTCTCGCAACGGGGCTGCACGAGCGAGGAACCAGCGATATTGCCCATCTGCACGACGAAACCGCGTCTCGACCTCGAGCGGGTCGCCGCTCTTCAATGACGCTTCCCACTTGCAGACATGCGAATCGAGGTCGTCAGGATGGATGCAAACCTTCCAGCCGGAACCTTGTCCGTCCGCCTCAGAGAGACCTGAATATTCGGAAAATCGCTTACCAATTGATACGCTCGATCCGTCCGGTAGGACGGTGACAGTCATTGCTGGAATTGTCTCGAGAAGCTCACGGAGTTCCCGCTCCCGCTGGCGCAATGACAGTTGTATGAGTTTGCCCTCGGTAATGTGTCTCCCGACGCCGCGGTAGCCTACAAATCGTCCTGCTGCGTCAAATACGGGCAGCCCGGATACGGACACGTAGCGCTTGCCGCCATCCGAAGTAGGTCGCGCCAGCTCGAAATCCCGGAATGGTAGGTGGGCATCCAGCGTCTCGCGGTGCTTGCGCCAAGCATTTTCATCCGGCTCCAGATAGGGCACTTCCCAGCGCGTCTTGCCGATCTCGGAGCCCGGCGCCGGTGCGTCGGCAAGTCCGTCGGCAAACTCTTGTTTGACAAACCGATGCTGCGCATCACTCTCCCAATACACGTCGAAAGAAAACTGCATGAGAGTGCGAAATCTCTCTTCGCTCACGCGTAGCTCATCCTCTGCCCGCTTGCGATCGGTAATATCGCGCGCCAAGCAGAGAAACCGGCGTTCGCCCTGCTCGATTCGGTTAGCCCTAACTTCCACGGGAAACGATGTGCCGTCCTTCCGACGGTGCCATGTCTCGAATGTAAGGGTCTCCCCGCCGAGAATGCGGTCCTTTATGAGCCGTATGGAAGTCTCATCGAGGTCAGTATCGAAATCTCTTCGATATCTTCCGACTAGTTCTTGTCTACTGTAACCTAGGCTTTCGCAGGCTTGTCGGTTGACGTCGATAATGATTGAATTGTCATCCAGCAAAAAGAAAGCGTCTGTCGCGTGGTCCACAAAAGTGCGGTAGCGCGCTTCGTTCACACGCACCTCGCGCTCCGCTTGCCTCAGCTCCGTAACATCTTGCATTACGCCAAACTGGTGCAAAGGTTTTCCGGATTCACCCCAGGTCACATCGCCCTGGCTATGCACTACTCGCTCAGTGCCGTCGGGGCGAACAACGCGATATTCCACGTCGTACCGCGGGCCAGCAGGCTGTAGTGCAGCCGCCGCGGCATCGGCTACTCGCGGCCGGTCTTCGGGATGGATCAATCCGAGCCATCGATCCTGCCACTGAGGGAGATCGAGCGGCTCAACCCCAAAAATCCGGCAAGCCTCCGCCGAAAGACTGACGTGACCGGTCGCTAAGTCGCGGTCCCACCAACCGATGTGCGCGACGCGCTGCGAGTCTTCCAGCCTGCGTTTGCTATCCTCCAGCTCTTTCTCTGAGCGGCTGAGCTTGGTTATGACTACCGCTATAATGAGTGAGGTCACCAGAAACGTGATGACTCGTATTGTGTCGTCCAGAGCGTCGATGCGGAAATCAAAAAGCGGGAGTGTGAAAAAGAAATTCAGGAGTGCTGTGGCGAGTATCGAAAGAACAACCGAGGCAACAACTCTGCCGAGCAGCGAAACAAATGTAAGTATGACAAAAAAAACGAAGCTTGTTCTCGAAATGCCAAAATCAAGCTGAAAACAGGCATAGGTAGCCGCCGCAAGTCCGCCGATACCCAACAGATACGGCGCGGCTGCGGTCTGTAATAAAGAATGCCGGCTGAACGAAAGACCCATTCCGACCCTCCCGTAAAAAAATTGATGCTCTCGATACAGGGGCGTGGCCCAACCCACTGGCTGCCAAGTTTGTGCTTCGGCCTACCTCCGCCGGAGCCCGCCGATGATACTTGGCTTAGGCCGAAAAGTCTCCAATTGCCGAACGGATCAACTGGCATAGAATAGAAATCGTGACCCGCCAGACCTAATCTTTCTCACAACGCGATTACATGCCCAGGGCTGGAAGCAAGCCGAGCCCTACTTGAGGAGATATCCGGATGAGCGTGTTTTTGGCACCATTACAGAGTCGTTCGCGCGAACTTCTGCCGCGCCGTTTGTCTGTTCAACTCGTATTACGCCGAGCTGCATTCGAAACGGCGGAGGAGCGAACAGCGGTAAGCCCCGGCCGGCGCGCCGGTCTGATTGTCCACTAGCATGCCCGTTGGCTGACTATAAACTGCTGGATTGGCACTTGGCTGCCGGACATCGATAGGCAACTATCTTTAAGAACGCGACTTACGCGTCGGTTACTTCTAAACTCGAGAAAGGTGTATTAATGGACCCCAGCTTGATTTCAGCCGCTGCCGCTTTTGGTGGTGCGACAATCGGCGGAGCCATGTCTTTCCTTGGCTCCTGGATCGGTCATCATATGCAACTTAAAACACAATGGCTCGTTCATGACCGCGCGCGGCGTCAGGAACTCTATAAGGAATTCATTGAGGGGGCGGCGAAATGCTTTGCAGATGCGCTGCAGAGCGATAAAACCAATGTCTCGCTCCTCGTTGTGCTATACGAGAAGCTAGCTCGCATGCGCATAATCTCCTCACCTGAGGTGTTGGCAGCTGCCGAGCGCGTAGTTGTCCGAATCGTCGATACTGTTGGCAGTCCCCCTGTGTTGCTTACGAACACCAAGATTCATGAGATGTTCGAAACGGACTCCGGAGATGTGCTCCGAGATTTCGGCGAAGCCTGTCGCGCCGAACTCGCGGCTCTGGGCAGTCATCGGCTCTAATGGTCGTTTGCAAAAAGAGTCCCAGGCGCGTGCCGCTCGATGTTTGCCCTGACAAGCGCTCCAGCAAACGCCGACAGATCACTATTCAGTAATCACCGGCGTCTTCTTCAAAGGTCCGAAGGAGATCGAGGCCGTTCATCGCTTCAGTATAATGAGCCTAAGTATGTACATGGCTTGCCGGCAGTATCCATCGACTCGGAGTTCCCGACGCTCGTATTGGCAGCAGCCGAGCCCGACGCGAGTGGGATATCCGATGAGCGAAATGATGAGAAAAGCAGGGATGCTGCATACGGCGATGATATTACGGACATGACATCGCCCCTCAGAGCTTATTGCCACGGCACGCTCGCCACTTACCAGCAGCAAGTACGGTGTCCAAACAAGAATGCCCTCATGTCGCTCAATTGTCTGCACGCACACACTGCAGCGCAAACGCGATCACGATTTCAACGATCACGACAACCTATTGCGGCGAATACCCAAGGCAACTGGGTCATGCTGTTCTCCTCTTTGGCAACTGCGGTGCACGCAGCCTGCGATTTTGATGACGTTCTTGGTTTGCGCGTCATTATTATTGTGTTTATAATATATTATTGAGGCATTCGTTCATCGCATAGGCTTTGACATTTATCAACTCATTTTTTGGGGGGGTGAATGCGGTTCGAAGGCTTCGGTGGAAATGGGAGCAGGAATCGCTCGCCGAAGGAAGCACGGCGCTTGCGTGAAACAGGCGATTCGATCGGTTCGCAAAAGATCGCGCAGTTAAGGGATCGGCAATCCAAGCTTGAAATAAGGCGGGCTGATATTTTAGGCGGATTGCATGCAGGTTTGAAAAGCTGGTCGGAATTCCATGAGGTTTGTGCCGAAATCGCCAAGATCGATGTGAGGCTTCGGTCAATGGGCAAGCCGCGAAAACGATTGCGGCGCGAGTTGCTCTGGGTGAACAAGGCGGAAAATCCTTTGTCTCGCCGACGAGAATGACTGGGTTTTGGCGCGGTCCAGGTGCCGGCGCGGCGTGGGGCACGATTAAACTTCCGCCGATCGGCTCAGTTGCGATCATGCTGGCATGGCGCAGATGGAGCGGTTCAGTGGCGTGGATGAGCCTCATCAAAGCCGCCGTTTGCTTTCTTTGCAGTGGCGCTGCAATGGGGTTGTTTAGAGAGAGTCTGGCGAACGGGCTCCTCGCCGGGCGCTCTTTTTTGGCATCTTCCTGAATGCTATTCCAGTTATCACATTCGACTACCTAGGCCGCATCCCGCGCCGAAAGCGGGTGACTACATCTGGCTCACACCCCGAAGAACGTAAGGCCTCGTAGCTCGAGACCTCTCCGGTTTCCCTACGCGCTACAGGCTGAGCTCGGGGTGCGGTTTTTTTGGAGAGTCTGATCCGGAGGAAATTAGCCATGACGTATGTTGAGATCCACGCGCTGATCGGGATCGCACCGCGAGAGTTGCATTAAAGGCAACGAGCAGCGATGGCGCGAACTGCGGATCGATCAGCACGACGTCGGCGCCGATCGTCCGAATGCGATCGAGACCATCATGAATCAAAGCGGCGTGCTGATTGGACGACTGGTCGCGGATCACCGAATTGGTACCGAGCTGCCAGAGCACGAGATCGGGCTTGGCCGCGATCACCGCCTCGTCGAAGCGCTTGAGCATGTCAGGCACTTCTTCGCCGCCGACGCCGCGGTTGATGACCGTGACCGGCGTGTGCGGAAAGAGAGATTTCAATTCCGCTTCGAGTCGGCTGGGATAGCTCGCCTCATGCGAACTCGCGCCCGCGCCCCAGGTCGACGACGAGCCGATCGCGACGATGGTGACGGCCTCGTGCCGCGCGAGCTTGGCGCCGAAATGCGTGAGCGGAGATGCGAGCCGAACGATGTCCAGCGGCGTGTCGCAATTTACAACAGTGTCAGCGTTCGCCACGATGGACGTAGCGAACAGAGAGGTCAAAAAAGCAAAAGACAGCAGTCCCGATCGAAGGGTAGGCAATTGGGTGAATCCTCGGCGAGCTTTTTGGGAGACCGCATTATCCCCGCCCGCTCGATATGGTGATCCATTTTTGACGCTGTTTGTGATTTGGTGCCACGTTATTGGGAACGTACGCCACCTACTCGCCGCAAAAGCTGGATCAAGGTCCGCAATCCGAAGTCGCCGGAGTACATGCGGATCAGCGACGGGACGTTCTGACGCGGAACTCACTGAGTTCGCGTGCTCCGCCCTTAGGACGCGTGCGACGACAATGCCGGGGCGCGAATCACCGGAGTTTAGCCTCATGGGTGTCGAAAGAGTGGAGACCGTCGTACGGAGACCGTCGTACATTGAGCGCTTGCTGCACCAGATCGGCCACGGTGATCCGTGGAGCTGATGAAGGCGATCGAGACCACGATCGGCGCGAAATAGTCAAACGAT
>Ga0207741_1000050_pt1 | contig 16013 bp, 16 predicted proteins | sample LuqExpMetageno39_FD_187797 | JGI IMG/M metagenome (GOLD analysis project Ga0207741, IMG submission 187797) | Tropical forest soil microbial communities from Luquillo Experimental Forest, Puerto Rico - Sample 39 (SPAdes) | ecosystem: Environmental > Terrestrial > Soil > Tropical forest ... | reverse complement strand
AAGACAATTCAGCGACTTACGGCGAGCTTCCCTAGGCGACGAACAGGGAATTTATTTCAACGGAACGGGGAACTGCGGCGCGAGAACAGCGAATTAGAAGTGCAAACCCGAAATCTCGCACAAAAACCACTAAGCTGGCCGGCGCGCTCCGATCGAGCGTTTGACCCCCATCCGCAACGGCGCGGCGAATGGCACGGCATGAAGGAGAAGGAAATGCTGTCAGTAACGCACGGTAGGACCTTTTGGCTCGCCGTCTTGGCCACTGCCGCTATGGCCATCTTTGCGCTGCTCGGCGTGCCAAGCTGGGCGGATGATTACCCGAGCCGCAATATCACGCTGATCGTTCCTTCGCCGCCCGGGGGCGGAACCGACACGCAGGCCCGCATCCTCGTGCCGAAACTGAGCCAAATCCTGGGCCAGACCGTCGTCATCGAGAACCGCCCCGGCGCCAGCGGCAATATCGGCGCGCAGGTGGTTTCCAAGGCAGCGCCCGACGGCTACACGCTGCTGGCGATGATTTCTTCGCACGTTATCAATCAGTTCGTGCTCAAGAGCGTGCCTTACAATCTCGACAAAGACTTCGTGATGATCTCGCGCACGGTGACGGTGCCCGGCGTGCTGATCGGCAATCCGTCGCTGCCGGTGAAGACTCTGGCGGAATTGCTCGCCTATCTCAAAGCCAATCCAGGTAAGGTCGCCTTCGGCTCGGCTGGCGTCGGCAGCCTGTCCCATCTTATCGTCGAGCTTTTCGAGCAGGATGCCGACGTTAAATTGCTGCACGTGCCCTATCGCGGCACGCAGCCGGCGCTCAACGATACGCTGTCCGGGCAGGTCGCGCTGGACGTTCCCGACCTGACGATCGCCCTAGAACAGATAAAGGCGCGCACAGTGCGCGCCTTTGGCGTGACCAGCGGTCAACGCTCGCCCGCCGCGCCGGAAATTCCGACACTCTCCGAGCAGGGCATCACCGGCTTCAACGCCGTGCAATGGTTCGGCCTCTGCGCGCCAGCTGGCACGCCGCCGGCAATCGTCGACGAGCTGCATGCCGCGGTCACCAAGGCGCTCAACGATCCGGACGTAAAGGCACGCTACGTCAAGCTTGCCATGACGCCGGAACCAAGCCCGTCGCCAGCCGAATACGCCAAGTTCGTTCATGACGAAGGCGTGCGCTGGGGCAAGGTGGTCAAGGACGCCAACGTCACGGCAGAGTAATCGAGGGCGACGGGGCCGGCCCGCGACGCGGTCCCGGCCCGCGGCCGGCAGGAACCATGTAGGAGGCAGAATGACACTCGTCCTCAAGGGCGTCATGCAGAGCCCGGTGACGCCGCTGAAAAACGATTTCAGCCCAGACTACGAGACCTTCGAACGGCTAGTGGACTTTCACGTTCGCACCGGCGCCACGGCGATCTCGTGGCCGCATCATAAGGCGGAGTCGCACAACCTCACCATTGCCGAACGCAAGTCGCTGGGTGAGGTTGCGATCAAAGCGGTCAACAAGCGCGTGCCCGTCTCGATCCACGTCAGCGCGCTAGCGCTGGAGGACACGTTCGATCTTGCGCGACATGCGCAAAAAAAAGGCGCAGACGCTATCATCGCGATCACGCCCTATTTCTGGAAATATCCGCCGGAGGCGATCTACGATTATTTCGTGAAGCTCGGCACGTCGTTCGATCTGCCGCTGATAGCCTACAACTCGCCGAGTTATCTCGACGGCATCGAGTTCACCGGTGAACTGACCGCGCGTCTCATCCAACGGTTGCCGAACTTCATCGGCATGAAGGAGGCGAGCTTCAACAGCGAGAAATTCTTCGAGATACTGCGCGCGGCGCAGCCGCTGCGGTCGACTTTTGCGATGATTGTCGGCGTCGAGTATCTTCTGCCCTCGGTGTCGCTTGGCGGTGCCGGCTCCTATTCGTCGGCGGGCGCGATATGCCCCAATTTGTGCATCGAACTCTACGAGTCCTGCGTCGCCGGCGATTGGGATCGCGCACGGGCGGCGCAATACAAGCTTTCGGAGCTGTGGCTCCTGTTCCGCGATCAATATCCATCGTCGCTGAAAGGCGGCTGCGTGATCATGGGTCGTCCGGTTGGTCCGACGCGGCCGCCCCTGCCGACCGCCTCGCCCGAACGGGTGAAATTCATTGAGAAGCGGCTGATCGAGCTCGGCATCGTCGACAGTGAACCGCATGGCTGGTGACCGAAAGGACAATACGGTGAGTGATTTCAGATTCGGTCTGACGCATGCGCCGTTGACGCCGTTTGCCGACGGCCGCATCGACTATGACACATACCGCAAGGTGATAGATTTCCATTTGCGCAACAGGGCGGAAGGGTTGGCTCTGCCCATGCATGCGGGTGAATCGGTGAGTCTGAGCGCGGAGGAGCGCAAGGCGCTCGCCGAGTTCGCGATCAAGCACGTCGCCGGACGCGTGCCCGTGATTATCAACGTGAGCGAAGCAGGCACCGCGATCGCATCGTCACTTTCTGCTCATGCGCGAAAGGCGGGCGCCACGGCGTTGATTTGCAGCGTGCCTTATTACTGGACACCCCCGCAGAGTATGTTGGTCGAACACTTTGCAACGATTGGCCAGGCCGGTGGGCTGCCGTTCTTCGTGCTCAATTCGCCGAGCGAGTTCAGCGAGGTGGAATTCGCCAGCAAGTCGGTCGTCGAACTGCTCGGCAAGCTGCCGCATTTCGCGGGGCTGATCGACATGAGCCTCGACTGGCAATACATGATCGAGGTGGTAACAGTCGCGCGCGCGGTACGGCCCGATTTCCAACTCGTCTCCGGTAACGAATACATGATCTCAGCCGGCGCAATCGGCGCGACGGGAATGCTCTCATCGCTCGCCTCCGTCTCGCCGAAGCTGGTGCGCGAGCTTTACGATCTCTGCCGCGTGCAGGACTACAAGGCCGCGCGCGCGCCGCAGGAGGATGCCGCCATCCTGTTCCGCCTGTTTCGAGACGCTGGCCCGTCGGGGCTGAAAGCAGCGGCCAAGGCGATGGGGCGCGATTGTGGAGCGCCGCGGCAACCGCTGCCGACATTGCCTGACGCAGCGGCGCGGGCGCTGGCCACAAAAATTTCAAACGTCGGTAGTGTCAAAGCCGAGCCGCGCGGCTGGGCTTAAAGCGAGATGATTATGGGGCAGAACGGCGGAACGCGCGTTGCTCTCGTCACTGGCGCGTCCTATGGCGTCGGTGCGGCCACGGCGCTCGCGCTCGCACGCGACGGCCTTGATCTGGTGTTGACGGCTACGCGCGAAGAGAATCTTGCCAAGACGTGCGAGGTGCTCGCACCGTTCGGTCGCCAAGTCTTGCCCAGCGAATTCGATCTGCGCGCGCAGGCTAGCATCGAAGCCTTAGTCGCCAAGGCACTCGACCGCTTCGGTCGCATTGACGTGCTGGTTAACAATGCCGGCGCCAACTTGCGCCGCAAGGCGGTTGACATCACGCGCGAGGACTGGAACGAGCTGATGGCTATCAACGTTACGGGCACCTTCTTCCTCACGCAACAGATCGGCCGCCATCTCCTCGCGCGCCAAACACCGGGCCGGATCATTACCGTCGCTTCGACGGCAGCGCTGGTCGGTCAGACCGAGCGCGCGGTCTACGGCATCAGCAAGGCCGCCCTTCTCCAGATGACGCGCATGCTGGCGATCGAATGGGCCGAGCACCGCATCGCGGTCAACGCCGTCGCGCCGGGGCGGCTCAACACGGAGTCGCCGTCGCGCGCCGGAACCGGATCGAACAAGGCTTACATGGATGCGATGCTCAAACGCATTCCGATGCATCGCCTGGCGACGGTCGAGGAAGTCGCCGGCGCGATCTCCTTCCTCACCGGACCGGCGGGAGGTACCATCACCGGGCAGGTGATCGTAGTCGACGGCGGCCTGACCGCTGCGTAAAAATAAAAAAGCGAACACCTTGTGATGTTTTTCATAACGCGCGACGCGCATGTTGTGATTCTATACCCCGCCGGCATCGGCGGGAGACTGCAGACATGTCAAACGATCCGAATGATAGGCCCACTCAAACAACTGAAGCGAAGCGGACTACAAAATCGTTAAAGCGCCGGCGCTTCGCCGCGGCTGGGACGGATCACGGTTGGTACGAAAAGGCTAAATGCAAAATTGCGATCCGCTCAAGAACTATCCCCATTAGCTCCAGCGGACGTGAAGCACGTTCTTAGAAATGATTATGACGGCTACGCTTAATCAATCAACCAACCCAGCTAAGTGCTGGAGTTGCGACGGATTAACACAATGGCATTCGCAGCAATGGGTAGACTCTCCGTGGGGCAAACAGCCAATGCAAGTATTTGAGTGCACGAACTGCGGACAATTACGAGCCATGGCTGGGGGGCTTTATCCGAGCCCCGAGAACGGCGGGCAAACCGAGTAAAAGCCCCATAAAGGGATGGTGGAACGAGCGGGATGGACTCACGCCTCTATCCGTCCCAGGGCGTTGCATGGCTTGCGCAGCTGATCGGTATGCGCCATCCCGGCACCCGCGCGGAGTCAAGTCAGACGTCAGCTATTATCCACAACAATATTTTAGACAGCGACCATTGTTGGACATATTTGCGGCCGTTGGCGTTGCCACCGTTCAGTATGGCAACACGGACCAATTCCAACCAATCTCCGCTTCCTATTATCACCTGTCCCGTATGTGGGCAGCGTATGCGGCTGAGTACAATCATGCCCGAGGATGAGTATCGCGAGCGGATGACATTCGTCTGCGAGTGCGGTTTTGATTATAGGCATGCGAACGTAGTTCGGGCGGAGCGTGGTATGCTCTAGAAGTAGTGGGCTGCCAAAACCCAACGGCACGTTCCTGCCTATGCGGGTCAAAATTCCTAAAATACCGGTGACGATGAGGGCTGTCACTGCGCTCTAAAAAAGGATGTTCGATGCACGCGTATTGTCGTCAGATTCTTGAACCTGCAACCGCGTCCGCAATGATGGGAGCAATGGCGTCGCCTCGTTGTCACGGCCGCTGTGCGTGGCTTCGTTAGACCAACCGGAGAAATAGTAATGGCCGCCGCCACAATTTTTCGTCGCGTCAGCGCAGTGTGGAGCATCGTCGTCCTCGCACTCGCGATCTTTCAGGTCGCAGGGACCACCGTTGTCCGCGCGCAGGATTATGCTGCACTCCTCGCCGCGCCGGACCGCACCGAGGCCGACCGGCAGAATGATAAAAGGCGAGAAGCTCTCAAACTCCTCACCTTTACCGGGCCGAAGACTGGTTGGCTTGTGCTCGATATGGGTGCCCTGGCCGGTTACAGCACAGAATTGATGGCGCGCGCAGTCGGTCCGACCGGCAAGGTCTGGGGGCAGAACGACAAGATCGTGGAAAAGTTCGAAACGCGGCTGAAGACGCCGGCGATGATCAATGCCGTTAGCCAGATCCGTTCCTATGACGATCCGGCGACCGGGTTGCCTCCGCTAGACCTAATCACGTTCTTCTTTAACTATCACGACACGACGTATATGGACGTCGACCGAGGCAAGATGAACAAAGCGCTTTTTGCCGCGTTGAAGCCGGGTGGCTTCTTGGTGATCGCCGATCATTCGGCGCGCCCGGAAGATGGTGCAAATGTCGGGAAGAGCTATCACCGCATCGCTGAAACCACAGTGCGCTCTGAGGTTGAGGCAGCCGGCTTCAAGTTCGTGGGCGATGCTGACTTCCTCCGCAATCCCGATGATCCGCGTACTGCGATTGTTTTCCACTCCCCGATCAAGGTCGACGAATTCGTTCTGAAATTTCAAAAGCCGATGTGATGGACCTCAATCTGCCTTTTTATGTCACCTGTCGCAGTTGGCATCATAGAGCTTTTTAGCCCCTCCATACGAGCCCGGCACAAATTTCATTATGGGTCATTATGGGTCATTGGACGCAACAAATAACCCCGACCAAGATTGATCGGGGCAGGTTGGCGGTGATGATCTTACAAACCGGCCATTAACTTGCTGCATGCAAAATCAAGCTGCAACATCCTTGAATGCACCCGTCACATTTTTCGTTACTGTTTCGCCAAGGTCCTTCATTTGTTCACTGAACGCCTTCCATTGCGTCTGCATAAAATCCGTCTGAATCTGCCAGAAAGTTTGGGCATCCTTAGCTTCGGATAGCTTCCGTATAAACTCGTTCGCAGTAGCAATATTCTTCTGAATATAGCTCTGCATTTTCTTGTTTAGATCGGCATCAAGCCACGGTGAGGCTTTTATGCCTTTTTCGAACAAATCAGCATATTTCTCCATCGCCTTGCGAGTTTGCTCAAAATTCTGCGTCATCATCTCACTGATGCCCGTAAAAGGTTCATCACCTTTTGCCATGTTTGCCTCCCGTGATTAAAAGAAGATGCACCAAAGCATCACACCGCAATTTTTGGCTTGAAGAAATTGGGCGGGCGTATTGCTGAGTTACACCAAGGTATAGTTGTTACTGCCCCCGGGGCAATCAAAATCAATCCATGTCAGAATTATCTGACGTTGTAACACGGTTTTGATTTCAGTCGTTTGTAGAAAAATTTCATCCTTCATCGGAACTATTGCGCGTGCAGCAGATTGGAAAGGCGTGAAAAGTACCCAGAGTACATTACCTTTAGCGTGAATCCGCAATTCAAGTTTTGCGCCCCTTTCACCGAAGGATGCTCATGAACATCACCTGTGTGAATGCGCTCGCCTTTATCGGTGGGATAGGACTTGCCGCGACGCAGTCCCAAAGTCTTCCGTCGGATGGTGGCACGATGGCGGAATCAAAAATGCAGCAAGTAGTGTCGGCCGTGGCCACACCCTCGGAGGAAGTAACAATGACCGATGTGGACAGCGTTCGACGTGCAACCATGCTGCGCCAACGGGCACAGGAACTTACAGCTGCCGCCAATCGTGAACCGGCCCGTCGCACGCACTTGCTTAGTCTGGCAGATACTTATCGATCAGCCGCCGACGAATTGGCACCGGACAAACCCGATCTTTCGGCAGAAACATTTTCGACCAACGGCGTTAAGCAAACCGAATAGACACAGCAGCCGACATAGTGCTTAGTGACCACACAACCTTAGGACTTTTTCTATTCATCCTCGCAGGGTGTTGGTTTCACTCGCTGGCGCATCCGCTCAAGATAGGCCACAAGGGCGTGGCGCTCTTTGCAGCAATGCGGATTGTCGAGGCAGCGTTCTAATCATATGAGATAAAAGTTTCGAGCCGCCGGGGAACGGCGGCTCGAAGGGAGGTATTCAACAGAGTGGAAGGAGCCCACTCCAGGTCCACGGTATTTGTGGACAATTTAATTACTGATTGAGAAAACTTAACGACAAATTACCGCGATTTCCGCTGGCATTGGCGTGCTTCTGGTATCGCGGAATAAAGCGTTGCTATTTCAAAAATCAGAGCGTCACTCGAATTATTAGGAACGGATTTTTAGGTAAGAAAGCCAGAACGCCGCAGCGTGAAAAAATATGACCGCTCCCATTTCTATGAATTAACGAACGTTAACCATCGCAGTGCTAAAATGCGAATTATTCGCGTTTTCAAATGTCCGATGAGCGGGTGATCGCGGCAACGGGCAAATGGCGATTTTGATGTCGGGAGACATTGCTCCACAGGGGCGCGAATGGTGAGGACGCATGACCAACTGGGACTCCCAAACATTCACGAATATTTCGGCAGACACCGAGGTGTTTAACCTAGCAGGCGGTAAGTACGGGATGTCAGCAGTCGCAACTTGGAAATCTGGTTCTCTGACCCTGCAAATATTAGCCGCTGATGAATCGACCTGGCTCACTGCGGCGACACCCTTTACTGCTAATGGCTTCGAGACAGCCGACTTGCCGCCCGGGCAATACCGCTTCCATGTCGCGAGCGCGACCGCGGTCTATGTGGCGATCAACGGGATCCCATACGATTGATGCGGAGGAGGCGCTAGAGTCTAAGTTAGACAGTCTTTTGACTGCGTTTTGCGAACCCGCGAATAATGCGCCGCAAAGATGGCTCCCGGACTTGTTGCGCTGCGTTGCCAGGTGCATACCAGCCAATCCGTCGCTGGTGTTTTTCTGGCCATTTCTTGTGCTCGCGCACTACACGCAACGCAAATACTCGCACAACGCATCGCGTATTGGTCCCATTTTTCAAGAGCTTGTCGTACGAGTATGCCCCAATAGGCCGCTTGGTGACTTTTCCAGCGACCCCTCCCTCTTCAAACGCCTCCGCCGCGGCGGTCTGATGGGGCGGCATCCCGCTCTTGGGCCACCCCTTGGGAATGATCCAACGCCGAGTGCCTAGCGAGGTCACCAGCATCACCTGTAATTCGGATTTAGTTCTCCCTCTATACGGAAGCGCCGCATATTGAATGCGCCCGTATGAGTTAAGTTTCTTCGGTTCTCCTGTTCGTCTCTTCATTACAGGCAATTTATCATTCTCGGGAGAAAACCAAACAAAAGATTATCGCGGTTCCATCCGCTTTGCCGTGCTTGCGATACTGTGGGCGGCATCAATGACTTTGCGCATTTCGGGTGTCGGATCACCTAGTGTTACGAGGCTGAGTTCCTGTACAACAGCATGGTCGATCTTTAGTTCGCGAACATTGGACTGAGTCGCGATGTTTCGCTGCGCCAAACCCAACGCTTCAGGTAGCTGCTCCACGACTTTGATGATCTGAGCGCTAGTGGTAACGGAAATTGGGTTTTGGACATTTATCTTCTTTCCGTTCAAAAGCGCGGCCTCGACGGAGGCCGGAACACCGCCGCCTCCGCGGACTTGCACGATCTTGATTGGCAGATCAGGTCCGCCCACGTCGCGCCAGTTTGAGATTTTACCCAGCAAGATGTCACGCATATTGTCATCCGTGATCTCGTGAACGGGGTTCTGTCGATTTACTGCAAATGTCATATGTGTTTGCGATACCTTGAAAACTTGTAGCCGCTCGAAGGGCAGAGCCGGCCGGCTAAGTCTTAGCTGTCTGACTTGGTTCTCTAGCGGACCAGAAATCATTGCGAAGTTGGTGCGCTGTTCAAATAGAGCGAGTAGACCGATCGACGACTTATTTGGCACGACGGTCAACTTGTGACCGGAGGACGCTTCGATAGCCTTTTGATACGGAACCATTACATCCTGAGCAAACGTAGTCGATCCCTGAACAACGAAGGTCTGTGCCGATGCCGCTGCATACTGCAATTGGAAAAGCAGCAACACCAACATCAAAATACGCACAAATGGGAGCCATGTGGAAGTCGGAGACATGTGCGATCGCCAACACGATTGAAGTGATTGGGCCCAGCAGCACTGACGCGAATTAGTCCGTGCTGCGCTTTACGGGAGGGTGCACCGGCGCCGCGGAACGTGACATAATTTCTAATCGGATACCTGTGAACAATTTCTCACAACCTCAGCCTCATCTGGGCGTGATCAAGCGCCTCAACCTATTTCGCCAGTTAGTTTAGGGCGGCGCATTAGCCGAGGTACCTCTTATTTCTTCTCGGGCGGAAGAACCTCCTGAGTGCATACCTGGTCAATTAGGTGCGCCCGTCGCAAATCGATCAGATGCGCTCTTTTTTCGTCGTTTGTTAGATGCGCGCCAATGCCTTTTGTCATCACCATTACAAGCGTCCGATCGTTCATGTCCATCCAGTAGGAACGGCGAACGAGTTTGTTATCGCCATCACGTACGAAGGGACTGTCAGGATTGCTGGCGAGATCAGGTTCATAAAACCGTGCCATAGTTGTTAATCCCAAGCTTATGTGGAACCCACTGCGACATTGTCAGCCGCCACAAGTCAAAGGTTTGTATTTCTCTCAAAACTCCTTGGCGAGATAGTGATCGATAGAATAGCGCCCGCCGCCTCGGAAAAATATGGCAAGGCAAAGGATCGCCCATAGCAACGCAAACTCGATACCGTGATTAGTCCAGAAAAAGCCGTTCGGCCAAAGAAAATAGATCACTATAACTACCATCTCAACGAAGATCATTGCGGCAGCAATACGCGTGAATAGCCCGAGCGCAAGGCAGACCGCACCGACAGACTCGGCAAAGAACGTTAGATATGCTAGCGCCAAACCGAACGGCAGACCTTTCCCGCTGATAGTCGCGGCATACCGTTCAATTGAACCGTATAATACTTTCTGGACGCCGTGCGGAAACAAGACCGTCTCCTAGCGCCGATGTCTTAGCGCACGTTTCTGAGTGAAGAAATCGAAGAAACCACGAAGCAAACCAAAGTCCGTTTTAGAGACCATGCCGAGCTGCTTTCATTTTTATATGAGATTATTGTGATTAGCGTCGCGGTTTTCTAAGGTCCGCACGGAGAAAAGAGCTGCTAACAGCCAGCTTTACGCTAACAGAGTGCCACATGTGGATTAGCGTGCCGATCCCACCCTGATGGCGAAGCCATGTCCGATCTCGATGCCATCATAGTCGGTGCCGGCCACAATGGTCTGACCTGCGCGGCCTATCTCGGCATGGCGGGATTGCGCGTCCGGGTTTTTGAGCGACGTAGTATGGTCGGTGGCGCTTGCGTGACAGAGGAATTCCATTCGGGATTCCGTAATTCGACTGCCGCCTATACCGTGAGTTTGTTGCAGCCTAAGGTTATTCGGGACTTGAAGCTGCATGAGCGCGGGCTGCGCATCGTCGAGCGCCGCGCGCAGAATTTTCTGCCGCTGCCGGACGGGCGTTATCTGCTCACAGGAGAAGGCCGCACCGAGCGCGAGATCGCGAAATTCAGCGCCAAGGATGCGGCCCGGTACCCCGCCTATCAGGCCGAGATCCGCCGCGTAGTCGAAGTACTGCGCCGCGTTTTGCTCATTGCCCCACCCAATCTTGGCGACTTCGGTCAGGCTGTGCGCGAACTTGGCAAACTCGCGGCGATCGGCAGGAGGCTATGGCAAGCCAAGAGTCTAGAGGTTGCGCTCCGGCTATTCGGGAAATCAGCAGGCGATATGCTCGACAGCTGGTTCGAATCCGATCCCATCAAGGCAGTGCTCGGCTTTGATGCCGTAGTCGGCAACCTCGCGAGCCCTTACACGGCAGGTTCTGCCTATCTGCTGCTGCATCACGCGTTCGGCGAGGTCAATGGTAAACTTGGTGTCTGGGGCCACGCTATCGGCGGCATGGGCGCGATCACGCAAGCCATTGCGAGCGCTGCCATCGACCATGGCGTCCGCATCGATGTGTGCTCCGAGGTACGCGAAGTTCTGGTCGAAGGCAGCCACGCTACAGGTATTGTGCTGAAGGATGGCACGGCAGTTCGTGCGCGCGCAGTCGTTGCCAATGTGAATCCGCAACAACTGTTTCAAGCCCTTGTGCCGCCCGACGCCGTACCACACGCCATGGCTGCACGCATGAAGGCATGGAAGGCCGGCTCCGGAACTTTTCGCATGAACGTGGCGCTTTCGAAACTCCCAGATTTTACCGCGCTACCCGGAATGGGAGATCATCACACTGCCGGAATAATTCTTGCGCCAAGCCTTTCATATATGGAGCAAGCGTATAGGGATTGCGTCCGTTCTGGTTGGAGCCGAATGCCAATTATCGAGATGATCATTCCGTCGACACTCGACGACAGCCTCGCGCCGCGGGGTGCGCATGTAGCGAGCCTATTCTGCCAGCACGTGAACCCAAAATTCGCCGACGGCTCAACATGGGATCAGCATCGCGAGACCGTCGCCAACTTGATGATCGAGACGGTCGAAGCCTACGCGCCCGGCTTCAAAGCGAGCGTAATCGCCAGACAAAGTCTCTCGCCGTTGGATCTGGAGCGCATTTTCGGTTTGCCCAGCGGCGATATCTTCCACGGCGCAATGACGCCCGATCAGCTTTTTTCCGCCCGCCCGATGCTCGGATTCGCCGATTACCGCATGCCACTCGCCGGGCTCTATCTGTGTGGCTCAGGTGCGCATCCGGGCGGTGGCGTGACCGGTGCTCCGGGGCACAACGCAGCGCAGGCGGTGATCGCGGATCTCTTGTAGCGTTGAAAGCGCGAGTCTACACCAGCGCTTGCAACTCCCGCGTGGCCTATGAGACTAAAAAAGGGGATTGAACAAAACTTTAGGCACCGCCGACAGCACCACGCTGGTCATCAAAGGATGGAAAGCTCGACGTCACCAGCAACAGTTTTGTGACACGGAAGAATCGGTGGCCAGAGTGGCCGCGGTTGGCCACGCTACATAAGATAGTGCAGTGGAAGCTGATCGAGTGCTTTGCCGCCGCAAGCTCTCCTTGTCATCGAGCGGAGTTCGTTTGAGACATAGATTTTGCCGACTAGATAAATGTGACTGGCCACCTGGCCACCACGGATTCACCGAAAGCGGTGGTGGTCAGAGTCGCCACGGTCTCCCCGTGTTTTGGTGGAACGCACAGGATCAAGCGCTTCGATGAAGGAGACAGGAGGTCAATATATCGTGCGATTTTACACGTTGCAGTTGAGACCAGTTCAGGAGAGTCCGTGAAAAGGTCCTGGCCGCCCGTTCCTACCGCACCATGCCCGGTAACCAGAGCGCCACCGACGGCATGTAGAACACGAGCGCCAACATCAGCAAGCTTAGCATGATAAAAGGCACGACCGCACGGAAGATGTGGCTCATCCTAACTTGCGGCGGCGCGACTCCCTTCATTGTCATCAGCAGTAACCCGTGCGGCGGCAGCAGTAGACCAAGCTGCATACAAATAAGGAACATTACCCCGAACCAAACAAGGTCGATGCCAAACTTCTGCACCACTGGCATGAAGATCGGCAGCGTGATTAGCATCATGCTCACCTGATCGACGAAAATGCCAAGAAAGATCAGAATCAGCATCATGCCGCCGATGATCGCGTTTTGCGCCAGGCCGTGCCCGGTGATCAACGACACTAGTCCGTTGCTCGCCCCTGAAAACGACAGGATCTGCGAAAAGGTCGTCGCCCCGACGATGATGAATAGGATCATTCCCGAAATCATTATTGTGCCCCGCAGCGCCGCGAGCAGGCTCTCCACCGTAAGCGCTCGGTAGGCGAGCGCCAGCAGCATCGTGGCGAACGCGCCGATTGCCGCCGATTCGGTCGGGGTCGCCCATCCCGCATTCATGGACGCGACTACGACCAGGAAGATCGAGAGAATGGGGATAACATATTTTACCAAGGGCCTAAGCCTTTCCCAACCTTGATAAACGGCAAGCTGTGTGGTGGGCGCCAGAGAAGGGTTCAGTTTGACGCGAACGACGATGTACGCGACGAACACGACCTTCAATATCATGCCCGGGACAAATCCTCCCATTAGCAGTCTAGTGATCGAAATGCCTGAAAGACTTCCGAGCAGCACCGCCAACGCGGAGACAGGCATCAGCATATCCAACGCGCCAACGGCAATGATTGGACCCGTCGCCAGTAAGGGGTGGTAGCCTCGGTCCAGCATCAATGGCACCATTAGGCTGCCAAGCATTGCCGTAACTGCGATAGTTGAGCCCGATATTGCCGAGAAGATGGTTCCAGCGATGACGGCAATCACTGCCAATCTTCCCGGCACCTTAGTGATCAGACGCTCGAAAGCGTCCAATACCTTCACGGCCAGGCCGGTACGAAACAGCACCTCGCCCATCAGCACGAACATGGGGATGGGCGTTAATGAGAAACTCATTACCGAATCAACGCTGTTGCGCGCCAGCTGCACCAAACCGGGTTCGCCGCCGAGGAATAAGATTGCCCCAACTATGTTGATCGCCAGGAAGCTGAATGCGACTGGCAGGCCGAGGAACAGCAGCATGGTCGAGCCGCCGAGGAGTAGCCAAGATGCAGCTAGCCACGACATCTTGACTACGATGCCTGCATTGCATCGTCGCGAGGCGTCCGCTCGCCTTGCGCGAGGCGCTGCATACGAAACAGAACCTCGATCGCGAGGAGGAAGAAGGTTATCGGCAGCGGAGCGAGCGACCACCATTCCGGCGTCACCAGCGTCTTAATCGTGAACATACCGGAGGAATAGCTGGCATAAGTCGCTTTCACTCCGTAAACAACCATAATCGCACAGCAGGCGAGAGCCGCCACGTCGGTAAACCACTCGCAGTACCAGCCGAGTCTGGGCGGCATTGCGCGCAGCAGGATGTCGACGCGGATGTGTCGACTCTGCCGGAGCAACCAAGGCGCAGCGAGCATTGTGATTAGGTAAAGCATGTATTCGGAAATCTCATCCGCCCACGCCAGACCGTGCAGAGACTTCACTAGTGCGACGTTCCTCAGTAGCACATCGGCACAAATCATCAGCATCATGAGAAAAAGCACACCACACGCTACAAGTAGCAGTTTGTCGAGAAGACTGCCGTAGAACTCCGAGATCGATTTCATCGCAAACTCACGCATCAAAAACCCAGTTTACGTTGAGCCCTGTCTTCTATTGCTGCGGTAACGATGTCTGCCGGTACCAACCATAGGTCAATTGAGTAGTTTCGGATCGAGGATTATTTTGACTTCGAAAAAAATTCACGTAGTTTTGGTCCGTTTTCCGGACTTTGGCGAATCTGTCCGGCCCAGCCAGCCTCATAGGCTTTTTCGTAATAGGCTTTTGCCACCACAGGATCAAATTTGATTGTTTCGATGCCCGCAGCAGCCTGACGCTCAGTTTCCCTGGCGTCCTCCGCAAGAAACTCTGATGCCGCCTCAGTCTCGCCCTGGTCGGCAGCTTTTCTGAGCACCGCCTTTTGTTGATCGTTCAGTCTGTCCCAAACCTTCTTATTAATGAGAATTGATACTTCCGCAGAATAGAAACCAGGGTCGACTCTATATTTGGTCTTTTCATTCCATCCGAGATCAAAGATGCCGGTGATAGGCCAGCCGTACCCATCGACTACGCCGCGCTCGAGTGCGGTATAGACTTCACCCGGCGCAGTCTGCACGACGGTTGCGCCCAGGGCCTGGAAGAAATCGCGATAAACCGGAGTAATACGCAGCTTTAAGCCGGTGAGGTCGAGGCCGGCGATGCGTTTATTTAGATATAGATGGAAGGGATTGTTGTCGACGACGCGAGCCAGCAGGATGGCATTCATTTTCTGCTCATAGAGCTGCGCCATGAAATCATAGCCGCCGTTTTTGCGCAGCTCGGCCATGGAACGTTGGGTGAGTTTCCAAGCGTCGGCTTCAGGCATCAGATTCGTGTAGAATGCGCCGGTCGAGTTCGCCAGATCGACGACGCCATTCTTCAATGCATTCCCAACTTGGAATGGGGGCATCGCCTTCGGCCCACCAATATAGTCGATTTGGACGATACCCTTGCCGGCCTGGTTGACCCGCTCGATAAAGCGCTCCATCCCGCGAGAATAGGTAGTTTTTTCGGTAAATGCTGATATCGCCCGAAGCGTTACTTCTTCCGCCGCCGCAGCACCCGAATACGCAAGAATAGCAATGACAAGCGGAAGAATTTTGCCACGCATTTGGCCCTCGCCGGGACACCGCTTAAGTACTAAATCGATCGGCCATTTGTTTTTCTAAAGGCGCTGTGATGGAGCAACGCAGCCCCTCCGGCCTAAATTCGATTTGAACATCGCCGCCAAGGTCGTGTCCCAGAGTTCGTTCAAGTAGTAAAGAGCCGAACCCGCGCCGCGTCGGTGGCCGGACGACAGGCCCCTCGGTTTCTTGCCAAGATATTTTGATCCAAGGCTCCTCAGTCGTGAGCCATGTCAGATGAACTTTGCCAACGTCGTTCGAGAGTGCCCCATATTTAACGGCATTCGTGAATAGTTCATGTAGAGCCATACTAATGGCAACGGCTTGCCGCGATTGAACTCGGACAGCAGGACCGGAGATTGTAATTCGTTGCTGATCTACGCCTCCGGCGAGCAACACCCTCGACGCCAATTCATGAAGTGACGTGTATTCCCAGTTGGAATGAAGGAGAAGATCATGCGCGGTCGCCAGAGAACAAAGGCGACCTTCAAATGCTTTTGTCGCTTCTGGCGACGAGTGCTCGTCTTTGAATGTTTGCTGTGCGATGGCCTGTACCACCGCTAGCGTATTCTTCACCCGATGATTTAGTTCGGCAAGTAATATTTCT
>Ga0207741_1000041_pt1 | contig 17012 bp, 17 predicted proteins | sample LuqExpMetageno39_FD_187797 | JGI IMG/M metagenome (GOLD analysis project Ga0207741, IMG submission 187797) | Tropical forest soil microbial communities from Luquillo Experimental Forest, Puerto Rico - Sample 39 (SPAdes) | ecosystem: Environmental > Terrestrial > Soil > Tropical forest ... | reverse complement strand
TCGGCGCGGCGACGTAAATCAGGTAAGTAACCAGCACGCATATCCCGCCACAGAGCGCGCTCACCGGCCACACCGCGTGCATGATCGCCATAGACTGAGGGTCGTCCACAAGTCGCTGACGATCGCGAGAGCCACCAACAGGCTAGGCGCGAGCAAAAGAAAGGCAGGGGTGCAGCCAATCCGGCACCATGCGTGTCACAATGGTCGGCCTCGTCGCTGAGTTCCCGCGCGATAATCCACTGCTATCCACCGCCGCGATTGACTTCGCCGGCGCAGATGGCACTCATCGCGGCCATGGCCACGCAATCAAAAGCGAAGCCCGTGCCCCGCCTACCGCTCAACGAGCCGAGCCTGCGCCCGACCTTCCGGCGCGAGCGGCGCGCGCTCAACAAGGGCATATTTCCGGTGGCCGGTTGCGACGAGGCGGGGCGGGGACCGCTCGCCGGCCCGGTCGTGGCGGCGGCCGTGATCCTCGATCCTGACCGCATCCCACGGGGGCTTAACGATTCCAAGAAACTCGATCTGGAAGCGCGCGAGAAGCTCTATGATAAAATCTGCGCCACCGCCCAGGTAGCGGTCGCCCTTGGCACGGTCGAGCGCATCGACCGCGACAATATCCTGCGCGCATCGTTGTGGGCGCTGGCACGCGCGGTTAAGGCATTGCCGGTGCAGCCTAAGCTCGTCTTTGTCGACGGCAACATGAAAATCGATTGTGGCTGCGACTGCGAGGCGGTGGTCTCCGGCGATGCGCTGGTGTTTTCGGTGGCAGCCGCTTCGATCGTCGCCAAGGTCATCCGTGACCGGCTGATGGCCCGGCTCGGACTCGAATTCCCCGGCTACGGTTTCGAGCGCCACATGGGCTATAGCGTGCCCGAGCACTTTGAGGCGCTGCAACGACTGGGCCCGACCATTCACCACCGCAAATCTTTTGCGCCGGTTGCGGCCAAGCTCGCCGCATTGGGCGGCACTTCCGACGAGGCGGTGGTTGAATTGTTGCCTCTTTAGGCGCGGTTCTTTATCTCTGACCCTCGGGCATTTCGCGCGGGGCCGATGCATTACGTCTCCTTGATCGTTGAATTTGTCCGCGGGCGCCCGGCTGTGGTGTTTTGGACCGTGGCGCTCACGCAAGCGGCGCTATGGAGCTTGATGCCGGCGCTGTTCTATAGCGCGCCGCCCGGCGAAGTGCCCACACTCCTTGCCATCGGTCATGAATTCGTGCTCGGCAGTTATCTCGGGCCGCCGCTTTCATTCTGGCTTGGCGAGATTGCATTTCGCGTAGGCGGCGCGTTCGGGCTTTACGCGCTGGCGCAGGCCTGCGTCGTAGTCACCTATTGGGCGGTGTTCACGCTCGGTCGCCGCATCGTCGGCACGCGCCATGCAGTGCTCGCTGTGCTGCTGATGGTCGGCATTGCCGCCTTCACCGTGCCAACGCCGAATTTCGGACCGCCGGTGCTGGCCGCGCCGCTCTGGGGTTTAGCACTGCTGCATTACTGGCGCGCGGTTTGCGACCGCGAGCGCGGCTATTGGTTTCTGCTCGCGCTCGATCTCGGCCTCTTGCTGCTCACGAGCTATATCGGGCTGATTCTGGTCGCGCTGCTCTTGACGTTCACGTTGGCGACAGTGCGTGGCCGTCAGGCGCTGCTCCATCCCGAGCCTTGGCTCTCGGTGCTGCCTTTCGTCATAGTAATCTTCCCGCACGCCGCCTGGCTCAACGGCGCTCGCTATCTGGTGCTCGCCGGCTTGCGCGAGAGCGATACGGCGGGCCCGCTCGCCACCGCCTTTCGGCTGTCTTTCACATTAATGCTCAGCCATCTCGGCCTCGCTTTGCTCGCAGTACTCGCCAGCGGCTGGCCGCGCCGCCCACGCGAGCGCGCGCCGGTAATCGACCGCAATCCGGTCGAACCGTTCGCGCGGTTGTTCGTCTATTTCTTCGCGCTGATGCCGGCGGGCTCCGCGCTTGCCATCGCATTCGTCACCGGCCCTTTGGGGCTGCTCGATCGTGTCGGGCCGTTGGCGGTGCTATCGGGCCTTGCCGTAATCGTGGCTGCCGGCGACCAGGTACACCTCTATCGCGAGCGCTTGGTGTCCTATGTATGGCTCGGGCTCTTGGTGGTGCCACCGGCGCTGATAGTGCTTGGTATCGCGATATCGCCGTGGACAGTGGCAACCGATCTGCGCGTGGCGCAGCCCGCGAATGCCGAGGGTGGTTTCTTCGCTGAGAACTTCCAGCGCCGTACAGGCAAGCCGTTCAGCTACGTCACTGGTGATGCGCAACTCGCACCGCTTGTTGCGCTCGGCGCGCCTAGCCGCCCACATGTCTATTTTGACTGGGCGCCGCAGCGCAGCCCTTGGGCGAGCCTAGCCGATTTCCGCCGCGATGGCGGGATCTTGGTCTGGCCCGCAAACGACAATATCGGCGCGCCGCCGCCGGCGCTCAAGGCGCAATTTCCTGCGCTAGTGCCGGAAGTGCCGCGTTCATTCGCGCGGTCGATGCAAGGATTGCTGCCGCTGATCCGACTCGGCTGGGCGGTAGCGCGCCCGCAAAGCGCTCAGTGATACGCTTCGTCAGCGCGTACCTTACGGCGGAGCGTCAGTAGATGAACACCACGTGGCCGAACACAAACGCGATAGCAGTAGCGTGCCGAGCAAAACAACGAAGATCTGGCTGGCCAAGCGCGCGGCGTTCGCGCTCCTCGCGCGTATGATCTCGGCCAACGCTACCTCGGTGGTGCTTCTGTATGTCGCCTGCGTGATGGCTTAGCCAGCTAGGGCCTTTTTGATTGCGAGGAAATCGCGCCAGGCGAAGCGCTTCTGCAGCGGGCTGCGCAGGAGGAACGCCGGGTGAAAGGTCGGCATGGCGCGGATCTCGCGGGCGCCGTTGTGGAAGCTAAACCAGCGCCCGCGTGTCTTGGTGATGCCGTCCTTGATGCCGAGCAAAGTTTGCGCTGACGGCCCGCCGAGGCAGACAAGGATGTCGGGATCGGCGAGCTCTATCTGGCGCACGATGAAGGGCAGGCAAATCTGCGATTCCTGCGGCGTCGGCGTGCGATTACCGGGCGGGCGCCACGGCACGATGTTGGCAATGTAAACTTTTGTGCGATCGAGGCCGATCGCCGCCAGCATGCGGTCGAGCAGTTTGCCGGATCGGCCGACAAAGGGCAGACCCTCAATGTCTTCGTCTCGGCCGGGCGCTTCGCCGACGAACATCACGCGCGCCTGTGGATTGCCATCAGCGAAGACGAGTTGCGTCGCGGTTGCCTTCAGCCCGCAGCCGTCGAAGCGATCGAGGATGGTGCGCAGTTCGTCGAGCGTCTTCGCGCTTTTTGCGGCCTGACGTGCAGCCATGGCGGCTTCGTCAGGCGCGAGCGGTGCTACTTGGGGCGCCGCGCGGCCTTTGCGCTCGAGGTCAAGCGGCAGCAAGGCGGTTTGAGTGGGACGAGGTGCGGGCGACGGTGCTTCGCCTGCCGCAAAGCGGTCGACCGGCTCCTCGCCGAGCAGCGCATCGACGCCAGCTTCAGTGTAAAAATCGAGAAGATCGAGCGGAGCTTTGGCTGGGATTTGAGCCATATGGATCAGTCTAATGCCATAATGTGCAGTTCCCCAAGTTGTAGACGCGGGTATATTGCATGTGATGCGCACAACAACCCCAGCAATGATGCTGCAATATCTTAGTAGTGGCGGTCCGAGCACGCGGCCAAAACCTTCCATCCGACCCGCTTGCGCACGCAGGCGAACACCGCCTTGCCCGACCTCGTCGGCTAAATTCAGCATGCTGGCGAACGCAGCGCTGACGCGCTTCGATCTCGACGAGGCCGCGCGGCGGGAGCTCGACTGGTGGCAGACGCGCCGGGAAAAAGGTGGGCCTCGATAGCTACGGCGCGACCATCGCGCAGGTTTCCGTGGTGCTTTATACGCTCGACGATGCCGAGCTTCGCCGGTCCGGCATACTTGTGCACCAGGCCATGGCCTATGGTGATGCGCGCGGCTTGACGGATGCCGATTGAGACCGCGATCGCGGAGCGACTCGATGCCGAGTACCGGCTACTCAGGCAGGCAATTGCCGCCGGGCCGCGCTAGAATGCGACGAAAAAGGAGAACCCTATGGCGGCCGAACTGCCCGCCCGCGAGGCGATGGAATTCGACGTGGTTGTTGTCGGCGCGGGCCCCTCGGGCCTAGCCGCGGCCATCAAACTCAAGCAGATCAACCCCGACACCTCGGTCGTGATCGTCGAGAAAGGATCTGAGGTCGGCGCCCATATCCTCTCCGGGGCGGTAATCGATCCAATCGGCATCGACACCCTGCTGCCGGAATGGCGGGGCGAGGACACGCCGATTAAGACCGCTGTCACCGACGACCGCTTCTATTGGCTCAGCGAAAAATCTGGGGTGCGGCTGCCCAATTTCATGATGCCGCCGCTCTTGAACAACCGCGGCAATTTCATCGTCTCGCTTGGCAGCGTCTGCCGCTGGCTGGCGACCAAGGCGGAAGCGCTCGGGGTCGAGATCTATCCAGGCTTTGCCGCCGCCGAATTGTTGTTCAACGAGGAGGACGGTTCGGTCGCCGGCGTCGCCACCGGCGACATGGGCATCAGTAAGAAAGGTGAACAGAAGGACAACTTTACGCGCGGCATGGAACTGCGCGCCAAGTACACGCTGTTCGCCGAAGGCGCGCGCGGCAGCCTGGGCAAACAGCTCATCACCAAGTTCGATTTGGCAAAAGGCCGCGATCCGCAGAAGTTCGGCATCGGCCTGAAGGAACTGTGGCAGGTCGCTCCCAACAGGCACTGCAAGGGGCTGGTGCAGCATTCGTTCGGCTGGCCGCTCGACGGCCATACCGGCGGCGGCTCCTTCCTTTACCACTTCGACGACAATCTGGTGTCGGTCGGCTTCGTCGTGCATCTCAACTACACGAACCCGTATCTCTCACCGTTCGAGGAATTCCAGCGCTTCAAGACACATCCGCTGGTGCGCGATACCTTTGCCGGCGGCAAGCGGCTCGCTTACGGTGCGCGCGCGCTGACCGAAGGCGGCTACCAGTCGGTGCCAAAGCTTGTGTTCCCCGGCGGCGCGTTGATCGGCTGCAACGCCGGGTTCATGAACGTACCGCGTATAAAAGGCAGTCACACCGCGATCCTGTCTGGCATTCTGGCCGCGGAATCGGTTGCCATGGCGCTCTCAGCCGGCCGCGCCAACGACGAATTGTCCGGCTTTGAAGCCAGCTGGCGCGACTCAGCAATCGGCAAGGATCTGTGGAAGGTGCGCAACGCCAAGCCGTTATGGTCGAAATTTGGCACGTTCGTAGGGATTCCGCTCGGTGCCCTCGACATGTGGACCAACACGCTCGGATTCTCGTTTTTTGGCACCGTTAGGCACGGCAAGCCGGACTACGCCACGTTCAGGCCGGCCTCCGAATGCACGCCGATCGCGTATGTCAAGCCGGACGGCGTGCTCACCTTCGATCGGCTGTCGTCGGTGTTCTTGTCCAACACCAATCACGAAGAAGATCAGCCTGTACATCTGCGGTTGAAAAATCCGGGTTTGCAGAAATCCTCAGAGCATGACGTTTTCGCCGGGCCCTCTTCGCGGTATTGCCCGGCCGGAGTTTATGAATGGGTGGACCAGGAGGGTTCGCCTAAATTTGTTATCAACGCGCAGAATTGCGTCCACTGCAAAACCTGCGACATCAAGGACCCGAATCAGAACATTACTTGGGTTCCGCCGGAAGGCGGCGGCGGGCCGAACTATCCGAATATGTGATTAGCAATCGCTGCAGCGGCCACGATGCTGCCACACCGAGGTTTTCAACCTCACGGGTAAATGTGAGGGTGCCGTTCTTGCGGGGACGGCGCAAAAGGGCCATTCTTGGCTAGCCTCGGCGGTTTGCGTGCACTATAGGTCAACCGCCTCATTGGAGCATTGCCCGTGACGTCTTTGACTTTCGCCCGGTGCATTTCCGGCGCCGCGCTTGCCGGTTTCGTGATCGCGGCGCCCATTAATCTTGCCGCGCAAGCGCCGGCCGCGCAGGAGGCGGTCGGGCTGACGGCTTCCGGCAGTTATCTCGCCGCCCGCCATGCGGGCCAGGAGCGCGATGCTGCCGCGGCTGCTGCCTATTATCGCGCCGCTCTCCGCCACGATCCGAAAAACGGGGAATTGCTCGACCGTGCCTTCCTGGCGTTGCTGGTTGATGGCGAGATCGACGAGGCGGTGAAACACGCCGAGCGCATCGTCGAGACCGACAAGAACGACCGTGTCGCCGAGCTGGTGCTGGGTGTCGCGGCACTCAAGCACAAGCAATATGCCACGGCTCGCCGCGATCTCGCGCTTTCGATCCGCGGTCCAATCACCGATCTGGCAGCGACTCTCCTCTCGGCCTGGTCGATGTACGGTGCCGGCGATGCTAAGGGCGCGGTCGCGGCGATCGACCGGCTGGCTGGCCCGGACTGGTATTCCATCTTCAAGGATCTGCATGCCGGCATGATCTACGACCTTGCGGCCAACTCGAAGGAGGCCGGCAAGCGCCTGGAGCGCGCCTACAAGCTCGACCCCACCGCCCTGCGTGTGGTCGAGGCCTATGGCAGCTGGACCTCGCGCAGTCATTCGCCCAAGGAGGCGTTGGACATTTTCCAGACCTTCGATAAGGCGCTGCCGCGCTATCCGTTGGTGGTCGAGGCCATGGACCAACTCAAGGCGGGTGAGAAACTGCCGCCGCTCGCATCAAACGCGCAGGCCGGCGCTGCCGAAGCGCTATACGGGCTCGGCGCCTCGCTCGGCCGCCGCGGCGGCGAGGACCTCGGCCTCGTTTACCTGCAGCTTGCGCTCTACCTGGCTCCCAACCATCAGCTAGCTTTGCTCTCGCTTGCCGATCTCTATGAATCGGTGAAGAAGCCGGAGCTGGCGATCAAGGTCTATAAACGCGTCCCGACGAGCTCACCGCTCTATCGCAATGCCGCGATCCAGATGGCGGCCAATCTCGACTCGCTCAATCGTGCGGACGAGGCGGAAAAGCATCTTAATGCGCTGATCAAGGAGCACCCAGACGACCTCGAAGCGATCATGGCGCTTGGCAACGTTCTGCGCTCGCATAAAAAGTTCACCGAATGCGTCGATGCCTATTCCAGGGGCGTTGCCACGTTGACGCAGCCCGACAAGTCGAACTGGATGCTCTTCTACTTCCGCGGCATCTGCTACGAGCGGTCGCATCAGTGGCCGAAGGCGGAAGCCGATCTCAAGAAGGCGCTCGAGCTGTTCCCCGATCAACCGCACGTGCTCAACTATCTCGGTTATTCATGGATCGATCAGGGAGTGAACCTGGACGAGGGCATGGAGATGATCAACAAGGCCGTGCAGCAGCGTCCGGACGACGGCTATATCGTCGACTCACTCGGCTGGGCCTATTACCGGCTTGGCAATTACGAGGAAGCGGTCAAGAAGCTCGAGCGCGCGATCGAGCTGAAGCCGGAAGATCCGACCATTAACGACCACCTCGGCGATGCTTATTGGCGGGTCGGGCGCGTGCTCGAGGCCAAATTCCAATGGGCGCACGCGCGCGATCTCAAACCGGAGCCCGAGGATCTGCCGAAGATCGAGGCCAAGCTCAAGGACGGGCTGCCTGAGGAGACCTCCTCGCAGGCGAAAGCCGGCAAAAAGGTGGGTGACGGCGGCTAAGGGTCTTCGCGTGGCCGCATTGATGGTTGAACAGGCTCCCGCCAAGATCAATCTGACCTTGCGCGTGATCGGGCGCCGCGCCGACGGCTATCACGATCTTGAAAGCTTGGTAGTCTTCGCCGACCTTACCGATACGCTGACGCTGCAGCCGGGCGGTGCCGCGGCGCTCGAAGTCGCCGGCCCCTTCGCTGCGGCGACCGGGCCGGACGCCGGCAATCTAGTGCTGAAGGCGCACGCCGCGCTGCGCGAGCGTCTGCCGGGGCTGAAGGCCGGACGTTTCCAGCTCACCAAGAACATTGTGGTAGCGGCGGGACTCGGGGGCGGCTCGTCCGATGCGGCGGCGGCGCTGCGGCTCCTCGCGCGCGCCAATAGTCTCGCCGCGAGCGATCCGCGCCTCGCGGCGGCGGCGCTGGCGACTGGCGCCGACGTGCCGGTGTGCCTCAGCGGCAAGGCGCGCGTGATGCGTGGCGTCGGCGAGGAGCTGTCGGCCCCACTCGATCTGCCGGTGCTGCCCGCCTTGCTGGTCAATCCAGGTGTGTCGCTGGGCACGCGCGAAGTGTTCGCCAAGTTCGCGGGATCGCAAGACGGCAAGGCGCATGCCGATGTACCGCGCGATCGCGACGCTCTGATCGCGTGGCTCGCCGAGCGCAACAACGACCTCACAAAAAGCGCTATGGCCTGCGAGCCGGCGATCGGAGACGTGCTGGCCGCACTGCGGGCGTTACCGGGCGCCCGGCTCGTGCGCATGTCGGGCTCGGGGCCGACGTGCTTTGCGGTTTTCGGTTCCACGGCGGAGGCCGCTGCGAGCTCCAACACGCTCGCGGCCGCGCATGCCGGCTGGTGGATAAGACCGGTCACACTTGGCGCGCCGCGCCCTTGAAAAAGCCCTAGTCACGCGCAAATGCGCGCTGCGCAACGGCTATTCGACCCTCACAACAACTGAAGTAGGCGAGCGCGCGCGTCAGTGTGCGCGCGCGATGCAAAAGGCGACCGCTTCTTCCAGCGCCGTCTTGATGGCCGACGGCGGCACCAGCGCCAGCGCGTCGGTGGCGATGGCGCCGTAGTGGCGCGCGCGCCCGACCGTATCTTCGATGGCGTGATGTTTGCCGATCAGCGCGATCGCCTCGTCGAGATCTCCGTCACAGATGTCGCCCTTGCCGAGCGTGCGGTTCCAGAAGGCCCGCTCCCTTTCGCCGCCGCGGCGGAAAGAGAGTACCACTGGCAGCGTGATCTTGCCCTCGCGGAAGTCATCGCCGACGTTTTTGCCGAGCCTGGCGGATTTGCCGCCGTAATCGAGCGCGTCGTCGATGAGCTGGAACGCGATGCCGAGATTAAGGCCGAAGGAACGGCAGGCCGCGAGCTCAGCCTTATCCTTGGCGGCGAGCGCTGGGCCGACTTCGCAGGCAGCGGCGAAGAGCTCGGCCGTCTTGGCGCGGATCACCGCCATGTACTCGTCTTCGTTGGTGGCGGTGTCCTTGGCTGCGCCGAGCTGCATCACCTCGCCTTCCGCAATCACCGCGGCGGCGGAAGAAAGGATCGAGAGCGCGTGCAGATTGCCGACCTCGACCATCATCTTGAAGGCCTGGCCGAGCAGGAAGTCACCCACCAGCACGCTCGCCTCGTTGCCCCACAGCATGCGGGCGGCGAGCTTGCCGCGCCGCATGTCGCTCTCATCGACCACGTCGTCGTGCAGGAGCGTCGCGGTGTGCATGAACTCGACCGCGGCGGCGAGCTTGATATGCCCGTCACCGGAATAGCCGGCGAGCTTGGCCATGGCTAGCGTCAGCATTGGCCGCAGGCGTTTGCCGCCCGAGGAAATTAGGTGGTTGGCGACCTCCGGTATCATGGCGACGTCGGAACCGGTGCGCGCTAAAATCGCCGCGTTGACTCGCTCCATGTCCGGTGCCACCAGTTCGGACAAACGCTCAATCGACGCAGCTTGTGGATTCTCAAACGGAACGATAACGGCCAAACACATTCTCCGGGATCGTAGATTTTGCGGGAGCATAGAAACGCTGCGTTAGCGGAGCAAGTGCGTTAGATTAATGGAACACGGCAATTTGATGCGCGGTATTGGGCAAGGGGGCTCCGCTTGGCGAACCCAACATCAAAGGCGGATGCGCACACGCCTCGCTTTGAGAAATACAAGATCGCCGCATTGGTGCCTTGCCACAATGAGGAGGTGGCGATCGCGAAAGTGGTAAGAGATTTCCGTGCCGCGTTGCCGACCGCAACGATCTTCGTTTTCGACAACAGTTCAACCGACAATACCGCCGCCGCGGTGCATGCCGCTGTCTCAATCGATCGGGTGTTTGACACGGTGATGCGCGGCCGGCGCGAGATGAAGCTCGCCTATCTGGCGCATCGCGCGCCTGGCGAGGAGCGGCGCAGGGGCTGAATGTGCAAGAGCTCATCCGCACCAACGACGCGGTGTTGATCTCGGCAGTCGGTGCTCTCCTGGAGAGTGCTAAGATCAAGCACATGGTGGTCGACGAAAACATGAGCGTCCTGTACTTCGGCGTGCTGCCGCGCCGAGTTCTGGTCGACGATGACGACGTCGCCGCCGCGCGCCGGCTGCTCAATGAAGCTGGCCTTGGACACGAGCTGCGCCCTGATGGGCACTGAGCGCGATCTCCAAACGAGCGAAGATGCCGTGCTCGGCGGGCGCTTGCGGCTGCGCCAGCCGCTTAGCGGGCATCGAGTCGGACACGATGCGATCCTACTCGCCGCCGCCACGGGGGGCCGCGCCGGCGAGCATGTGGTCGATCTCGGCGCCGGGGTCGGCGGAGCCGGTCTGGCGCTGGCGGCACGTGTTAAAGGCCTGAAGGTGACACTAGTCGAGATCGATCCAGCGCTGTGCAAGCTTGCGGCGGATAATGCGCGGCGAAACAGACTCGATGAGTGGGTAGAGACGGTCGCCTGCAACGCTGAGGACGTCGATGCGCTCACCACCGCTGGCCTTGCGGAGGGCAGCGTCGATCGCGTGCTGATGAACCCGCCGTTTCACGACGGGAGCCGGCAGAACGTGTCGCCCGACCCGCTGCGCCGCCTGGCCCACACAACGGCGCCCGGCCTGTTGCCGCGCTGGGTGAAAAGCGCGACCTGGCTGCTTAAGCCGCAGGGCGTGCTAACGCTGATCTGGCGGGCCGATGCGCTGGCGCACGTGCAAGACGCGCTCGCCGGCGCGTTCGGCGGTATCGCGGTGCTGCCGGTATTGCCGCGCGCCGAGGCACCGGCAATTCGCGTGTTGGTCAGGGCAGTGAAATCGGGCAGCGATGCGCCAATCACTTACCCGGCACTGGTCCTCAACGACGCGCAGAACAAACCTACTGCGGCCGCAGAGGCTGTCCTGCGTGGGGGGGAAACGCTGATGATAACCGAATGGTAAACGTGCCTGGTTTTGCCTACGATTTACGCTGCCCCGGCACGAAATTACGCCACCGTCGCGCCAGCAGCTGGCGCCGCACGCGCTGCATGTTCTCTTCGTTAAGATGCGAAAGCGCAACAATTCCGCCGATAAGCAAGAACAAAATGGTGAGCTTCGGGTCCATTGATCGGTCTCTATTAAAGAGCGGCCATTTGGCTGCGTTTGATGCAGTGCAAGCCGCGTACCAACTATGTGAACGGAGTATAGTTCGGCCTTTGACAGCCTGGGCCCAGCTTGTCTAATTGGCCGCCATGGCACTCCCCGCACGCATTTCCGACGTTTTCCAACGCGCGTTCGATTTTATTCGCCTCTTGCTGCCGGCGCGTTTTCGCCCTGATATCCCGGTGGTGCCGGTGGTACGGCTGACCGGGGTCATCGGCGTGGTGACGCCGCTTCGGCCGGGACTGTTGCTGTCGACCGTCGCGCGTTCGCTCGAGCGGGCCTTCTCGGTGCGCAAGGCGCGCGCCGTCGCTCTGGTCATCAATTCGCCCGGCGGCTCGCCGACCCAGTCGCACCTGATCTTCCGCCGCGTCCGGCAGCTGGCCGTGGAAAAGAACCTGCCGGTGCTCGCCTTCGTCGAGGACGTTGGCGCCTCCGGCGGTTATATGCTTGCTTGCGCTGGCGACGAGATTATCTGCGACCAGTTTTCCATCGTCGGCTCGATCGGCGTGGTCGGTGGCTCATTCGGCTTCCCGAAGGTAATGGAAAAGCTCGGCATCGAGCGCCGAGTGTATACTTCAGGGGAGCGGAAGTTGATGCTCGATCCCTTCTTGCCGGAGAAGCCGGAGGACGTGAAACGCATCAAGGCGATTCAGAAGGAGATCCACGAGCGTTTCATCACGCTGGTCAAGGAACGCCGCGGCGAAAAGCTCAACGGCGGCGATAAGACGTTGTTCTCCGGCGAGTTCTGGGTCGCGCCGGCGGCGATCGAGCTCGGGCTAGCCGACCACATCGGCGATCTGCGCTCAACCCTGCGTGAGCGCTACGGCGACAAAGTGCGCACGCCGCTGATCTCAGCCGATCGCGGCCTGCTCGGGCGCAAGCTGCCTGGAGTCGGCGCCCTGGAAGCGCTCACCGGTGTACCCCACTTTGCCGACGAACTGCTGTCCGCGCTGGAGGCGCGCGCCTGGTGGTCGCGCTACGGACTTTAGCTACTGCACCGGCTTGTTGCCGAACAGTTTGGCCACTTCCGCGACCTGCTTGCGCTGCTGCTCAATCGACGCGGCAAACTCCTTGGCGTTGCCGGGGCTGACTACCTGTCCGGTCGCGCTGAGCTTCTCCACGATCACCGGATCAAAAGCGACCGCGCGCACGTCGTCAGCTATCTTGTTGCGCACCGCCTCTGGCATGTCGGGCGAAGAGAACAGCCCGACGAGTCCGTCGAATTCGAGCGAGGGATAACCGAGCTCAAGCGCGGTCGGGATATCGGGGATCGCCTTCGCCCGCTCGTGGTTGGTGACCGCCAGTACCTTGATCTTGCCTGCGAGCACCTGCGGCCGCACGATAGCGTAGGCCGGCATGTAGACCTGAATGCGGTTTTCCGCGAGGTCGGTCACCGCGGCCACAGGGTTCTTATAGGGTACTTTCGCCATAGTCAGACCGACGGTGTGCAGGAAGCCGGCGAAGACGAAGTCGGTGAAACCGGTGGCGGTGGTCCAGTTCAACTGACCGGGCTTGGCGCGTGCCAGTGCCTCAAGCTCCTTCAGCGAATTGACGTTGAGCGCTGTCGGCACGCTCACCGCAACAACGGTGTTGGAGATGCGGGCGACCGGGATCAAATCTTTCGGGTCGTAAGGGAGCGTGTCGTGGAAATAGGGATGCGCGGTGAACGAGCTCACCGGGGTAACCAGCAACGTGTGATCGTCGTGCGCGCTGAGTACGCTGGTGATCGCGACTATCCCATCGCCACCCGGCCGGTTCTCGACCACAACCGGCTGGCCCCAACGTTCCGATAATTTGTCGGCGAACAGGCGCGCGCCGATGTCTACGCCACTACCCGCTCCCAGCGTCACGATAAAGCGGATCGGTCGGCTCGGCCAACTTTGTGCCGAGGTCTGGCCGGCCGGCAAGATCATAGCGGCCGCAAACAGCGCGAGCAGTTCTCTTTTTGAAATTTTCATTTGCGTGCTTCCATCAACGCGGGCCGTTTACGAGCTCATTGTTGAGCGGGCCGTTTACGGGCTCATTGTTGACTAACCCCGGCCACCATAGTTCATCGCTGTGGGAATGTGCAGGCGGCCCCGAAAATGCCGTGTTCGGGGCCGAAGTTGGGATTTCACCGTAATCGGAGACGCCGATGCCGCCTTTTCTCCTTTCGCCGCTGGTGAAGTGGTCGCTTGCCGCCTTGGGCGGCGCCATGGTCGTGGCCTGGGTGGCGAGGGAAGTGCGCCGCGTCAACGAAGAGCTTGACGCGCGCCGGGCCGTGAAGATCCGCGATCAGGCCCAGCGGCCAACGCTGCGGCGTGACCCGCTGACGGGCGAATATCGCCTTTAGTCGTTTCTCGGATTTTTTTGGAAGGAAGCTCCCGGCCTAGGGCGGGCAGCGGCGAGCGCGAAGCTGAAAAGAGCGCCGGAGAACATCGCTAAAAAACCAGACCTTTGGAATTAGCCCTGTTGACCCCCCCTGGGGCGGCCAATAGGGTCCGGGCCCTCTCCCGTGCCCGGAAATAAACGCGCCGAAAAGATGCCTGACTTCTCCGTTGCTGAACGTTCGCGCCAGGACAACCTGGACCCGGCCCGTTCCTTCCAGGGCCTCATCCTTGCACTCCAGCAGTACTGGGCCGGCTGGGGCTGCGTGATCCTCCAGCCCTACGATATGGAGGTGGGGGCGGGCACCTTTCACCCGGCGACAACCCTCCGCGCTCTCGGTCCAAAGCCTTGGAACGCCGCTTACGTGCAGCCCTCGCGCCGGCCAAAGGACGGCCGCTACGGCGAGAACCCGAACCGACTACAGCACTATTACCAATTCCAGGTAATCCTGAAGCCGTCGCCGCCCGACATCCAGGAGCTCTATCTCAATTCACTAAACGTCATCGGCATAGATCCCAATTTGCACGACATCCGCTTCGTCGAGGACGATTGGGAAAGTCCGACGCTAGGTGCCTGGGGACTTGGCTGGGAATGCTGGTGCGACGGTATGGAAGTTTCTCAATTCACTTACTTCCAGCAGGTGGCCGGCTTCGAATGTTCGCCGGTATCCGGCGAACTCACCTACGGACTCGAACGACTAGCAATGTACGTGCAAGGCGTCGACAACGTATTCGCGCTCAACTTCAACGGCCGCAACGACGAGAAGAAGGTCAGCTACGGCGACGTTTTCCTGCAGGCCGAGCAGGAATATTCGCGGCACAATTTCGAATTCGCCGACACCGCAATGTTGTTCGAACAATTCAAGATGGCGGAAGCCGCTTGCAGGAAGTATCTGGCGGCCGGCTGGGCAAACGGCGACAAGAAACGTCACCTGATGGCATTACCGGCCTATGACCAGTGCATCAAAGCATCCCACGTGTTCAATCTGCTCGACGCGCGCGGAGTGATCTCGGTTACCGAGCGGCAGAGCTATATCCTGCGGGTGCGCGAGATGGCGAAGGCCTGCGGCGAAGCCTGGCTTAGCACCGAAGGCGGAGGCGCAGCGTAATCGATGTGCTCGAAGGCATGTGGTGCCGGTGCGGCGGCTCGCAGGCGCTCTCTGGAATGGACAAGCGCAACTTCAGCGCCTGCAAGTGAAAGACGCCGCCGTTCTCCGACAACAGCGACCTGAAGCTATAGCTCGAAGCTTCTCGTAAAGCGATTCGATAGTGCGCATGTTGTCTACGGTATCGGGCTAGGTCGTGCCCGCACGAACACCCGCGCGCTTCAACCGCAGGTGACAGGCGGGGGCCGCCCTGCTAGGCGAAAGCTCCATCCACGCGCCGCTGATGAGTTTGCGATGCCCGACCTCCTGCTCGAATTCCTGTCCGAAGAGATCCCGGCGCGGATGCAGGCGCGCGCAGCCGAGGATCTGAAAAAGCTGATCACGGATGGCCTGGTTAATGCCGGTCTGGTCTACGAGGGTGCCAAGGCCTTCGTTACGCCGCGTCGGCTCGCGCTCTCGGTGCACGGAGTGCCGGCGCGCCAACCGGATGTCAAAGAGGAAAAGAAGGGCCCGCGCGTAGGCGCGCCGCGGAACGCGATCGCCGGCTTCCTGAAGGCGGCGGGATTGACGTCGATCGACCAGGCGAAAGTGCAGCCCGATAAGAAGGGCGACTTCTATGTCGCGATTATCGAGAAGCCGGGCCGTCCCACGCTCGAGGTATTGGCCGAGATGATTCACGAGGTAGTGCTCGCATTCCCCTGGCCGAAGTCAATGCGCTGGGGCTCAGGCCGCCTCAATTGGGTACGGCCGCTGCATTCGATTGTCGCGACCTTCGGTCCGGAGACCGAGGAACCGGAGATCGTGCCGCTCAAGATCAACGGCCTCGCCGCCGGCGATCAGACGCGTGGTCACCGCTTTATGGCGCCGGCGCCGGTCACGGTCAGGCGCCTCAACGATTACGTCGCCAAGCTGGAAGCCGCTAAGGTCGTGCTCGACTCCGCCCGGCGCGCCGAGATGATCCTCGCCGACGCCAAAAACCTCGCCTTCGCGCGGGGCCTGGAGCTGGTCGAGGACCAAGGCTTGGTCGCCGAGGTCGCTGGCCTCGTGGAATGGCCGGTGACGCTGATGGGATCGTTTGACGCCGCCTTCCTGTCGATCCCCGAGCAGGTTATTCGTGCCACCATTCGAAACAACCAGAAATGTTTCGTTCTGCGCGATTCCGCGACCGCCAAGCTGACCAACAAATTCATTCTAGTTGCCAACGAGGACGCTGCCGACGGAGGCAAGGTTATCGTTGCCGGCAATGAGCGCGTGGTCCGCGCGCGGCTTTCCGACGCCAAGTTCTTCTACGAGACCGACCTAAAGACACGGCTGGAGGATCGGCTGCCCAAATTCGAGCACATCGTGTTTCACGAGAAGCTAGGCTCGCAGGCTGAGCGTATCGCGCGCGTGGTCGCGCTCGCCGGACAACTGGCGCCGTTGGTCGATGCCGACGTCGCCACGGCCGAACGTGCCGCGCAGCTTGCAAAGGCCGACCTGCTCACCGACGTGGTCGGCGAATTTCCCGGGCTGCAGGGCTTCATGGGCCGTTGCTATGCCGAGGAACAGGGCGAGGACGAAGCGATCGCGCACGCGATCGAGGATCACTACCGCCCGCAAGGGCCGGACGATCTTGTGCCGGCCGATCCCGTGGCGATTGCGGTGGCGCTCGCCGACAAAATTGATACGTTGGTTGGCTTCTGGTCGATCGGCGAGAAGCCGACCGGCTCCAAGGATCCTTTCGCGCTGCGCCGCGCTGCGCTCGGCGTTATCCGCATCGTGATCGAAAATGAGTTGCGTTTGCCGCTGCGCTCGCAGCTCTGGCGCCACTTCGGCGCTGTGCGCCGCGATGAAAAGCTGAGCGAGGCGATTCACGCGCTGCATCCCTTGCAGGACCAGATCGTCGAACTGAGCGCGACTGATATCGAACTGGCGATGAAGCTCGAAGTGCTGGTGTCGCAGCGTGAGCGGCGGCTCACCGGTCCAGCGCTCGTGGAGGCGCATTCCTACCTGCAACAGACCCACGATCTGCTCGCCTTTTTCGCCGACCGCCTGAAGGTGCAGCTCCGCGAGCAGGGCGCCCGCCATGATCTAGTCGACGCGGTTTTCGCGCTCGAAGACCAAGATGATCTGTTGCTGATCATTCGGCGGGTCGAAGCGCTCGGCAAATTTCTTGACAGTGACGACGGCAAGAACCTGCTCGTCGGCGTCAAGCGCGCCTCCAATATCCTGCGCATCGAAGAGAAGAAGGACAACAAACGCTATACTGGCGCGCCCGACGCCAAGCGGCTCGCCGCCGCGGAGGAA
>Ga0207741_1000024_pt1 | contig 20291 bp, 19 predicted proteins | sample LuqExpMetageno39_FD_187797 | JGI IMG/M metagenome (GOLD analysis project Ga0207741, IMG submission 187797) | Tropical forest soil microbial communities from Luquillo Experimental Forest, Puerto Rico - Sample 39 (SPAdes) | ecosystem: Environmental > Terrestrial > Soil > Tropical forest ... | reverse complement strand
GCGCGAAAGTTTTAGTGGCTTTCGGTAGGCGTCGAGATCCTTCAAGAACGGCTTTTGCACTCGGCAGTTGATCGAAATGCCGAGCTTCCTGTTTACGGTCGCGACACGTTTCTTGCGCTTCGCCATTTCATCGAACCGCTGAGCTACGAACCTTATCAGCCGCGCATATTTAGTAGTGCACTCTAGCACTAGACATCATAGAGCCAGGCGAAACCTCGCGATGAGCGTAAGCGCTCGGTGATGGGCACCTTGTTTTGTCAGGCGTGGAGCTGGATACAGGCGTGCTGATTGGAACTGTATCGGCACTGTGTCTGGGCCTATGACGAATCCCCCGCATGTGGTGGTTGCAAGCACGCGGCGCTCGTGGTCGCGCGAGCAGAAGCGGGCAATTATTGCCGAGACGCAGCGTGCCGGGACGAATGTATCGGCAGTTGCGCGTTGTCATGGCCTTAGCCCGAGTCTTCTGTTTCGTTGGCGACGCGAGGCTTTTGAAGAGGAGCGCGCAGCGGCGCTACCACCACAGCCGGCTTTTGTTCCACTGCTTCTGCCGAGACCAACCAACACGGTGCCGGGAGAACGCGCGACGACCTCGGCGATCGAGATTGAGATAGCTGGAGGTCATCGGCTGCGCGCTGACGCATCGGTTGATGTTGCTTTGCTGTGCAGCGTGATCGAGGCATTGGTGGGCCGATGATTCCGGTGCCCAGTGGATCACACGTCTGGCTTGCAACAGGCTGGACCGACATGCGCAAGGGCTTTGACGGTCTGGCGGCTCTTGTGCAGGACCACCTCCGACGTGATCCGTTCTCTGGTCAGGCGTTTGTTTTCCGCGGCCGGCGGGGCCGGCTCATCAAAGTGCTGTGGTGGGACGGTCAGGGCTTGTGTCTGTTTGCCAAGCGGCTTGAGAAGGGCCGCTTTGTTTGGCCCGCGACGTCGTCCGGAGCGGCGGCGGCACTGACACCTGCACAGCTTGCGATGTTGCTGGAGGGGATCGATTGGCGCGCGCCGATCCGTACGGATCGACCACAACTTGCGGGCTGAGTGCGACATGATGACTCATCTGCACAGTTCTCGTGGTGTGGTGAGAGCGACACAGCTAAGTAGGTGGTGTGTCGATTGATCCTGCAGCACTGCCTGATGATGTCGATGCGCTCAAGCGCATGATTGGCGAGATGGCGCGCGATGCGGCTGTTGCCCGTGCCGAGATCGCGAAGCTTCGCTTCCAGCTTGCTCGGTTCAAACGTAATCAGTTTGGCCGCTCTTCCGAGAAGAATGAGCGCACGGTCGAGCAGCTTGAGCTCGCAATCGAGACGCTGGAGGAGGACAACGCCCAGCGCCTGGCCGCCATCCCGGCAGTTGCCGAGGCGATTGAGACCGCCGCAGAGCGCAGCGCCAAGCCAGCGCGGCGCCCGCTGCCCGAGCATTTACCGCGCGAAGAGATCGTCCATCCTGGAGCATGCACCTGTCCGCAATGCGGAGGCGCCTTGCACAAGATCGGCGTTGACGTGACAGAGACCCTTGATTACGTGCCAGGCCGCTTCAAGGTGGTGCGACACGTGCGGGAGGCCTTCGCCTGCCGAGCCTGCGAGACCGTGGTCCAGACGCCGGCACCGCACCACACGATCGCCCGCGGCCGAGCAGGTCCCGGACTGCTGGCGCATATCGTCGTCTCCAAGTTCGACGATCACTTGCCACTCTATCGCCAGGCTGAGATTTATGCCCGGGATGGCATCAGCTTGGAGACCTCGACGCTGTCCGGCTGGGTGGGGGCCACGGCTGCGGCCCTGGCGCCGCTCGTCGAGGCGCTGAGGCACGACGTGATGGGATCGGATGTTCTGCATGGCGACGACACGCCAGTCCCGGTTCTTGCTCCTGGCGCGGGTAAGACCAAGACCGGCCGCCTGTGGACCTATGTGCGCGACGAACGCACGTATGGTGGCGAGCGTCCGCAGGCAGCCATGTTCTTCTATTCTCCGGATCGCAAGGGCGAGCGGCCGGTTGCGCATCTCAAGGACTTCAGTGGCGTGCTTCATGCCGACGGCTACGCCGGGTTCAACGGCCTCTATCAAGGCGGCCGTATCGTCGAAGCCGCATGCTGGGCACACGTGAGGCGGAAGTTCTTCGACGTGCACGCCGCAAATGGCTCCGAGATTGCCAAGGAAGCTCTCGACCGGATCGGCGCCCTCTATGGGATTGAGTTGTCAATCAGCGGCTTGACATCCGATGAGCGGCGTCGCCAACGGCAGGTACACTCGCGACCAATCGCCGAAGCTCTCAAATCCTGGGCGCAAGAGATTATCCCAAAACTGTCGGCGCGCTCGGAGCTCACTGCCGCCTTCCGCTACATGCTGGCGCGCTGGCTAGCGCTCACTCGCTGTTTTGACGATGGTCGCTTGAGCCTCGATAACAATCCGGCCGAACGAGCGCTGCGCGGCGTCGCCATCGGCAGGAAGAACTACCTCTTCGCCGGCTCCGATCACGGCGGTGAGAGAGCCGCCGCCATGTACTCATTGATCGAGACCGCCAAACTCAATGGCCTCGATCCGGAGGCCTATCTGCGCGACGTTCTCGCACGCATTGCCGATCACTCGATCAAGCGCATCACCGAGCTGCTGCCATGGAATTGGCAGCCGGCGCAGCCAGTCGCCCAAGCAGCCTAAAGGCCATTCACCGAGCGGTTACCGATGAGCATATGTCGGTTGGTTTACCCCCGAAACCCGACCGCTCGACCAGACACCAGCTGTCAGATCCGAGTTTCGGTTAATACAGGTCAAGCTCCTGACCGCCGCGTCGGGGGCCCTCATCCCTGAGGGTCAGGACGGCAGGATGACGGCCTTGCCCGTGGTCTGCGTATCGAAGAGCCGGTAGGCCTCCTCCGCCTGCTCGAGCCTCCAGCGGTGCGTGAAGAGCCGCTCCACGTCCACACGCTGGTCCGCCACGAACTCGGCGCACTCGGCCTGCCCCTGCTTCGAGAAGGTCCAGGAGCCGACCAGCGTCACCTGCCGGCGCAGGAGATCCGGGCTCACCTCGAGCGTCACCTGGCCGCGCTCGCCGACGAAGCAGGCCGTGCCCCACGCGCGCACCGCGCGCACCGCCGCCGCGCGGGCGTCGGGCGCCGAGGAGGCCTCGAGCGTCTTGTGCGCGCCTTCTCCGTGGGTCAGGTCGCGGATCGCTGCCACCACGTCGCCCACGGCGGAATCGAGAACGTCGTGGGCCCCGAACTGCTGAGCGAGTTTCCGCCGCTCGGCCGCGATGTCGACGGCGATGACGCGCGCGCCCATGACCACCGCGAGCTGCGTCGCCGACAGGCCCACGGGGCCCTGGCCGAAGATGGCGATCGTCTCGCCGCCCTGCAGATTGAGCCGCCTGAGCGCGCCCCAGGCCGTGCCGGTGCCGCAGGAGATGGCCGCACCCGTCACGAAGGAGAGCGCATCCGGTAGCGGCACGAGCGTCGACACCGGCACCTTCATATAGCGGGCGTGCCCGCCGTGCCCGCCCGAGCCATAGACCACCGAGCCTTCCAGGCACATCTGTGTCCAGCCCGCGCGGCAGTGCTTGCAGGTGCCGCAGCCGTCGTAGTGGTGGTCCATCACGCGCTCGCCGACCCGGGCCTCCTTCTCGCTGACGCCCGCGCCCACCGCCGCGACGACGCCGCAGGGCTCGTGCCCGGCAATCACCCCGGCCTGCCGCTTGATGCCGCCGGTCACTGCCCCGCCCAGCTGAGCCGGCGCGCGATAAATGTGCAGATCGGTGCCGCACATCCCCGACGCCTTGATCTCCAAGATCACGTCCCGCGGACCCGGAGTCGGATCGGGAAATTCCCTCAGCACGACGCCCTTCATGGCTTCCTCCTGTTCCCGCTGATCTTGCCCGGTTTGGGCCAGAAGCCGGACCCTTTCGCAGGCTCTCAATCATGCCATCCGGCTGGACATATTGGTGAAGAACCCCGCCCGGCAAGTGAAGCCGTCGAAGGCTGATAAGCCCGAAATCAAGATACTCAGTAAGCAGGAAATCGCGACGCTGTTGAAGATGGCAAAGGGCACCAGTCTGTACGACCCGGTTCTGGTCGCCGTTACAACCGGCGTGCGGCGCGGTGAACTGCTCAGGTTGCGCTGGTCGGATGTGGACTGAAGGGCGGTAAGCTGACCGTCAATCAGGCCATGCATCGCACGCGGGGCGAACTGGAGTTCAAGCAACCCAAGACGAAAACGAGCCGGCGCACCATCACCCTCCCCGCCGTGACCGTCGAAGCCTTGCAGGCGCACTATAAGGCGCATCTTGAAGATCGCATGAAACTTGGGCTCGGGCGTGATCCGCGCGGCCTCGTATTCACGCGCGGCGATGGCCTACCGCTTGACCCGGATAGCCTCTCCAAAGCGTTTGAGCGGCTGATCCTCAAGACAAAGGTGACACCGATCACGTTGCATGGCCTTCGGCACACCCATATCAGACACGTGCTGATGGACGGTATACATGTGAAAGTGGTCAGCGAACGCGCCGGCCATGCGAACGTGAACATCACGCTTAACACCTACGCGGCCTACATACCGAACATGCGCAGGCGGACGCGGCGCTGCGCATCAACACTTGGCTGCGGTGAACCGGTACGTTCGCAGAACAGTTGGGTGCGAATTGGGTGGAAAATCGGCTTTTCTGAACTTGCTGTGAAGCAGTAAGTCATTGATTTGCTGGCGGTCCCGAGAGGAGTCGAACCTCCGACCTTCGGTTTAGGAAACCGCTGCTCTATCCAGCTGAGCTACGGGACCAACGTAGTCAGATATAAACGGATTTCTATGTCAGGTTAATACCTCCAGACCCGGTTGCTACCAAGTTTGCTACCGAACCCTCCAGACGCTCGGGCGGATCGTTTTGCATTGCCTGGATGACGTGCGAATAAAGGTTCAGGGTCGTAGTAATTGTCGCGCCGCTCCGAAAATTTTAGAGGGAAATCGCTTTGCGAATTGAGTCAACCAAGACATGACCGGAAAATGGTTTACGCAGATAGTCTACACAACCTGCATCCGAAGCCTCTTTTCGAACGGTAGGACTATCAAGCGCGGTCATTAAGATCACGGGAGTTTTTCCGCCGGCCTTCGTCATTCGACGTTTCAATTCAATGCCCGACATTCCACCCAGATGATTGTCAAGTACAATGCAAGCGACAGTGCTCCCGTCTTTACGATTAAGGAATGCTTCTCCAGAATCAAATAGTTCCGTCCTAAAATCGCAGGTTTCCAATAACCGTTTAAGTCCCTTTAAGACTCCCGGATCATCATCCACAATTGCAATCACGGGTCGCGCTGTATCCATCCTTGCAGTTTTCTGCATCTACCGAACTCTTTAATTGAAGGAGAAATCATATCCATCAAACTCAGAAAACCGCAATTGTCCCAAGGTACAGGGGCGCACCCGTCCAGAAAATTGGGCTATTAACTGCAAGTTCATTGCCTATTAGCTGGGGGTCTAAGCAACTGAAGTTTCTCGGCAATCGACACTAGCCCTGCAATCGATTTTACATTGAATTTTTGCATTATATTGTGCCGATGCGCTTTGATCGTTCGCTCCGAGGTTCCAAGTTCATGCGCAATTTGCTTATTGAGTCTGCCGCGCACAACAAGAAGGAACACTTCGCGTTCTCGAGGCGTCAATGCAGAATGAGATTCTCGGAATGAACTCAACTGTGTGTTGAGTTCATTCATGGCGTCATATCGTTTTAACGCACGTTCAACTGCTTCAAGCAGGACTCTTTTCGGCGCTGGCTTTGATAAGAAGTCTTCGGCTCCGCTTTTGATGGCGCGCACGCTCATCGGAATGTCGCCGTGGCCGGTCAAGAATATTATCGGTAGCGCAAAATTCATCTTCCCAAGGACTTCCTGAAGCTGTGGGCCGTTCAACCCTGGCATCTGTACATCGAGCAGGATGCAACCGCGCTCGGCCGCCGCCGGCAAATTCTGCAATAAGTGACTAGCCGATTCGTGAAGCGTGACTTGATATCCCGCCGCCCGTAATACACGCCCGACCGCTGTACGTACCGACGGATCGTCATCGACAATATGAACAAAAGAGCTATCACTGTTCATGTGATGACTTTCGCTCGTATTGCCTGCGTGACATATCGTCATACAGCCTCCAAATCTGCCGTCGCTGCGTGCAAAGTAAAATGAAAAATTGCTCCACCGTTGGGAACGTTTTCCGCCCAAATCCTACCGCCATAAGTACCAATAATGGTTTTCGCAATCGATAATCCGATCCCGGTACCTTGGCGTTTTGTTGTGACAAACGGCTCAAAAATTCTCTTCAACTTTTCAACAGGTATCCCGGGACCATTGTCTTCTATTGATACCCTGACTTCTCCGCCCTCCAGCTGATCAACTCTAACTTTTAACTCTCGCGCGCCCTCGGGAATATTTTGCATTGCCTCGATCGCGTTCAATGCAATGTTTAGTAGGACTTGTTGCAAGTGTATGGGATCAGCGCGAACGCAAAGGCGCGCAGGCAGGTGGGCAACCTTTATGGTCACGCCGTGTTCAATAGCTTGGTGCTCAACTAATTTAATCGTATCTGTTATCACATCGGCCAATTCTATTTCTCTCGCCTCAAGATCGCTGTGCTTCAGCAGCATTCGAAGACCCCTAATGATCTCAGCCGCACGCTGGTCATCACGACGAATGTCGGCAAGGATTTCTTTAAGTTCATTCCGATCGGTAGAGTCTTTGTTCAACAGAATTTCTGCCGTTTCAGCGTTATTCAAAATAGCTCCAAGCGGCTGATTAAGTTCATGCGCAATGGATGCAGACATCGCGCTCGCCATCATGGCACGGTCCATTTTAGCGGCTTCCAATAAGTGTTGACGCGAGTCCCGCTCGGCCCTTTGTCGGCGGCGATGCTCATATAAAAACCATCCAATCAGAAAACTTTGGATCGGAATTACCATTGCTACTGCAAGAATCTGCCAAGCGTATAGATCCCAGATGCTTTGTTCGCGAAATCGCACATCGCTGTCAATGGGGAGACCACGTTCGCCAATACCCCATTCCTTAAGTTTGCGCGCATCGAACATAGGCACAATAAAATTTCTTGTTGCAACTTGGATGTTAGCGACGTCCTCACCATTTAGGATTCGTGCTATGCGCGCTCCAACTTCGTCTCCAATTTTTCGCGCAGAGACAATAAACCCTCCGGTCGCGCCGCTTCCGACCAAATCTTCTGAATCAATCACAATCGGCCGGTTGGCAACCTCGGAGACAGCCTTAATCGCTTCTTGAGGGTTATGACTTATGCCTGTCTCATCGGTATAGATTGGGAGATATACAATCACCGCATCGTCGGGCAGCACTGCTACTCGTTTTCTTACTTCGCCAATTGATCGGCCGGTAAGATCAGTTATGTTCAACTCTTTAGCAAATTGCTGCACATCCTTTTGATATCCGTCGCGCAGTGGCTGACGGTCCAGTGGCCCGCCTACCAGAACAATAGTGCCAAGTTTTGGAACGAAGAGTCTTGCGGAGGTTACCAGGTCCTGAAACCGGCGCGTGGCAATTATACCGGTCGTATTTGACGGTAGCTTAAATCCGTTTTCTAAAAGGTGATCGAACGTAACAAAGAGAACGGATGTGTTTTGCCAGATTTCCGATCGCAGATGCGATACAAATTGAAGCGCTTGCGTGCCAAGCGCGACGATGACGCGAATTGGTTCGTCGCGATATTTTTCTCTGAAATATGTGTGAAGCGTCGCGTCATAGCTTGGACCAGCGAAGTGTCCAAAATCCAAGTACTCCGTATAGATCTGGTAAGGCTGTACGGTTCTGGCGTCTAACGCGAGGTGGATCTGCTCCACAAATCGGTGAGCAAATGGAGACTCGGCAGCGGTTTCGCTGATAATCAACACGCCACGTGGCAATGTTTCCGCGTTTGCGGAAATCGTAAACCCCATGATCAGCAAGATCGCTGATACAATTTGCCTTCCAAAATTCATCATAGAAACAACGACTGCTGAGTCGACGTGAGAAAACATCTCAGCTGCGGGCCCCCGTTTGATCCTACGAAGAACGCTAAACCCCTCCTTCTCGAAGACTTTGATCGAAGTCAAAACCTGCGATCGGAAAATCAAATCGATACAATGGCTTATGGACGTGAAGCTCTAGCCAAATGCCACCCCGCCAAGCAAGGTAGAGATATATGCAATAGTAGCGACCTCGCGCGTCGCGCGCAGTGCCTGCGGCACACTGTAGCTGTATCTACTAAAACTAGCGGCTCAGATTGGACGATAAGGAGGTGGGGACGGGGGCCGCCCTTATCGCTTATGCTGCATCAGTTAAATTGATTGCCGACGTTGCGCTCGCAGCAAGCAGTCGAAGAGCGGCTTTTTCCTCTTCCAAGCGATGCTCCACAAAACCGCGCTCCAGATCCGTCAAATAAGTCGCTAGGATTTTTTGGTATTTCACTATGTTCGCTCGATAATGAATTTCAAAACCCTAGATTTGATCTCATTTTCGTGCCCCTTATTTCCAGTATCTCTGTGGCGCCCGAATGCTTCTCAATCATGCCGGTATGCTTCGGTTTCGTCGCCAGTCAGCGACGCATTCGAGGTGTGTAGTCGGGGATTCATCAGCCAGCTATTGTCCTTTGGGGCAATGTCGCAAACTTCACACAGTAATTTTGCAACTGTGCTGCAATGCAACAATCATTAGGCGCTGCCGGTCGACCTAGCGCCAAATGCCACTAGAGATCTTTGCGCGGCGTAGGCAATTTACGAGCCGGTCACGATGGCGCCCTCGCTGGCTGCACGTCGCACTAATTGCTTTTGCCCAGAACCGCTTCAACGGCTTGCATGACTGGAGTCGTTGGACTTGTGATGCAATAGTCCATCACCTTATCGACGTTTTCCTTAAAACTTTGGACGTTAATAATCGTGTTGCCGCGCTGACCGTTATAGTAGCCGCTCAGCCAAAGCGCGATGTTAGTGGGGTCCGCAATCTCATAACCTCTAAACTGTTTGCAGGTAATTTTCGATATATCAAGAGTCATTTGGCCCTGCGCCGCGGACATGATAAGGCAGCAGAACGCCAAACTCATAGTAATCTTTGACATTGTAATCTTTGACATTCTCACAATGTTCTCCTAAGTCTGACTTCTCGATTTTGAGCTGACGTTTTGCGAGCTGAACACTATTACTGCGATCTTTGGAAGGCTGCGAGCATTAGTTGCTTTAACCAGTTAGCTGATGATGCGATTGGTGGAAAATAATTGTTGCCGTCGTTTATTGGCTCTGGTCCAAAACATTGACGATATTTTATAATTTGCCAAGCGATTGGATTCCATTGCGACCAAACTTCCGCCGCTTCCTTCCAAAGCACATTACCGACCACTTCTGGGACCGGACCAAATATTTCGGGGATGACGTCTGAAAGCTCAGTATCGCGCAAAATATTCCATTTCGACATTCCGCCCATCAGCGGTGAGCTCATAGCATAGATTACACGACTAATCTGAGTTTCGCGAATTGCGAATGAGCATATCGGACACGGCTCAACAGTCGTGTAAAGCGTACAATGAGAAAGATTCTTCCGTTTTAGGAACTTTTGAGCGCGAGCGATAGCGACCACCTCTGCATGTCTGGTTACATCTGAGTTCCGTTTAACCTCATTGGTCCCCTCAGCTACAATATTATGGCCATCACATATTACGCACGCGATTGGTAGTTCCTGCCGAGGCGCGGTTGAGGACAGATGGATGCAATGCTGCATCATCTGTTTTTCGGTAATTTCGTCCATTTAACTCACTCGTCTATATTAATTTTCGACACAAAGGTTCATGCTTTAATCTGAATCAATGGATCAGTCCACCTTACCCCGGCTTCAACTGGCATCTAATTATGGTTACCTTGAACTCCCCAAATGCATGGCAATGGACTAGAATAGCTTGAAATAGCTCGAAATTAGATCGCCACTAACCCGTGGATTCCAGTTTACGCAAAACGGCGTTGATGGTGCCAGAATGTATTATGATTTAACATTGCACTATTTCGCTGACCAATAATTGCGACTGCGATTACTACGGCTGCACGTCACGTTGCATTGAGGCAGTATGAATACGCATTCAAAGATACTCATTTCCGTTGCAGTTTTTATTGTGGCCATCAGCAACACCTTGCTCGGGCCAGATTCGCCTATGGCGCCGATGAGAAAGACCTATCGCGTTACAGAGTCCGCCCTGCCCCCTGCGGTTCCGTCAATGGTAGACACGTCCAGAAAAATAGAACGTCCCAGCAACGCGCCAACCAATGGCAATAGGTCCGCAGAGGCAGAGCGTTTGAATAAAACCGCCATCGACAACGCGGCGCCCGCAGGAAAAGACAACGTGGCGCCCGCAGGCAAAGATGAACTCGCTAGCGCAGCAAATGAAGGTAGCAATTCGTCCGGTATACAAACAGCGCCGCAACCTAAGTGTGACATTATTGCGTGCACCAGTGCCTATCATTCATTCAACCCATCGGATTGCACCTATCAGCCGAGCGATGGGCCGCGCCGGCTGTGTAAAAAAGGTGTGGTGCCTCGTGAACTGAACAATGCGCACAGTGACACGATGCAATTGAACCGCGCGGACGCTAATTCGAGCACCAACGCGCAATGTAATGTCACCATCTGCGCCAGCGCATATCGAACATTCGATCCGACCGATTGCACCTATCAGCCGAGCGATGGGCCGCGCCGACTGTGCACGAGAAAATAGCTCCCACAGATAGGAAGCTCTTCCGGTTCAAACAGTTTAAATCTTCATGAAAGCGGGTCACGACATTAATCAGGCCCATTGAAGTCCAGCTGTTTATTTGTACGCATTTCACTAAAATAAAAATCTCTAAGTCAGCCAATTATTATCCACGGCACAAAGAATAGCACTTCGCCCCTAAACTTTTTGACACAGGAGCACATTTTCAGGTCGGGGCCAACAAGTGGGAGTGGATATGACAGAGAACTCTTCAAAGATTCTCATCGCAGACGATTCTCATAGCGTGCATCGGCTAATCCGAAGCTGTATTCCAACTGAATATTCCACACATATTGTCTCGGCATTTGACGGCGTTGAATGTCTAAAAGCTCTTGATAGCGGTGTGGACCTTGCGTTTATTGACATCCACATGCCTAAGATGGGTGGCTTAGATGCTTTGTGCGCCGCACGCATTTCGGGAAACAAAACTTTCGTCACGCTGATATCAGGGCGGAATACGAAACATTGTATTGATCTTGCACACAAACTTGACGCCTACGAATTTCTGATTAAGCCGTTCTCGCGCAACGAGATCGAAGCTATCGTACGAAATTTTCAGCGTATTTCTAATCCAATGAAGGTGCTCCTGGTCGAGGATTCTCCGATAATTATTAAGATAATGCACAAAGTGTTGGCTAATTCGATTTTCCGATTGAACATCGAAGAGGCAAGAACAGGACGGGTTGCTGTTGGACGTTGCAGTGCGGAAGCATTCGATGTTGTTTTCCTAGATGCCAGCGTGCGCGGCTCGAACGGGTATGAAACGCTCACTCGCTTGCGGCAGGCGCATCCGGCGACAAAGGTTGTTGTCATTTCCGCTGATCGACATGTGCTATCGGAGAGTGAAGCCCTCAACCGCGGCGCTACGGCCGTTATATATAAGCCTTTCTTTCCGACAGAGATTGATGATGTCCTACACCGAATTTTCGGATTGAAATCTCCAAAGTTAACGACGGAGGACCGTATCAGGGGTTTTGATATTAGACTTCACGGTCGAACTATTGCTGTCGAGCACTCCGACTCTGGACACGTGTATGAATATGTTTGGTTTCGCGATCCGCCATACCTCCGATTACCACTAGTTCGGGAGAACGAAATGGCGAACATTCCGGCACACCGACTCATGCCGACAGCGAAAAAAGTGGCAGTCCTTGAGTTAGAGAGAGCCAGTCTATTGGATAATTCAACACGCCAGTAGGGAGTATCACTCTCGGTCCAGCTTGCAGAGCTCGGTCGAATGCTCGCTAGTGCTCAGCCAATGCCCACCGCCGATGGGTCAAAAAACTTCTAAATGCATACTCGCGTCACCGCGACATTGCCATGGAACCGAATAATGGGGTTGAACGCAGGTGATTCCATTTGAGGTATCATGAGCTCTGATTTTTTTGGAACTTAGTTAGAATGCGCCTCTGTAAGCTGCGGTTCAGGGAGGCCCCACCACGGGTCTCTTTAATTCTGCCTTTTTCTATATATGGACTAGTGCAACTTGTTTGAGGTTTTGACTTGCATCAACTGTGGGGGCAGGGCTAAATGCTAAATAACAACAACCCATGAATAAGTTGTGGGGGTGCACATGACCACCACTTTTGATAAGCGCGAGAAAGGCTTCGAGGCTGAATTTGTCCACCAAGAAGAGCTCAGGTTTAAAGCAAAAGCTAGGCGCGATCACCTAGTCGGCGTGTGGGCCGCGCAGAAGCTCGGCCTTGGTGCAAACGATGCTGAGGCCTATGCGAAGGCACTTGTTTTGCTCGACGTTGACAATCCGGGCGCCGACTCGGTTTTTGAAAAACTCCGTTCAGATTTCAAGGACAAGGGATTAGCGCAATCTGACCATGAGATTCGTAGTAAGTTGGACGAATTCATGAAGCAAGCTATTGCGGACATCAAACGCGCGTAATTTGCGTGCCAGACAGATCGTTCCAAGGAGCGAACCTGCTCGAGCTTGAGTAGCTATGAAGCTGCGGCACCAGCTACAACGGCCTTAAACGTCAAGAATTCAGTTTGACTTGCCAAGAACTGCGCGAACGGTGGGATGCGCTAGCAATGCATCGGTGCCCGCTTGTGCAACCATATCCACTTGTTCTGCGGGCAGATTAAATCGGGTCGGTACGCGGTTCAGCTTCGCAGACAGCGCCGGATCCAGCTGGTCAAAATTAATTTCCACTACGTGAAAGCTAATGTTGCTGCAGCGCCAGTCGTCTCTGGCACCCAGTTTTACTGCTTCAGCCCGAGACAACGTGCATCGCCACTTGCGTGTTGCGTCCTCCCAATCTTTAACGCTTAGTCGGAACGCATCGAACCCGCTGCGCACCGCGGAATTGATGGCAGTATCGGTAAGCGCACCAATCATGTCCTTGCCAGATGGACCTTCCACAGTCTGTGCCCATCCACCCTGGGGAGCCAAACCCGAATTTACTACGATGAAAACCACGTGACGTAGCCGCACAGCCGCGTCGCGGGGAAGCGGAGCATAGGGTTGCCCCGCAGCTTCGCGAGCGATGACGATGCCGGATAGTCCAAAGTTATCGGTGATACCGCCATCCGCTAACTTGACGAAGCGGAGCTGTTGCGGATCTCGGTAGCGCTTGAGTGCCTCGGCAAACCCGCGGATCTGCGCACCAGCCATAGGATCTGCTAGGACACGATCGACCCACGGCGGCAAAGGTACGTCGCAAGCATCAGGAAAGCTTGCCAGGACTATTGGAACAAAAGCCACGGGCACGGCAGCCGATGCCGCTACTGCCTGCGAGATCGGGTACTTATGTGGGTCGCTACACAAGGCGGAAAAGGTTACCGGAGAAAAAACGAATGGTGTGCGATTATAAAGGTCCGAGGCATTGATCCACACAATAGGCTTGCCGGGCTTGAAGAGCTCGGCCAGACTCGCGCCTTCGTATAGATTTCGATCAAGCCAGTTCGGCAGGCGCGTCGCATCATTGACACCACCATTAAGCCCGCGGGCTAGGTTTACCAGACTAACGTTTGTGCGAAGATCATCTTCGGCGTTTTGCAAAAGAAAGCGTTCACGGAAATCGGAGAGCGCAACGCGCCCCTTCAAACCGAAGTAAGCAGCAGCGACAGATCCTCCTGAAACGCCTGAGATAAAGATGACCCGGTCAAAGTACGTGCTGCCCCGCGAGGTTGGCAAGCGGTCCAGACCGCGCATGGCACCATAAGCAAAAGCAGCTGCGCGAGTACCGCCACCAGAAAACGCCAGCGCAAGGACGGTATCCCCATTTACATTTGGCAGTTTCGCGCCCGGAATTTCCGCTTTGTTGAGCGGTGTATTAATCGGTTCATTGAAAGCAGTTGCGCATGCCGCAAGGAGCAGTGCTAATGCAACAATCGCGGCGCGATTAGCCATTTTGCAAATTCCTCACTGCCTGAATCCCCTTACCCCGTCGCCAAAACCATTCGCCAATAGAGCCGATACGCCAAATAACGCCAATAAAAAAGTGTCAGATTAAAGATTTATTGATATGGATTAGGTGCAAGAAGGGCCGCGTAACAGCAATAAAGCACATTGGTGTCGACCAAGCGAGCGTTTTGACCATTCGATACTAGTCGTCCCGCTATCGATGGCTTCAGGCGTACCATATGGCGGAATCGGAAAATCATAGAATACGAGCGTCCTGGTTCTGGTGGTTTCCGCCAGTGCGTTGGATCGCTGACTACCGCGCAGCTTGGCTGACAGGCGACACTATCGCAGGGGTAACTTTGGCGGCCTACGCGATACCGGTCTCGCTTGCATATGCGGGACTCGCAGGCTTGCCTCCGCAAGTTGGCGTGTATGGCTATATGCTGGGTGGTTTGGGGTATGCGCTGTTTGGATCCTCGCGTCAGCTCGCGATCGGTCCGACGTCTGCCATCTCACTCATGATTGCCGGGACGGTTGGAGCGATGGCTGAAGGCGATCCAATACGTTACGCCCAGATTGCAAGTCTCACGGCCTTCACGGTTGCAGCGCTCTGCGTATTCGCTTGGGTTTTGCGACTGAGCGCGCTGGTGAAGCTGATCAGCGATAGCATCCTCGTAGGCTTTAAGGCTGGCGCTGGCTTAACCATCGCCATGACCCAACTGCCAAGTCTTTTTGGGGTGCCAGGCGGGGGGCATAACTTTTTTGATCGGGCCTGGTTGTTTGCAGGACAACTCGATCAAACGCGTCCGGTCGTACTCATCGTTGGAATCGTCGCGATCGGACTAATCGTTTTCGGTGAACGCCTACTGCCCGGAAAGCCGGTTGCCCTCGGCGTCGTAGCAATTTCGATTATCGGCGCGACCTTGCTCGGACTTCCCGCGCTTGGAGTGCCGATTACCGGAGAGATCCCGTCGGGCTTACCAACTTTGGCTGGACCAGCTCTCAGAATACGCGATGTTGAGGGAATATTTCCTCTGGCAGCTGGTTGTCTACTCCTGGCCTATATCGAAGGCGTATCTGCCGCCCGTACTTTCGCGGCGAAGCACGGATATGCGTTGGATCCCCGACAAGAGCTTCTCGGGATTGGAGCGGCCAATCTGGTAGCGGGGATGGGGCACGGCTATCCGGTCGCCGGCGGACTTTCGCAATCCGCCGTGAATGATAAGGCTGGCGCACGCACTTCACTGTCGTTGGTTTTTGCCTCGATTACGCTTGCGCTTTGTCTGCTCTTCCTGACCGATCTTTTGGAAAATCTTCCAAAGGCGGTGCTCGCCGCCGTCGTCTTAACAGCTGTGTATGGGTTATTGGATTTTCCAGCACTGCTTCGCATGTGGAGATTGAGTCGACTGGACTTCTATGCCGCAGCGATTGCGCTTGGATCAGTACTGGCACTAGGAATCCTCAACGGTATCCTGCTTGCTGCCGCAGCCTCAGTGTTATTGCTATTGGCTCGGGTGTCGCAACCACATGTTGCATTTCTCGGCCGTATCCCTGGTACCAACAATTATTCCGACATGGACCGTCATCCTGAGAACGAACCCATAGCCGGCGCGATTATTTTCCGCCCAGAAGCATCACTCATTTACGTCAATGCCGAAACGGTCCTCAAAATGGTTTTGGATCGCCTTCATGCAGCTGTTGCACGTGTTCACCTGGTAATTTGCGACCTATCCGCTGCACCGTACGTCGATCTCGCGGGGGCACGCATGTTGCATGATCTGCATACGGAACTCACTGGTCGAGGCATTAAGTTGCGCATCATTGGTGCCCATGGGACCGCGCGTGATCTCTTGCGAGCTGACGGAGTCGATACAAAGGTCGAAGGGTTAGACCGTTCCCTCACACTTGAGAGCTTGCTTCGTGGAGTCGCCGAATACTAAAACCCAACTCACCTAGTCGATAATGTGATAGCCGCCGTCGACGTAAAGGGTTTCGCCGGTAATGAGCTTTGCTGCATCATGGGCTAAGAACGCCGTGGCGATCCCCACATCTTCGATGCTGACCAAGCTGTGCACTGGCGCCTTTGCGCGCGCCTTATCGAGCAATTTGTCAATCTCCAAGATTCCTGAGGCGGCGCGTGTGGCAAGCGGCCCGGGGGAAATCGCGTGGACGCGGATCCCCTTGGGACCGAGTTCAGCAGCGAGGTAACGGACCGCGCATTCGAGTGCCGCCTTAGCTACGCCCATTATATTGTAATTTTTGACGACAGTGCGACTTCCGTAATAGGTCATCGTAAACATCACGCCACCATTTTTCATTAGCGGCTCGGCCAGATGCGCCATGCGGATAAATGACCAGCAGCTAACCTCCATCGTCGTCGAAAAGCCTTCCCGTGACGCATCGACTACGCGCCCCCGCAATGTTTCCTTCGGGGCGGATGCTATGGAATGGATGAGAAAATCAAGTCGACCCCAGTCCCTGGCGATGCGCTCGAAAACTGCTTCCATCTGCCCAGGGATCTGCGCATGCATTGGCATGACGATTGACGCACTGACCTCATGGGCCAATGGATCGACGTATTTCTTCGTCTTCTCATTAACGTAAGTGATCGCCAGCTCAGCCCCCAACGCGCGAAAGGCCTTGGCGCACCCCCACGCAATCGAACGCTCGTTAGCAATGCCAACGATCAAGCCCTTCTTGCCCTCTAGCAGTGGAGCTTTCGCGGTGGGAATAGTCACTTGATCTGGGCCTTTGAACCAGAGATTTTACGACAAAATAATGCGATAAAAAAATCGACGGCGGAAGATTTCCTACCCTTTACTTCACGGGCGCCGCTGCTTCAGTTTTCCCCCAGGTCTTGTCGGGATTGAACGAAGTCATTTTCTCGGTAATAGCAGCTGTATGCGGTCCTAAATCCTTCTGATAGACCTGCCCACTATGATTGACAATGAATGTCATCACTCCAGAATTTCTGTACTGCGCCGGGTAGGCTACCAGAGCGAAGCCGCCAATCATTTTGCCGTTTACGACATAGTCTAGTTCCCCGCCTGGCGCCGCGGCTCCCTGCCTCGTGAGTATCTTGTAGTAATAACCGTGGTAAGGGATCCGCCCAGCGCCGACGCGATAGCCCTGCTTCGCCGCCTCCGCAGCGAACTCGCCGAGCGGGCTTTGATCCTCGCCTTGCACATCCGGCCAGTAGAGCCCATCCTTCTTGCCCGGACTGCTTACAATTTGCTGCGCATAAACACCCTTCCCTGCGCCGGTGCGATCTTTTTCGGCGTAATCGTTTTGCGCATCGACATAGGCGAGAGAGGTCTGGATCGTATCCAGTTCATTACGCCCTATGCGGCGATACATGATTTCTTCACGGCCCGCGTCCGTATCAAACCGCCAGGTTCCATTCTCCCGCACAATTGGAATCGGAAACGGATAGTCCTCCTGCCCGATGATCATAATAGCTTTGTTGTCGCCTTCCATCGACAGCTGATGTCTCGCATCGTAGGCCGAAACAAATCGTTGGTACGATGCGGTATCGGCCACCGGATCCCCCGACGACACTATGTCGGATGAACCGCGATCCAATATTTCCATTAAGGCCTTCCGATCGTTGCTTCGCGCTGCGCTTACTAACGCATCAACAGCGGCGTCAGTGGTCTTGAAAGACTGTTCGGCGCTTGCCGTAAATGTCGTTACAAACGTGAACATCGACGCAATCAAGGAAACGTAAGTGAATATTCGCAAGATGCGAAGTGCGTTAGTCATGACATCCTCGATACACGCTGTGGCTTGTTACCGATAGTCAATCAGTGCTGAACCTGCGCCGCGGATGGGATCTGCGCACCAGACGCTATCCACTGCTCGTAAGTCTGCAATTTTAAGCCGAGCTTATCGTAGAAGACCCTGAGATAGCCGTCCCGACCAACAACGACGGCGTCTGGCTCAACGCTTTGCACTTCCTGCGCCAACACGCCGACATAGGCTTTCTCGCTGCCATTATAGGCAAAGCGATAGAATCCAAGACCATTGTCAAGGTGACCGATCAGAACGACATCGTGCTTGAGTCGAATGTCAGATCGCCGTCCACCGCCACCACCGGCACGGCCGCCACCGCCCGCGACGCGTCCGCCGCCACCACCGCCGCCAACGCGCGCACCGCCGCCTCCAATGCTCGCTCGGCCTCGCTGCGATTGAAGATTCGTCGTCCTTCCGGATTGTATGTTGCCAAGAGCATTGCCGCCACCTCCACCCGCAGGCCGGGCAGCGACACCGGGGCCGCGACCCCCAGCGCCCGGCCCTCCTCCACCAGCGCTGGGTCGGTTGGCTCCTCCACCAGCGCTAGGTCGGTTGACTCCTCCGCCACCGCTAGGTCGGTTGGCTCCTCCACCAACACTGGGTCGGTTTGCACCGCCGCCAGCGCCGGGAACGCCAGCACCCCCTCCACCAACACCGGGACGACCAGCGCCTCCAAGATTGGCTTGCCCGCCGCCAGGCCGCAGCACTTGTTCACCACTGCGGCCGCGAAAATCCATGCGGGCCTGACTTCCGTTGCGCAGGTTGTTGTTCCCGAACCTCTGCTCAACTTGCGGATTATTGTATCTCACCCCTTGGCGATGTGCGGCATTGTGCTGCCAGTTGTTGCCGACGTTGTTGATGTTAACAGGTCGATTGATGTTGATGTTATTGTTGCCCCAGTTGACGTTACCACCCCAATAATTTCCTCCGGTTGCCCAACGGCCGAGGGCGTAGCCCGCACCGAAGGCAAGCCCAGCCCCGATGACGGCTCCCGGGATGTAGCCGGGATATCCGAAGTAGTAAGGCGGATAAGAGGGATAAGACCACCCACCGTAAACAACTTTAGGATCGTAATATGGCACGTAGATAGTGTCGGGATTCGTCGGCTCGATGACGATGACCTGTTTGTTCTGCTCCTGTTTGACCGAAACCTTTTGCTCTTTGGTGGAGGACAGTTTGTTATTTGCTTGCGCCTTCGAACGCAGCCGCTGGATTGCATCCATCACGTCGGGCTGCTGAGCCAAAACTGCATCGCCGAGCTTTTCTGTCCAATCGAGCTTCGAACTCATCATTTTGAGAACGTCCGGCGTTGCAACCAACGCCTTCACCGTTTCGTCCCAAGCTTGCTTGTCCACCGCAGCTTTTAATTGATCATCCTTTAGATTCTTGTTCTCATTTGCCCATCGCTCCGCCTGCACGACCTCGAGTGGATAGGTCGACGCCATAAGGATTTGGGCAAGGAGCGTATCCGGATATAAGGCAATCGGCGCAACGAGTGCCTCAAGTTCTTCTGGTTTAAGGAGCTGTTCGCTGGATGCGGCTGGTGGTGCGCTTTGGCTCTGCGCCAACGCCGTGACCGGCGTAAAAAGCAAAAATACGAAGATCGACAACTTCAACGCCGTCCATCGCATGAGCTCTGTCCCTGTTCGAAACTGACGCAAATTGATTTTGGTGTTCTTCCGTAATCCGTTGACGCAGCCGGTAAGCCAACCGGCTATCTCCCTCTGTGGCGTTACTATCGCCCCCAGAAGACATATCTACCAGTTACTTCCACGGTTTGTGCGCGAGTGACGGGCCGCGATTAGCAATTCCGTTTTCCATTCGCCCTTGGCTAACTCGCATCAAGGTGATCCCCCACTGAAATCATTGAACAATTTTAGAGAGTTCGTTTTGCCAAAATGCCACTAATGGGTGTTCTAAGTCCTGGCACATAATAAAGCGAGAGTTCATCTATACGGGTCCTAACTTGCGTCAGCTAATGCCGCACTTGAAATCATTGAACATTTTTGAGTTCGTTTTGCCAAACTGCCACTAATGCGTGTTCTCAGTCCCGGCACCTAATAAAGCGAGAGTTCATCTATACGGATTCTTAATCCAGGGTTCGGTCTAGCCTGCCTAACCGGTGGGGTTCTCTGTAGTGATGGCCATCAGTGAGATGTCTGCGCTGTTCGGACGATCACCAGATGCGCCGTCGCCGCCGACTAAAATCGAGTGCACACTCGCACGTACTATTGTCCCTTCTTTGTCCCGGAAATTGACGCTTGAAAGCTCTCCTTAACCTCGGAGGGCTGCTGCGCCGGGCGCTGAAGCATAGTCCAAAGTTTTATTGAGCTGAGAACCGCAACAATCGCGCCAATAACGACGTGCACACTCG
>Ga0207741_1000023_pt1 | contig 20371 bp, 17 predicted proteins | sample LuqExpMetageno39_FD_187797 | JGI IMG/M metagenome (GOLD analysis project Ga0207741, IMG submission 187797) | Tropical forest soil microbial communities from Luquillo Experimental Forest, Puerto Rico - Sample 39 (SPAdes) | ecosystem: Environmental > Terrestrial > Soil > Tropical forest ... | reverse complement strand
GATCCAGTCTATAGATGGGGTTTTTCTCGGAAGGCGTCAATTATGGGAACACGTAACCGCCGAACTCGAACTACGACATGGCGTCGAGGTCTTCGTCGCTGAGGTGCCCTGGCACGATCGCCACCGGGATCGGATAGGCGCCGGCGGTTTTGGCGATGCTGGAAACCAGCGGGCCGGGGCCTTCCTTGGCGGTGCCGGCTGCCAGCACCAGAATACCAATGTCGGCGTCCTCGTCGATCAGCTTAACGATCTCCTCTGCCGGCTCGCCTTCGCGAATCACCCGGTCCGGCACGATATTGGCAATGTCCTTGGTGCGCTTAGCGAACTTGTCGAGCGCCGCACTGGCCTCTTCCATCGCCTCGGCCTTCATGATGTCGGCAACGCCAAGCCATTGCTGATTGCGGTCGCCGGTATCGATCACACGCAGCATCACGAGCTGCGAGCCGGTGCGGCCAGCGCGCTTGCTCGCCCAATAGACCGCGCGGTCGCATTCTTCGGTATCGTCGATGACGACCAGATACTTACGCTTGTGGCCGGCCTCGTAGCTGCGCCGCTTGGTGCTCATCGCCGCTTAGCCCCATCCAAATGCGCGAATACGGACGCACAAGCTTTGAAATCTTGGCACGGCAGCTGGCGCGCCGACAAGCCACTCGCGGCACGGAATTAACGACGGCGGAACTTGCCGGTCAGCGGCGGACGAAACCGACGATGTCCTTGACCGCCTTCATGGTTTCTGCGGCAAGCACTTGTGCGCGCGCAGAGCCGTCGGCGAGCACGTGGTCGATATAGACCAGATCCTGCATCAGCCGCTTCATCTCTGTGCCGATCGGTCCAAGCTTGGCGACGGCGAGATCGACCAGCGCGGTCTTGAAAGTCGAGAACTGGCTACCGCCGAATTCGCCCAGCACCTGTGCCTTGGTTACGCCCTGCAGCGCCGCGTAGATGCCGACCAGATTATCAGCCTCGGGCCGTTTCCCGAGTCCTCTCTCTTCGCTCGGTAGCGGCTCGGGATCGGTCTTCGCCTTGCGGATCTTCTGCGCGATCGCCTCGGCATCGTCACTCAGGTTGATGCGCGAATAGTCAGACGGCTCCGACTTCGACATCTTCTTGGAGCCGTCGCGCAGCGACATCACGCGCGTCGCCGGCCCCTGGATCAGCGGCTCCGGCAGCGGGAAGAAGGCGTTGCCGTAGCCATGCGCCTGTATCGATTGCGCGAAGTCGTTATTGAATTTCTGAGCGATGTCGCGCGACAGCTCGAGATGCTGCTTCTGATCTTCGCCGACCGGCACATGCGTGGAGCGATAGACCAGGATGTCGGCGGCCATCAGGTTGGGGTAGGCATAAAGCCCGACCGAGGCATTCTCGCGGTCCTTGCCTGCCTTTTCCTTAAATTGCGTCATGCGGTTGAGCCAGCCGAGGCGCGCGACGCAGTTGAATACCCACGCGAGCTCTGCGTGCTCGGCGACCTGGCTCTGGTTAAAGATGATCTGCTTCTTGGGATCGATGCCGCAGGCGAGGAAGGCGGCGGTCACTTCTCGCGTGGCGCGCGGCAATTCGCTCGGCTCCTGCCATACTGTGATGGCATGCAGGTCGACCACGCAATAAATGCAGTCGTAGCGCTCCTGCAGCGCGACGAATTTGGTGATTGCGCCGAGGTAATTGCCGAGGTGAAGGTTGCCGGTGGGCTGCACACCGGAAAACACGCGTTCCTTGAACGCCATTGTTTGTCCTTTCGAGTGTTGGCGTGAATGCCATGCAGGAGGCGCGCTACGCAAGGGGCAGCGCCCGGTGGGCTCACACCCGTCAGTCGCTTACCGTCCGCGCGTTTGCCGCGGCGCGTTCGCCCGATATAGTGCCCGCGCCGTTATATGAGTCATTCATGAGCGCTCCCCGTTACGACGTTCTCGGCATCGGCAACGCCATTGTCGATGTGATCGCTCGTGCCGAGGACGATTTCCTAGTTGCGCACGGCATGCACAAAGGCACCATGGCGTTGATCGACGAGGCGCGTGCCGAGAAAATCTATCAGGCGATGGGCCCGGCGGTCGAAAGCTCGGGCGGTTCTGCCGCCAACACTATCGTTGGCGTGGCAAGCTTCGGCGCGCAGGCTGCCTTCGTCGGCAAAGTCAAGGACGACGAGCTCGGCCGCACGTTCGCGCACGATATCCGCTCCGCCCGTGTCACCTTCGATTCCGAGCCGACGAAACACGGCCCCTCGACCGCGCGCTGCTACATCATGGTCACGCCGGACGGCGAGCGCACCATGAACACCTATCTCGGCGCGGCGCAGGGCCTGAAGCCCTCCGACATTGACGAGAGCCAAATCGCAGCCGCCTCCATTCTCTATCTCGAGGGCTACTTGTGGGATCCGCCGCACGCCAAGGAGGCCTTCGTGAAGGCGGCCACGGTTGCACACAAGGCTGCGCGCAAGGTTGCACTGACACTGTCGGATGCATTCTGCGTCGACCGGTACCGCGACGAATTCCTCGGGCTGATCCGCAAGGGCACGGTCGACATCGTGTTCGCCAACGAGCACGAGTTGCATAGCCTCTACGGTACCGCCGACTTCGACACAGCGGTGAAGGCGCTGCGCTACGACGCCAAGCTCGCGGTGGTCACGCGCAGCGAGAAGGGCTGCGTGGTGGTCAGCCGCCAGGTGCTCGAGACGGTGCAGGCGATGCCGATCGAACGCGTGGCTGACGCGACCGGCGCAGGCGATCTGTTCGCCGCGGGCTTCCTCGTAGGTCTCGCGCGCGGCAAAGATCACCGCACCTCCGCCCGGCTCGGTGCGCTGGCCGCGGCCGAAGTGATCCAGCACGTCGGCGCGCGGCCGGCGGTTTCGTTGAAGGCGCTGGCGGCGGAGAACGGCCTACCGATCTAGCCGTCCGCGATCTGTAACCAATTGGTAACCGAACGTGGTTAGCGATTAGTGAACGACCAATCGCGAGGATCCGTAATGGAAGCGGCACCGAAACCGGATAGCGCGCCCGAAGCGACGGCAGCCAAGACAGGATTACCCGCTGCCGAATCGCCGCCGTTGTTGCCTACCGGCGAGTCTCCGGTCAACTCCCCCTCCGTTGAATCGTTGGCAGCGGCCGAGACTGTTGAACCGACCGTCGCGCCAACCATCGAACCGGTCAGCAGGACCGACTCGGCGACGGCTCCGCGAATGCCGACCCAGTGGCCGTGTGTCCCCTTGGGGCCCCGCCACAAGCGGTACGCCATTCTCGCCACCTCGCTGACCCTCGTCGCAGCAATCGGCGCGACCTTCGGGGCACTGGCGAGCGTCGGCTTCTCCAGGCAACCCACTGACACTGCCCTGATCGAGGAGAATAAGGCGATGCAGCAGTCAATCGCCCGCCTCGGCCAGGAAATCACCGCGCTCAAGGCCAATCTCGACCAGGCAAACAAGTCCGCGCACAGCGATCTCGCCAAGATCTCCGAGCGCCTCGCACACGCGACCGCCGAGATCACCAACTCGGTCTCCGCGCCGCAGACCGCCGCGCCGCAAGCTGCGACGCGGACGCCGTTGCCGCGCCGGGCGCCGGAGCGCGTGGCCGCTGCTGAGCTGCCTACGACGATCGTGCCGGGTTGGACGATCTGGCGCATTCGCAACGGCTACGTCTACGTGGCCGGCCGGGGCGAGGTTTTCGAAGCCTCCATAGGGGCCGTTCTGCCAGGGCTTGGCCCAGTGCAGTCGGTCAGGCGGCAGGATGGTCATTGGTTGGTGCAAACGTCGAAAGGCATCATCGTTTCTACGCGCGACACCATCCGTGAGCGCTAGTACGACCACTGAGCACGCCATCGAACTAAGCTTAAAAAGCGGCGGCCTTATGGGCGCCGCTTTTCATTTGTGCGTGAGGTATGTGGCGGGGGAGCGCAAACCATGTCAGATTTCCGCTCCGGTTTGCCGCGGGAGAATGCATGCTCGAGACCTGGTTGAAAGCCGCCGCGGCATCAGCGCTGTTTGCGGCGCTGAGCCAAGCTTCGGCGCAGGGCGCGGCTTCGCCCGCGGCAAAGCCGGAAATGACACAGAGCTGCCCGGGCTTGGTGGCGAGCCGCCTGCCTTTCGCCGAGCCTGCCGCGTTTCGCCTAGCCACGCTCAACGCCGATCAGGTGCGTATCAGCTATATTGGTCACGCCACCTTCCTGATCGAAAGCCCACAACTCGTGCGCATCGCAACCGACTACAATGACTATGTGCGCCCGCCGATACTGCCGGACATCGCCACCATGAATCACGCACACACGACGCATTACAGCCTGTCGCCTGATCCAGGTATCAAATATGTGCTGCGCGGCTGGGCCGAGGACGAGAAGCCGGTGCGTATCGACCTCACTTACAAGGATGTGCGCGTGCGCAACGTACCGACCAACATCCGCACCTGGGATGGCGGCACCGAGCGGCACGGCAATTCGATCTTCCTCTTCGAGGTGGCGAACCTCTGTATCGCCCATCTCGGCCACCTGCATCACACGCTCACGCAGCAGCAGCTGAACGAGATCGGCCGCATCGACGTGGTGACGGTGCCAGTCGACGGCAATTACACTCTCGATCTCGACGGCATGATCGAGGTGCTGCATGCGCTCAAGGCGCCGCTGATGATCCCGATGCATTATTTCAGCTCCTACACGCTCAACCGATTCCTCGATCGCGTGCGGCAGGAATGGGAGGTAGAAATCGCTCCCCTGCCTTCGATGCTGGTGTCGAAAACCAACCTGCCGGAAAAGCCGAAAGTCGTGGTGCTGCCGGGACACTAAGTCGCGGAGCCGCGCTCTCGACAACTATGCAGCGCAGCGCGAAATCTTGTTGGTTACAAATTTTCGGTGCACGCATGCCCCACGCCATAACATGCGACAAGGTGCGGCTCCACTACGAGGAAGTGGGGCAGGGCACGTCGCTCCTGTTCGTGCATGAATTCGCCGGCGACCACCGTAGCTGGGAGCCGCAGATGCGCGAGTTCGGCAAGCGCTATCGCTGCATAGCCTATGCCGCGCGCGGCTATCCGCCGTCAGACGTGCCGGACGATGCTGAAACATATTCGTACCAGCACGTCATGCGCGACTGCGTCGCCGTGCTCGATAATCTCAAGATCGACAGTGCGCACATTGTAGGCCTGTCTATGGGCGGCTATACCACGCTGCAGGTCGCACTCAATCATCCTACGCGCGTGCGCTCGATGACGCTCGCTGGCACCGGATCCGGCAGCGAACGCTGGTACACTGAAACGTTTCGCAAGAATTCGCTTGCGCTCGCCGATCAGTTCGAGCGCGAAGGTTCGGCGGCGGTTGCGAAGAGCTATGGCCAGGGCCCGAGCCGTATTCCGTTCGCGATCAAGGATGCTCGCGGCTTTGCCGAATTTTCGAAGCATCTGGCCGAACATGACCCGCGCGGCTCGGCGCATACCTCCCGCAGCTTTCAGGGCACGCGGCCGTCGCTCTATGATTTCGAGAATGCGATCCGTAAGCTAACGATCCCGGCGCTGATCGTGGTCGGTGACGAGGACGACCGCTGCATCGAACCGAGCCTTTTTCTGAAGGCCGCGCTATCTGGATCCGGCTTGCTGGTGATGCCGAAAACCGGGCACGCTGCGAATCTGGAGGAGCCGGATTTGTTCAATCAGGCGCTCGGCGATTTTCTTAGCAGAGTCGATGCCGGCCGCTGGGGCCTGCGCGATCCGCGTGCGATAACCGACACTGGGCAACGGCCGCTGTGGAACCGGGGCAGCGGCTAGGCCGTTAGAGCAGGCGAATCCCGGGAGACGCCGATACTGCGGAGTGTGGTGTTTCTGCTGATCGCGATCGGGTTCACCGGGGAAAAGCCTCCGCTACCATCGCCAAGTGGGTTTTGGCATCTTCCTACTGCGGTTCATCGGCGCGCTTGTGATCGGCCTGACGATCAGCTCGCGGGGATGATGTCGTAACGCCTCAAGCGTCCACGCTCGCGGCCAGCGCGTTGTCTTGGATAAACTGCCGACGCGGCTCGACCAGGTCGCCCATCAACTGGTCGAACAGTACGTTGGCCTCGTCGATTTCCTTGACGCGCACTTGCAGCAGCGAACGTGCGTTCACGTCGAGCGTAGTCTCCCACAGTTGCTCGGGGTTCATCTCACCTAGGCCTTTATAGCGTTGCATGGTGATCCCCTTGCGCCCGGTATTGGTGACTGCCTCGAACAGGCCGACCGGACCGTGGATCGGCGTTGTCTCGTCCTTGCGCCGCAACATGGCCGGCGGTGTGGGACGCGGATAGACCTGTTGCAAGGTGGCGGCGTATTCGTCGAGCTTGCGCGCGTCGGCGGAGCCGAGCAGTGCCTGGTCGATCACCGCGACTTCCTTGACGCCGCGCACGGTGCGCTCGAAATGGAAGCCATTCTGGTCGAATGAGCCCATCCAACCACGTTCAGTTTCCTCCTCGAGAGCATCGAGTCGCTTGGCGATGTAGTCGGCCGCCGCCGCGCCCGTCTTCGGATCGTCGGTGACCCTGGGCGTGAGCACTCCGGCAATCGCTGCTTGCTCGATCACCTTTCGATTATAGCGGCTGTGCAGCCCGCTTAGGATATTGCGGATCTGCCGCGACTCCTCGACCAGTCTGCGCAGGTCGTCGCCGGCGCGCTCCTCGCCGGAGGCAAGTCGCAAAACTGAATCCTCCAGACCTGTCACAATCAAATAGTCTTCGAGCGCGCGCTCGTCCTTGAGATACTGCTCGGATTTGCCGCGCGAGACTTTATAGAGCGGCGGTTGCGCAATGAAGATGTGGCCACGCTTGATCAGCTCCTCCATCTGTCGGAAGAAGAACGTGAGCAGCAGCGTGCGGATATGGCTGCCGTCGACGTCGGCGTCGGTCATGATGATAATCTTATGGTAGCGCAGCTTGTCCGGGTTGAACTCGTCGCTGCCGATGCCAGTGCCGAGCGCCGTGATCAGCGTACCTATCTCTTGGCTGGATAGCATCTTGTCGAAACGCGCGCGCTCGACGTTGAGGATCTTGCCGCGCAGCGGCAGTACCGCCTGGAATCCGCGGTTGCGACCCTGCTTGGCGGAGCCGCCGGCCGAGTCCCCCTCGACAATGAACAGTTCGGACTTGGCCGGATCGCGCTCTTGACAGTCGGCGAGCTTGCCCGGCAATGAGGAGATGTCGAGCGCACCCTTGCGGCGAGTCAATTCGCGCGCCTTGCGCGCGGCCTCGCGCGCGGCGGCAGCTTCCACCACCTTGCCGACAATGACTTTCGCTTCCTGCGGATGGATCTCGAACCAGTCCTGCAAGGCCTGGTTGATCACGTTCTCGACCACCGGCCTCACTTCCGAGGAGACCAGCTTGTCCTTGGTCTGCGACGAGAACTTCGGATCGGGTGCCTTACAGGACAGGACGGCGGTGAGGCCCTCGCGGCAGTCGTCGCCGGTGAGCGCCACCTTCTCCTTGCGCGAGGTGCCGATGGTATCGGCGTATTGCGTGATCTGCCGGGTCAACGCGCCGCGGAAGCCGGCAAGATGCGTGCCGCCGTCGCGCTGCGGGATGTTGTTGGTGAAGCAGAGTACACTCTCGTGATAGGCATCGTTCCACCACAGCGCGCATTCGATCCCGATGCCGTCGCGCTCCGCCTTGATCATGATCGGGGTCGGGATAAGCGGCGTCTTGTTGCGGTCGAGATATTTCACGAAGGCCTCGACGCCACCTTCGTATTTCATCTCCTCCCGCTTCTCGACCGCGTGGCGCATGTCGGACAGCACGATGTTAACGCCCGAATTAAGGAAGGCGAGTTCGCGCAGCCGGTGCCCGAGCGTGGCGAAATCGAACTCGACCATGGTGAAGATCTTATTTGACGGCAGGAAGGTCACCTCCGTGCCGCGCTTGCCCTGCGCGTTGCCGGCCACCTTGAGCGGTGCTATCGCGACGCCGTCGCGGAATTCCATGAAGTGCTCGTGGCCGTCGCGCCAGATGGTCAACTTGAGCCAGGTCGATAGTGCGTTGACCACGGAGACGCCGACGCCGTGAAGGCCGCCCGACACCTTGTAGGCGTTCTGGTCAAATTTTCCGCCGGCGTGAAGCTGGGTCATGATGACCTCGGCCGCCGAGACGCCTTCGCTCTTGTGAATGTCGGTTGGAATGCCGCGGCCGTTGTCACGCACGGTGCATGAGCCGTCCGGGTTGAGCGTCACCATCACCTCGTTGGCGAAGCCGGCGAGCGCCTCGTCGATGGCGTTGTCAACGACCTCGTAGACCATATGGTGCAGGCCCGAGCCGTCGTCGGTGTCGCCGATATACATGCCTGGGCGCTTACGCACGGCATCAAGGCCCTTGAGGACCTTGATCGATTCTGCGCCGTAGTCAGATTCAATTTTCTTGGCCAATTCAGCCATCGGCGACACCCTTGAGCGGATAAAAAAATGAGTCGGATTGGTGAGTTGGTGTGACACGAAATATGGGGTTCGTACAGGACAAAGTCACGCTCCTTAATACATTGATTCACAAGCGTTTTTTAAGGCTTAGATGGGTCTGAAAAATGGCTGTTTTTGGCGCGTATTGTACGACCGATTCAAGACCGCTTCCGCGGCTAGGATTTGCAGGGCCGCGCGCGTCCGCCACCAAGGGCAGGAATTGCTAAAGCATTGTTGCTTGCCCCCAGGCGCCCGCCTGACTTGAGTTTCGTTCTTCATGCCCTGGGTCAAACAGCTCGAAGTTCCGCATCGCCTGCGTGCCATAGTGCGAGCGCGTGAATCGAGTATCATCGTGCTCGCGTTGCTGGCCGGTGCTCTGGCTGGGCTGGTGATCGCGGCGATGGGCGCGCTGGTCGCTCTGATGCACGTCATTTTTTTCGGTCTCGACCCCGGCGAACGCTTGTCGGCCCAGGTCTCGCTTAATTCTCTATACGCGTTCTTCACTCCCTGTATCGGGGGCTTGCTGTTCGGCCTCGCCACCGCCTATGTCACCCGCCGACGCGGCACCGAGGTTGACCCGATCGAAGCCAACGCTCTGCATGGTGGGTGTATGTCGATGCGCGGCAGTCTGATCGTAGCGGCGCAGACCGCACGCGTCGCGCCGCTATTCCGATGCCTCGGAACGTCGGCGGTGGGCTGCTCGGCGAAGTGTGTCGCGCTGAGGTCAGCTCCTGTGCTGGCGAGGTTGCGCGATAGCGATGCTGAAAAGTCGGGACGGGCCGGCTGAATGAACCGAGCGTGGCGACGAGCAATTCGATGCGATCGAAATCGGTACGCAGACAGTCAAGCACGCATGTAATTTCGCTCTCATTCTATCGCATCGGTGCTTCACGCACATTGCCAACATCCCGAGATATGTTCGACACCATCATTGAGAGGTAAGGCATTGCCGTGGCGATTATTCCTGGCTTTCTCGCTTCAAGATCTTACGACGGAACCGGGCCTAGTTCCGGTTCATTTCGCCGGTTCGATGCTGCCTGAGCGCACCAGGAAAACCTGAGAGCGGCTGACGATATCGCCGAACGCCGCGGGGTCCGCGCCGGTCATCCACACCTGCGCGTCGAGACCCGCCAACGCGTCACAGAGCGCAGTACGGCGCGTCGGGTCGAGATGGGCGACGATCTCGTCGAGCAGCAGCAGTGGGGTGAAGCCTGTCATCTCTTTGATCAGGTTCGCATGTGCGAGCACCAGCCGGATGAGCAGCGCCTTCTGCTCGCCGGTCGAAGCCCCGGCGGCGGCCACGCCTTTGACCGCGTGGGTCACGCACAGGTCGGACAAATGCGGGCCGTCGAGTGTGCGGCCAGCGGCGGCGTCGCGCCCGCGATTGTCCTTCAGCAAGGCGCGGTAGCGATCCTCGATCTCGGTCGCGTTGTGGAGGGGCAGGAGCTTCTCCATCCAGCCGTCAAGCGCGACCTCGGCGTCGGGAAATCCAGGCATTTTTTTGCGCGCGGCGGCGAGCGCGCCGGCAAGCCGGTTGACGGTTTCTGCGCGCGCCGCCGCGACCGCGACCGCGATCTCCGCAGTCTCGTGCTCGACCGCGTCGAGCCAATGCGAGTCGCACTGCGCGTCTTGCAGCAGCCGATTGCGCGAACGCAGGGAGCGTTCGAGCGCAGCGACGCGGCTCGAATGCTGCGCGTCGACCGCCAGCACCAGTCGATCAAGGAAGCGCCGCCGCTCGGAGGCTGGTCCGTTAAACAGCGAGTCCATGGCGGGCGTTAGCCACACGACGCGCAGGTGGTCGGCGAAAGCGACCACCGAAGCAACGGGTTCACGGTCGATACGACACTTGCGAAAGGGGGAGGAATCCTCGCCGGACGACGGATCGATGCCGGTGCCGAGCGTGGCGAGCCCCAGCATGCCTTCGATCTCCGCCGCCACTGCCCAGGTGCCGTCGCCTTCAGAAAACGCCAATTCCTCGAGCGGGACGCGTCGCAAGCCGCGCCCCGGTGCGAGCAGCGAGATCGCCTCGATCAGGTTGGTCTTGCCGGCGCCATTGGCGCCGGTCAACACCACTGGGCCGGCGTGGTCGAGTTGGATTTGCGCTGCGTGATAGCTGCGGAAATTAACGAGCGTCAGGCGGCGGATGAAGGCAGCGGTCATGACCCGGCGTTTGTAACCGCCGGGGCAGCCCTTGTCATCGAAACGCAAATGCCCGGCACACGGCCGGGCATAGCCCCGGGAATAGTAGCTCGGCTCAAGTCGGCTTGCGCGTGATGTGGTAGGACATGACGCCGGTGAGAAAGCTGCGGATTTCGATCTCTTCGAAACCGATTCCGCACAGCAGCTCGCTGAACTCCTGCGGCGTGTAGAAATGCCGGATCGCGTTGGCGAAGTAGCCTACGCACTTTAGGCTCTCGGGCGAACTGCCGAACAGCTTAGCGGTGAACCAGACCGAGAAGCGTAAATAGATCAGGTAAGGTGCCTCGATGATGCGCGAAGACGGGCGCAGCATATCATTGTGACAGAAGATACCGCCTGGCTTGAGCACGCGACAGATTTCCCTGAGGGCGCGCGCGATTTCGAGATGGCGCGACGCGAACTGCAGGGTCACCGCGTCGAACGAATTGTCGGGGAACGGCAGCACGTGCGCGTCGCAGACCCGCGCGTGGATGGTCAGGCCGCGTTCGCGGGCGCGGCGCTGGCCTTCGGCCGTCATGTGCGCGCTGCCGTCAATCGCATCGATATGCAGCGTCGGATCGATCGCCAGCAGCCGCAGCGGGATGTCGTGCGTGCCCGAGCAGACGTCGAGCACCGTAGCGCCGCGGGGCAGGTGTTCGGAGATCGCCCTGGCGAAGGTCGCGCTCCAGCGCGAACAGCTTCCGAGCGAGGCAACCGCATTCCCTTGGTCATAGTAAGTCGGGACATCGCGGAAAACCTCAGGGATCAGGGTCCGCCACGTCTCGCCAAATAGACTTGCGCGCAGATCTTCCTTTTTCAGGATCTGTTCTGACAGGCTCATGAATGTCCCTCCGGTTCGTCGTTGAACAGCATGGGCGAACCAGCCCACCAGGCATTACTCCATAGCTGTTTCCATGGAACCCGAATGCCGCTTATTTGCGCGGCTTATCGGGGCACTACCGTACCTTATACTCGCATAGGCATGAGTACATAAAGAGCGCCCTTGGCTTCCTTGTCCTGGATCAAAGTCGGCGAACCAGGATCGGCAAGCTTGAGCACCGCCATTTCGCCCTCGATCTGGGCGGCAATATCGAGCAGGTAGCGTGAGTTGAAGCCTATATCGAGCGGGTCGGCCTCGTACTCGACTTCCAACTCCTCGGTGGCGCTGCCGGAATCCGGATTGGTCACCGACAACACCAGCCTGCCGCCGGTGATCGAGAGCTTCACGGCACGGCCGCGCTCGCTCGACACCGTGGAGACGCGGTCAACGGCTGCCTCGAAATCCTTCTTGTCGACGCTGAGGACCTTGTCGTTGTTGGCCGGGATCACCCGTGCATAGTCGGGGAAGGTACCGTCGATCAGCTTGGAGGTGAGCACGACGTCGCCAATCGAGAAGCGGATCTTGCCGACAGATAATTCGACCGCCACCTCGTCCTTGCTGTTCTCGATCAGGCGCTGCAGTTCGGCAACCGTCTTGCGCGGCACGATGACGCCGGGGATACCGGCGGCGCCTTGTGGCAGCGGTAACTCGACCTGCGCCAGGCGATGCCCGTCGGTCGCTACGGCGCGCAACGTCGCGTTCTTGGCGCTGCCTGCCGTGTGCAGATAGATGCCGTTGAGGTAATAGCGGGTCTCTTCGGTCGAGATCGCGAACTGGGTCTTGTCGATCAGGCGCTTGAGGTCGGCGGCGGCGATCTTGAACGAATGTGTCATTTCGCCGGCGGCGAGATCGGGAAAATCGCTCTCCGGCAGCGTTTGCAGGGTAAAGCGCGAGCGTCCCGCGCGCAGCGACAGCACTGCGCGGTCGCCGGAGCCTTCGATTGCGACCTGCGTTCCCTCCGGCAGCTTGCGCACGATCTCGTAGAACATATGCGCCGGCACGGTGGTCGCGCCGCCGGCCGCTACCTCGGCACCGACGCCGTCGACCACTTCGAGGTCAAGATCGGTGGCCTTCATGCTGAGCTTGCCGCGGTCGGCCTTGATCAGCACGTTGGCGAGGATCGGGATCGTGTTGCGACGTTCCACCACGCGGTGCACGTGGCCCAAAGATTTCAGTAGTTCTGCACGCTCGATAGTCACTTTCATGGGAAGACCCGCTTCGGCGCCTTTAGGCCCCAGGTACCAGGGCGCACCGGCAAGCCGGCGGTTCGCGGAATGCGAGGCCGGACAGCAAAGGTGACGCGCTGGCGCGAAAATCGCAAGGGTGAGGGGGCTTCAGCCGCCGCTTTCCCCAGGGGTGGCGGCCAGCTGCCGGGCTCGAAAACGCGGATGCCCGGCAAAAGCGGGGCACCGCATCGCAGTGCGCGGGCTGAGGTTCTACTCCTGCAGCTGTCGCTTCAGGATCTCGATTTCCTCGGCCAGTGCCATGTCGCTGCCCACCAGGCCCTCGATCTTGCGCACCGCGTGCAGCACGGTGGTGTGGTCGCGGCCGCCGAAGCGCCGGCCAATCTCCGGCAGGGAGCGCAGTGTCAGGGTCTTGGCGAGGTACATCGCCACTTGGCGCGGGCGCACCACATTGGCGGTGCGGCGTGAGGACAAAAGATCGGAGCGGCTGACATTGTACTGCCGCGCAACCACCCGCTGGATGTCCTCGATCTTGACCCGCTTAGGCTCCTGCGGGCGGATCAGGTCGCGCACCTCGCGCTCGGCCATCTCTAGCGTGACCGGATGACCGGTGAGCTTGTTATGGGCGAGCAGGCGGTTCAGCGCGCCTTCGAGGTCGCGGCCGTTATGGGTGACGGTTTTCGCGATGTAGCCTAGTACCGTCAACGGCACATCGAAGCTCGGATGGTGGGAGCGCGCCGCCATCACCCGTGCCTTGAGAATTTCGAAGCGCAGCTCCTCACCGAGCGGACCCATTTCCACCACCAGGCCGCCGGCAAGCCGCGAGCGTACGCGGTCGTCTAGACTCTCTAGGTCGGAGGGCGGACGGTCGGAGGCGATAACTACCTGGCGGCCAGCGTCGATGAGGGCGTTGAGCGTGTGACAGAACTCCGCCTGGGTCGACTTGCCCTGCAGGAATTGCAAGTCGTCGATCACCAGCACGCCGATCCCGCGGAGCGCCTCCTTGAAGGCGAGCGCCGTCTGCGTGCGCAGCGCCGAGACAAAACCGTACATGAACTTCTCGGCAGTCAGGTACAAAACTTTACGCTCGCCTGCTGCGTTTCCGGCCCAGGTGATGGCCTGGAGCAGGTGCGTCTTGCCGAGGCCCACGCCCGAATGGATGTAGAGCGGATTGAACATCACGGGGTCGCCGCGCTTGGCGGCAGCCACCTGCCTGGCGGCGGCCTGCGCTAGCGTATTGGAGCGCCCGACCATGAAGGTGTCGAAGGTGAGCCGCGGGTCAAGAGGCGAGCCGCCGAGCGCCTCATGCACCCCGGCATCGCCGGCCGACAGCGGCCGCGCATGGCCGTTCGCGCCGAAGTGGCCGGTCTCGCCGCGTCGCTCGATCTCCGCCTTCGGCCTGACGATAGCCGAGCGCAGCACCGCCGATCGCACAATCAACTCGATGCGGCCGACCTGCGCCTGCTCCGACTGCCAGCAGGCTAGCACGCGCTCGGCATAATGCGATTGAATCCAGCTCTTGAGGAAGCGGGTCGGCACCGACAAGCGGACCGTTCCGTCCTCGATCGCCTCCAAGTCCATGCGGGCAAACCAGCTCGAATAGACGTCGTCACCGACCTCGGCGCGCAGACGCCCCTTCACCCGAGCCCAGCCCTCCTGATCCACGTTCGACATTTTATTGTTTCTCTGCCGCTTGAAGTTTCAACGGACTCAGTTGCCCGGCTTGGCGGCGAAGGCCGCCGACGCGCCGAAGACAGACGCAACATTTACTCGAGAACGAGACTGGGAGGTTTTCGAACCGCAGGGCGCTAACGCCGGGCGGCACCAGTCAATGCGGGTCGAGATGCTGCGCCTCAGCCCGGAGGCGGAGGTGTCGCGCAAGAAACTCGACCGGGGCGGGGAATGGCGATGCGAGAATTCACATAAGGCTGCGGTTCAATGGAACCCATGCAATTTGTCGAGATTTTTACCGCAAGCCTCATGATGCCCCCCATTTTTGTCGGGCGTTTCGCCCGGTGGGGCTGCCGCAGGCAGCCCGGACGCCTTCATCTGCTCGAAATCAAGCGACGCAAACCCCACAGTCGTACGGCAATCAACAGCCGTTGAGTGTAACAAGACCTTTTACTGATGGCGCCCGGAGATTTCCGACCGCGTGCAGAACAAATACACAAGCGAAATTGACCCGCAACGAGATTCACAAAAGCGCGATGCTGCTTGCTCAACTTGCCTTCGCGCGCGTCGTCGCGCCTGTGCATAAGTTGGTTTTTAAGATATTGATGGACGCGCAAAATTTCTGATGCGCGGCGTCGGTAGCGCGCGGTAGTATGGGCAAAATTTTTTGCATTAGCGATGATAGCGGAAAAGTTTGTGAACCGGCGATTCTTTGGTACCATCGTGCGCTTTAATCTTAAGTCCTTATCAGAACGCAAAAATTTTCGCGCGATTGTTCAAGGTAACCCGCAGCGAAAAACGCGTAGTGACGGCCGTTGCGCGCGTTGACGGAAAACTTGTCAAGCAATTTCGTAGCGCCCAGAAATTTTTGGCGCGGCGATGACATTTTAGCAACGGTGCCGGCGGCACTTGTCATAGATCTCTTTATATCTTTATCGGTCAAATCGCGGAAATTTTTGCAGCAAAATATTGCAGGTGCGGCGACCGGTCGCGGTTTAGTCGCGGTTTACTTGGCGAGCTTGGCAATTCGATGGGCGAGCCGAGAAACTTTGCGGCTGGCATTATTCTTGTGTACGACACCGCGCTGGGCTGCGCGCATGATTACCGGTTCCGCCTGCTTGAACGCCGCCAAGGCCGCGTTCTGATCGCCGCTCGCAATCGCTTCCTCGACTTTGCGGACTGACGTGCGCAGGGTCGAGCGGCGCGCTTTGTTGATGACGGTCCGGCGCGCATTCTTGCGCGTGGCCTTGCGGGCGGACTTGGTATTAGCCATGAGCCTCTCATTACTACCGGCGTCTGCGGTCGACTATGCCGCAGCGGCAACCGGTCTGTGCAAAAAAACTTTGGGCGGCGAGCAATCTCGCCGCCACCGGCGAGGCTTATAATAAGACCCCGTGTAGGCGTCAACGCCCGGTGATAAGCGGGGCTTATGCCACCCGCTTGGCGCGCACCGCGTCGTGCCCCGCGATCAAGGCGGCTCGGTCGGCGGCAGAGAACGGCACGAGCGGCGGCTTCACCCGAGCGAGCGCTAGGTCGCCGTGTATATGAGCGAGCAGCGCCTTCACTCCGGACACCAGCGCCTTACCGTCGAACAGCTTGCGGATCGCCACCGCTGCCTTCAGTGCGGTCTCGTCGCCATTATGCCAAGCGCGCGCACACAGATCAGCGTTGCAATTGGCGGTGGCCGAGATGCAGCCCACGAAGGCCCCGCCACGCGCCTCGAGGAGCGTCGCTTCGTTGGACGGGAAGACGGCAAAGTCCTTCGAGATCGCCGCGGCCGAACGGGCGTAGGCCATGTCGCCGGATGAATCCTTCAATCCGGCCATGCGGAAGGCATAGGAGTCGAGCAGCCGACGGATCAGCGCCACGTGCCACGGCACGCCTGACATGGCCGGGAAATGGTAGAGGTAGATGGGGATGGGCCTGGTCGAAGTCGCCTTCACCAAGGTGTCGATATAGGCGACCAATCCGTCGTCGGACACATCTTTGTAATAGAACGGCGGCAGCACTAGCGCACCGGCAAAGCCAAGCTCAGCGGCATGGCGGGTGAGGGCGACCGCGTCCGACATCGCCGCCGCGCCGGTTCCCACCATCAAGCGGTCGAGTGGCAGGCCTTCTTTCTTGTAGGCGCTCATCACGCTCCTGCGCTCGTCGAGCGAGAACGAAGTCGCCTCGCCGGTGGTGCCCAGCACGTTGAGACCGTCGCAGCCGTTTTCGAGCAGATGGCGCGCAAGCTTGACAGCCCGCTTAAGGTCGGGTGCGCCGTCCCCTTCGACCGGCGTGGCAACGGCGGCGATTACGCCGGAAAGGGTCCTGCTCACCAGAGCCTCCCGAGCTATCCGCTCACATTATAAGCCGCCAGCGCAGCCATCGTGACGAGCTGGTTGTCCTTGGCGCCGAGCTGGACGATCTGCACCGGCCGGTCGAGGCCGACTAGGAGCGGCCCGATCACAGTGGCGCCGCCCAGTTCCTGCAGCATCTTGGTCGAGATCGAGGCGGAATGAAATGCCGGCATCACCAGCACATTTGCCGGCCCGGACAGGCGGCAGAATGGGTAGGCGGCGGCAAGCTCGGAATTGAGCGCCACATCGGCGGCCATCTCGCCGTCATATTCGAAATCCACCCGACGCTGGTCGAGGATGCGCACCGCTTCGATCACCCGCGCCGAACGCTCGCCCGGCGGGTGGCCGAAGGTTGAGAAGGCGAGCAGCGCTAGCCGCGGCTCGTAGCCAAGCCGACGCGCGACGCCTGCCGCCTCGATGGCGATGTCGGCGATCTCGAGCGCCTCCGGCATCTCGGTAATCGCGGTGTCGGCCACAACCACAGTGCGCGTGCGGGTGATAACCAGCGATACACCGATCACTCGATGGCCGGGTTTGGGGTCGATCACATGCCGAATATCCTCGAGCGCGACGGAGAAATTGCGGGTTACGCCGGTGACCAAGGCGTCGGCGTCGCCGAGCGCGACCATGCAGGCAGCGAAATGATTGCGATCCTGGTTCACCAGCCGCTGGCAATCCCGCACCAGATAGCCGCGCCGCTGCAGCCGCTCATAGAGGTAGTTGGTATAGATCGCATTGCGGTTGGATAGCCGCGCATTGATGACCTCGATGCCCTCGCCGAACTCGATACCAGCCTCGCGGGCGGCCGCCTGCACGCGGTCCTCGCGGCCGACTAGGACCGCGGTGCCGAGTCCTTGATGCGCGAAGGAGGCGGCGGCGCGGATCACCTGCTCCTCCTCGCCTTCCGCGAACACCACCCGCTTGGGGCTGCGGCGCAGCCGGGCATACACCTGCACTAGCGTGCCGGCGATTGGATCGCGCCGTGCGTTGAGCTGATGACGGTAGGCGTCCATGTCGACGATCGGCTTGCGTGCCACGCCAGTATCCATAGCGGCCTTCGCCACCGCCGGCGGCACATAGGATATGAGCCGCGGGTCGAACGGCACCGGAATGATGTAGTCCGGCCCGTATTTTGGCCGCATCCCGTAGGCGGCCGCGACCTCGTCCGGCACATCCTCGCGCGCGAGATCGGCGAGCGCCCGGGCGGCTGCGATTTTCATCTCCATGTTGATGGCGGAGGCGCGCACGTCGAGCGCGCCGCGGAAGATGTAGGGGAAGCCGAGCACGTTGTTGATCTGGTTGGGATAGTCGGAGCGGCCGGTCGCCATGATAGCGTCGTCGCGCACCGAGGCGACGTCCTCGGGCGAGATTTCAGGGTCCGGATTGGCCATGGCGAAGATGATCGGCTTTTCCGCCATCGACTTCACCATGTCTTTGGTGACCGCGTCCTTCACCGACAGGCCATAAAAAACATCGGCGCCTTCCAGCGCCTCGGCGAGCGTTCGCGCGGAGGTCTTCACCGCGTAGCCCGACTTCCATTGGTTCATGCCGTCTTTGCGGCCTTGATAGATCACGCCTTTGGTGTCGCACAGAATCATGTTTTCCGGTGGGACGCCGAGTGCCTTGAGCAGTTCGAGGCACGCGATGCCGGCCGCTCCCGCGCCGTTGCAAACGATCTTGGTCTTCTTGATGTCGCGGCCAGTGAGGTTGAGCGCATTGATCAGCCCGGCGGCCGAGATGATCGCAGTGCCGTGCTGGTCGTCGTGGAACACTGGGATGTCGAGCAGCTCACGCAGCTTTTGCTCGACGATGAAGCACTCCGGAGCCTTGATGTCCTCGAGGTTGATACCGCCCCAGCCGGCGCCAAGGTAGCGCACGCAGTTGATGAACTGCTCGGGGTCTTCGGTTGAGACTTCGAGGTCGATGGAATCGATGTCAGCGAAGCGCTTGAACAATACCGCCTTGCCTTCCATCACCGGCTTGGCCGCCAGCGCGCCGCGGTTGCCGAGGCCGAGGATGGCGGTGCCGTTGGTGATGACAGCGACGAAGTTGCCCTTCACCGTATAGTCGTAAGCGCGGCTCTTGTCCTCGGCGATCGCAAGCACTGGCACCGCGACGCCGGGCGAGTAGGCGAGCGACAGGTCGCGCTGGGTCGCCATCGGCTTGGTCGCCACGACCTCTAGCTTGCCGGGTCGGCCCTCGCTGTGAAACTGTAAGGCCTGCTGGTCGGTGAAGGTCGGTCGGTGGCGGCGGGCGGGGGGTTTTGCGAGCATTGCTACTCCGCTACTAGGGGGCTTCCGGGGCCTTGGCGAGAGCGACGTTAGCGGAAGCAGCCACAGCTACTCAAGGAGCCGTGCGCGTCGGTTGAACCCGGCCATGCGCCGCGTTAATCGATATTCGAGTTGGAAGGGCTGCCCCCACATGATCCGTTTCATGTTCCGCTTCCTTGGCCTGATCTGTCTGGCGGTCGCCTTCATCTTGGTGATTTATGACGGTACCAAGTCGATCGCCGGCAACAGCCTCTCGCTTACCACAGTGCGTGCTTTGTGGGAGCTAATCCACGCGAGCAGCCTCGCCAGGCTTAGACCGCTGATATCGCCGTATGCCGGCGGCCTGTTGTGGGACCCGCTCATGACATCGATACTGACGTCGCCCAGTTGGGCACTGTTTGGCCTGTTCGGCATTACGTTCCTGATTTTGGGCCGCAAGAAGAAGCCGTTGATTGGTTACGCGCGCTAACGCCCGCGTGAACGTGGGCGTGCCTACACCTTTCCGAGATGTGATGAGGCGAAGCATTTCAGTAGATCAGAATTGGCCATATATTGCGCCCAAGAATTTTGGGGAGAACGACGATGTTTGGCTTCAAGAAAGTCGCCATGCCGACGCCCGAGCAGGCCTTGAAAGGGCGTCCTCATCCGATCCCGACCGCGCAGATGCATTTCGTCAATCATCGCGCGCTGAAAGGACCTTATCCAGAGGTTTTTCAGAAAGCTATGTTTGGGCTCGGCTGCTTCTGGGGTGCGGAGCGCAAGTTCTGGGAATTGGGCGACGGCATCTACGTCACCGCCGTCGGCTATGCCGGCGGCTTCACGCCCAATCCGACCTATGAGGAAGTCTGCACGGGCTGCACCGGTCACAATGAAGTGGTGCTGGTGGTATACGACCCGAAGAAGATCTCATACGAGACGTTGCTCAAGACGTTCTGGGAAAGTCACGACCCGACGCAGGGTATGCGGCAGGGCAATGACGTCGGCACGCAGTACCGCTCCGCAATCTACGCCTTCACGCCGGAGCAGCGGCAGGCCGCCGAGGCCTCGAAGGCGATGTATCAGAAGGAGCTCGCCGCGAAGCGCTACGGCGCCATCACCACCGAGATCCTCGACGCGCCTGACTTCTATTTCGCCGAGAACTATCACCAGCAGTACCTCGCGAAGAATCCGATGGGCTATTGCGGGTTAGGTGGCACCGGCGTGTCGTGCCCGATCGGCACCGGTGCCGAGCTGCAAGGCGCCACGGCCTAAAAATTCGCGACGCCGAACGAAGATGACGGCGGACGCCTTCGGGCGTCCGCTGCTTTTGCAGAAAGCTGGGGAAATGACGAGCCTTTCCGACGCGAGGGGTTTGCGGGTCCTCTTGCTGGCCGGCGCCCGCGCGCAACAGGCTACAGCAGGTTGATGACGCCGTGGCGGTGAAGAGCGCGATGGTTCTTAGTCAGAGTGATCCGTTCGTCCCGCAGAAGC
>Ga0207741_1000022_pt1 | contig 20992 bp, 20 predicted proteins | sample LuqExpMetageno39_FD_187797 | JGI IMG/M metagenome (GOLD analysis project Ga0207741, IMG submission 187797) | Tropical forest soil microbial communities from Luquillo Experimental Forest, Puerto Rico - Sample 39 (SPAdes) | ecosystem: Environmental > Terrestrial > Soil > Tropical forest ... | reverse complement strand
TTGTGGTCGCATCTGGGCTCAACAAAGTAGCCAGGATCGTTGACATGAAGCCGCAGGACTTCCTCGACGTGATGGACGCCAACGTCACGCAGTCCTGGCTGATGGCACGCGCCGCCGGCAAGCAGATGCTCAAGCAGGGCCAGGGCGGAAAGGTGATCTTGACCTCCTCCGCGCGCGGCCTGCTCGGGCATCCGGCCGGCTATTCGGCCTACTGCGCCTCCAAGTCCGCGGTCGATGGAATCACAAAGGCGCTCGGTTGCGAATGGGGCGAGACCGGCATCACTGTGAACGCGCTCGGGCCGACCGTCTTCCGCTCGCCGCTCACCGCCTGGATGTACGAGGAAACCGAGCGGGCGCAGAGCGTGCGCAAGGGCTTCCTCGCACGCGTGCCGAAGGGACGCCTGGGTGAACCGGAAGACCTTGCCGGACCGCTCCTGTTCCTCGCCTCCAAGGCCTCGGATTTCTACACCGGCCACATCCTCTATGCCGACGGCGGCTATACTGCAGGCTAAGGTATGGCAAAGGCGCGCATCGCGGTGATCGGCGCCGGCCTCATGGGCCATGGCATCGCTCAGGTGTTCGCGCTCGCCGGCCATGACGTGACGATCTACGATTCCGTCCAGGCCACGCTCGACAGCGCCAAGGCGCGCATCCTCACCAATCTGAATGACCTAGGCGACGACCGGAAGGCTGCCGAGCGGATCACGCCAGTCGCAGAGCTCGCCGCCTCGGTACGCGATGCGGACTATGTGGTCGAGGCGGTGCTGGAAAACCTGCCGCTCAAACAGACCCTGTTCGCCGAGATCGAGCAGCACGTCCGCCCCGACACGATCCTCTCCAGCAACACCTCGGTGATTCCGATCACGAAGATTATGGAGGGCCTCAAGCGCCGCGAGCGCGCGCTCGGCACCCACTGGTGGAACCCGCCCTTTCTCGTGCCGTTGGTTGAGGTGATCGAGACGCAATGGACTTCGCCGCAGGTAGTCGACTTCACCATTAAGCTGCATGCCGCCGCCGGCAAGAAGCCGGCGCATGTGAGGAAGGACGTGCCCGGCTTCATCGGTAACCGCCTTCAACATGCCTTGTGGCGCGAAGCAATTTCACTGGTGGAAAACGGTATTTGCGACGCCGAGACGGTCGACAACGTGATCAAGTCGGCGTTCGGTCGCAGGCTAGCGGTGCTGGGACCGTTAGAAAATGCCGATATGGTCGGCACCGACCTGACACTGGCGATCCACCAAACTGTGCTGCCCGACATCGACGGTCGGCCGGGACCGTCGCCCTATTTGGAAAAGCTGGTGAAGGACGGCAAGCTCGGCTTCAAATCGGGAGAGGGCTTCCGCAAATGGAGCCCCGAGCAGCAGCAGGCGTTACGTCAGAAAGTTTTACAACATCTCAAGAACGCGCGCGCCCAGGACGCGTAAAGAGGCGCCAAGTGAGGAAAAAATGACGTACAATTATCGGATTTCACGCCGTGCATTGGTCAAGACCGGTTTCGGCGCGCTGGCCGCGCCCGCCGTGCTACGTGTGCTGCCTACCAATGCACAGTCGAGCGTCATCAAGATCGGTCACGTCAGCCCGAAGACCGGCCCGCTCGCCGGCTTCGGCGAAGCCGACAATTTCATCCTCAGCCAAGTGCGTGGCATCCTGAGCAAGGGTCTGCAGAGCGGCGGCAAGACCTATCAGGTAGAAATCATCTCCAAGGATAGCCAGTCGAACGCAAGCCGTGCCTCCGAAGTCGCTTCCGAATTGATCCTCGGCGACAAGGTCAACCTCATCGTTGCCTCGGCCACGCCCGACACTACCAACCCAGTGTCGGACCAGGCCGAAGTCAACGAGGTGCCGTGCATCACAACCAACTGTCCGTGGCAACCCTATTTCTTCGGCCGCAAGGGCGACCCAAAGAAGGGCTTCACCTGGACCTATCACTTCTTCTGGGGCCTCGAGGACGTGATCGCCGCGTTCCTCGCGCTATGGGATGAACTGCCGACCAACAAGGTAGTCGGCGGCCTCTTCCCCAACGACGCCGACGGCAACGCCTGGGGCGATCCCAAGCTCGGCCTGCCACCCGCGCTCGCCCAGGCCGGCTACAAGCTACATGACCCCGGCCGGTACCAGCTGATGAACAACGACTTTACTTCGCAAATTTCCGCGTTCAAGGCGGCCGGCGCTGAGATCGTCACCGGCAACATGATCCCGCCCGACTTCGCCACCTTCTGGTCGCAAGCGGCGCAGCAAGGCTTCAAGCCGAAGATCGTTACGATTGGCAAGGCGCTCTTGTTCCCTTCGGTGATCGACTCGCTGGGCGAGCGCGGCAACGGGCTCACCAGCGAGATCTGGTGGACGCCGCATCATCCGTTCAAGTCCGGCCTCACCGGACAGAGTGCGCACCAACTCACCGACGACTGGATCAAGACCTCGAACCGGCCCTGGACCCAGCCGATTGGATTCCAGCATGCGCTGTTCGAGGTGGCGATCGACGTGCTCAAGCGCGCCAAGAGCCTCAACGATCCGAACTCGATCCTCGATGCGATCGTCGCGACCAACTACAACTCGATGGTCGGCCACATCCAGTGGACTGGCGCGCCGGTGAAGAACGTCACCAAGACACCGCTGGTTGCTGGGCAATGGCAGCTCAAGAACGGCAAGTTCGATCTGGTGATCGCCGAGAACAAGACGGCGCCGGAAATCCCGCTCGGAGGCAAGCTGCAGCCGATCAGCTGACGCAATCGCCCCATGGCCCCACTGCTCGCGCTAGAAAACATTTCGAAGCGGTTCGGGGCCGTAGTCGTGGCCGACAATGTCAGCCTCGCGCTCGCCGAGGGCGAGGCGCTCGGCATCATCGGTCCGAACGGCGCTGGTAAGACCACGTTGTTCGGCATCGCCACCGGTACGGTGGCGGCCGACGACGGCAGCGTGCTCTTTGCCGGCAAGGACATCACCCGCCTGCCGCCCGAGCGGCGGTGCCGCAAGGGCATCGCCCGCTCGTTCCAGATCCCGCAGCCGTTCTCCGGCATGACCGTGTTCGAGAATGTAGTGGTAGCCGCTGCCTTCGGCGTCGGCGAGCGCGAGGCCGCAGTCTATGACCGCTGCGGCGAGCTGCTCGAGCGCTGCGGGCTCGCCGAAAAGGCCAACAAGCGCGCGGGCGGCCTGACTCTGCTCGACCGCAAGCGGCTGGAGCTCGCGCGTGCCTTGGCGACGAAGCCGCGCGTCTTGCTGCTTGACGAGGTCGCCGGCGGACTGACCGATCACGAATGCGCTGCGCTGGTCGCGCTGATCAGGAACGTGCGCGTCCGTGGGGTATCGATCATATGGATCGAGCATGTGGTGCATGCGTTGCTCGCCGCAGTCGATCGTCTCTTGGTGCTGCACGGCGGCAAGTTCATCGCCGACGGCGATCCGCGCACCGTGATTCATAGTCCGCAGGTCGCGGAAATCTACATGGGAATCGAAGCCGATGTCTGATCCCCTGCTCGAGGTGCGCGGCATCGACGTCTTCTACGGCGACTTCCAGGCGCTGTTCGGCGTATTGTTGTGTGTCAACGCCGGTGAAGTGGTCACCGTGATCGGCGCCAACGGTGCCGGCAAGAGTACGCTCTTGAAAAGCATTGCCGGCCTGATGCCGCTCGGCCGCGGCGATATCTTGTTCGACGGCGCGAGGATCAGTGCCGCTGCGGCTTTCGACGTGGTTAAGCGCGGCATCGCGCTGGTGCCGGAAGGGCGGCGTCTGTTTCCCTCATTAACTGTCGAGGAGAACCTGCTAATCGGCGGCCAGTCGCGGCGGCCGGGCCCGTGGACGCTCAAGCGCGTCTACGAGTTGTTCCCGATGCTGGCCGAGCGGCGCCGCCTGCCTGCCCCCGCCCTCTCTGGGGGTCAGCAACAAATGGCGGCGATCGCCCGCGCGCTGATGTCGAATCCGCGTCTGCTCCTATGCGACGAGATCAGTCTCGGGCTCGCGCCGATCGTGGTGCGCGACATCTATGCACGCTTGCCGGCGATCGTCGCTGAGGGCCTGTCGCTGATCGTCGTCGAGCAGGATATTGCGCAAGCGCTCAAAGCTGCGCGCCAGGTCTACTGCTTGCAGGAAGGCCGTATCGCACTGCAAGGCCAGGCCGGAGAGCTCACACGCGAGTCCATATCCGCCGCTTACTTCGGAGTGTGACCGCGATGCAGTGGGGCAACGTCATCATCCAGGGTGTGCTGATCGGCGGACTTTACGCCATGTTCGCCGCCGGATTGTCGCTGATCTTCGGCGTAATGCGCCTTGTCAACATCGCGCACGGCGACCTCATCGTGCTTGCCGCCTATGTGGCGCTGATGGTGCGGCAGGCGCTCGGTATCGATCCGCTCACATCGCTCATCCTTGTCACGCCCATCATGGCGGCGATCGGCTACGCGCTGCAGCGCGGCCTACTTAATCGCACGCTGGGCGACGACCTGCTACCGCCCCTTCTGGTCACGTTCGGACTATCCGTTATCATCCAGAACGGCTTGCTGGAATTGTTCACAGCCGACAGCCGCCGCCTGCAGGCGGGCGCGATAGAGATTCAGACATTCCAGGTAGCGGAAGGGCTCTGGATCGGTGTGTTGCCGTTCATCCAGTTCGCCGTCGCAGTAATCGTGATCGCCGCTCTGCAGAGCCTATTCTACCGCACGCCGCTCGGTCGCGCCTTCCGCGCCACTTCCGACGATCAGGCGGTGGCGCAACTGATGGGCCTCGATACGCGGCACGTCTTCGCCATGGCCATGGCACTATCGCTCGCCGTGATCGCGATCGCCGGCGTTTTCCTCGCGGTGCGCGCCAATTTCGATCCGGCCATCGGCCCGGCGCGGCTGATCTTCGGCTTCGAAGCGGTGATCATCGGCGGACTCGGCAACATGTGGGGCACGCTTGCTGGCGGCATTATCCTCGGGGTGTCGCAGGCGATCGGCGCGCAGATCGATCCGGGCTGGCAACTGCTCGCTGGCCACATCGTGTTCCTCGCCATTCTGGCCGTGCGCCCGCAGGGGCTGTTCCCGAAGGTGTCAGGATGAGCCGAGTCCAGCACGCAACGCGTTCGAGCCAGATCGGCGTTGCGCTGATCGCCGTGGCCTTGGTCGTCTTGGCGCTGGCACCGTTCTGGGCAGAGCGCTCCACGCTACGCCTCTTGGCCGAGATCTTCACCTTCGTGGCGCTAGCCAGCCTGTGGAATCTCCTCGCCGGTTACGCCGGATTAGTCTCAGTCGGCCAACAGGCTTTCGTCGGTCTCGGCGGCTATTTCTTGTTTGCGCTTGTCGTCCTGCTCGATGTGCATCCGGTCGCAGCGATCTTCTTTGCCGGGCCGGTCGGCGCCCTGGTCGCCATTCCGGTGGCTGCGTTGGTCTTCCGCCTGCGCGGCGCCTACTTCGCCATCGGCACTTGGGTGGTGGCAGAGGTTTTCCGCCTGCTGGCCTCACAGGTCTCCGTCCTCGGCGGCGGCTCTGGCATCAGTCTGCCTGCTGGTGCTGTGATCGCCATGGCGGCGAGCCGGCAGATGCGCGAATTCGAGATCTATTGGCTGGCGCTGGCACTCACCGTCCTCGTGCTCGCCGCTATGGTCGCGCTATTGCGCTCGCGCCACGGATTGGCGCTAACCGCCATCCGCGACAACGAACTGGCGGCGCAGAGCAACGGCATCGACGTATGGCGCATCAAGTTTGTCGTCTACGTGCTGACCGCCTTCGGCACAACGATGATCGGCGCTCTAATTTTTCTCACGAAACTACGCATCTCGCCGGAAACCGCTTTCAGCGTGAACGACTGGACAGCTTTCGTTATCTTCATCACGGTGATCGGCGGCATCGGCCGCATAGAAGGGCCGATCATCGGCACTATCGTGTTCTTCGTGCTGCGGCAGGCACTGGCCGATCTCGGTAGCTTTTATATGTTGATGATGGGCGCAGTCGCCATAGTGGTGATGCTGTGGGCGCCGAAAGGCCTTTGGGGCCTGATCGCCGAGCGGTTCGGCTGGCAGGCACTGCCGTTGCAACGGCATCTGCTGCTAGTGCCAAAAGACTCGGGAGCAAGATCATGAGCACGATCGTCGACATCTACTGCCACATCTTTCCAAGCAGCTACTTCCAGGAAATGACGCGCGTGGCGCCGAAGCTCGAAAACATCGGTAAGCGCCTGCGCGGCGTCACCAAGCTGTTCGATCTCGATGCCCGTTTCAAGGAGATGGATGAGTTCGGCGATTATCGCGAGATCATCTCGCTGCCCAATCCGGCGATCGAGGACATCGCTACGCCCGAAGTCGGGTTGCAGCTCGCGCGCATCGCCAACGACTCGATGGCGGAACTGTGCCGCAAATATCCACAGCGTTTTCCGGCCTTCGCCGCGGCGCTTTGCCTGACCGACGTGGAAGGCTCGGTGGCGGAAGCTCGCCGCGCCGTCAAGGACCTCGGCGCGCGCGGCGTGCTGATCTACACCAATGTCGCTGGAGAGCCGCTCGACCAGCCAAAGTTCGAGCCAATCTTTGCCGCCATGGCCGAGCTCGACCTGCCGATCTGGCTGCATCCGGTCGGCACCGCAGCGATGCCCGATTATCCGACCGAGAAAAAATCACGCTTCGAGATGTGGTGGTGCTTCCACTGGCCTTATGAAACCTCCGTCGCCATGGTGCGCATGGTGTTCAACGGCCTATTCGATCGCTATCCTAAGCTCAAGATCATCACCCACCATCTCGGAGGTATGATCCCCTATTACGACGGTCGTGTTGGCGCTGGCCTGAAGGTGCTTGGCCAGCGCACCTCCGATGAGGATTATTCAAATATCCTATCGTCGCTAAAGCGGCCGCATATGGACTACCTGCACGAGTTCTATGCTGATACCGCCATGTTCGGCGGCGGCGTACCTGCAACGCGCTGCGGCTATGAATTTTTCGGCGCCGACCATGTGGTCTACGCGACCGACACTCCGCTGGGGCCTATCGCGCCCACCATCAAGACGGTCGAGGGCCTCGGTGTTGCGCCCGCAGATGAGCGCAAAATCCTCTGTGGCAACGCCGAGAAGCTGCTGAAGATGAAATTCTGATACTCCGCGGCGGAGCAACGGTTTTCGCCGGCTTCATTTGCTTCGCTTCGCCAGAGCCTGTGCCATGCACCGGCGTCCAATGGGCGGACCGCTCGGCGAAGCTCTCGTCGGAGGTGCTGACACTTGGTCCTCGTATCATTGACCCGCTCGCACCACGTCCTCGGCGTGCCGTTTCCGCTTTCACGACTCATCGGCGCAAAATAACGAGCCGTCCGCAGATAGTTCCGCGAGCGAAAAGCCTGCCGAAATTAAAGCCTATTCCGCCGCTGCTTTGTGAGCGGCGTTCATCCGCGGTTTCACCACCACCTTGATGGCGTCGTCGATGCGATCCTTAGCGTAGCGGATCGCGGTCGGCAGGTCGCTGAGCGCAAACGTATGGGTGTGGATCTTGGTAGCGTCGAACCGTTTCTGACGCATGAACGCCTCGGCGCGATGCACCGCGCTTCTACCCTCGCCGCGGATACCGTAGACGTAGATGTTGTTAGTGACGATGTGCGCAACGTCCACCATGACCGGCTCGTGCGCAAAAGCGGCGAGGCACACCTTGCCGCCGCGATTGACCATGTGCACGGCGTCGTTGACAGCTTTGCTGGCGGCTGAGCATTCGACTACATAGTCGACGCCCTTGCCACCGTTGAGTTCCTTCACAGCAGCAACCACGTCGGGCACCTTGCTGATGTTGACGACTGCGTCGGCGCCAAGCTCGCGCGCGATCTTGAGCCGGTTGTCGCGCACCTCGGTCAGGATCACCGGCTGCGCGCCGAGAGCTTTCGCCACCGCGACCACCATCAGTCCGATCGGACCGGCGCCGCTGACGACCACGCTTTCGCCCGCGACCAGCCCGCCAAGCTCGGTCAGCGCATACATCGCCGTTCCGGCCGTGACGACCAGTGAGCCCTCCTCGTCAGACATATCGTCGGGAATCGCGACCAGCGTATTAATGTTGTTGACTTGATATTCGCAGAAGGCGCCGTCGGTGGTGAAGCCGTTGGCGCGGTGGCCCTTGTCGACGTCGCCGTAATTGAGACCGTAGTTGTGGCACGAGGTGTACATCCCCTCGCGGCAACGCTTGCATTGGCCGCAGCCGGCGTGGATTTCGACCGCTACCCGCTGACCGATCCTGTACTCGTCAACGCCAGGGCCAAGTGCGACGACCGTGCCCATGTACTCGTGGCCGGGCGTGAAGTTCTTATTGAAGGGCAGCTCGCCTTCGATCATGCCCGGCGGGCCCTGGTAGATGACCTCCAGATCGGTCGCGCAAATCGCGGCGGCGTCGATGCGCACCAGCACCTCCGCGCGCTTTGGTACCGGCACCGGCTTATTCTTGAGCGTGAGCTCGCCGGGATTGCCGAGCACCCAGGCTTTCATTGTGTCCAAGATCGGAAATTCCTTGCTAACCTTCACTCCGGCCGGCGCGTACATGTTATCCTCCAGCGCAAGAAGTATCGCGTATCGGCGCTTCAGGCCGTTGAGGAAGATCAATTCCTCGGTTGCGACAACAGCGGAGTACCACCGCCAATGGCGAGCACCATGCTCCGTTTAGATTTAAGTTTAGGCCTGTAACGGGCTGGCCAACGTTTTCGGGCCGATGCATTCGGCGGACCGAGCGCTGGTGACGGCAGATATCTCGTTACGCGTTAGCACCAGATGCGCCCTGCTTGCCCGCGGGGCCGGTTAGCCAAGCCGAACCAGACCTGCGCCGTCTGGGAAGCGCTGCCGCTGTCATCGATGTGCCCCATGTGCCGACACGTTGTGCCGACACCAAGGCCGGGCACACCCGGCTATCTGGTCGGCTTGGCAAACCCCAACTCGATTTCCAAAGCGCCGCAGAGCATTTGACCCAAGGTAATATGCATTTCCTGAATGCGGGCCGTAACATCTGACGGCACCACCAGCAAATGATCGGCCAGTCCCACCAGGGCGCCGCCGCCCTTCCCGCCAAGCGCCGCCGTGATGAGTTGCATGGCCTTCGCCTGCTTCAAGGCGGCAATAATGTTCGGGCTTCTGCCGGAGGTCGAGATGGCGATAGCGATATCGCCAGGCCGACCCAAAGCCTCGATCTGGCGCGCGAAGATGCGCTCGAAGCCGAGGTCGTTGCCGGCGGCGGTAAGTGCGGACGTGTCGGTGGTCAAAGCGATCGCGGCAATGGCGGCACGGTCGGTTACGTACCGGATGGTCAGTTCGGTCGCGAGATGCTGGGCATCGGCGGCGCTGCCGCCGTTTCCAAAGAACAACAGCTTGCCGCCGCCACGGATTGCCTTAGCGCAAGTCGCCACTAGATCGGCAAAGGCTCCTGCCAATGCGGTCTCGGTGCGCCGCGCCGTATCGTGATGCTCGGCAAACTCGGCCTCGAAAAATGCCGCAAGATCCATAATCCGCCCCTAGGCCGCCTCACCGCGGAATTCGGGCACCGCGTCGCGCAGTACATTGTAGATGACCGCCCGCTCGTTGCGCGCCAGGCCCTGCTCCAGCAGCGCCACCCAGGCGCGGATCGCTTCCAGCGAAGGCTGTACTGGCTTGGTGGCGACAATACCGGGAATGCCGATCTCGCTGGTCTCTTCCTCGCGGGCGAACAAGATCTCATGCAGACGCTCGCCGGGGCGAATGCCGGTGAAAGTGATTTGGATATCCCGCCCGGGCTCGAGCCCGCTCAGCCGGATGATGCGCTCGGCAAGGTCGATGATCTTCACGGGCTGCCCCATGTTGAGCACGTAGACCGAAACGTCGCCGCTCTCCGGCCCGAGCGCGTGGGTCGCCGCCGTGATGACCAGATCGCAGGCTTCGAGGATGGTCATGAAATACCGAACCATGTCCGGGTGCGTAACGGTAACTGGACCGCCCGCTTCAATCTGGGCCTTGAACTTCGGCACCACCGAGCCGTTCGAGGCGAGCACGTTGCCGAAGCGTACCGAAATCATGCGCGTAAAGCTTCTTCCGCCAGAGCGGCGCATCAGATCCTTGCTCAGCGCCTCGCAATACATTTCGGCCAACCGCTTGGTGGCTCCTAACACCGAGACGGGCTCGATCGCCTTGTCGGTGGAGATCATCACCAGCGCGGCGCAACCGGCCGCCGCCGCCGCATCCGCGACATTGATCGAGCCGAACACGTTAGTCTTGATGCCTTCGTCCCAGTCGCATTCGAGCAGCGGCACATGCTTGAGCGCGGCGGCGTGGAAGACGATATCGGGCTTGAATTGCGCGATCAGGTTCATAATTCGCGCGCGGTCGCGGATATCAGCGATGCGGCCGGAGATTTCGGCCGTGCTCTCCTTTTCCTTCAACGCCTCGATCACGGCGTGCAACGCAGGCTCTGAGTTCTCGATCACCAGCAAACGGGCGGCGCCGAAAGTTACCAGGCGATCGCAGATTTCCGAGCCGATGGAACCGCCGCCCCCAGTGACGACGATTGATTTTCCGCCAACGAATCTTTCAAGCCGGCGGTAGTCGATCTTGACGCTCGGCCGCAACAGCAGGTCTTCGACCGCCACAGGCTGGAGTTGCGCCACCGGCCCGCCCGCCTCTAGTGACGGCAACTGGCTCATGTGCAGACCCAAGCGGCGTGCACGAATCAAGATCGACTCCGGACGCGCTTCCGGGGACAACGCCGATGGCGCCAGCACCAGGCGCATCACCTGCGTGCCCTGCTTGTGAAAATCGTCCACCACGCGCTCGAGGTCATCAATGTCACCCAGCACTGGGATGTTGCGGATCGACTGCCCGCGATCGGCTGTCGACGGCGACAGCACGCCGAGCGGCCAGATCTTCTTCACCGCGCCGCTTTCGATCGCTCGCAGCAGGACTTCAGCATCTGCCGCACGGCCGAGCACTAGCGTTGGTGTTGCATCGGCGACTCGGGCGCGTTTCAGCGTGCGCGCGTAGTGGAAATAGCGATAGGCGATGCGCAAGCCGCCGAGGAAGAACATCTGCAGCAGCCAGTAGAGGAGGATTGTGATCTTGCCGAAAAAGAACGTGCCGTAGAAGTTCGGCGCCAGCAGCACATAGTCGAGTGCGAGCAGTGACACCGCCAACACGGTGGCGGCGCGGAAAATGTCGTAAAGATCGGGAACGGAGGTGAAGCGCCACTTGTTGCGGTGCAAGCCGAACACGAAATAGACCACCGCCGCGTATGCCAGCAAAACGGGGACAAAAATCGCGAGGCCGTGCAGGCGCTCGTCCAGGCTCCTGTCCTCGAAGCGGACAAAAAATGTCAGCACGATCGCTGCGGCGGTGGCGACGAGATCGTGCAAGACGATCAGCACCTGGCGCAGTGTCAATTTCGGCAGCGATGTCATTTCGCGGTCTTCCCAGCCGGACGCTGCTTTACGCTATCGGCCGGTCGACGGATAGCTCAACAGACGGGCTTCCCCTGTTGGGCCAAATTATATCGTGAAATTCAATGATTTCCGCCGCCAGAGACCGCGGAAACCACGCAATCATTGGCTGCGGTTGACTAGCACAGTGACTCTCGGCCCCCCATCCAAGCTTCATTCTCGAGGTTTTAAAAATCAGAAGTGTCGGCATTGAAGCCATCAACAGCGCGCGAGCGTTCCGGAATCCGGACCGAGTGGATATGAAAGAAGGCCCTTTCCGGCAAGGGAATCTTATAGGAGCAAATCATTTGACGGGAAGTGCATTAGGTCTCCAGTTTATGTTATTTCCGCGTTCGAAGAGCTCGCTATTTTCATTAGCTGGACCGACATGCAGAACCGCGAGGATGCACCATCGCAGGCTCGCATCCTGACGAACTTACTGTTGTTGTGGCTGGCCGGTATCGCCTTGCGGCTTACCATCCTGGCGGTGCCCCCGGTGATCCCGCTCATTCATGATGATCTGCGACTGAACGCGACCCAGATCGGCATCCTCACCGGCCTGCCCTCGATGCTGTTTGCATTTGCGGCGGTGCCCGGATCACTGTTGATCGCCCGACTCGGGGTGCGCTCGGCGCTGGTGGTCGGACTGGGCATGACGGCAATCGGGGGTGCGCTGCGCGGCGCAATTGCCGACGTGACATGGCTCTATGCTATGACAATCGCGATGGGTGCAGGCATCGCCGTCATGCAAGTGACCATGCCGCCTGCGGTGCATGCCTGGTTCCCTCGGCGCATTGGCTTTGCCACAGCTGTCTATACCAACGGACTGCTCATCGGAGAAACCTTACCGGTGGCAATGATGCTGCCGGTGATCCTGCCGCTAGTCGGTAGCTGGCAACGTGCCTTCGTTTTCTGGGCCATGCCTGTCGCTATCATCGCGATCCTTGTTTTGATTCTTGCCCCTGGGACAAAGCTGAAAAGCGAAACAGAACTACCGACGCGCCGCCGTTGGTGGCCGGATTGGAACAGCGTATTGATCTGGCGACTCGGGATTTTGCTTGGCACTATCAACGCGACTTATTTCACGACCAATGCGTTTTTGCCGGACTATCTGCGCAGCAAAGGACAAGGCGAATGGATCAGCGCGGCCTTGTCCGGACTCAATATCGGGCAATTGCCCGCCTCGTTTGTGTTGCTGGCGATAGCCGGCCGACTAGAGAGAAAAACATGGCCCTATGTGATCTGCGGGCTCGTCTGCGTGGTCGCAACTGGCGGCATCGTGTTCGGCTCCGGCGTGTGGATCGTGGTGGCAGCCAGTTTGCAGGGCTTTGCCGCAGCCGCGATCCTCGTTCTCATATTGGCGCTGCCGCCACTGTTGAGCGCGCCAGATGATGTACATCGCGTCACCGCCGCCATGTTCACCATCAGCTATAGTTGTGCGGTGATCACGCCAGTCATCAGCGGCCTCGCTTGGGATCTCAGCCATATCGCGAGCACGGCCTTTGCGCCCGTCGCGCTGTGCGGCATCATCCTCGTCGCATTGGCGCCGGCCATCACTCACGTGCGGCCGGTAGGGAGTCACAGATGAAACCGATTCCAGTGGGCGCGAAAGGAACCTACACGCTGCGCGTGATGCCGGCGCACCTCGCCAATCAGTTCAAGGACGCGGCCCTACCGCAAGTCTTCGCCACGCCCATGATGGTAACGGCTATGGAGAACGCCGCGCTCAACGCGGTGCGCGATTATCTCGACCCGGGCGAAAGCGCAGTCGGCACGGTTGTCAACGTCAAGCATCTCGCCGCGACGCCGGCCGGCCATCAGGTCACCGCGGTCGCCGAAGTGACGAAGGTCGACGGCCGGCGGATTGAATTCAAAGTAAGCGCGCGCGACGAAATCGAGGAAATCGGCTCGGGGACGCACGCGCGCATGGTGGTGGATCTGGGGCGGCTCGATCAGCGCCTGCAGGCCAAAAAACGCCAGTAGTTCCAGACTCTTAGCATTACCCATGCATCTCTGCCGTTGACAATTTATACATCAATAGGTAGATCAAATACGTCTATCCTGATTTATTTTACATGATCACTGGGCCTCAGATGCGGGCGGCGAGGGCGCTGCTCGGGATCGATCAGCGCGAGCTTGCGCAACGTTCCAGCCTGTCATTGCCCACCATCCAGCGCATGGAAGCCAGCGAGGGCGTCGTGCGCGGCAACGTCGACTCGCTGATGAAGCTGGTCGACGCGCTCGCCGCTAGCGGCATCGAGCTGATCGGTGAAGGCATGAGCAGCAGCGGCCGAGGCCGCGGAGTGCGGATCAAATAATGGTGGTGTTCGCACTTTATGGCGTGGCGGTGCTGTTGGTCTTAGCCCCTATCGCGGTCGCGCTCGGCGCATCGCCGCACGGCACAAGTATCGTCTATGGCACAAGCCTGATCGTAACGCTGATCTTGTGCACGATTGCACTGGTCTGCTTGTTCGAGCAGCCCCTCAACGCCAGCATAACACTACCTCTCGGCCTGCCCTGGCTTGGCGCGCATTTCCGCATCGACGCGCTTGCCGCGTTCTTTCTCACCGTCGTCAATCTTGGCGGCGCCTCGGCCAGTCTGTTCGCGCTTGGCTACGGGCGGCACGAGCATTCACCGCAGCGCGTGCTTCCATTCTATCCGGTCTATCTCGCGGGCATGAACCTCGTCATCTTGGCGGATGACGCGTTCAGTTTTCTGGTGTCGTGGGAATTCATGTCGCTGACATCCTGGGCGCTGGTGATTGCACATCATCGCGTCAGCGAGAACGTGCGTGCCGGCTACGTCTATCTGTTGATGGCAAGCTTTGGCACGCTGATGCTGCTGCTCGCCTTCGGCCTGCTCGCCGGGACGGACGGCAACTACGCTTTCGAGGCCATTAGGCTATCGCATCCATCCGCCGTGCTAACCGCTCTGGTGCTCGTGCTCACCATCCTCGGCGCCGGTTCGAAGGCAGGCGTGGTGCCGCTGCATGCCTGGCTGCCGCTCGCGCATCCGGCCGCGCCCAGCCACGTCTCCGCCCTCATGAGCGGCGTCATGACTAAGGTCGCGGTCTACGGCACGGTGCGCATCCTTTTCGACCTACTTGGCCCGCCAGCCTGGTGGTGGAGCATGCTGGTGCTCGCCATCGGTGGCATCACCGCGGTGATGGGCGTGCTGTACGCGTTGATGCAGCACGATCTCAAACGGTTACTTGCCTATCACACAGTCGAAAACATCGGCATCATCTATATCGGTGTCGGTCTTGCGCTCGCCTTCAAGGCATACGGCATGCCGGTCGCTGCCGCGCTCGCGCTCACGGCCGGTCTATTCCATGTGTTCAACCATTCGATCTTCAAGAGCCTGCTGTTCTTCGGTGCCGGCGCCGTGCTCAACGCCACCGGCGAACGCGACATGGAGCACCTTGGCGGCCTGATCCATCGCATGCCGCAGGTTGCTTTCGTTTTTCTGGTTGGCTGCGTTGCAATCTCGGCGCTGCCGCCGCTCAACGGCTTCGCGTCTGAATGGCTCACCTTCCAGGCAATTCTGCTCAGCCCGCAGCTTCCGTCCTGGGGACTAAAATTCCTGGTGCCGGCGGTTGGCGCGCTGCTGGCACTGTCGGCGGCTCTTGCCGCGGCCTGCTTCGTCAAAGCCTTCGGCGTCAGCTTCCTCGGCCGTCCCCGCACGCCGGCCGCCGCGCAGGCGCAAGAAACCGACAGCAACTCGCTTGCTGCCATGTACATCCTAGCCGCCCTGTGCCTGGTCGCCGGCATCCTACCCGGCGTCTTCATCGATGCCTTGGCGCCGGTGAGCAAGGCCATGATCGGCATTAGCATGCCGCATCAATCGGACCTGGAATGGCTCACAATCGTGCCGATCGCGGAAAGCCGCAGTTCCTATAATGGGCTGCTAGTTTTCGTCTTCGTGACGCTGTCGGGATCAAGCGCGGCCTTTGCCATCCATCGGCTGGCCTCCGACAAATTGCGCCGCGGTCCGGCCTGGGATTGCGGGTATCCGGACCCGAGCCCGGTGACGCAATACACTGCCTCGAGCTTCGCGCAGCCGATCCGTCGCGTCTACGGCACCACGATCTTCCGCGCGCGCGAGATCGGCGAAATACCGCCGCCGGGCGCCACCGCACCAGCGCGCCTGACGGTGCAGTTGCACGATCTGATCTGGGACACCGCCTACGCGCCGATCGGCGGGTTCGTCGCCTTCACTGCGAACAAGCTGAACGTTCTGCAATTCCTGACCGTCCGCCGCTATCTCACGCTGGTGTTCACGGCGCTGGTGCTGCTGCTTCTGGTACTTGCAATATGGTCGTGATCCGCGATTTCGCCCTACAGGGCATGCAAATGCTGATAGTGCTGCTGCTCTCACCGCTGCTCACCGGCTTCGTCCGCAAGGTGAAAGCTAGGCTCTTGCGCCGGCAAGGCCCACCGCTGCTGCAGCCTTATCGCGATCTGATCCGCTTGATGCGTAAGGACGTGGTGCTAGCGGAGAGTGCATCCTGGCTGTTCCGCGTCATTCCCTATATCATTTTTGCCGGCACCTGGGTGGCAGCAGCCCTGGTGCCGACCTTCGGCAGCGGCTTGCTGTTTTCCTGGTCGGCGGACCTGATTGCCATCATTGCCCTGCTCGGCAGTGCCCGCTTTTTCCAGGCGCTTGCTGGCCTTGATGTCGGCACGAGCTTCGGTGGTATCGGCTCAAGCCGCGAGGTAATGATCGCCTCGCTGGCCGAGCCGGCAATGCTGATGATCATGTTCACGCTGGCCCTGATCGCCGGCTCCACTCAGCTTTCAACCATGGCCACTTACATGGGTTCCGGCGTCGAGGGCCTGCGCGTCTCGCTTGGCCTTGCGCTGCTCGCGCTTATCATCGTGGCGCTCGCCGAGAATGCGCGCATTCCGGTTGACAATCCGGCGACCCACCTTGAGCTCACGATGGTGCACGAAGCGATGGTACTGGAATATTCCGGCCGCCATCTCGCGCTGATCGATCTCTCCTCCGAACTCAAGCTGTTGCTCTATGTGTCCGTGATTGGCTGTTTGTTCATGCCGTGGGGCATTTCCGGAGCGGAGGCCAATCCCCCCACCATCGCCCTCGGCCTTGCCGCCTATGTAGGGAAGCTCGCGGTCGGCGGTTTCCTGCTGGCGCTGTTCGAAACCGCTATCGCAAAGATGCGTGTTTTCCGCGTTCCAGCCTTTCTCGGCGCCGCGCTGATGCTCGGCCTGCTTGCCACCCTGCTGCTGTTCGTTTCTCGGAGCCTCTAATGCGCGGCATCACCTTCGACATCGCCCACATGCTGGCCGGCTCCCTGGTGCTGGTGAGCTTCATGCAGCTCTACCAGGACCGGCTCTACGCGTTGCTCAATACCTTCGCCCTGCACGCCCTAGTGCTCGCTGCCTCGGTCGCCTGGCAGGCCTTCGTGCAGGGAGCGCCGCATCTCTACCTCACTGCGCTGATCGCGCTTGTGTTCAAGGCCATTATCATTCCAATCGCGCTGCACCGAATCATCGTGCGGCTGGGCATCCACCGCGAAATCGAGACCGTGGTCGGCATCGGTCCGACCATGCTGCTCGGCATTGGCCTTGTCGCGCTCGCGATGGTGGTGATGCTGCGGGTAACGGTCGAGGCGGATCCGCTGGCACGTGAGGATCTTGCCTTTGCGCTGTCGGTCGTGCTCATCGGCCTGTTGATGATGGTAACGCGACGCAACGCGGTCAGCCAGGTCATCGGCTTCATGTCGCTGGAAAACGGCCTAGTGCTCGCCGCGACCGGTGCCAAAGGCATGCCATTGGTGGTCGAGATCAGTGTCGCCTTCTCGGTGCTGATCGCCTTCATCGTGATAGGCATCTTCCTGTTCCGCATCCGTGAGCGCTTCGACACCGTTGACGTGCAAGTGATCGATCGCTTCCGCGGAGAGGCCAGATGATCGATGCGCTAAGCGGTGTTCTGCTAATTCCTGCGGTTGCGGCCGCCCTGCTCGCCGGCATGCCCGGCTATCGCTGGAGCGCGCGGCTCAATGTGCTTGCTGCGTTCCTGAGCTTTGCAACCGCAGTTTCATTTTTCGCAGTCCAGCCGACGCCCGGTGCCTATCTGCTGGTGGACGATCTCAACAAGGTCTTCATCATGCTCACAACCCTGGTCGGCTTCACCACCAGTGTGTTCAGCGCGAGCTACATCGAGCACGAGATCGAGATCGGCAGGCTAACCCCGACTTTCGTGCGCTTCTATCACGCCATGTATCAGACGCTAATGTTCGCTATGAACCTCGCGCTCGTAGCGAACAATATTGGGCTGATGTGGGTCGCCATCGAGCTCGCGACGCTCACCACCGTGCTGATGGTCGGCATTTACCGAACACATGAGGCGCTGGAGGCCGCCTGGAAATATTTCATCCTCGGCAGCGTCGGCATTGCGCTCGCGCTTTTCGGTACCATCCTCGTTTACATGGCGGCACGGCCCGTGCTGGGCGAAGGTCTCTACGCTATGGTGTGGACGGTGCTAATCACCCGTGCGGGACAGTTTGATCCGGCGCTGCTGAACCTCGCCTTCGTGTTCCTGCTGCTTGGCTACGGCACCAAAGTAGGCTTGGCGCCTCTGCACGCTTGGCTGCCCGACGCGCATGCCGAAGGCCCAACGCCGATCTCTGCGGTGTTGTCGGGTCTGCTGCTCAACGTCGCGCTTTACGCTCTGCTCCGCTTCAAGATGCTGCTGGCGCTCAACCCGGCGGCGCTGGCGCCAGGCCCGCTGATGGTGACGATGGGCCTGATTTCTTGCGTGTTCGCAGCCTTCATGCTGTACCGGCGGCGCGACATCAAGCGGCTTTTCGCCTATTCCTCGATCGAGCACATGGGCATTATCGTGTTCGCCTTCGGCATGGGCGGCGCATTGGCGAACTTCGCGGCTCTACTGCACATGACCATGCATTCGCTGACCAAGTCGGCGATCTTTTACGCGGTCGGGCACATTTCCCAAGTCAAGGGCACGCAGAAGATCGCCGATATGGGCGGGTTGACGGTTACCAATCCCGTGCTCGGCTGGGGCCTGGTGCTTGGAGTTGTGGCGATCGCCGGACTGCCGCCCCTCGGCATCTTCATGAGCGAATTCTTGGTGGTGAGCTCAACCTTTGCGCGTCAGCCGTGGCTCGCGGCACTGCTGGTGCTCGCCATCCTGGTCGCGCTCGGCGGCCTATTCTTGCGCCTCAACTCAATCGTGTTCGGCGAGCCGCGCGGCCCGACTGCGCCGACGGAAGCCTCCTACGTGCCGATGTTTGCGCATCTCGCCATCGTCTTCATGGCGGGCATCTATATGCCGCCGGCACTGGTTGCCGGCTTCCAGAACGTCGCGCGGCTATTGGGATAACGCCATGGCCCTGCTCGATAGCATTGCGCACAAGGACACCGCCAAACGGCATCGCCCGTGGCCACGCGTCGGCGTGAGCGATGAAGGCTGGCGACAGGCGATTGACCTGCTCGCAGGCGGCCGTGCGACGCTGCTAGGGCTGTGGGGCGATGCTCCGGACGTCCACATGGCGCTGCTGGGCGAGAAGTTCGACAACATCGCCGTGCTCACTTACACCTGCAAGAACGGAACCTATCCCAGCGTCGGTGCGCGCCATCCGCCGGCGATACGTCTAGAACGCGCGATCCGCGACCTGTTCGGGATAGAGGCAGCCGGCGCGACGGACGCGCGCCCATGGCTCGATCTCGGCTTCTGGGACGTGCGGCACCCGCTTGGGAAAAAACATGCGGCGAAGAAACACGCGCCTTATACCTTTCTGACGGCCGAGGGCGAAGGCCTGCATCAGATTCCGGTCGGCCCGGTGCATGCCGGAATCATCGAGCCGGGGCACTTCCGTTTTACTTGCAATGGTGAGCACGTCGTGCGGCTCGAGCAGCGGCTCGGCTACGTCCACAAAGGCATTGAGTCATTGATGGCTGGCGCCTCGCTCGACGATGCAGCAAAGCTCGCATCTCGGACTTCAGGCGATAGCACAGTTGCTTATGCCTTTGCTTTTGCGCAGGCTGCCGAAGCAGCGCTGCAAATCAAGGCGCCCCCGCGTGCGACCTATCTCCGCGTGCTGATGGCGGAACTGGAGCGGCTCGCCAATCATGTCAGCGACATCGGCGCAATTTGCAACGACGCGTCGTTCGCCCTGATGCATGCGCAATGCAGTGTCCTGCGTGAGCGCACGCTGCGCGCAGCTGAGGCTTGTTTCGGCCATCGGCTGATGATGGACGCGATTGTGCCTGGCGGTAATGCGCGGGACATCACCGCCGACGGCGCCAGTCACGTGCGAAATCTGCTGGCCGAAATTCATCGCGTGTTCCCGCGCCTGGTCGAGCTCTACGACAACACCGCCTCGCTGCAGGACCGCACCGTAACGACCGGCATCGTGAAGGCCGATTACGCGCGCCAGTTCGGCACCGGCGGCTATGTCGGGCGCGCGTGCGGTCGCACTTTCGACGCGCGGCGCATGCCAGGCTATGCGCCCTACGATGCCCTGCAATTCGAGGTGCCAGTGCTGGAAGCCGGCGACGTCAACGCGCGGGTGTGGATCCGCATCCGTGAGGTCGAGCAAAGCCTTACCCTGATCGAGCAGGTACTCGGACGGTTGCCAAAAGGCGATGTGAGGACCGCGGTCAAAACGAAGGGCGAACCGTGCGAAGGGCTGGCGCTGGTGGAAGCCTTCCGCGGTGACGTGCTGGTCTGGCTGCGGCTCGACGGCAAAGGCCGCGTCGAGCGCTGCCACTTGCGCGATGCGTCGTGGTTCCAGTGGCCACTCCTAGAAACGGCGATCGAAGGCAATATCGTCGCCGACTTCCCGCTTTGTAATAAGTCATTCAACTGCTCCTATTCCGGACATGATCTATAGGGCTGCATGCGCAAGACGCTGTTCGAAAGCTTTACTCACGGCCCGCTCACCGAGCCGCCGCCCCCCGCCGACGAGGCCGGCCTCGCCGAACTTGCGCAAGCCCTGAATCGCACCGCGCGCGCCAAACTCGGCCGATCGCTGTCGATCCGGCAGGTCGATGCGGGCTCCTGCAACGGTTGTGAACTGGAAATCCATGCGCTGAGCAACGCCTTCTACGATCTCGAGCGCTTCGGCCTGCATTTCGTGGCGTCGCCGCGCCACGCCGACGTACTGATGGTGACTGGACCAGTCACCAAGAACATGCGCGAGGCCTTGCTGCGCACGTATGACGCGACGCCCGATCCCAAATGGATAGTCGCGGTGGGCGCCTGCGCCGTCGATGGCGGGGTGTTCGCCGGCAGCTATGCGGTCGAGGGTGGCGTCAAGGACGTGGTGCCAGTCGACCTCACGATCCGCGGCTGCCCACCCAACCCGCGCCAACTGCTGGCTGGCTTGCTCGCACTGCTGCAGACCGCCTCCTAGCTGCCTCGCAAAGGATATGATGTATTTGCGGCCCCTTTGTAGGAGCCGCTCGTGAAGCTTGTGTTGTTCAAGTCCGCGGCAGGCGCAGGAATCTTGCCGGGCCTGCTCACCGAACGCGGCGTGGTCGATATCTCAGCGGCGGTAAAGAAAAGCTACACACCACAGCTCACGATGCAGGGTATCATCGACGATTTCGAGCGCCTGCGCCCAGCGCTGGAAAAGCTCGGCGG
>Ga0207741_1000017_pt1 | contig 23777 bp, 21 predicted proteins | sample LuqExpMetageno39_FD_187797 | JGI IMG/M metagenome (GOLD analysis project Ga0207741, IMG submission 187797) | Tropical forest soil microbial communities from Luquillo Experimental Forest, Puerto Rico - Sample 39 (SPAdes) | ecosystem: Environmental > Terrestrial > Soil > Tropical forest ... | reverse complement strand
TAACAAGGCATCAAGGATATTCCGAAGCGAGTGTCGAGTAGCAAGCGGCAAATAATTGGTCGGATTCAAAAATATATCCACGGCCGCCGTTACGGCCCCGCATCCGCTATGCCCCAGGACCACAATGAGTTTGAGACTCTCACCCAGATGGTCCACAGCAAATTTCAAGCTGCCGAGCACCTCCGTCCCGAGACCATTACCAGCTACGCGAATGACAAAAAGATCATTTGGTCCTTCGCCAAAGATTAGTTCGACGGGCACCCGGGCGTCTGAACAACCAAGTACTACAGCAAACGGACGTTGTTTCGGTATGCCAGTGGTGCTTGACAACAAGCCGAGATCGCGGGGATCAACTGGAATTATTCGTTGCACTACCGCACTCTCATCGGAGAGCTTCTCGAGCAGCGCAGCGAAAGCGCGATTCCCATCATTTAGCCGTTGGAAGGCGGCATCGCTATCTGGTGGCAGAGGCCTCGCGGGTGTATCTCGCGCCTCATATCGATATATAATATCGACCGTCTTCATATCAGTTTTGGCCAATCCGAACCGTCATCACTTGGCCAAGCGACAACGCGCCAGAATAATCATTCAGTACCCACAGCTTCTTCTTGACTTTGATCTTTGACGGGTGGCTGCCGGGCGAAGGCTCCAGCCACAACACTCATAAGGGCACCCCGTTTCGCTGCTGCCATAGCAGTTCTTCCCCGGAATGGTAAGGAGATATGGTGCTCAAATTTCGACTTCGACCCATTGTATGATTTTATGATAATGTCCACCATTGCTCGGATAAACGTGCGTAAAAAGGGGAGACGTAAAATGCGCTTCGTCGTATCAGCGTTTCTGCTGGCTGTTGGTTCTGCGTTGCCGGCCTATGGGCAGAATGCAGCCTCGACGCCCGTGCCGGTAGGCACCGTTATTGCGGCTCAACAGTCAATAACGCCGTCGCTTGAATTTGTTGGTCGTGTTGAGGCGATCAACTCAGTCGAAATCAAGGCGCGCGTGACCGGATACCTCGAAGAGATTCTGTTCAAGGAAGGCGGCTCGGTTAAGGAAGGCGATCCGCTGTACAGAATTGAACAGGGGCTGTTCGAGGCCGCCGTGAAGCAGGCGCAAGGCGCGCTCGAGCGCGCCAAATCAGCGAAAGTTTTGACAGAAGCACAACTGCAGCGCGCTGAGGACTTGCTTGCTAAAAGTTCTGGCACAGTCGTTGCGAGAGACCAGGCATTGGCAGCGGATCAAGAAGCGCATGCTGCCATATTACAGGGCGAGGCCAATCTGCAGACGGCCCAGATCAATCTTGGCTACACCGACATCAGATCGCCTATTTCAGGAAAGGTCAGCCGCACAAATATCACGAAGGGGAATGTCGTTGGACCAGACAAAGGCACGCTAACCACAATTGTAAGTCAAGATCCAATGTACGTGACCTTTCCGGTGAGCATGCGCGAGTTTTTAGGCGTCTCGCATACCAATCAGATTCCCGACCTCCAAAGATTCAAAGTTAGAGTCCGCTATCCGGATGGCTCGCTCTACGATCAAACTGGTACGCTAAACTTCATCGACGTACAGGCAAACCAAGCAACGGACACGATTCTTTCACGCGCCACCATGCCCAATCCGAAAGCGGGCCTTATCGATGGCGAGTTGTTGACGGTCATTGTCGAACTCGAAAAGCCCGAGAACAAGATCGTAATACCGCAATCGGCAATCATAGCGGATCAGGAGGGTATCTACGTCTTTGTGGTCGAAGACGGCAAGGCGGCGGTAAAGCGCATTAAAACGGGCCGACTAACGGGTACGGGCATCGTGGTCGATTCCGGTCTTGCCGGTGGTGAGCAAGTCATTGTTGAGGGCCTACAAAGCCTCCGTCCAGGCGCGCTCGTACGTGCTAACCCCGTTGCCCCGGTGACGAATCCGAGCTGATCGATGTTGTCAGCAGTTTTCGTTGATCGTCCTCGGCTTGCCATCGTAATTGCAATTGTCACAACAATTGCGGGCGCGCTGGCGCTGCTAACGATTCCAATCGCACAATATCCGGACATCGTTCCACCGCAGGTGTCCGTTACAGCAACGTATCCGGGCGCCTCCGGCGCCATTGTCGCCGCGACCGTTGCGCAACCGATCGAGGCCCAGGTCGTTGGCGTCGACAAAATGATCTACATGAAAAGTATCAGTGGTGACGACGGTAGTTACTCGCTCGTCGCTTCTTTCGAGCTCGGCACCAATCCCGATATTAATACGGTCAACGTCAACAACCGAGTTCAGATTGCGCTGTCGAGCCTGCCGCCCGAGGTGCAAAAACAGGGCGTAACGATAAAGAAAAAATCATCGGCATTGCTGGGAGTCATCGCAGTTTATTCACCAAAACACACCCATGATCCGCTATTTCTTTCAAATTACGTCACCATCAATCTCCTTGACCAAATCAAGAGCACCCCTGGCGTCGGCGATGCGACTCTTTGGGGTCCGCAAGATTATTCGATGCGCGCATGGGTACGGACCGATCGACTCACCGGTTTAAACCTGACAACAGCCGACATCATCAACGCCATCCAATCGCAGAATATTCAGGCGGCGGTGGGGCGTATTGGTGCTCGGCCCGTGTCAAATGATCAACAAATACAACTCAACATCCAGACCAAGGGCCGGCTGAGCACCGTCCCGGAATTCGAAAATATCGTCATTCGCACCAACCCGGACGGTTCAATTCTGCGTCTTCGCGATGTCGCCCGAGTGGACCTGGGTGCGGCAAATCTCGACCGTGAGACCCGGTTCAACGGTGGGCCGGCAGCCGCGATTGCGATTTATCAAACACCAGGTGCCAACGCTATTAACACGCTGAATGAGGTTCGCAGTCGAATTGAGGAGCTGCAAAAAAACTTCCCGGAAGATTTGGCATGGAAGGTTACCTACGATCCGACCGTCTTCGTTAAAGATACGATACACGAGGTGCAAAAGACCCTTGTTGAGGCATTCATTCTTGTGGTGATCGTCGTTTTCCTGTTCCTGGGCAGCGTACGCGCCACTTTGATTCCGACATTTGCTGTCCCCGTCAGCCTTATTGGCGCGTTCATTGCATTGTTGGCTGTCGGCTATTCCGCCAACACTGTCTCACTATTAGCGGTCGTTTTGGCCATCGGCATAGTCGTCGATGATGCAATCGTTGTTGTCGAAAACGTCGAAAGGGTGATGGAGGAGCACCCTGAGCTTTCGCCGGCCGAGGCGACTAAACGTGCCATGTCGGAAATCACGGCGCCCATCATTGCCATCACTCTGGTGCTGCTTTCAGTATTCGTGCCCGTTGCTTTTATACCTGGCATTTCTGGTGAACTGTTCCGGCAATTTGCGGTAACGGTTGCGGTTGCAATGTTTCTTTCTGCGATCAACGCGCTTACGCTTTCTCCGGCGCTGTGCAGTATCCTGCTGCGACCTCATCACGGGCCACGCAGGGGGATCATGGGACGAGTGATGCGCGCCATCGACTATGTGCGCGATCGCTACGGCTCGGTCGTTGCGCGTCTCGTCAGAGTTTCGATCATCGGGCTCGTGCTAGTTGGCGTGAGCGTCGTTGGCATCGTCGCGCTGTCGAGGATTACGCCGACAGGATTTCTGCCAGAAGATGACCAGGGTGCTTTATTTGTTGTCGTACAAACTCCGGGAGGCGCCTCGGTTTCGCGTACGGAAGTTGTAATCGAACAAGCTGAAACCATCTTGCGCGACGACAAAGCAGTCGAGGATATCACTTCCGTTATCGGGCTTAATTTCATCGACAATTATTCGCAATCGAATGCGGGCTTTTTAGTTGTTACGCTCAAACCATTTGAAGAGCGCAAGGACCCTGCACTGGGCGTTCGGGAATTGACTGCCAGACTCAAATCAAAGTTTGGTCAAATCGAGGGCGGCAGGGTCGTCCCGTTCCCGCCCCCACCGATTCTTGGGCTGGGAAGCGGTGGCGGTTTTGCATACGTCCTTGAGGATCTTCGCGGTGGTGATCCAAAGGCACTTGCATCGGTCGTGCTCGGACTCGTCGTTGCTGCGAATCAGAATCCGCAACTGAGCAATGTGTTCTCTACGTACTCCGCGGCAAATCCATCAATCTATCTCAATATTGATCGCGATAAGGTGCAAATTCTCGGCGTGTCGTTGAGTTCGGTGTTTCAGGCTTTACAGGCCTCGCTCGGTGGATTTTTTGTCAACAACATGAATTTGTTTGGTCGAACTTGGCAGGTCCAGGTACAGGCTGAGGCGAGCGACAGGGCCAAGGTTAGCGATATCTATCGGATCAATGTCCGCAGCACAGAGGGAAAAATGATCCCAATGCGAAGTCTCGCCGAGGTGCAGATTGTGCTCGGTCCGCCGGGGTTGATCCGCTACAACAATCGCCAAGCCGTAACGATTCAGGGTAACCCCGCCCCAGGAGTTTCCTCTGGACAAGCGCTCAAGGCGATGGAGGAGGTAGCCGCGCATACTCTGCCGCAGGGCTATATAGGCGAGTGGACTGACACCGCCTTTCAGGAAAAACGCGCCGAAGGGAAGACGCCAATCATCCTCGGCTTCGCAGTGTTGTTTGCCTATCTGTTCCTTGTCGCGCTTTACGAAAGTTGGACTATACCGGTCCCTGTGTTGTTGTCGGTTTCAGTTGGCCTCCTAGGCTCGTTTGCTGCGATGATTATCGGCCGCCTGACGCTCGATCTCTACGCGCAGATCGGCATGATCGTACTAATTGGATTGGCTGCGAAGAACGGAATTCTTATCGTCGAATTCGCGAAGGAGCTGCGGGAAAAAGGCGTTCCCTTGCTTGAGGCAGCAGCCGAAGCCGCACGACTGCGATTTCGCCCGGTCATGATGACGTCATTTGCTTTTATACTCGGCCTTTATCCTCTTGTCGTCGCTAGCGGCGCATCCCAACTCGCACGCCGAGACGTTGGCACGCCTGTATTTGGCGGCATGATCTTCGCCTCCCTGATTGGTATCTTCGCGATTCCGCCGCTGTATGTCACTTTCCAAGCCCTTCGGGAAAAACTGCGCGTCGGAGCGCGGCCACATGCCGAACGTGTGCCCGAAAAGGTTCCTGCTGCGAGCAAGAACCCTGTGAAGCCGCCAGAATGATGACTTTCGCGGCGGTGTGTTTGCGCAAGAGCAAAGCGGAGTAGTTCGGCGCAGGTTATGAAAATGCTAATTCATCGCCGGACAGCGATAATAGCTTAAATCCATCCCAGGCATATCTGGGAAAAACCGCGTGAGTTTATCGTTGCCATCAAGTCGCAGGGCTAACTGGCTTGGTCCGGTCGCTATATCGGTCGCGCATTGCGCTTGGAGGTACGTTTTATCACCCTCTTGTTTCTGGGAGGTTATATGGCAACGCTCCAGTTTTCCTCTGACTTCGTTACCCTCAACGATGAAACCACTGCCGTAGAAGTCCGCGTTTTCCGTCATTGAAATCCTATTATTCTTTTTCTCGAAAAGTTGCTTACAGACCTGAACGTCATTGGCCCATGTTCCGTCCAAATTTGTCCCCTTTACATCGACCGCAGATGCAAAGGAAACCAACAATGAGCATGTTATTGAACCGAACATTATGTGACGACAAATCGATGCGATCACGGTTCTCTCCTGCCCAAGGTGACAGTTTATGCTGCAAGAAGAGGGTACTACAATTATCCTGTAGGACAATAATTTGAGTTCGTGCGCCCGCAAAACGAGGTCGCCGAACGAGTGGTGCTGGCGGTCAGCCACCTACACTTTGCGAAATACCAGCAAGAGCGAGACGTGGGAATTCGGCGCGGGTCGCCTTTCAATTTGCTTTAATAATGTCGTACCACGTCGCCGGTTGTAACCAGAAACTCGGCAATTGCAGGAGCTCCTGAAGAGAATACTTACCAACTGGTTGTCAATTACCCCCTTCGGTTGTCGCTACGGTATACGAATGCAGGATGCCCGTCGGATCAGACACTTAAGACTCCTGAAGGGCCGGGACCTTACCATTCCTCGCTGCAACCTTAAGAGCGGCATAATCGCGCTCAACTTGATCTGCGTAGGCCAACGCAAATTTACCCATGGCTTCGTCGAATTCATCACTTGACGAGCCGAGATAGCCGCTGATGGTGGCCGATATTTCACTGATCTTCGAGTGTGCGTGGGCGAGCGCCCAGCCACAGGCCCCTGCATAGACGTCCAACATTTCAGCATTAAACGTCTCGACCAGTGGCTTGATCTTCGCATCGTGTAGCTGACGCACATAGAATTGCCGGTCGTTCGGAGCCGTCACCCAACCTAAGAAAATATCCGAAACAGGCTGCATGAGACGCTGCCCCATCACTACCCGCTGACCGTGATGGCTATACGCGCTTTTCCCGGCGTAAGGCTCCAATACCGACTCCACGGCTTCTTTGAACTGTAGGAAGAGCGGCTCGTTGTCCTCTGACATCAGCAAAGCAATCCAGCATCTCCGCCCGACGCTGCCGATGCCGACAACCTTGATGGCCGCATCAACCACCCGATAGCGATCGAGCAGCATACGCCGGTCATCGGGCAGCGATTCACGGTAGGTTTGGAAAATCTGTTCGCGTGCTTCCTGAAATTCAGGAGCGCGGGACGCCTTTGGATGGAAGATCAAAGGCGTATGGTCGGTAATGCGGATGTGCCCGCCCACTGTTCCGGCAAGTTTGGGGTAGTCCATCTCCGAACTACTATGCGACGCCGCCTTGTCTATATGCTTCAAAACACGTTTCCGCGCCGCCTTTGGTAGTGCTCCAATAACATCGTCAACGGTAATCTTCGTGTACCAGACCCGAAGCGGGTCCATTTTGGAGAATTCCCCCATGTGCTCGCGGTAACTGCGTGCAGAAGTGCTGGCACAATCGCGGGCCTTGCCATCGGAGAGTCCAATAGATCGCGCAGCGAGTGCAATTGAGGCCGCAAGCCGCTTTACATCCCATTCCCACGGAGCAGGTAGGGTCTCATCGAAATCGTTGACGTCGAAGATGATGTTGCGTTCAGGTGTGGCGAAGCCGCCAAAATTCATGAGGTGACAATCGCCGCATGCCTGTACCTTGAGATCTGTGTTGGGCATTTGCGCCAAGTCGGAGGCCATCACTGCGGCGGCTCCTCGATAGAAGGAAAAAGGCGACTGCAGCATCCGACCGTATCGGATCGGCACGAGCTCCTTCATTCGACTTGCGTCCGACTCTCGCAGGATATCGATCGGGTTTGGCCGGCGCTTGGCCTCCTTCCATCGACCGTGCTGCTTTCGCGGAACCTTGTCGCGTAATGCCTTGCCGACCGCTACGCGGTCCTCCCGTGAAACAAGGTGGGCGGCGCTACCGGGAAATGCCGTTTGTGCAATTTCCTGCGTGCGTTTCATATCGACAACATGCTTTGCGATACAAGAGACCCTAGTTGAAAGATAGACCAATAAACAAGTAGGGTACCGCCATAGCCGTTACTCACAATCCAATAGCCGTCGGAGGTATAAGCGTCGGGCTCGCTCAGATCACCTCCTCACCGGCTAACCCTGGATATGTTTGGATATGTCTGTCTCGGTCAATGTTGACTCGTTCGTTCGCCGGTCATTACCGCTCCTTAAATGGATAGGTACCTACCAGCGCGATTGGCTGTTGCCGGATATTTTGGCCGGTCTCGCGCTCTGGGCGGTGATGGTGCCTGAGGGCATGGCTTACGCCGGAATAGTTGGCGTGCCTCCCATTATGGGACTCTACTCAATAGTCCCAGGACTAGTAGCCTATGCGCTGCTCGGGACCTCGCGTCAGCTTGTGGTCGGACCGGATACCGCTACTGGTTTGATTTCTGCGCTGACCATTGGTGCCGTGGCGACGCAGGGCACTGCGGACTTTAATACGCTCACCTCCACCCTCGCTGTCCTCATCGGCATTTTTTTCTTTGCTTTTGGAGTCATGCGCATGGGATGGGTGGCCGCCTTCGTTTCCACGCCGGTAATGCGTGGCTTCATCGAAGGACTTGTTTATGTCACCATCATCGGCCAAGTGCCGCATCTGCTTGGCATCAGCGGCGCGTCGGGCAATTTTTTCACGAAACTCTGGCATGTCTTGCAGCATCTGCCGGATGTTTCGCTCGCGCCAGCGCTAACCGGCGTGCTCTGCCTCGTAGCAATGCTATTGCTTCGCCACCTGGCGCCTGCCGTACCGGCAGCACTCGTCGTCATGGCCGCGGCCACAATCGTTATCGGCTTGTTCGGTGGAGAGGCGACTGGTGTACACGTGGTCGGCCACCTCCCATCCGGACTGCCCCACCTCACGTTACCGCACTTCGACCGCACAATATTGCAGGAACTGACCCCCGGTGCGCTCGCTATCGTGCTGATCGGCTATGCGGAGGCGCTTGGCGCAGCGAAAGCCGCAGCCATGGAGAGCGGCGGCAACATCGATCCCAACCAGGAATTGGTCGCACACGGACCGGCAAACATTTTGAGTGGCCTTTTCGGGGGATTTCTCGTTGTCGGCAGCCTATCGAAGACTTCGGTGGCCATGGGCGCAGGCGCCCGCAGCCAGGTCGCCAATCTCGTCGCCGCGGTCTTTTGCCTCCTCACGCTGATTCTGTTGACGCCTCTGTTCCGCGACATGCCAGATCCAGCGCTCGCCGCCATCGTCATCGCAGCAATGTTACATCTTACGAAGCCCAGATACCTACAGAACCTGTTCGCCCGTAGCAGCTGGTCGTTTGCCAACGCTATGATCGTCATTGCTGGAGAGCTGACGTTGGGCGTGCTGCAGGGCATCGCCTTGGGCGTCGTGCTATCGCTACTACTATTGATTTACCAAACCAGCCATCCGCAAGGGGCGGTGCTTGGTCAGCTTCCGCATACCGAAGCTTATCGCGATGTCCAGCGCCATCCGGAGGCAATTACTTTTCCGGGATTACTCATTTGGCGAATAGGCGGCGATCTGTTCTTTGCGAGCATTGGCCGCATGAGCCAGGCATTGGAAGCGTCATTGGCTGCGCGGCCAGAGGTAAAGCGAGTGCTTCTAGATTTCGAGCCGGTCAACAACACTGATGTCACTGCGTGCGACGAACTGCTAAGTCTCATCAGAGAGCTACGCACCCGAGGTATCACCTTCGCTTTCGCGCGCGTGCGCGATGCTGTCCGGGACGATCTGCGCCTGGCTGGGATAGAGTCTATCGTCGGTCCATCCAACTTTCATGAACGGATAACGGATGGGGTGCGCGCTTGGCAGCAGCACAACGGTGTCTAGCGCGTCTAATGCACCAAGCGTAGTTTCTGCTCTAGACCAAGTCGCCCTCTTTTATCCACGCGACAAATAGCTCCCACACCACCGCTAAAACAATCGGGCCGAGGAAGAGCCCGGTAATTCCGTAACTGAGAGTACCGCCGATGACCCCGATCAATATCACCAGCATGGGCGTGCTCAATCCACGCGCCATAACGAGAGGCTTCAAAATATTATCTAAAAAATTTACAGGCAGCATGTAAATTGTGAAAAGCAGCGCCTTTGTCGTCTCCATCTCAAACCAACTCCAAATAATAGCCGGAATTATAATAAGCGATGGACCAATTTGTATTATTCCGAGAATCAAGACAGCAGAGGTGAGCAACGATGCACCCGGAGCCCCCACCGCCATGAATCCTAAACCCGCCAGCAAAGCCTGCAACGCGGAGATACCAACGACACCCCGCGAAACCGCACGAATTGTCCCGCCGGCAAGATCGACGAATTGTCCGGCTCGGTTTGGTGCGAGCTTTCTTAAGAACATTCTGATGTTGTTGACAATCGATGGTGCTGGGCGAAAGAGAAATCCAGCAACAATTATTGAAATAAGAAACTGGAGTACACCTGTGCCGGCACTCCCTGCAATACGAAGCACCCCGCTGCCCAGTGATTTCAATTGAGGTGCAAAATCCGCCAAAGCGGCCTTTAAATTGGTCGCGGCTAGATTCCAAAATTGATAAACATATTCGCCGATCAATGGCCAATCTTTCACGGAATCTGGCGGCGGCGGCAATGCAATAAGTGATAAATCGATTCCTCCAGATATCGATCGAATACTTTCGATCAATCCAAGTGCAAGCCACGTCGCCGGCCCCATGACTATTAGCAAGCTAATGATCGTAATCAAAATTGCTGCCAGTCGGCGCCGATTTCCAAGCCGCAAGGCAATCCAATCAAACGTTGGATAAAGTGCGACAGTGAGCACTGCACTCCAAATAACGATTGTGATGAATGGACGAATGAGGACCAAAGACCAATAAAGAAGAATTGCCAGAACGGCGAGTCGTATTGCAAACTCAATCAATGTCGTACTGAGTTGTTTTCGTTCAAATGATTCATTCTCATTCGTTGTCACCGCGTTGCTCCAATTCGTAGGCTAAAATGTACCTTGGCAAAAACTAGTTTTGCAGCACCGCGAGGAGCGCCGATTGGCACGATTATAGTGCCGGAGAAGAGCCCCGTTGAAGTGATCGAAACCCTAGCAGGATACCGCCCTCGGACAATGAGTGCCTGGCTTCACTGCGTCAACAGCTGAAGTCTCCCACTTGGAATTGCTGCTAGCAACTGGCGTCTGAGAGCGAGCGTCAAAATTGACTTGGTCGAGAGTTTTTTACTGAGTGGAGTACGGCTAAATGCCGCTTGTGAGCACCGATTCTTTTAACGTGATGGCTTCGATTCGTAGAGTCATTCGCGCCACTGATTCGATTCGTGACGACCATCGGCTTCGTCGGTGTGCCAGTCGCGGGCGAAGCCATCAGCTCGGGCACAGATTTAGGCCGGTCGCCCTTAGCCACTACTTGAACGACGTGAAAGCCGCGCGCTTTGAGTTCCTTAAGCAGAGTCGGCAGCGCCATGGCAGTAGCTGGGTGGATGTCGTGCAACAACAAGATACCACGGCCGTTGGCCTCTAGCCGACGCATCGCCCGCTCCACGATCGTCTCCGGCTTGATGTGCCTGAACCAATCATCCGCGACCACATCAGCGCTCCAAGTCACCAATGGCTGTGAGAGGAGGAAATCGTCCACAGTTTTGGAGCGACCGAGCCCCGGAATGCGGAAAAACGGTGCTACAGCTTGGCTGTCGCCAATCGCGCGATCCACGGACGCGATTCCGCGATCAACCTCGTCCTCAACCCGTTTGAGAGACAAACGTTGAAAGACGAGTGGGTGATCTTGGCTGTGCGTACCAACGGTGTGTCCGTCATTATAAATGCGTCGAACGATGGATGGATAGGCATTCGCCATCTGGCCCACTAAGAAATACGTAGCCTTTACGCATTGCGATGCCAATGTATCGAGAATGGCATTGGTGTATGGCGGCAAGGGTCCATCATCAAAGGTGATGACCACCTCATGGTCATTGAGCGGCAGTGTCTGCCTATACTGCATGCTACCGATTTGCTTGAATTCGTTCGGGCTGATGGCGAGTACGCGACTGGTACCAAGCGCGTCTGGATTGCCAGGGCACGTATCCTGTGCGCTCGCGGCGAACCCACTGGCCGAAAACAAGCAACAGAAGAGTATTACAAGGAATCGCATCCGACTTCTCACGAATTTCCATGCCATAGCGTCAGCAACAAAATTACGAAGTTGTACATTAACATAGGCTGAATGCCTCGTGAGCTGCGCCGACGAGCAACTGATTTTGTCGTTAATGCCCAAGGACCCTAACGATTTAGGCGTTCAACTTTTTTGGTGCGCCAGAATGGCGAACGTGTTAACCTTTCATGGGGCTCAAGGGGCTTCCAACCAGGGAGTTCCAGCGATGTGTGACTACAGCCTTCAAAATGTCAAGTCACGGCCAGCAAAGGTCGGCGACAAGCTCACCTCACGTGATTTCGGTACCGGCACCCGCGGGTTCGCCGCAGCGGAAGACGCTTCAATGGCGGTTTGCGTGCTTCCAGGAACGGAGCTTGCGTTTTCCGGCGGGGTGAAACTTTCAGCTCACCACTTCATCGTCGGTTGGAAGGAGGAAACGCTAATCCACTCGACGGCAATCTTCCGCCAAGTGAATAAGCACGAACCACGGACGCACCACGATGCGCTCGAATTTCCGGACGGACGCATCGTTCTTCTGACACAACTATGTCAGGGTCAGCAGGCAACGGTGCTTCAACTGCCTGCGCAGCCAGTGACCGCTGCGGAGAAAGTCGCCCAGCAGCGCATCGCCTACGCAGGCTGAAAAGTTCCGAAATGATCCAATCGATGGGCTGCCCCACGCGGCAGCCCATCTTTCTAAATTGCCCCAAAGAAGCGTCAAACGCGCTGACGCCCGCAACTAATTGCGGCGGTGATGGGACAAAATCGTGCACTTTTTATAGGCATTACGCCCACGGATGAGCGGTTCTTTGCTCCACAGAACAAAAGCGCGCCAGAAAATTGGTGGTATTTTCTCCGGCGAAGACCCTCAACATTTTAAGAAACTGATTACCCTCGAAGCAGGCTGTGACAAATCGATCACACCCTAAACGAAAAATTCACACTTGAGGCGGTGATCTTTCTGTCTGCCACGGTTAGGCCGTTTTTGCCTATCGGTATTGGCGTCGGGCGGGGGGATCCACATGCCTTCTATCAAGTGTGCGGGAAATTCGTGCCCCGATATTGGCACATGGCAAACTCTTTATGCCGCGTCTTTGCTCTCCACCGATTTTCGGAATTTTGGTCGGCTGTTTGCCGTCGTATTAACAGCGGCAGCGCTTGGGGCTTGCGCTCAGTCCAACGTTAACAGAACTGAATTTCGCACCGCCAGTCGACCGCCTTCGCTGCAAAATAATCGAACGGCATCGAGGGTGACACATAGACGTGTGGCGGTTGCGCTGAGAAAACACACTCCGCTCGCAACGGACAAACACGCACCGGAGACACAATTTGCGTCATACGGCGTTGCCAGCTTTTATTCGGATGAACAAGAGACCGCGAATGGCGAAACCTTCGATCCGAACAAGCTGACCGCAGCTCACCCTACGTTGCCGTTCGGCACCCGGCTTCGTGTGACAAATGTCTCTACTGGTCGATCCGTGACAGTTCGGGTCAATGATCGCGGTCCATTCGTTCCCGGACGAATTGTCGATGTCTCCTATTCTGCGGCCCAATCGTTGGGAATTGTCGACCGGGGCATTGCAAAGGTCAAACTCGACGTTGTTCAATAGGTGATCGCGACGAGTTCGGTTGCCGATCCTGCGATGACAACTTCCCACCCTCAAATACTGCCCAACTGATCGCCGCACGCTGGATCTCAGGCTCTTATTCCGATTAACATGATACCGGACAAGTCTGTGCCGGTCGCGGGCGACAGTGCGAGATCATATGGCGGCGGCCCGCGGAGTTAAGCTAATATGACTATAACGAGAAAAATCTCGATATTCATGTCGTAGGTTACGAAGCTACGCGGTACGAGCGCCGCTAGTGTGCTAGGGAGGAGGCAATGTTTACCATTCCCGAACTAGCAGCGGATGCTCTGGGCTCTTACCTTGCCGAGCACATGGGTCGCCGGTTTGGCTCGACGGAGCCCGGTCTAATAGAACTCGTTCAGTCGGCAGCAAGGCTTGCTATCGATTGTATCGGCAACAGTGACGCGCTCTATCACAATGTCGAGCATACGATGCTGGTAACGCTGGCCGGCTACGACATTTTGAGGGGGCGACGGCTTTTAGTTCAAACAAACGCCCTCGATTTTGCCCAAGTCATCATTGCTTGCCTTTTTCACGACATTGGATACGTCCGCGGCATTCTCCCAGGCGATGGCGCTGACGGATACACTATTGATGCTAAAGGCAATAAGGAGAAATTACCGCGTGGCTCGTCTGATGCAGCGCTGACGCCGTATCATGTCGACCGGTCAAAGCTGTTCGTGATCGAACGTTTGGGCAAAGTGGAATCGATCGCCGCTACTCGCATCGCCGATGCTATCGAGTTCACGCGCTTTCCCTCGCCTCCGGGTGTCAATAATAGCGACTCTGAAGAAGGCATGCTGGTACGCGCCGCAGATCTTATCGGCCAACTCGGCGATCCGCACTATCTACGCAAAGCCAATGCACTTTATTATGAGTTCGAAGAAGTCGGGATGAACAAACAACTTGGCTATGCTTCGCCTGCTGATCTCACAGATCGTTACCCGCAATTCTATTGGGGCACTGTATCCCCGCATATTCAGAGCGCAATCCGTTACCTCAATGTGACTTCGAACGGACGACAGTGGGTCGCTAATCTCTATAGCAATGTCTTTCGCGCCGAACGAGAGCTAAGTCCATATGGTCCACAACGCTAAGATCGGAGCACGTTGCCGCTAGCACGGTCAGCGCGCGCACCTGCTGGAACGAGCAGTTCAAGTCACGGGGCAAGAGCAAAGCACGCCGCTATCGCACCCTTGCCGAACGCGAAAAATATGCGTTCCGCCCAATGCTTAAGCCCATGCACTGTTTGTTCCATTCTGCGAGCGATCGAAAATAATAGTATGTGCGACAAGCCAGTGCCTGACAGATCGAACCTTAAAGTTAGCGGTTATGATGCCTCATTCACTGTGGCGCGATGGTTGCGATCCTGAAGGGGCGATGCGATATTAAATGCGCAGCTTCTAACGATGAAGGTTTAAATCTGTTGCGTTAGGGTATCATTAGGATATCAAATGTCTCCGTCAGACGGCGACGACTCGACCCAGACAGATTCATCAAATCTAAGGGGAATGCGTATTCTCTTGGTCGAGGATTCCTGGCAACTCGGAATGGCCTTGAAGAATCTGCTTCGAAGTTTTGAAGCGGAAGTAGATGGACCAGTCGCAACTGCATCCGACGCCGATCGGTTGATTTCCCAACACGTTCCCGATGCCGCCGTCGTCGATATCAATCTTCGGTATGGCGAGCGGTCGTATGGCCTCATTGATCGACTAATTGATCAAGGTGTTCCTGTTATCGTGACTTCGGGTTACTCGAATCTCCCGACACTCCCGGCAAAGGCATACATCTTGGAGAAACCGTTCCGCGAGGAAAAACTTATCGCGATTTTACGTTCGGTGGCAGGTACGCAGTGAGATCTCTCTCTATCATTAGCCACCAGTGAATCTCTCACCGCTGCTCGATAGGCACCTCAATCTTGCAGCACACACCCTCAGATGCAAATATGAGGTCAACTAGCCCACCGAGCTCGTGAGGGATCATATCACGTATGAGGTTGGTCCCATACCCGAGTTTGACGGGGTTTGCTACCCGAGGACCACCAGTCTCTCGCCAGTCGATCTTTACGTATGCTGCCGCACCGTCGCTTTGCCGGCGGTCCCAGCTTACGGTGACATGGCCATGCGCACTCGACAACGCACCATACTTAATGGCGTTGGTAACAAGCTCATGAAGCGTCATTGCCACCGCCTGGGTCGTCGTCGGACTGAGCGAAACATCGGGGCCATTGATCTTAATGTTTGAGGTTGCGCCGTAAGGCGCAAGCTGGTTCTGAACAAGATCGGCAAGTTTGACGCCGGCCCAGCGACTCTGGCTCAGAAGCGAATGAGCGTTGGCCATGGACTGAATGCGCCTGTCAAGCACTTCAACAAACTGATCAATCGACTTGCTGCCCTGGCGCGTATACGTGCTGATTACGGCAACTCTCGCGAGCAAGTTCTTGACGCGATGATCGAGCTCCGAGATTAACAAGCCCTGACGTTCTTCTGATAGCTTGCGTTCTGTGATATCAACTGTGAGCCCCTTTATACGCAAACATTTTCCTACCGGATTGAATTCCGCTCTTGACGATTCTTCGAGCCAAATCTGCCGCCCATCCGGGCATACGAAGCGGAATGCGGTCTTATATGTAGGCTTCTCAGGGCGGACAGAGTGAATAAGCGCTTTCAGATGTGCACGGTCGTCGGGATGGACCTGCGCAAGAAATTCACTTGCAGAAAAAATTTGGTTCGGAGCGAATCCAAGAACCTGCGCAGCGTTGTCGCTGCGTTGCGAGGAATTGGTCCGTGCATTCCACTGAAAGGCTAGGACCCCACCAGCTGTTAGCGCCTCCTGTAGCCGCGCCTGGCCTTCAAAAAGGGCAGCCTCGTGATGACGGCGCTCTGCGAAAAGCGAGGCAAGAACGAGTGCGCAGAGCGATGTTGCCAGGATACTGGCCTGGGCGCCGAAGATACGCTGTTCGACCGGAAAATTAGAATCGCCGAAATAGCCGAAACCAAAGGTTGTCATCCAAACCAAGGTAAAGGCAATGATGAATACCGCCGCCGCCGCAAAGATAGGAGGGCAACGGGCGGCCAGCCACAGCACTAGTGGAAAGAGTAGCGCGATCGACACGGCGATGCCCCAATGCCCCGGTGGCAGGAAAATGACCACTCCACTAGCGACAGCTAGCGCTACAAGCCCCGCGACACCTTCAATGAGTTCGCCTTTTGTCGGCGGTTCGCGCGCCGTTGAAGCAAGTTCGATCATCAATGGGGCGACGGTCAGGATTCCGAGTGCGTCAGATGCAAACCAGTGCTGCCAGGTGGATAGCACTGGTGCCGTCGAGTTATGGAAGTATAAGAACACGACGGTTCCGCCAATTCCCGAAACGGCAGTCGCGACAATCGCTACTGCCAGAATTCCCAGGACATGGCTGAGCCTGTCGAGACTGAAGTCCAAACCAAAGTAGCTCTCGATCAGCCATGCTGCCAATAACGCTTCACCCGCATTACATAGGGCAAAGAAAAATGAGCTCGTGAGAGTCCGGTCACCCAAGGTATTGGCAACAATGGTCGCGAATGCCGCGCCGGCCGCCACTGGCAATCGCGCCGTGGGCCCAAGGGCGATCAGGACGCCGGCTGCGACACCGGAAGCGGGCCAAAAAACAGCGACGCCGTCAGGTTTGGTCAGCAGGAGCAGACTCAGTCGAGCGGCTAGGAAAAAGAGAATAGCAACTAGGACAAAAATGCCAATCAGGCGAGGCCACTGCCTCATTGGTTGGCTGACGGCAGACAGATCGCTTTGGACTTGCTGGGGTGGGTTGTACTGCAACAAGTCATCCCCCTTCGTCGCACTACGAAATATAACACGATTTCCTACGATTTGGGACTAGGCAACCTGTTGATCTTTAAAGGCAGGTGAGGCTTCAAGCAATGAGCAACTGCAGCGTTCTACTAAACACCCGACAGTACGAGTTGCAACTGGTTTCCAGTTATATGACGACAAAATAGCGCATGCGCATTACATTTCCTAATTTCGAGTGCCGTGTGGAGCCTTTATATTCTGGACGTCAAAACGTGCGCCGGTCGTAATCGGGTATTTGGGGAGCTCAATGATGTGCGGCTTTTGAACGACGGGGGTTTGAGGCGACGGTCTGCTGCCCTCGTGGCTCCGATTGACACTTACTTCGCGCGCTCAGCGTACTCTGAACGTTCCACTATCTGTATAGGTCGCAGACTTGCTAGCTTTGATCGTAATGGCGTCAGCCTGCGCTTGATCCACTCCACCACTTGCAGCAAACATTCGCGCATTGGTTCCAATTAGCACGACTACAATCGAAGCTATAACAGCCACCATCACGATTTTAATATGTGTACCTCGGTCGGCGAACTGAAGTGAGCTGTTCATGGTATCCCTCCAACTCGTCTTCGTTAGCGTCTGTTCAGCTAATGCAGCGTCTGAAAATTGGCCTGAGACCTGTCTTTACGGCTGGACTAAAGGCCGGCTCGCAGCCAATCGGCGCGAGCACCCTCGACCGCGGGGCGTAAGTCGACGTGGAATTAGTTTCCGATTTGCGAGCGATCGGCGTTACCTGGAGCCGATCTCCTTTAGCGGTTCGATCAATCAAATTGCCAACCATAACTGTATGGCTGGCAGGGCTCACATTTGTCACCACGCAGATGCCAGACGCGATAACTCCACTCAGAATTGATGCTGTGACAATTTCTCGAATGCTGAAGTTTTGTATGCGCGACATAACGATTCCGTTGCGATCTAGGTTGCGGTCACCGCTCATCCATTCCGAAAAATCTCGGTCTACCAATCGGATAATTTCATTTACAGATTCAACGGACGGCTCGCGTGTGTCACTGTCAGGATGCTCTTTGCTTGATGCGTTTGTGCCATGCGCGATTGTTGCATCGGCAGCACGACCACCTTGGCGCCGATGTGGACGCGACTGTACAGATCCTCGACGTCCGCGTTCGTGAGGCGGATGCAGCCGCTCGAAACCTGCTTGCCGATCGTCGTCGGATCATTGGTGCCATGGATGCGGTATTCGGTGCCGCCGAGATACATGGCGCGCGCGCCAAGCGGATTGCCGGGGCCGCCGGCGACCATACGAGGCAGGTAGGGCTGGCGCGCAATCATCTCAGGCGGCGGATACCAGTCCGGCCACTCGGTTTTGCGCACGATCTGCTGGACGCCGGACCAGGTAAAGCCTTGGCGCCCGACGCCGATGCCGTAACGGACGGCCTTGTTGTTGCCCACCACGAAGTAGAGGACGGTGTGGGGGGTGTCGATGATGACTGTGCCAGGCGCTTCGTTGCTAACGTAATTAACAACCTGCCGCTGAAGCCGCGGAACCGTCTGCGGCTCACTGGTTGCATCATCGGTCGGCGCGTATTGCAGGGCGGCGCGCTGGTTTTGTGTGGGGCTCAGGAACCCGAAGAGCGGCTCGGCCTGCAACGTGCCGCTACTTAGGAACGCAACGGCCCCAGCAATTGCAATCATGCGACGACCGGCAAAGATAAAACTGATCGAGGTAATGGCGGCGAAGCCAACTATGGCGAGTGTTCCGATCACGGCGCTTTCCCCGCATCAATTTAGTTTTGTCGATTGACAGGGAAGCTAGAACTGCAACACTCCTCGCGAAACTGAACATTGGTAAATTTTGACGGTGGAAAGGTGAGGACACCCTATACGAAGGTTTCGAGTCGTACGACCACGGCGTGATCTGGCATTGATTGTCCCATCACCCGCCGCGGACCACGGTTGCCCAATCTAATTAATCAGGAGGCCAGTTTTTCTATTTAAAGTGCTAAAATTCGACCAAGCCCAGCAAAAAAACCGGCTCATCTATGTCGATTTTTCAAATCGCAATGCCAGCTAACCAATGGTATAGTGATGTTTAAGCGTAATTTGGCATAGTAAATGCAAGAAGATTTTTCAGACACCAAACCCGTTGTTTTTGTCGTCGATGACGATGCCTCAATGCGTAGGGCGGTTAGTAATCTAATTCGCTCGGTCGGCTTTCGAACTGAAGCTTTCGCTACGGCTCAGGAATTTTTGGCGGTGAATCCGCCTGACGCACCTTCTTGTTTGATTCTCGATGTGAGATTACCACAAATCAGTGGACTGGATATTCAGGCCGAGCTGATTAAGACACAAAAGCAGTTACCTATTATTTTTATTACCGGCTACGGTGACATCCCAATGTCTGTGAAAGCTATGAAGGCTGGTGCAGTTGAATTTCTAACGAAGCCATTTCGCGATCAGGACCTGCTGGATGCGGTTTCGGTCGCATTGGAACGCTCCCGTCTTAACCGAACAAATGAAAAGGCCGCTACTGAACTTAGAGCTAAGTTTCAGAAGCTCACGCCACGCGAGCAAGAAGTTATGGCCTTGGTGACAGGAGGATTTTTGAACAAGCAAATTGCCGCTGAGCTAGGAGTCAGCGAGATCACCGTTAAGGTGCACCGCGGCAATGTAATGAAAAAATTCGGCGTAAAATCGCTAGCTGACTTAGTAAAAATGGCAGATACGTTAGGAATCCGACGTACGAAGTCTTAACCACTCTATACGTTCGTGTAGGGTGACAACACGATAGTAGGTAGCTACGTTGGCAAGTATGTATAGTATGTATTTCGTATATCGAAGCTCTTTCCGAATTGAGGAAATGCAGTTTGTCAAAAATCCCGGTAATTGCGGTCGTCGATGACGATGAATCATTCCGGAAAGCAATAACAGGATTCATCCGATCGCTTGGTTATGCTGCGGCGACTTTCGCCTCTGCTGAGGCATTCTTAGAGTCGAACTCTGTTCAACGCGTCGATTGCTTGATCACCGACGTTCAAATGGACGGAATGACCGGAATAGAATTACAAGGACGATTGATCGCTCAGGGAGAACAACTGCCGATTATCTTTGTGACTGCATTTCCTCAGATGAAAACTCGAGAAGAAGCGCTTGCCCGGGGCGCGATTGGATTTCTCGATAAGCCATTTACTGATGAAAACTTGGTGTCGTGCCTCAATGCGGCCCTTACCACTCACTGAGATCAACTCTGCCGCCCGTTAGATTGAGCGCGAATCAGGTCGGCAATTCAAACAACCGGCATTCGAGCAGCGGTAGCATCACGTCAGCCATTCCGGCATTTGTCGTCATCCGCACTCGCTTGCAGGAATAAAACGAATGACCCCGGCGGGGGAACCGGGGTCACTCTTTTGCGCTGGAGGGGGCTGAGCGTCCAGCGTTAACAACAAGAACAGATCACTATTTGCATGCATTTAGGATCGTTCAGACAAGCAAATCTATTATCCAATGGAACTATCGGGCTTGTCCGAAGGTATAGCTTCCGTCTTCCAAAGGCCAATTGCCATGACCGTTTTAAAATATGAGCCTTCACACCAATACAGGAGGCGGCCATGTTCCGCGAACTGGCAGAAGACCGGTTGTTTGGCTTGGTACTTACCGCAATTTGCGTAAGCATCCTGATCCTGAACGCGATGTCTTATTGAACCCCCTCGTATTGGAGGCGGCGTGAACCCCCTCGTATTGGAGGCAGCGTTCGTTGGTGCAGTTGTAATAGTGGTCATTTTTATCATCTTTATCATCGAAATGCCAATTATTGGCAACCGCAAGCTTACATAAGATCGAAGACCGTCTCGTCAGCCGCGTGCCTGCCAATGGCGAGGGGTGAAAAAACTATTGATGTAGAAATTTGAATGATCGAATCCCTGACACAGACTGACATTGATGCGCTTCGCAGTGCCGTAAAATGGCTTGAGGTCCCAAGCTTTGCTGCACGCCTAACTAGCATGCTTGGTAGGCCGATTGACCTCATTGGCAAGGCCTTACCACCGGGCGCATCGCAGGCGATCGCTAAAGCCACAGCGAAAAGCTTACAAATCGCTGCAAAGATCGCCCTGAGCACGATCCGTAATCGGGGCCGAGAGAGCTCGGTGATGCTGCACAAAGCGTTGGCGGTCGCGTCGGGCGCAGCGGGCGGTGCATTCGGTCTCTCTTCGCTACCCTTTGAGGTCCCCGTTTCGACAATAATTATGCTACGATCAATTCTCGATATCGCCCGCAGCGAGGGAGAGAATTTGGCAGACCCCGAAGCCGCGCTCGCGTGCATCGAGGTGTTTGGACTAGGTGGTCGCACAGAGAGCGACAAGACCGCGGATACCGGATATTTTGCCATACGGGGCCTGCTCGCCACCTCTGTTACGGAGGCTGCGCGCTTTATCACAGAGCGGGGCCTGGTCGACGAAGGTGCACCCGTGCTGGTGCGTTTGATCGCGCAGATCAGTGCACGCTTCGGTGGCGTGGTGACCCAAAAAGCAGCCGCTCAAGCAATACCGATCATTGGTGCGCTCGGCGGCGCCGCCGTAAATTACGCATTTATCGAGCACTTCCAAGCCGTAGCACGCGGCCACTTTGTTGTCCGACGTCTTGAGCGAGTTTACGGTAAAGATGTCGTTCGCGCGGCCTACGAGCAGTTTTCTAGAGAAAGCAAACCAACGACCCAAGATCTAGCAACAGATCATTTAGCCGGCCGGCTGTGAGTTCCGCTGGGCCACACCTTATTGGCCCACCGCTCGAAGCTCAGAAGAAACCCAGCACCAAAAACCATCCACAAATGGCAATGCCGCCGAGCAGCAGCAGCCATGTCAACGCCGGTTTAAAGCTGACCCACCTTACAGTCGAATCGCCGGAGTAAATCTGACCCACCTCTCGTCAAGCCAATTAAGCGACTGCGCTTTCCCGGCTCTTTGGCCGTGCCAGGACCCCAGCCCGCCGCTTGTCCTTCAGCCGGTAGCTTTCTCCCGTGATCTGGACGACCGTGGCGTGATGCAAGAGGCGATCGAGCATGGCGGCGGTCAGCACGGCGTCGCCGGCGAAGGCCTGGTCCCAGCTGCCGAACGTCAGGTTGGACGTGAGGATCAGAGAGCCCTTCTCGTAACGCTTCGCCACGACCTGGAAGAACAGATTGGCGTGCTCGCGGCCGAACGGCAGATATCCGATCTCGTCGATGATGAGGAGTTTCGGCAGTGCGACCGTACGGTACATGGCTTCTGGGAGGCGGCCTTGCCGTTGCGCCGTTTCCAGCGTGAGCACCAGATCGGCTGCACTCAAGAATCTCACCTTCCACGCCCGCTGGGTAGCTAGATAACCGAATGCGATCGCCAAGTGGGTCTTGCCCGTCCCCGATGGCCCAAGCAGCACAATATTCTCGCATCGCTCGACAAAGCCGAGCGAAGCGAGCTCCTGGATTTGGGCTTTTGGTGCACCAGTTGCGAATCCAAAATCGAAGTCGTCCAGAGTCTTGATTGCTGGGAAGCCCGCGACTCGGGTGAGCATCTCGCGGGCGCGGCACCGTTTGGCTTCGCGCTCAGCGCGCAGCACCTCCTCGAGGAAGTCGCAGTAGGAGACATCCTTATTGTTGGCGGCGTTTTGTGCAATCGCGCCATAGAGATCGGGCATCGCCCCAAGCCTCAGTTCCCGACAGAGTTCGGTGATGCGATCGTGCTGCAGATTGCTCATGCCGCGCCTTCGATCAGCAGCTCCTCATAGAGCGAGAGAGGATGCTGGTAGCCGACAATGGGATGAGCTGGGGGTGCCTGCAGCTGGCGAACAGATCGGCCGCTATAAGGACGCGGCAGTGGGCGTAATTTGCCGCGCTCGATCTTGAGACGCTCGGCCGGGACTTCCCCCGTGGTCCGATGGACCCGAGCGTTCGCAATCTCGCGCAGCCAACGGGCGCCGGCGGCATTGGCCGCATCCTTGTCCGGATTCACACCTGCCTGCTTCAGGCCGCTGGCAAACGGCACCCAAAAGCTCTCCTTCAAATAGCGGATGAAGCGCTCAACTTTGCCCTTGGTCTTCGCGCGGTAGGGCCGGCACAGACGCGGTATAAAGCCGGCGTGACCGGCGTAATCGAGAAAGCCCGAATGGAAGCGATGATGGCCGCGGCCATAAGTGTTACGCTCGAGCACGACCGTCTTCACGTTGTCGTACAGCACCTCGCGCGGGATGCCGCCGAAAGCTGCAAAGGCGTGTTCGTGGGCCAGGATCAGCGTCTCGACTTTCTCGTCGTTGCAAAACTCAACGTAACTTGCTCGGCTCCATCCCAGCGTCGCCACGAACACCGAAAGTCGATCTCGTCCTCGCCCAATCACCGCCCAGTCGACTTGCATCTGCTGGCCCGGTTCAGTCTCAAATCGAATGAGCGGATCATCGCGCTTCTCAGGAAGGAAACCGGCCACGAATTCCTTCAGAATCGTGATGCCGCCTTGATAGCCGCGCGCTCTCAGCTCAACCAGTAGCACGGTGGCCGGGATTCGCTTCGGCGCTGCTGCCCGCAACCGTTCGGTAATATAGTTCTTGAATGGATCGAGTTTTGACGGTCTCGGCGCCCGCCGCCTGTACCGTGGAGCTTCAGGCGAGCGTAAATACCGCCGAACTACATTGCGCGATACCCCTGTCGTTCTCACAATCCCGCGGATGCTCACTCCTTGCCGGTGCAAAACTCGGATCTCCATGACCTCTTCCCCTGTCAGCATCGGGCGCCTCCCAGCTGGAGGCTCCCAAACTATCGAGTGGGTCACTTCTCATCCGGCGACCCGGGTCACTTTTGC
>Ga0207741_1000011_pt1 | contig 26380 bp, 24 predicted proteins | sample LuqExpMetageno39_FD_187797 | JGI IMG/M metagenome (GOLD analysis project Ga0207741, IMG submission 187797) | Tropical forest soil microbial communities from Luquillo Experimental Forest, Puerto Rico - Sample 39 (SPAdes) | ecosystem: Environmental > Terrestrial > Soil > Tropical forest ... | reverse complement strand
AAGATCCTCGAAGGCCTCGGGCTGGAGATCGCAGCCCCCGACGAGGCGCGCGCGATCCTCTCGCTCAAGGGCGGCGACAAGGTGAATTTCTAATTTATGGTCTGTGATCGATACACTGACTGGAGACCTCCTTCTGCACGGGAAATTGGCCATGCATCTGACCGAGGAGGAGCGGCAAATCTTGGACGGCGCTTTCGGTGAGCCGCAAAGGATCGCTCTAAACGTTTTGATCAAGCTGGGTGACGCCTACGGCGCGGAGGGTATGGTTGAGATCGCCAGCGCCCATATCGTGGGATCGTCGTATCAGATCGCCGGCGAAGCCGGAATTGAGATTTACAGCAAACTGGTCGAGCAAGGGGCCAAAGTAAAGGTCCGCACGACATGCGACCCCGGCTCGATTGATTTTTCCCGTTGGCAGATATTCAAGACGCCGCCGGATTACGCGGAGCGGCAGGTCAAGATTGCGGAGCTGCTCGGCCAGATGGGTGTGATTCCAACCTGGACGTGCACGCCTTACACAGCGTTCAATGTACCGCGCTATGGGGAAGATCTCGGCTGGTCGGAATCGAGTGCGGTCATTTTTGCCAATTCTGTTATCGGCGCGCGAACTAATCGCCTAGCGGCATATGTCGACGTCTGTGCCGCCCTCGTCGGCCGGGTGCCGCGATTTGGTCTGCACTTGCCCGAGTGCCGCCGGGGGCAAGTGCTATTCGAGGTGGCCTCCGAGCTCTCTGATAATTTTGAAGATCATTTTTTCCCAGTCCTCGGCTACTTCGTTGGCCAGAAGGCAGGCGACCGAATTCCAGTCATTAACGGCGTTCAGAAAGCGACACTTGATCAGCTGAAAGCCTTTGGCGCAGCGGCCGCCGCCAGCGGATCGGTCGCACTCTACCACATGGTCGGCATTACGCCCGAAGCACGTACATTGGACGAAGCCTATCGTGGTCGGCAACCCGCCGACCGTACTGTCGTCGGCCGTTCCGAGATCGACAACACGCTTGAGCAGATGAATACGGGCGATTCCGGAGCGGTGGACATCGTTGGACTCGGGTGTCCACACGCTTCAATCGATCAGATGCGGCGATATGCAGCGCTCCTCAAAGGAAAATATGTCCACCCGAGCACTGAACTCTGGATTTGCGCTAATACGGTGGTCGAGGACATGGCCCGGCAAATGGGTTACATCGAGACGATCGAGCGGGCGGGAGCGAAACTGATGGTGGGCACCTGCCACAACGACTGTCCACTGGGCGCTTGGAACTTCCGCCGGCTGGCAACCGATTCGGGAAAGTTTGCCTATTACACGCCTACGACGGTCGGTACGAAATGCATCTTTGCCAGCACCGAAGCATGCATCGAGGCCGCAATCAGGGGACGGATCGGATCACTATGAACTCGCCGCATGCAATACTTCAAGGCAAAGCTTGCGCTCCTGGACATTTTGAGGGCGAGGCCGTGGTTTCAAATCAGCCATTTGGATTCTGGCAAGGTCTGGACCCGCTGACCGGCACAGTCATCGATCAGCGGCACGAGCTATGCGGAACCTCGCTCAAGGGCAAGGCTTTCTTCTTCCCGTATGGACGAGGGTCCACAGGCACCCCGGGCATTTTCCTAGAGGCGGTCCGAAATGCTTGTGCTCCGGCAGCGATCGTGAACACAAAAAGCGAACCGATGATCGTTATGTGCTCGCTGCTGGCGGAAGCTTTTTTTAAAGTATTGATCCCGATCGTAGACGGCCTAGAAGGCGATCCCAAAAGCATCCTCAAGACCGGCGATTGGGTCCGGATCGATGGCACGACAGGGATTATTGATGTGATCTCACGCAGCTAAGTCGCAGCGACCGGTCTTTCTCGACTCGATTATTAGATATGCGGCATCGCCATTTCGCCGTTGGAGCGCGGAGACTAGGTGCTCATGGCATTCGTGGGTAGCGATGTGTGTAGCCTAGCGATGCTTCCTGAGCTATATTTTTCACGAGACCCGCCCGTTAGAGAGCAGATAACTGCTCCGCTTAGGAGGAACAAAAATGCATAAGTTTTTAGCTGCGCTGGTAGTTGCCGGCGCTAGTGTGCTTACGTCTAACGCTGGCAGCTTCTCAGCTCACGCCGCCGACCAAATTAATATCGCCATCATCGTGCCGCTATCGGGACCAAACGCCACCGTCGGTGAGCAGGCGGTCAATGCGGCAAAGCTTGCGGTCGCCGACGTGAACGACACGGGCGGAATCAAGTCGATGGGAGGCGCGAAGCTCAATCTTATCATCGCGGACGCGACGAACGATCCACAGGGTGCCATCAATACATCCGAGCGCGTGCTCTCGCAGAACACGGTTGCGGGAGCCTATGGCCTCGCCCTTTCGCCGCTTACAACCGCGGCACTGCCGGCATTCGTCAAACACCATGTCGCAGTCATTACATCGGCGATAAGCGATACGCTGGTCACGCCAAATAACGGTGGCTATCTATTTCAGATTGCTCCGAAGGGATCGGCCTTCGGCAACCAACAGGTCGAATTCCTGAAGTTCCTCAATGCGACCTACAAGATGGGAATCAGTAAGGCCGCAATTCTCTACGTCAACAATCCGTATGGTATTGCAACAAAAAATGGTGTCGAACAGCTCGCCAAAAACGCCGGGCTGGAGATCGGTCTTGATTCAGCTTACCCGGGGGATATCACAGATGCGAGCCCACTCGTCTCCAAGATCGAGCAATCGGGCGCGCAGGTGCTTTTCCCAGTTTCTTACATCACCGATTCCAGCCTGATCCTTACGGCTCTCCGTAGTGCCAATAGCCACGTCCTTGTGATCGGCGGCGGTGCCGGCTTCATTTGGCCGCCGATCGGCAAATCGCTCGGCGATAAAGTCAACGGTCTGACCAGCGTTGCTTCATGGAATCTTGATTCGAAGAACGTTGTCGCTGATCCTAAGCTGGTCGACGTTACCAAGCGTTACGCCAGCGCCTATGGCACGTTCATGCCTGAACAAGCTGGGGAAGCCTATGCCGGCATATCGGTTCTCGCCGCTGCCATTGAGGCCGCGAAATCAGACGACCCGGCCAAGGTGCGCGATGCTCTTGCGACCATCGATCTGAAAAGCGGTGGTGGCTCGCTCATGCAGCCGGGTGAGGTCGCCTTTGATGCGAACGGAGCGAATCGTTACGTCCAACCCGTCATGATACAGTGGCAAAGCGGCATTCCGCACACCGTGTTCCCTGAAAGCGTCGCCACGTCGAAGGTGGTTAAGCCCTAATTCTTTTTGACAACTTCTGGTCTGGGTGCGCCGTATGAATGCTATCAACGTGCTTGCCCAGGCCGTGGTCAACGGGTTGCTGATCGGAGGTGTCTACGCGCTCGTTGCCGTCGGCCTGAATTTGATGTTCGGCGTTATGAAGCTCGTCAATTTCGCCCATGGCGAATTTCTGATGATGGGCATGTACGTCGCGGTCGCCCTTGCTGGTTTGGCGCTGCCGGCAAGTTTCATCGGGATCTACTGGGTCGCCGTGCCAGCCATGCTGATCATGGCGGTGGTCGGCGCCTGTTTTTATCTTCTGCTGCTCGATCGCGCTGCAAAGTTTGGCGAGTCTCCGCAGATCCTTCTTACAATCGGTCTCTCGATCGGCGGGCAGGGGCTCGCCCAGGTATTGCGTGGTTCCGATTTCAAATTAGTGCCTAACCCGATCAATGGTGCCGCGCTGCACCTCGGCAGCATTTACTTTCAAGTCGGACCTGCCATTTCGTTCATCGTCGCGATTGCGGTAACGATCGTGATGGCGTGGATTTTGCGCTCGACCCGATTCGGCAAGAGTGCACGCGCCGTTGCCGAAAGCGTTGAAACCGCCGAGATGCTTGGTATCGATGCACGCCGTGTCTACATGATTACTACCGCGATCGCGATCGGCCTTGTTGGTTTGGCGGGCGCGCTTGTAATCCCTTACCATTTCACGTTTCCGAATGTCGGTCAGAATTTCGTCGTGGTCGCATTCCTCGCCATCGTCATCGCCGGCCTCGGCAGCGTTATTGGCGCCGTTTTCGGTGGTCTGCTCCTTGGCGTCATGCAGTCGCTGACCGCAGCCTACCTTGATATCGATCTTTCGACCGCGGCGATTTATGTGCTGTTCTTGGCTGTGTTGCTGCTGCGCCCGCAGGGCCTCTTTTCGAGGGGGCAGCGAACGCTATGAAACGCGCGCTTGTTATTATGGTTGTTTGGGCGCTCTTTGCGTCGGCCGGGATTCTCTTGCGAAACAATTATCTTGTGAGTGTAGCGACTTCGGCCGCTTTTCTCGCCGTTTGGGGGCAGAGTTGGAACGTGCTCGGGGGCCTGTCAGGAAACATCTCGCTTGGCCATTCGATGTTTGTTGCCGTCCCCGCCTACGTCACAATCCTGTTGTTTCAGCGTGCCGACGTTTCGCCGCTGCTTGGTGCATTACTTGGCATCGCGGCCGCGGTCGCCCTTGCGGCCGTGATTGGAGCGGCGACTTTGCGGCTTACTGGGCCGTATTTCTCTCTTGCGACCCTTGCCGCCGGCGCCGTCGTCCTTTCACTCATCCTTCATTATGACGAACTGACGAGCGGACCGAGCGGGATTCCTATTTCCTTCGCGCACGACGCGCCGGAGAAACTCGAATTCACGAACGTCCGTGCCTATTACCTGATCGCCATTACGCTCCTGGCAGCGGTGACAATATTTCTAGACATGATCAAGCGTAGTCGGCTTGGCTATTACATTGCTTCAATCAAGAGCAGCGAGGCGGCTGCTGCTGCGGCCGGCGTGCGCGTGGCCTGGGTCAAAGTGCTTGCCTTTTGCCTAAGCGCAGCGCTGACCGCGCTTGGCGGCGTATTCTACGTTTTCTTTATAGGATTCGCCGATCCAAACTTTCTTGCCGGCCTCGCGCTCTCGGTCAAGATCGCACTGATCGCCGTCGTTGGCGGAACGGGCTTTTTGATCGGCCCGATCATCGGTGCCGTTTTCTATGAAACGATCGACGCAGTGGCTAACGCCTATTTCGGTGCGGCTGGTGGTTGGGACGTAATGATACTCGGGCTTTCGGTCGTTGCGATTGTGATGACCGACCCACGCGGGCTTTGCTTTATGGCGGAGCGTCTGTGGCAAGCCATTCCTTTCCGACCAAAAGTAAATATTTCGGCGAGGGGCGTATGACGGCCCTTCTTGCACTCGGTGGTGTGGCGAAATCGTTCGGTGCGGTGCAGTCGCTCGTTGACGTCACTTTCGCCATTGAGGACCATGGCATCGTCGGCTTAATTGGGCCAAACGGTGCCGGCAAAAGCACGCTTATTAATGTCCTGACTGGAGTTTACGCGCCAAACTCCGGTACCGTGTACTTTGCGGGCCGCGACATAGCGGCGCTTTCAACTGCGGATCGGGCGCGGATTGGGCTCGTTCGCACATTTCAGCGGCCGCATCCGATTCTTGATCTCACCTGCATTGAAGGCGTTATGGTCGGCGGCCTCTGCCGCGGTCTTTCGCAGGCCGAGGCGCGAAGTGAGGCCCATGAAAAACTGGAACTTCTGGGTCTCGCGAACGTGGCTGACTATTCGCCACGCAAATTGCCGACCGGACACCTCAAGCTGCTCGATTTCCTTCGGGTGCTCATGCTGCGCCCGCGCTTGGTGCTTCTCGACGAATTGATGGCCGGGCTTTCACACAACGAACTTGAAGTTGTGCAAGGCGTTATTGAGCAACTCGCTCAAACAGGAATCACGTTCCTGGTCGTGGAACACCTCATGGGGGTGATCCGACGGCTTAGCCGCCATCTTGTGGTGATGGATGCCGGGCAAATCGTAACCGAAGGCGAACCGACGACCGTCATTCACGATCCGCGCGTGGTTGCCGCCTACCTTGGTGACGATGTTGAGAGCGGTTCCGGAGACGGAGCCTCTCATGCTTGAGGTCTCGGGGATCAGAACCGGCTACGAAGGTGTGGAAGTCGTCCACGACGTCGATCTCGCGGTCAACGAAGGTGAGACTGTTTGCGTGCTGGGCGCAAACGGCGCCGGAAAATCGACCATGCTGCGCGCCATTATGCGGCAGCTCCCGCTTTGGAGCGGCAGCGTGCGTTTTCTCGGAGAGGTTCTTACCGATGCGAAGGCCTCCGTGCCCGCGCATCACGGTATGGGCTATGTGCCTGAGGGGCGGGGAATGCTTGCGTCGTTGACGGTGCGTGAGAACCTCGAGATGGGCGCTTATCCACTGCGAGCTCAGGCATCGTTCGCCGCTAATCTCGAACGCGTGCTTTCGCTATTTCCTGCCTTAAAGCCGCGTCTTGAACACGCCGCTGGCGATCTGTCAGGCGGTCAGGCGCAGATGCTTGCGATCGGCCGTGCTCTCATGGGGTCTCCGAAGCTGCTTTTGCTGGATGAGCCATCATTGGGGCTTGCTCCGCAGATCGTCGCCCAGGTCTATGTTGTTCTCGGCCAGCTAAAGACAGAGGGTCAGGCGATTCTGTTGGTCGAGCAAACCGTAGGTAAAGCGCTGGCATTGTCCGATCGCGCCTATGTCCTGGACCGCGGACGAGTGGTGCTTTGCGGCCGCTGCGCGGAGGTGAAAAGCGACAAACTTTTGCGCGACGCTTATCTGGGACTCTGAGCGGGCATCTGTCGGACGGCCAATCTGCCTCCATCTTCCCACCAGCAAGTTGAGTGAAGCTAAAATTTCGGACCCCATTGACCGCTTCTTCAGGATGCAAGCAGAGATTTTCCATTTCACCGGTTGGGTCATGGCATGAACGAAAAAATATGTATCGTCGGTGCAGGTCTCATCGGACGATCGTGGGCAATCGTCTTCGCCCGCGCTGGTTTTGCCGTAGGAATCCACGACATGGCGCCCGATGCGCTCGCATCGTGCCAGAAACTACTGCGTGAAAACCTCGACGATCTGGCGCTGCATGGTTTACTCAGCGAGGCCGTAGAAACCGTGCTGTCGCGCGTTACGTGGGCCAACACTTTGGCCGATGCGTTGGAAGGCGCGGTGCTGGTCCAAGAAAATGTGCGGGAGTCATTGGATGCGAAAAAAGCGATTTTCGCCGAACTGGATCACCTTGCAGCCCCTAAAACGATCCTTGCGAGCTCCACCTCGTGGATTCCGGCCTCGTCGTTTTCGGCGGGACTTGCTGGCCGTGTGCGCATCCTGGTCGCGCATCCAGTCAACCCGCCATATCTCGTGCCTTTGGTCGAATTGGCGCCGGCGCCGTGGACCACAAGTGACGTCACCAAACGCGCCTGCGACCTTTATACGAGAGCCGGTCAAACTCCGGTGCTGCTGAAAAAGGAAATCACCGGATTTCTGCTCAACCGAATTCAAGGCGCGGTCCTGAATGAGGCGTTGAACCTATACGACGGTGGCTATGCCTCGATGGAGGACATCGACAAGGTTGTGAAGGACGGTCTGGGACTGCGCTGGTCATTCATGGGGCCGTTCGAAACCATCGACCTGAATGCGCCAGGCGGCGTCATTGATTATGCGGATCGCTACGGAAGTACTTATCGTGAAATCGCAAAGGCGCAAGCTGGAAACGACTGGAACCGAGCTTTGATTGCCCGCGTCCACGCCGAGCGCCGCGCTAAACTGCCGACTGCACAAATAGGCGAACGTTCACGCTGGCGCGACAAGCGTTTGATGGCGCTCGTCGCACACAAGCGTGACCAAGTATCGTGAAGCGGCGCAGACGTGAGCGCGAAGAAAACCATGCGTCGATAATGGTATGCCGGAACGCGAGGTATGTCGGATGAAAACGATGAGGTTGCCTGCTGAAGGCGCTTTCCTTGGAAGAGTCCGCAGCCCGAGAGCGGCGCATCCAATGATCGTGACCGTGCGTAACGGTATTGTGGTCGACATCACGGTTAAACACGCTCCGACCGTCAGCGACATTTGCGAAATGTCCGATCCGGCCACTTATGTTTGTTCAGCCCCTGGCAAATCGGTCGGGTTACTCGAAGACATTGCCTCGAACAGCTTTGAGGCGACGCGTGATCCGTCAAAGCCATTCTTTCTTTCGCCGGTCGATCTCCAGGCCGTTAAGGCAAGCGGCGTGACCTTCGTGTCTAGCCTGCTCGAGCGCGTTATTGAGGAGCAAGCCCGTGGCGCGGCGGAAAAGGCGGACGCGATCCGCAGAGACATTACCAACTCGATTGGGAAGGACCTTTCGAAACTTAAGCCAGGTTCGCGCGAGGCAATGGATATCAAGACCAAATTGATTTCTCTAGGTGCCTGGTCTCAATATCTTGAGGTCGGCATTGGTCCGGACGCGGAAATCTTTACAAAATGCCAGCCGCTGTCGTCGGTGGGTTTTGGCGCGGATATTGGCCTGCATCCGATATCCACTTGGAATAATCCAGAACCTGAGATTGCGATTGTCGTATCGAGCGCCGGCCGGATCGTGGGCGCTACGTTGGGCAACGACGTCAATCTTCGCGACGTGGAAGGACGCTCAGCGTTGCTCCTGGGCAAGGCGAAGGATAATAACGCTTCGGCGTCGCTTGGGCCGTTCATTCGGCTGTTCGACAATTCCTTTTCGCTTGAGGACGTCAAATTGGCGCATGTCCGGCTGACCGTCGAAGGCGACGACGGCTTTATGCTCGAAGGCGCGAGCTCTATGTCGGAAATCAGCCGATCTCCAGAAGATCTTGTTGCCGCTGCGATGGGAGCGCACCATCAGTATCCCGACGGGATGGTGCTTTATCTTGGGACGATGTTCGTCCCGTCGAAGGATCGTAGTGAACCAGGAAAAGGGTTCACGCATCGAACCGGCGACATCGTTACGGTCTCGACGGAGAAACTCGGCGCGCTCGTCAATCGCGTACGCTCTTCGTCTGACTGTGAGCGCTGGACGTACGGTGTGCGCCAGCTCATGCGAGACCTTGCCGGAGAAAAACTGATTTGATTGCCTTAGTGTTAGTTATCATGGGTTTTGGTCGTGCAAAACCTCGGCAAGCCGATTGGTTCGTCGGCCAGGTTCTGGTAGATCGATGTTTCCACCTCGCTTTCGCCGAGATTCCCCAACGTGAATCATTCTGTTTCAAAACCAATCGATGTTGCCGGTTGGCGTTCGACACCAGCCAATCCATAATTCGGTTTGCCGGTAGCCGACACGAAACCAGAGGCCAAGGCCCGATTGTGGGGATCGCCGAATGAGCTTTAGTCAGGATCAGACGACGGGAGAAACCTTCTACGTCGAGACCAATCGCACCGGCTATGACCTTCTAAACGATCCTTTGCTGAATAAGGGCACGGGATTTACCGATTCAGAACGCGACTTGTTCGAATTGCATGGGCTTCTCCCGCCGACGGTTGCCAGCCTCGATGAACAGGTCGCCAGACGATTACAGGCCTTCCGACAATTGCCGAGCGATTTTAACCGCTATGTCTTTCTACGTGGGCTCCAGGACACCAATGAGGTGCTTTTCTATGCCCTGCTGGTGCGTCACCTCGAAGAGATGCTGCCAATTGTTTACACCCCGACCGTCGGACTCGGCTGCCAGTATTTCAGCCAAAGCTTCCGCAAACCGCGGGGTCTCTTTCTAAGTTTTCCACAGAAGGAGCGCATCCCTCGAATTCTCAACCAATTTCACCTTGATATTGAAGCGATCGTGGTCACTGACGGTGAGCGCATCCTCGGTCTTGGTGATCAAGGCGCTGGAGGCATGGGAATTCCGATCGGCAAGCTATCACTGTATACGGCCTGCGGCGGTCTCAATCCGGCAACTACACTTCCGGTCACGCTCGATGTCGGAACTGACAATCCGGAGCGTCTTTCCGATCCGCTGTACATAGGCTGGCGCCACGAGCGCGTACGCGGTCAAGCATATGACGATTTCATTGAGATCTTTATTCAAGCTGTTACGAAGCGCTGGCCACATGTACTGCTGCAGTGGGAGGACTTCGCGCGTGATAATGCCACGCGGCTTCTCAACCGCTACCGTGATCGGCTCTGCACCTTCAATGATGACATTCAGGGCACGGCCGTTGTCGCTGCGGGTACATTGCTGGCGGCAATAAACGTTACGGGTGCGCCTATGCGCGAGCATCGTATCGCGGTGCTCGGCGCCGGTGGGGCAGGCAGCGGTATCTGTGCACTATTGCTACGCGCTTTGGTCGAGGATGGGCTCTCCGAGTCGGAGGCTCGTCGACGCTTTTTTCTCGTGGATCGCGACGGTCTTCTGGTCGACGGCATGCCAGGACTCATGCCTTTCCAGGAACTCTTCGTGCAACCGCGTAGCACTATTGAAGGGTGGGCATTGGAACGCGATGGCGTCATCCGGCTAGGTGATGTTGTCCGTAATGTTCACCCGACGGTACTCATCGGCGTATCAGGGCAACCTGGTACTTTCCCTGAAAACGTTGTCCGCGACATGGCGGCACATGTCGCGCGGCCTGTCATATTTCCGCTTTCGAATCCGACATCGCGTGCAGAGGCGACGCCGACAGACCTGATGGTTTGGACAGAGGGAAGGGCGGTCATAGGCACTGGTAGTCCATTTCCCCCGGTGCTCAAGAATGGCGCTTATGTGCGAGTCGACCAGACCAACAATGCCTATGTGTTCCCAGGCATTGGTCTTGCCGCCATCGCGGCGCGTTTAAAGCGCATTTCAGATGGAATGCTAATGGCTGCAGCGCGCTCACTAGCTGATCTCTCGCCGGCGCGGCTCAATCCGCAAGCTAATTTGCTCCCGCCGGTATCGGAACTGCGAGACGTCTCTCTGCGGGTTGCCCAGGCAGTAGCCCTCCAGGCGCGCAAAGAAGGACTGGCCGAGCCTATCGACGCTGGCGACATGTACCGCAAGATCCGCGACAAAATGTGGACACCGGTCTATCGCCCATATCGGAAAAAACCGAAATAAAAGGGCGCTTGCTCCGTGTGTTCGTTTGGCTTGGGAAACGGTCAAACTATTTGGTTGACTAAAGGCCATCGCCTACGCAGCTTCGCTTCGGGCCGCTTCCCTCTGATCGCGGAATGCATACACGTCCATTCGCAACACGCTGTAGGTGGCGCTGATGTGGAGCCGTTCCGTAAGCGCGTTCTCACCCGCCGCGCCTAATGCGACGTACAGGGGCAAGATATGCTCCTCGGTCGGATGATTCTTCGTGGCAAACGGCGCCTGGCGTCGGTAGTTGAGCAGATCGTCGGTTCGGCGATTTGTTAATGCTGTGTGGAACCAGTCTGCAAAGCTGTTGACCCAAGCGGGGGCCGGATCGTTGGGGCCGTGGTCCCGAAACTCCGACAAATCATGGGTAAAGCTGCCGCTGCCGATGATCAGCACGCCCTCTTGCAGCAATGGCGCTAAAGCGTGCCCGACGCGAAGATGATGGAGCGGACCGAGATGCGGCTGAACCGAGAGCTGCAGAACGGGGATATCGGCTTGCGGATACATCAGCAGCAACGGCACCCAGGCGCCATGATCCAGGCCGCGCCTGCGATCGATGGTGTGGTCGAGGCCAGCTGCGTGCAAAAGCTCCGAGACGCGTGTAGCGACCGATGGAGAGCCGGGTGCGGGATAACGCATGTCATAAAGCGTGCGTGGGAAGCCATAGAAGTCGTGGATGGTATCGTTGCGATCCACGGCATTGACCATCGGCGATGCCGTCTCCCAATGCGCCGAGACCACGAGTATGACCTTAGGACGCTCAAGCGTATGGCCGATCTGGCTGAGAAACGTGCGTGCCGGCGTATCGGTGAGCGGCAAGGTCGGCGCGCCGTGGGACAAAAATAGGCTTCGCATGGTCATTACGATTGCTCCGTATCTGCGTCGATGCGCCGGCCTTGCTTTCGCGTTTAGTGAAGTGGCATCGCGATGTCGAAGAGCAGAACCTCGGCCTCCTGCTTTCCTTCAATTTGAAGTGTGTCGGGCGCGTCAATCGCCACACCATCTCCAGCCTTTAAAAGTTTGCTGTTGAAGACGACGCTGCCGCGCGCAACCTGAACCCAGGCTCCGCGACGCGCCGACAATGTATGCGTCAGCTTCTGACCTGGTGACAGAATCGTGGCGTAAAGATCCACGTCACGATGGATCGTAACGGAGCCGTCGCGCCCGTTACGCGATGCGATCAAGCGAAGTTTTCCGCGCTTCTCGGCAGCGTTGAACGACTTCTGCTCGTAACTCGGCGTCAGTCCTTTGTTTTCCGGAATGATCCAAATCTGGAGGAAGTGTACGGGCTCAGTTTTGGAATGATTGAACTCGCTATGACGAATTCCTGAACCTGCTGATATGCGCTGCACGTCGCCAGGGCGAATGACCGAGCCGGTTCCGAGACTATCTTTGTGCTCAAGGGCGCCTTCGAGCACGTAGGAAATGATCTCCATATCGCTGTGGCCGTGCGTATCGAATCCCGCACCAGGCTGAACCCGATCCTCGTTGATCACACGCAGCGGTCCGAAGCCCATGTGCGCGGGATCATAGTAGTGAGCGAAAGAGAAACTGTGGAAACTGTCGAGCCAGCCGTGGTCCGCATGGCCGCGAGACTGTGCTGAGCGAATGGACATTGACATTGGCTGCTCCATCAATGGGCGAGCGCCGTAGCGCTCGCCCGATAACGATTTAGATCTCGCGCGCGATCAGCGCATCTACTGAGTAGCGGCCGCCGCCGCGAATTACATACGAAAGCGCGACGATGCCCCACATCAGCGGGTACTCGTATCCGCCGTCGGTCCAAAAGAAGCCTGCAGGCAGATGAACCTGCACGACAGCAACGGCCATCAGGCCAAATACTAGCGCGGCGATCGGGCGGGTGGCGGCGCCGGCAGCGAACAACAGGCCTCCGAAAAATTCAATTATGCCGGCCATCACCGCCAGAGACGCAGGCAGACCGAGTTTGGCGACAAAGAACTGGCCGGTCGCTTCGATGCCGTAGCCGCCAAACCAACCGAATAATTTCTGAGCACCATGCGGAACGAGCAGCAAACCGGCCGTCACACGAACAAGCGGCTCTGCGAGGGGCGAGAGGGCATTCGTTATCGACGCAAAAACGGGAACAACCGGCTTGGCGGGGGAAATGCTTGTGACAGACATCGGAAACCTCCTAGCTTTTGATCGGCAGGGCGACCTCCGCCCAACTCATAAAGTTCGATGTAGATTGCGCGCTATGCTGAAACAATCTATCATTTTCGCACAACACTGTTGCTATTGGAGCAACAATCATGGACCGCCTTGCTGCAATCAAAGCCTTTGTGAAAGTCGCGGAAATGCAATCCTTCTCGGCGGCGGCGCGGGGTCTGCGCGCGTCGAAGTCTGTTGTCAGCCGCCAAATCGCCAGCCTGGAAGCCGAACTCGGGGCGCGATTGTTTCATCGCACCACCCGCTCGATGACCCTGACCGAGGCAGGGCGCAGTTACTTCGATCGTGCCTCCCGCATCCTGGCCGATCTCGAAGAAGCTAATCTCTCGGTCAGCCAGCTACAGTCAGCGCCACGAGGCCGGTTGCGCGTCAATGCACCGATGAGCTTTGGCTTCCTGCACCTTGCACCCGCACTCGCCGATTTTCTGTTTCGCTATCCAGAGGTTGAAGTTGATATCACCCTGACTGATCGTTTCATCGATCTCGTCGACGAAGGCTTCGACGTCGCTGTCCGCATTGGCAGTCTTGAGGATTCGAGTCTGGTGGCACGCAAGCTGGCTTCGATCCGTCGCGCGATATGCGCAAGTCCGGCTTACTTAAAAGTACGCGGCGCTCCCGCTTCACCCGACGACCTGAAGACGCATGATTGTCTGTGCAACAGCAACGTGCCGCTGGCGCGCGAATGGCGCTTCATCACATCGGATGGGCGGCCATGGCAAGTCGAAGTCCGCGGACGGCTGAGCGCCAACAACGGCGACACTCTAAAGGTTGCGGCATTAAAAGGGCTTGGCTTCGTCAATCTACCAACCTTCATCGTCGGCAGCGATCTGCAAGCCGGAAAACTGGTTACCGTTCTGGATAAATTTATTGCTCAGGACATGACCCTAAACGCGGTCTACCCGCACTCCCGCCACCTATCGCCGAAGGTGCGCGCATTCGTGGATTTTCTGGCCGAACGTTTCGGTCCGCGGCCATATTGGGACCTCATTGAATGACCCCAAGCGCGAAAATCAAACTGAACCGATGTTATCGCGCAGCACCCCCGCGGGTGCCAGACCCAGCTGGACGCGCAGAATTGTATCAAGGTCGGTCGACGACAACGACCCAGTTGGCGGCATGGCCGACGGGATAGCGACCGCCGAGCGTCAGGGCGCCTGTTTGTTTGTCGATCTTGTAGACTGACACCTTGTTCGACTTTTCGCCGGCGGCGATCAGATACGATCCGGTCTTGTCGAGCCTGATGCCGCGCGGCTGCTTCTCGGTCGCGTAGGAAGCGAGATAGGTGAGTTTGCCCGTGCGCGGCGCGATCGACAGGAGCGAAATGGTGCTGTTGGTGCGCTCGGTCGTGTACATGAAGCGTCCGTCCGGCGTAATGTGGATGTCTGCCGCCCAGATGTGCGGCATCGTATCGCTGCCGGCGACCGTAGTTGACGCTGTGGTCGCGGCCGTCGATACCGCCTCGCGCGCGAGCCCCGGCTGCAGATCGGTCTGCGGCGGTGCGGAGCCGACATACTCGACCTCCGACAAGACTCCCGTATTCTGGTCGATCGCGAATTGCGCCACGGCACCGGAGAGTTCGTTGAGAACGTAGAGGTATCTGTTGTCGTTGGAGATCGCCAGATGACGCGGGCCGTTGCCGGGACGGGCTTTGATAAGCGGCGGCTCGTTCGGCGTCAGCTCGCCCGATTTTTCGTCGAATTTGAACTGTAGGATCTGCGCGCTGCCGAGATTGGTCGCATAGACATATTTGTTCGTACGGTCAGCGATGATCGAATGCGGATTCTCTCCGGTCGGGATGATCTGCAAGGCGGGCTGCGTAATTACGCCCGTTGCGTCGATCGGATTGACCGCGACTTTGTGGCCTCCATAGGAGGCAGTGAACAGGAACCGACCATTCTTGTCGACGGAGACATAAGGCATGCTATCGACGAGCGGCGCGGTCGCCTCTTCCTTCAAGGCGCCTGTCACGCCGTCGATTGCATAGGTGATGACGCGCAGCGGCTGCGAGCGCACGACCGCGTAGAGATGCTTCTGGTCCGGGCTGACCGCCATGGGCATGACGAGCTTGCCGGCCTTGGTCTTACCGAGCGGCGCCAGCACGCCAGCCTTGTCCATGGAGTAGCCGTCGATTTCGCCGTCCTCGGCGTTCGAGACATAGACAAAAGTCTTCGCGGCAGCGATGCCTGCCCCAAGCGCAACCATGGAGACCCCGAACGTGAGCAACATCCAACAGCAGATGCTTGACGATCTAACGTGGTGGAATTTGAATTAAATCGTCTAGTTGGCCTTTGGTTAGCTCTGTTGGCGTGAATTTAAAAGTGACTGCGTCTTTCGCGATAATATCCAGTCCAATGATTTTGTCGGGTTCCAGTGCTGTGCGTGGGAAGAAACCATCGCGCGTGCGCTTGGCTTTGTCCTCACTTATCTTAAGCCAATTGGCATAGACCTTCAGCGCATTCGGGTCGCTGTACATGTAATCAATAGTTTCGCGGTAGCCTTTCATATAGCGCTCAACCACATCCTTGTGGGCCTGGAGATATCTAGCGTTGACGATGTTAATCCGCACCGTCTGCCCTTTGAACGCATCTGCATCGTTGCCCGTGGCGATCATGCGGATTTCCTTGCGATCCAATTGATCAAGGCCAAACGGCGGTGCGGCCCAACCCACGTCGATTTGTCCCGACATGACGGCCGTTAGATTTGCAGAGGGGCCGCCTGTGGCAGTCGGTATAGCCTTGAGTTCGTACTCTTTCATGAAGGCCGTGACGATGCCATGGGTAGATGAACCATTTGTCGAATAGGCAAGGATCTTACCGTCGGTGTCCTTCAGGGACTTGATCGGAGAATCCGCCTTCACGTACCAATAGAGGTCGCCGGCGCCTGTCGTCTCCGCACTAATGACGCGGACAGGTGCTCCCTTCGAATAGGCACTGAGCACGCCCATCACGCCGGCAGCAATACCGATGTCTACACTGCCTGAAATCACGGCCTGCTGGGTTTCGCCTGCACCGTTCGTGTAGACGATCTCAAGCTCGAGCCCGTGTTTCTTGAAAATGCCTGCGAGTTGACCGATTTCCGATACGGAAGTATCCCAATTCCCGCGTTGGCCTACTGCCAATCTGACTTTCTCTTGGGCGCTAACAGCCGAAATGCTGAACGATGTCAGTATTGCAACTGCACAAGCGATCGTCGCTCTTCTCATTTGCTCTTCCCTTAGTGGTGCCGTTTTAGCTTCGCTGGCTTCGCGATTTCTTCAGAGATGACGAGTCTCTATTCCACGAATTTCGACTCGAATTCATCAAGTTGTGAAATCGTGGCATGCAAGTTTCTCTGGATTTCTGCTAACCCTCCGAGCAATCCTTTTACTTCGGTCGGGGATAAACCCTGGACAGCCGTGTCAACGACCTCTTTCGCCAGAGGAATCAGCTCATCCTTAAGTTTGCGACCTTTTGCAGTTAGAAATACGTGCGACTTACGTCGATCCTTCTTGTTGCGCTCCCTGCGAACGAGCCCGCACCGTTCCATAGCTAAAATGGCATTAAGAGTTGTCGGCTCCATCGTGCCGACACGCCGTGAGAGCTCACGCTGCGTGAGCCCGTCTTCGTTCCAAAGCGCACGCAAAAAGTACCACATTCCCAGCGTGACGCCCCGCGGTTCAATTTTGAGCTGCAGGTAGCGCTGCAAGGCGCGGTGCGTGGAACGAATTTGATAGCCGACACTTTTCGAAAAAGGCAAATCTGAGTCGCGATCGGCGATTATAGCCGATCGGCCACTCTCGGATTTCAACAATTCCTTGCGCTTCAAAGTTGCGCCTCTCTCCTCGCCACAGGCGGCCGTTGTTGCAAAGATACGGAAACAGACGTTCGCGATTTCCACTGCTCTGCTAAGGCCTTGCGATCGAGCTTTCCACGAGCCGTCTTCGGCAAACCAGTGGTGACTATGATCTGTTTTGGTGTCTTGAAGGAGGGCAACATTTGGCCGCAGTAGCGCAAAAGATCGTCTGTGTTGATCGTACCGCCGGGCTTGCCAACGACAAACGTAATGACTTCTTCGCCGTAAGTCTGATCAGGAACTCCCACTGTTGCCGCTTCAACGATTTCGGGTCGCTGTAGCAGAATCGCATCGATCTCCAGCGGCGATATGTTTATACCACCACGAATGATCAGATCCTTTTCGCGGCCGGTGATATGCAGGAAGCTGTCGGCATCGAGGAAGCCGATATCCCCTGTCCGGAAACGTCCCTGGCTATGAATCCTTATCGTCCCATCGTCAGCGATATAGCGATATTCGTTATTTGAAAAGCCGCCGACCTCGATCTGGCCAATCTCCCCGGTGGGCAGCGACTCGCCACGCTCATTAACAATCGCGAGCTTATGGTAAGGCAATGGCTTCCCGACGGTGCCAATCCGACGGTATGCGCCTGGGTTGGTTGCGATCCAGCCGATTTCGCTGCAGCCATAGCTTTGTGCAATGGGAATTCCAAAGTGCTCTTCGAAACGGCGGCAATCTTCGATCAGCAGCGCGGCAGAACTTGAGATGACGAACCGCAAGGTCGTCGGTCGTATGAGACTCGCCGAGTCGTCGCCATTGAGCAACATATTGATTGTTGTTGGATTGCCTGCCGAAATCGTCACGCCGTAATCAGCCACGTATTGGAAGAACCGGCTGCGGGTAAACTTGTGTCCAAGAATTAGGGTCGCACCGCGAGCGAGCGGAGCCAAAGCGCTTAAGACCTGCGCCGAACACCAATTGAACGAGCGGAAATCGTAAATCCGGTCATCGGCTGACATACCCAGTCCGTCCGCGGTCGGCTCTACATTGGCCAGAAGCTCGCGAAAGGAGAGCACCACGCCTTTCGGCCGAGCACTGGTTCCGGACGTAAACAAAATGCAGGCATCATTGTGCCGGTCGGCATCTGCTAAACCTGCCTTTGTCGCTGTGCAAGTTCGAACAGCGCCGAAAAAGCCGAGATCACTACCATCATCGAAGACCCCGAGCGGCAGATGAGGCGTCGTTAGCTTTTCCAAGACACCATCGAGCTCTAATTTCGCATCGAACAATGCCAGCTTTGAATTCAGGGCGGGCACTATGTCAGTAAGGTAAGTACGGTTTGTCTCAACGTGCACGGTGCAGATCGTTGCGCCGTAGGCCATGACCCCGACGTAACAGAGCAAATGTTCAATCGAATTTTCAGCGAGCAATGCAATGCGATCATTGGCACGAATACCCCGCTCGCCTAGGAGGCCACCAATTCGCCCGGTCAGCTCCTGCAATTGCCCATAGCTAAGCGTTCGGCCATCTTCAGCTGAAATGATATAGGCCTTCTCTGGAGCGCGATCCGCGTTGCGATCGATCCAGTGTCGAAGCAGGTTTGGACCAAACTCGGCTTCTTTAGGCATAAGAACTCAATCAAACGATCGCTACCAGCTTAGCGCAGAACACCCACGCTTCGTGGGCTCCCGGGATCAAATAGTACTCAGCGTCCAGTGCGAGCCAGGGAGTGGACCCAACCGACCATGCGAGATTTTGCGTTCTCGATGTCCTTCTTGGTGAAGAAATCCTCGGGCTTGACCCGATCGACTGGATAGACCGGCCGTAAGAAGTCTTTCTCGTATCCAAATGGCACCGTCGCATCGATCCCCATGCCGCCTTCAAATTGAGTATTCGATGCCGTCCATTGTTTCTCGCCGGCCGTCATCCGCTCTGCCGGCATGAAGGTTTGCCCCCGGCCCCCAGGAATCGGGTTCAGAATGTCTGTCCGTGGATTCACCCGAGTGGTAAGGCACCACATGATATCGTCCATCGAATAAGGATCGACATCCTCGCTGACGGCGATCGCCAGTCGCATACCTTGCGAGCACGACAACGCTGCGCCGAGAAAATTGCGCTGCCAGCCCTCGTCGATCTGATGGCGTTTTTTGACCTGGATAATGCAGCCGCCCCAATCGGTCATCGAATAGGGAATAACAACGTCTTGCACGATGCCGGGCTGCAGTCGCTCGCAAAGCTCGAAAATTGCCGCTTCGCGGACGGTTGTATCGATGTTGTGGTCATCGAGCATATGAACGCCGAGTACAAAGATTATTGGTTTCGTCTCGGGTTTGCGCATTGTCACGGCGGTGACGTGAAATGTGGGCGCCTTGTAGGCTTTGCCCATGTAGCCGGCCCATTCTGGGTGGAAATGGAAGCGGCCTTGGACGCCTGCATCTTCCGCTTCTTTGGTCTCGAACCGGCGGTCACGCGGATGGATGTGGCCTTCCAGCACCAGTTCCGCGTCGGCGAGCGTGTAAGCGTCCACCGTGCGGCACTTTACCATGCGGATGGGTCTGCCTTGTGCGGCGCCGGCGATGCCAATTTCGTCGCAGCCCATCGGAAGGATAGCATAATCAAATCCGGCGCCTGCCAGAAGCGTACAGGCGGGCGGCACACCGAAGCACATTGAGATCGGGATCGGCTTGTCATCTTTGTAATACTTATTGGCGACTTGCCACATATGCGAGCCTGGCGAGATCTGGAATGTGCCGACGTTGCCCCAGCGGAAGTTCATGCGATTATAGCCGAGGTCTGTACCGCCATCGAATTGATCGAAGCTGATGCAGCGGATGCCAGAGCCGACTGTAAGCTCGGATTCGTAGGTCGTGTGCCGAATAGGCACCATGTATTTGTTGACGTCATCCGGGTTGAGTATGACGTGCTCCTGTACCGGAGCCTCCTCCTGCGAAATAATCTCTGGCTTGAGCGGCTTGCGGAATGCTTCGGCAATCTTACGCGTGCGATCGACATCGTTCTTCCAGCCAAACATCTTGTTGATCACGTTCATGTCGCCGAATAGGTTCGTGATCACCCTGTGATTGGGCTTGCCCTTGACGTTGTTGAAAATGATCGGGCAGCCCCCATCCATGTGCTTCTGCAGGCCGGTAATTTCGAGATCGGGGTCGACAGCCTTGTCTGTTTCGATCAGATCGCCTTGTGACTTCAGCCACTCCAACGTCGTCCGTAGATCGATAACATCGGCGGTCGCAGGTTTCGCTTTAAGGTTCATTTTCTGCATGTGAACGACTCCGGTTTCTAAACGAGCGCAAACGAGCTGTACCCCGACCTCAGAAAGATTTCGACATCAGGCATGAGCACAAAAGCGTCTTTCCAAAATTACTTATCCGTCTAAGTATTTTACGATACCCCAGTTTATGTCCCATGGAAAGCACAAATAAGCATCTGCATCCACACAGGAAAACTGAGTCCATCTAATTGCGAAGGCCCATTGTCGGCGGGACCGATGCCACTGGAGATTTTCAAGCATTGAGTGAAATGCGAGGCAGAATCTCACTTGGTGCTTGACAAGTGGGCCATGCACATGATCGAGCGAGATACTGGTCTTGGTAAGGGCGATTTTCGTAGTTCGGTCACATACACCATGGTCTCATTCGCACCGACGAAGATGGTCACATTCGCACTAGCGAAAGCCAAGTCTATATGCTGGAATAGAAATGTTGTTCAAAAGGAGCCTGCCATGAAAAAAATCTTCTTAATCGTTGTTATTTCCATGTTCGCCGCTGGGTCTGCGTTGGCCCAATCGTGCGAAAGCAAGGCCGTGTCGAAGGACGGTAAGCCCTTGTCGGGTGCGGCAAAAACGAGCTTCGTCAAAAAATGCAAGCAGGATGCTTGCGAACCGAAGGCCATTGGCAAAGATGGCAAGCCATTGTCAGGCGCGGCCAAAAATAGCTTTATGGCGAAATGCGAGAAAGAAACCTAAATCGCAGGATGAGGGTTAAGTTTAGTCGCGGACAAAACTCATAAGGTACGAATCCTCGTCGAGTTCGCCGGCCCAATTAAGCGGACTCAACTCTGATATCGCGAGGTTTGGTCAAGAAGCCGCTGGCGCAGCCGACGGCTTCCGGAAATGGTGGTGAATTGGGTCAGCAGCTACTCGTTTCGTCGGCGATTCACTGTGGCTGCAGATCGTCGCTAGGTCCCATCATTCCAAAGCCACCGGAGTCGCGATGCATCCAGCCGCGCTGCCCCAGCATTCCATGCCAGGCGCCGAATTGCTGCTCCTCAAGTCGTGCGAGCACGATAAATCGGTGTTTTTGTGCATCGTCGAGGCTCTTATAGAGCGGGCCAGCTGCGTCGGCGAGCTTCTTAAGCGCGGCACCACGCTGAGTCAGCGTGTCAGCGAGCAATTCAAGCCGTTCGACCGGATCCGTTGGACGATCGGCGCTGGCGCGTGCGGCAAGTCGCTCGGCGCGCTGTTTGATCAACTCGCGCATCGCACTTTCTACAGCCGGCCAATTCTTTTCCTGTTCGGCGGTAAGCTTTAAGCCGGCATGCAAGGCTGCGATGCGAGCCTCGCCGAACGCAATGATGTCCTCTGCGCTTGGGCGCCATCTCGGCGCGAAGTCGCGCTCGCCTGGACTCTGCTGCGCGTAGGCGAGCGTAGCGCCGGCAATTGCAAGCGCGGTCGAGCCCGCTAGAATAGTCTTCCACATAACCTTCCTCCAATGGCATTCCAGATGATGCCAATAGTGGTACGCGGCGTTGTCTTTTCAAGTTAAAGTTTGGACACAGCCCAAATATTAATTTTCGAGCCAATGACAGATAGGGGTTTACGATTATGAACAGTATCAACAGGTAAATTGTGACTTCTGATTTGCTCAGGGTGGTTAGAATGCAAAAGCTGATGCCATCTTAGCGCTTCGCTTAAGATTATCTGCAGCGAGAGAAACTAAATGATTTCAATTTAGGCTTCGACCGGCGACTGCGCGCCGATGTGCTATAAAGAGGTTGATAACGTGAAATTTCCCCGCAGAAAATTTCTTCATCTTGCAGCGGGTGTCGCCGCGCTGCCAGCCGTCGCGCAGATTGCAAGAGCACAAAGCTACCCGACGCGACCGGTGCACATCATCGTCGGCTTTCCCCCTGGCCAGACAGCTGACATCAGCGCGCGTCTGATAGGCCAATGGTTGTCGGGACGACTTAACCAGCCATTTGTCATTGACAACAGACCGGGCGCTAGCAGCTCTGTCGCCACCGAACTCGTCGTGCATGCGCCCCCTGACGGCTACACGCTTCTCTACGTCGTTTCGAGTAATTTTATCCATGCGACCCTGTACCCGAAGCTCGCTTACAATTTCATTCGCGACATCGATCCAGTCGCAAGTACCGCCCGCACGCCCCTTGTCATGGAGGTAAATCCATCCGTTCCGGTCACGACAGTTCCCGAGTTCATTGCCTATGCCAAAGCCAATCCGGGCAAACTCAACATGGCCTCAGCGGGCAACGGAAATTCGACACACATGGCCGGCGAACTGTTCAAGATGATGACCGGCGTCGATATGATTCATGTACCATATCGCGGCTCGGCACCCGCGCTCACCGATCTACTCGGCGGTCAGGTACAAGTGATGTTCGACGTTATGACGTCTTCCATCGAATATATCAGAGCTGACAAGCTGCGGGCACTGGGGGTGACGACCGCGACGCGTTCCCAAGCGCTGCCGAATATCCCGACTGTGGGCGATTTCGTACCGGGCTATGAGGCGAGCGCAGTAGGTGGCATTGGCGTTCCCAAGCACACACCTACTGGGATCGTCGACAAACTCAACCTGGAGATCAATGCGGCCCTTGTCGATCCTAAGATGAAGTTGCGGTTTGCCGAATTGGGAGGCACGCCGGTGCCCGGCTCGTCGGCCGACTTCGGCAAGCTCATAGCTGAGGAAACCGAGAAGTGGGCCAAGGTAATAAAGTACGCAAACATAAAGGCCGAGTAATACGGCTCCGCAGTCTTGCGGTTCCATAAGTTGTGGCATCGAGGTTGTTCCGAATTTACCGGTGTCGGCCCTATCACGCTACGCAGAACGGCGCGCATGATCTGGAGTTTGAGAACATGATCAACCAAAGGGTGCGGTGGTTATCGACGATGCTTTATTGTAACGCAGTGGTTCCGTCCGTCGAACTCTTGAAGATGATGGGCAGGGATCGACCTCGTGCATGTGCCATTCAAGGGAGACGCGCCAGCGGTCACCGCGGTTTTGTCCGCGAATATTTGCAGATTTTCGGAAAGCACACTGCAAGTGGGGCGCCTGAAGAAATTTCAGTATGTATCGCCTCGGAAACGAGCCAATGGCTAGCAGTCGCGCATACATCAAAAATGACACCAAACTGACTGGAAGCACTGCGGTGGCTGGAGTCCCCCTCATTGGCATTACTATGGGAGACCCGGCAGGGGTTGGGCCGGAGATCATCTGTCGCGCCCTTGCTGAACTGCCGCCAGCGCAGCGCGCGCGAATCATTGTGTACGGTGACATAAAATTTTTACAGCGCGCGAATACGCTAACTAAAAGTGGCCTCTCATTCAGTGATTTTGGATCCTTCTCAAATGGCAGAGGAGTGTCGCTCGTACACATTCCTGTTGAGCAGGCGGAGCTTGTACGAGATGGGATGATGAATGCTGCCGCGGGGACCTGCAGTTATGCCTATATAAAATGCGCAGTGGTCGCCGCACTCGCTGGAAAGATATCCATAGTTGTCACTGCACCAATCAACAAAGAGGCCCTGCATGCTGCGGGTCATCCGTTCGAGGGGCATACGGAGTTGCTTGCCCATCTTACTGGCGCAAAGTCCTCTTTTATGTTGCTAGCTTCTGACAAACTTTCCACCATCCACGTCTCGACACATGTGTCGCTCGCCGGCGCCGTACAAAGAGTGACAACCGAACGTGAACTTGCTACGATTCGTATTGGCAATACGCATTTGAAACGACTCGGCATTGCGCAGCCGCGCATCGCAGTGGCCGGATTGAACCCCCATAGTGGCGAAAACGGGTTATTCGGAAGGGAAGAGATTGATTATATAAAACCAGCTATTCGAGCGGCACAAAGCGAAGGAATTAATGTTCAGGGGCCTATTTCGGGCGATACGGTCTTTTACCGTGCCATGCAGGGCGAATTTGACCTTGTCGTCGCGCAGTACCACGATCAGGGTCACATCCCGACCAAGCTGATCGCGTTTGATACCACAATCAACGTTAGCTTAGGGCTTCCGATATTACGAGTTTCGGTGGACCACGGAACGGCGTTCGATATCGCATGGAAGGGTGTTGCGCGTCACGATAACATGCTGGCGACCATTGCTTATGCAAGCAGACTTTGCATGTCTTGAATCTAGAAGCGCCGAGAAGCGCAGACCGGAGATGCCGCCTCATAGTCTCGACATCGCCATCGTAGCCGATGATCTTACGGGCGCCCTCGACACGGCCGCACCATTTGCCTCTTTAGGGTTTAGTACGAGCGTTTTTCTCGATCAGGAGCAAGGGCATTTAAGTATTCTTTCTGAAACGCAGGTTTTGTCTTTAAACAGTGACAGTCGCCATCTCCCTCCCGGGGAGGCGGAAGAACAGGTGCATATTGCCGTTGCTGCTGCGCTTAGCCAGCGCCCTCGCATTTTATTCAAGAAAATTGACTCGACGCTGAGGGGCAACGTAGCGGTCGAGATCCTGGCCTCGATGCATGCAAGCTGCCGTCGCCACGCGCTGATTGCGCCGGCCGTTCCGAGTCAAGGCCGCACTACTGAGGGTGGTGAAGTATTCATCGATGGCGTTCCGCTCCGGCAAACACAGATCGCGGCAGACATTTTGTCATCACCTAGTGCGACTCTACAGGATGTGCTCGCTCGCGCCTCGGATACTTTGACAGTTCACTTATGGCCGCGCCATACCGCATTCCCGCTGAGCAATAATGCGGGCATTCACGCTTATGTGGCTGATTGCAAAACGGATGCTGATCTCGATTTCTTAAGTCACTTTGTAACGGATCGCTGCGAAGAGATGCTGCTCGTTGGCGCATCTGGTTTCGGTGCAGCGCTGGCACGCGGTCTCGCGCCTGTCAGGTCGGCAAAAATAGCACAACTCGGGGGCCTGGCTGGCAAAACGGGGCCAATCCTTTTTGTCATAGGCTCACGAACTGGTCTGAGCGCCCAACAAGCTACCAAGTTACACGAGGCAGGCGCACAGGAAATCGTTTTGCCCTTGTCAGCCACTGAGCAAGAACTCCGGCAGTTTTTGGAAAGGCTTCGTTGTGACCAAACCGCGACGGCAATTGTGGTACGCCCAATTCCCTCGGGGGCCGAAAAGCATCCTTCCGAAGTCGCGCGGCTATTGGCTTGGGCAGCGGCAACCTTGATCCAACGACTGCAAGTTGGGGCAGTCGCCATTGTTGGAGGCGACACCGCGCTTGCAACGTTTCGAAGTCTCGGCGTTCGAACAGTGACGCTGATGGGCGAGCTAGAGTCGGGTGTAGCCGTAGGAACGATGCTCGTCGGTGGCCGTCCGACAATCTTTGTCACTAGGTCCGGCGGATTCGGGAATGTGGATTCACTAGTTAGGGTTTGGAAGCGTTTGCAAAATGGATGAGAACGAGCTCGGTCTAAAAGAGTTCGTCCACCCGCTTTATATTGAGAACGCTAAGATCGTCCCCATGCTGGAAAGCCTCTATACTCGGGCGTTTTGGTAAGACCGACAAGAAGACCCTGCTGTGGACATTTCCGCTTACGACTCTTCGCGTCCGTGCAGCGTGTACGCTTTTGAAGTGTATAAGGCGGAGTAGCGGAATCAAGCGAGTGGATATATGAGTGCACGATCTAGAAGTTTCGTATTCAGAAAGCCAGCGTCAAAACCAAACCGCAGAGCACTACGCCACCCAGCAACAATAACCAATCGGTGGGTGTCAACGCCAACAATCTGCGATCACGCAGTGAGTCTGCGCGCATAGCGGGTACTCATCAGAACTGAGCACAAAACATAGCGGTGCTCGGCCGCGATACCTGTGATGTATTTCACAACAACAGAATCATTTCCCAGTGAAATACGTCACAGATAAAAATGCGCCTACGAAATAATTTCGGGCATGATGTCCACAAGCCCAATTAAAACAGCCGATATTGAGGGGTATCCGGTGAACACACAGATAAGAATAAACGAGTACGCTCCGCTAGATGACGCCTCGTTCGATAAAATGTTCGCGGGGCTTCCGCTAACGACCTACTGCGCCGGTGAAACCATCCTAACCGCCGGGTCTAACACCGGTCGATTACTGATCCTAAAAAGAGGCGAGGTCGCGATTATAAAAGACTTCATCGAGATTGCCAGAGTGAAGGAGCCTGGCGCGGTCATTGGTGAACTCTCCGTGTTATTAGGTCAGCCGCACACAGCGGATGTTCAGGCCTTGGAGGACTCGCAATTTCACGTGGCTGACGGCGGACTGTTGGCAAAAGACCCCGTCATGGTGCTTCACGTGGCGAAGATTTTGGCGCGGCGTCTTATAGC
>Ga0207741_1000006_pt1 | contig 32272 bp, 34 predicted proteins | sample LuqExpMetageno39_FD_187797 | JGI IMG/M metagenome (GOLD analysis project Ga0207741, IMG submission 187797) | Tropical forest soil microbial communities from Luquillo Experimental Forest, Puerto Rico - Sample 39 (SPAdes) | ecosystem: Environmental > Terrestrial > Soil > Tropical forest ... | reverse complement strand
TACCGGCCGGTAACAAGTTCTCAGCATTTAATATGCCAGCTAAGCGGCGGACGAAACCGCATCCTGATCTAATAACATATGCTTTCGCAGATCGCCCGTGCGCCGCGACGACGGGCGGCCGTGGAAGCGCGCCGAGCAGAGGCGCCCCATGCATGAGGCCTGCGCGCGCGCCGGCATCGCGCCGGCGGTCGGCTTCCACGTGCTGCGCCACACGCACGGCTCGCTCCTGGCCATGCGGGGTGTCCCCATGGCGGTGATTGCCCGCCAGCTCGGTCACGCCGACACGCGCATCACCGAGAAGCACTACGCCCATCTCGCGCCGAACTACGTTGCCGATACCATCAGGCAGGGATTTCCGCGGCTGGCGCGCGAAGAGCGGGTCGTCGTTCCGATGCGGTTGGAGCGAAAGCGCTGGCCGGGATTAACGGAAGGCTCAGAATCCCCTGTTGAACAATCCCCTGTTGAACAGCCTGGCGCAGCGAGCCGCCTTCGCGGGAAAAGCCCGTAAATCCTGATGAATGCGAAGACAGTTGATGACGTTTGTTCGCGTTTGGTTTACGCGTTTCATTGGCGAAACATTGGCCGTACTTATCTACGTGATGTGGACGTGGCTCATGTCTTTGAATTGGTTAAGTCGCCTAATTTTGGCGCTCGCAGCCCTTGCCGTTCCGGCGACATCTCTCAATGCCGCACGACCATGCTGCGCCGAGACACCCACGGGTGTTTCGCTCGCTGGTCAGTTGTTAATTGCCTCGCCCACGATTCAGGATCCCCACTTCGATCATGTCGTAATACTAGTAGTGCGCCACGATGAAGGTGGCGCAATGGGCATTGTCATCAATATGCCAACGAAAGAAACTCCAATAGCAAACATTCTGGAGATGCTCGGCGAGAAGGGCACGAACGTTACGGGGAAAGTGCGTATTCTTGCCGGTGGCCCTGTCCAACCGGAAATTGGCTTCGTAATCCACAGTTCCGAGTATCGAGGGCCAGGAACCATCACTGTTAACGAGCATGTGCTCATGACCTCAAGTAGCCAAATATTACGGGACATGAGCAACAATAAAGGTCCAAGCAAGAGCCTTGTTGCCTTCGGCTATGCGGGTTGGGCAGCCGGCCAGCTTGAAGATGAGCTTCGGCGTCGCGTTTGGTTCACGGCACCTGGCGATCCAAATTTGATATTCGATGAGGATCGAGAAAAGCTTTGGGATTCCGCCTATGCGCATCGCACTCAGGACCTTTGATCATTAATCGCGTCAGCTTAAATCAGCGACCGCGGCGTGAATGCGTAGCAATTCGGGGACAGTACCTGGGTCGCGGCGACCAAAGCCACACTCGGTCGCAATCGAGAAACGGGAGACGTGGCGGCTAGCGGCCTCGATGCGCCGCTTCGTGCCTCCAACACCATCAGTGTAATGGACGACCCCGAGGCATAGTTCGGTCTCGGGACGCAGCCGCAATCGCTGCAGAGGCGCGAAGTATGCATCATCGGCGCGGCTGCGCGGCACCGGCATATGAATGAGCTGTATTGGACGCTTGATCTGCCGGGACAGACGATTGGCAAATTCAACCATATCACTCATGTCGCTCGGCTCTACGACGTGCTTATGGCCTGAATCGCCGTAGCAAAGATGATAGAGCAGATCGATATCACGCGGCACGCGGTTACCAAGCTCGACTAGAATGTTGCTGAAAGTCTCTTGCATTTCCGCTTTGGTGCGGCCGTAACTCGAGGATTCGTTACGTTCGAGGCGGGCGAAAACCGCGGACGCGACATCAAACTGGATCGCTAATTGATCGTGAGGAATGGCGGCGGCGATTTTGTCGATTTCCCATTTCAACGCATCGTTATAAATCGGGTCCATTGGCGAATGCAGCGCATCAACCAGAAACAGCCAGATAACCGAATGCGCAGGGACCAGATCGACCTGGAATTTAGTGCCTGAAGGAACCTTTCCGGCATTCTTGAGCCGCTTGAACTCGGCATACGATTGTTTGGCAACCTCGGCGTAGAATAAGTTCTCGAAGCGCACGTCTTGCGGCTTAATGCCTGGCTTAAGCGTGTAGCGCTCGCGCCCGGTGCCTGTCGCGTGCACGCGAAAGAATTCGCCAGACTTTTGAAACGCTGGGTGCTCGGAAAAGACGGGCTCAAGCCACGTGATCCAATCGGCGCGTTCGCCGGTTTCGCCATCCGGAAGTCGCTTGATTCGGGCCCCGAGTGCCGCACTTACCGTTTCAAACACTTCTCGCGCGCTTGCCATCGGCACGCTTCCGACAAGGTAGATATCGCGAGACATACGCCCTCCTTCATTTCATCCGCCCAAAAACCGACTTCCCGAAACAAGTTAGAGGCGACACCCGAAAACGAGACGGTTGCCGCCGCTCGGCGGCCCGCGGATTTGCAACGTGTGGATGCAACCGAACGTTAAATTCGTCGATAGAACCCGTTTGTAATTTGCGCGGGCTTATTCATTTTCTTTCTTAATGTGGGCAGCCTTAATCACCTTTTCCCACTTGGCAGAATCCTTCCGGATCAAATCAGCAAATTCATTCGGCCCAAGCGCCATTACGATTTTCTGTTGGTCTGTAAATTGTTTAGCAATCGCGGGATCACGCATTATGGAAAGTGTTGCCTCTCTAAGCCGTGTTACGATCTCTTTTGGTGTCCCCGCAGGAACAACAATACCCTCCCACGCTGCCGTTTCGAAGCCTGGCAGAGTCTCGGAAACCGTCGGAACATCGGGCAGGCTCGGCATCCGTTGTGGCTCACCAATTGCTATGGCGACCAATTGCCCCGATTTGACGTACGGCAGCAAGGTCTGGACGGGGATGAACCCTATTTGTACATCGCCGGCAATAAGTGCCATGGCCGCAGGACCCGTGCCCTTGTAGGGCACGTGCAGCAATTTCACCCCGGTTTCGAGTGAGAACAGTTCCATTGCAAGATGGCTGAAATTGCCGACACCGCCGGAACCAAAACTTAGGCGATCGGGATTTTCCTTCGCAAACGCAATAAGCTCGGGTACGTTGCGTGCTGGAATGGAAGGATGCACTGCCAGCATTTCTGCAGATCGTGCCACCGTTGCCACCAATACGAAATCTCGCAACGGCTCATAAGGTAAATTCTCATATAGCAGAGGGTTGACCGTCAGTGGTGTATCGGACGTGGTAGCGATCGTGTAGCCATCTGGGTTGGACTGCATTAGCGCCTGCAGACCAACCGTACCGTTCGCGCCGCCGCGGTTTTCAACGAAAATCGTTTGACCGAGTCGTTGCGACAGATGTTTTGCGACCAGCCGCCCTACAAAATCAGTGCCACCGCCGGGCGGAAAAGGAACGATCATTCTTATCGGTTTCTGCGGCCAACTTTGGGCTACCGCGATCACCGACGCGAAGCCCAGCATGCCTAACGCAACGATGAGTTTCCTCACTAGGTTTTGCATTTTCGCCTCCCGCAAAAGCGGCTAGGACAACTTATGCGACAGACCTCGCCGGAAATACAGCGGCTATGAGACATTCGCAATGTGGGTCTTGATTTTGCAGGATCGGAAGACGAGTCCGGGGACTTGCCTCTGCACCATCGCGTCGAACAGTCCAGCGGTATGGGTAAATCGCCGCTATTGCAATTTTTTTATTGCAATTTTGCCCGGGCGACACCATCAATGTGTGCCGATGTAAGTTTCGGAAGGGACGGTGTACAGCTGGTCGAGTGTCGAATGTAACGACTCCGACGCCCTTTTGATCAAATTCTATCAGTGCTCCTGCCTTATTGATCTACATCAGGCCAGAACGTTCGCAATCGGTATATTGGGCTGATGGCGCTGCTATGCAGTCCGTCGGGGCTAATAATTTTATCGACCGGGAGGAAATCATGCGTTTCATTTCGCCGGCCGCATGTCTTTGCGCGGCTTTCGTGTTGCTGTCGCCCGTCTCGGCGCAAACGCCGACAGCGGTGCGCATCGGCATTCTCAACGATCAAGCTGGTCCTTATGCCGATTTCGGCGGCAAGACATCCGTCACCGCCGCGCAGATGGCGGTTGAGGATTTTGGCGGAAAGGTACTCGGAAAGCCGGTGGAGATCGTGATCGGCGATCACCAGAACAAACCGGACCTCGCAGCCAACATAGCACGCCGCTGGTTCGATCTAGAAAATGTCAGTGCCATCGCCGATTTGACAAATTCCGCAGTCGCGCTCGCAGTTCAAAAAATCGCCAACGACCATGGAACGATTACCTTGTCTGTCGGCCCAGCGACGACGCGGCTGACCAATGAAGATTGCTCGCCCACCGGCTTTCACTGGGCGTTCGATACTTACTCCCAGGCGGTTGGAACCGCGCGCGCGATCGTAGAGCAAGGCGGCAAGACCTGGTTCATCCTGGCGGCCGACTATGCCTTCGGGCATCAAATGGCCGCCGATCTCTCCCGCGTCGTGAAGGAAAACGGCGGCACTGTGCTCGGCGAGGTGCGCGCGCCACTAAATACCCAAGACTTCTCTTCGTTCCTGTTACAGGCTTCCACATCCAAGGCGCAGATCATAGGCCTCGCCAATGCCGGGGCCGACACGATCAATTCGGTAAAGCAGGCGGCCGAGTTTCACATCGCAGCCGGCGGACAAAAGCTCGCGGGTCTTGTGGTTGTCTTGAGCGACATTCGTGCGCTCGGCTTGCCGGTCGCGAACGGCCTGATGTTTACAACAGCATTTTATTGGGACCTGAACGAACAAACGCGCTCATGGTCCAAGCGTTTCTTCGATCGTACGGGTCGCATGCCCGGCATGGTGCAGGCCGGCACCTATTCAGCCGTGCTGCATTATCTAAAGGCCATCGCGGCCGCTGGAAGCGCCGATGGCAAAGCAGTGGCGGCGAAGATGCGCGAGATAAAGGTCGATGATTTCTTCGCCAAAGGGTTCGTGCGCGAAGACGGTCGCATGGTTCACGACATGCTGCTCGTAGAGGTGAAGAAACCGGACGAGTCGAAGGCCGCGTGGGACTACTACAAAGTCCTGAGGACCATCCCGGCAACCGATGCGGTACAGCCGCTCGACCAGAGCAAATGCGCGTTCGTAAAGAAGTAAGCCGTACCGAAGCGGACTAACTGCCGATATATGATTTCGAGCTAACAGCCGTGGGAGCCTTGCGACAGTCCCACGGCAGCTAGGATGGTCACTAGCCGGATCTATATCAGTACCGGCGATGAGGAAACCGCTGGGTGGTTGCCAATCCAGCAGCAGCCAGAGCGGATAAGTAGATTATAATTGTGATTACTTATCGTGGGATGTTATTGACGCCATCAGTTGATCGGTCTTGTTCGGGGTTTTCATGACTACAGGTCCTAAGAAGCGTCTGTTTTTCGATCTTAAGCCGAGGCCTCTTGATGTTCTGTCGAACAGGTTCTGTTATCGCGGCTGGCGATTCTGTATCTGCTGTCTTTTTTTGAGATTTACTGATTTCTCCATGTAGCGCTCCTATTGGCACCGAGCTTGGGCGCCAATAGTGGAGAGCTCCTCTTGAGTGAAAGCTAAAAAGACTATTAAAAATCATTACGGAAAATCGACTATCTGGTTCTTTGCGATTTGTGACGTAATTTCCCGTAATTTCCAGGGTCTACTTTGCATGGGGTTGTTTTTTGAAAAATTTTTTGGCCGCCGCGCAAACTGTGCGTCCAACGAAGTCCGGTCCCTCCGTATGCATGATAGCAATTGTCAGTACCGCCATTGCCATTGCCTGATGTGTAATCGCCAAGGTAACCGGCGTCTCAAAGATCGATCTCAGTACGCCGAGAGGCTTCCAAGACGCAGCGTTTACTGGCCGATCCCGGCGACGACAATGTAGGTCATCGCCGCGGTCAAAACCAAACTGGCGCCACTGAACACGATCAAGGCACTAGCCCCGTCTACGAAGCGGTCCGGCAGAGGCTGCAAGGCAAGCGGGGCGATTAGAATAGCGCCCCCGCCACCGATGACCGCCGCGTACCAGGGGACATAACGCCACGTCACCGTGACGCCGACGACTAGGCAGATTATGGCGGTCGCAATCGAGCCAAAGAGCAGCATCCGCCCCAGCCCGCGCCGCAGCACGGTTGAGCGGTGCTCATAAGGGAAATGGCCGCTGGCCGCCAATCCTTGCAAGGATAAAGCCAGCAGCAGCGCAGAGAACAGCAGCAATAATAGCCAGGCGGCAATCGGCACGAAAAGCGTCCTGTTTTTTTATTCTGGTGCAGCTCCTATCCCTTGACCGATCAAAATTAAGCTCCGTAACATACGAGATATATATCAGCGGTTTCAACAAGGGCTGCGTGCCAGGGAATTGTCCATGTCGAAAACGGAAAATAGGACTGCGGTCAAATCGACCGTCAAAGGTGCTGAGAGGCCAGCTCCAGGAAAGCGTGAGAAACGCACGATTAGCGAAATCCGCGAATCGAAAAAATCGGGAGAAAAGATGGTCTATATGTCCGTCCCCGACTACACGTCGGCCAAGTGGGCGGAAATGGCCGGGGTGGACGTCGCAGTGATCGGCGATAGCCTGGCCATGATCGCGCACGGCCATCCAAATACGGTTCCGGCCACAATGGACATGATGATTATGCATGCCCAGGCGGTACGGCGGGGCGCACCGAATACCTTTACGCTCGGCTGCATGCCTTACCAGAGTTACAACACGATCGATCGCGCGCTCGTCAACGCCACCCGCTTCATGCAGGACGCGCTGTGCGACGCGGTCAAGCCGCAGGGCGGTAAGTCACAGGCTCATATTCTCAAGGCTCTCGTCGACGCCGGAATTCCCACCGCCTCACATATCGGGCTGACGCCGCATACCATCGCCATGTTTGGCGGTTTCAAGATCCAAGGCCGCACGGCGGAAGCGGCCATGAAAATCCTAGAGGACGCTCTCGCAATTGAGGATGCCGGGTGCTTCATGCTGGAATTTGAGGCCGTGCCGGCAAAAATCGCCAAGCTCATTTCCGAGCAGCTTACAATTCCGACCATCGGCATCGGCGCCGGCGTCGGCTGCGACGGTCAGATTTTGTTATGCTACGATCTGCTCGGCGTGTTCACTGATTTCAAACCCAAGTTCACCAAACGCTATGCCAAACTTACGGAAGTGGCGGTGGCAGGAATCAAGCAGTATGTGAAGGAAGTCAAAGAGGGCACTTTTCCGGATGACGATCATTCATATGCCGTGAACGATGCCGAATACGACAAGTTCGCTGCAATGATCGCAAAACGTCGGCAAATTTGACATGGGACGTTCCGCTAATGCGATGTCATCCAAAGCGCTGTCGGGCGAACGCACCGCATTAGCCCAGCGCCGATCAAGAAAACCCGCGCGTGAGTTATCGACCACGCAGCCCGCACAGACGCTGACGGAAAAGGCCTACCGCCTGATCGAGGAACAGATCGTGACGCTACAGCTCAGGCCTGGAGAAATAGTCTCTGAGCAAGGTCTCTCGGCGATGATCAAGATCGGCCGTACGCCAATCCGCGAGGCGCTGCAGCGGCTCGCCCGTGAAAGCCTAATCACGATCCTGCCGCGGAAGGGTATACTCGTCACCGACCTCAACCCACGCACTCAGTTGCTTGCACTGGAAGTCCGCGCCGAACTTGAACGGCTACTCAGCCGGGTTGGCGCGGAGCGCGCTACCAGCAAGCAGCGGGCACGGTTATCCGAGATCGCACGTGGCATGGATCACGCGGCCAAGACCAACAATGCACTGGTATTCATGACGCTTGACCGGGAATTCAACCAGCTATTGGTCGAGGCGGCGCATAACGACTTCGCCGCACGTTCCATGAAGCTGCTACAAGGCCTATCAAGGCGCTTCTGGTACATGCACTATCGCGAGGCCGCCGATCTACCATTGTGTGCGCGATTGCATGCCAATCAAGCGCGCGCCATCGCCAATGGCGACGCCGCCGGGGCAGTGCGCGCCGCCGACAAATTGATGGCCTATGTCGAAAACTTCACTCGCGCAACAGTATCTATATAAGACCATGAAAACATACGAGGGAAGGCGCACAATCGATGGGCTGACTGTCACGGTCAACGGACAGCGTCTTGACGAGCACTATGACGTAAAGTGCTTCAGCCAGTACGGATTTGAATGGACCTATGAGGGCGCAAGTCCCCAGCAACTGGCACTGGCAATTCTGGTTGATTATCTCGGTGAAAATGAAAAGGCAATTCGCCTGTCGCAGCCGTTTATGCAACGGGTTGTCGCCAATCTCGACAATGATTGGACTCTGAGTGGCGATGAAATCGATTCCGCCCTGCGTAAAATAGCCGCTTAGTCGGGCGTGCAATTAGGAAGTCGCGGCTTGTTTCTGACATGCTGGTAATATCATGGCATGCGAGCTTACTAAGAATATTAGGGCGCTATCGCTAAGCCCTTAGAAAACGGGAGGAATATATGTCCATCACACGTCGCAAGCTTCTACAGGGTACCGCCGTCATCGGCGCACTATCGGCTGCGGGTGAGATATTTTCCCCGGCCATCGCCCAAAACAAACCAGTCCGTATCGGCATTCTCGCGCCGCGCTCCGGCATCGCAGCGAGTCCGGGCGAGAATGGCATTCGTGCCACCCAATGGGCGACCGAACGCTTCAACGCTCAGGGAGGCATCGCTGGCCGTAAAGTCGAACTCGTGATCGAAGAAGAATCCTCGCCCAAGGATACGATCGAACGTTTCAGTAAGCTCGTGCAGCAGGACAAGGTCGACTGCGTGCAGGGCATTATCTCGACGGGCGTCGGCCTCGCCTTGGGTCCGGCGGTGGAGGAAGCGCGTGCGCTGACAATCTACTGGGATGGCACTACGCAGAACGGCGTGGACGAGACCATGCCAAATCCGCATTACCTGTTCCGTTCGACCGATAATGAGTGTGAGGCGATCATGTCCTCGCTGCTCACCCTTCGATATTGGAAGGGAAAATTCGCCACCGTTGCCGGTATCAATCCGGATTATTCGTACGGCCGCAACAACATGGCAGCGTTCATTGCGATGCTCAAACGTTTTAACATTGAGCACAAGGTGGTGACCGAACAATGGCCTAAAGTAGGCACAATGGATCTCACCAGCTACGTAGCGGCGCTTAAGGCAGCAAAACCCGACTTGATCTTCTCGTCGCTCCTGTTCGCCGATCTGCCCGTATTCATGAAGCAGGCGCATGCTGCCGGATTGACTGAAGGCACCAAGCTCGTGTTCCCGGCCGCTGGCTGGCAGCACACGCTGATGAAGAAGGAATTCACGCCGGAAGGCATGATTTTCGGCCACAACACGCTCTACTTTGCCAACCCGAACAACCCGGCGGTCGGCAAGGAATTCGTCGCTTGGTACGAGAAGACCTACAAAGACTATCCGGAATGGGAAGCCGAACGCGCCTATTTCGCGATCGTGTCCTACAAGGAGGCAGTCGAGAAAGCGGCCAAGGCGAAGAATGCAAGCTGGCCGTCGCAGGACGATATTATAGAGGCCATGATCGGCCTTGAGGTGGAAAGCCTCGGCGGCAAGGGCTCCTGGCGCAAGGACCACATCGCCGAGCAAACTTTCGTGCAGGGCCTAACTACCCATCAGAATAAATATGACTTCGTGACACTGGGCAGCTTCGAGACGATGTACACCACCAACCTGCAGAAGCCCCCTGGTGCGAACTTCTGGGAATGGATTAAAACGGCCCAGTTTAAAATCTAAGCCTAGAATCCGGATCTAATGTCCGCGTTTGCCAATATCCTGGTCGGCGGCGTGTTTCACGCCGCCGTCTTGTTTTTGGTGGCCGCCGGACTCCAGCTCGTATTTGGCGTGCAGAAAATCGTGAACCTCGCCTGCGGGTCGTTTTACGCACTCGGTGCCTATTTCGGTATCACCTGCATCGGCTATGCAAACGAATTCGGCATTACCCATTGGCTGATCTTGCCTGCGCTAATCGTCGCTGGGCTGCTGCTCGGCGTTATTGGCCCGCCGACCGAGCGCTTGCTGCGGGCTGTCTATAATCGAGACGAGAGTTTTCAGCTGCTGCTGACCTTTGCGCTCGTGTTGATGTTCCAGGACGTATTTAAGTTCTTCTGGGGCGCCAATCCGCGATCACTTGATATTGGCTACCTTATCTACGGCACGATCAGCGTCGGTGATTTCAGTGCGCCTGTTTATAACCTCATGGTCATCCTCGCCGCAATTATCATTGCGGGCGCGCTTAGCACTTTCCTGATGCGCACGAATTACGGCCGCATCCTGCGCGCGACGGCGGAAAATCGCACAATGGCCGAAGCACTCGGCGTCGACGTACGGCGCATCTATTCAAATGTGTTCACGCTCGGTGTTGTGCTCGGCACCACCGCGGGCGCGTTGGTAGTTCCGACCGCCGCGGCCTCCCTCACCATGGCAATTGAATTTGTCGTCGAGGCGTTCGCTGTGGTCGTTATCGGCGGGCTCGGTTCGATGCGTGGCGCGCTGATCGGCGCGCTGATAGTCGGCCTGATCCGTGCCTTTGCTATCGTGTTCGCTCCGGAGCTCGAAGTCATCGGAATCTACGTGATCGTGATTAGCGTTTTGATCTTTCGTCCCGCGGGCCTTTTCGGGAGATCGCTGGCATGAATGCCAACCGGGCGATGATCACGGCTCTGGCCGGCCTGATAATCTTGGCGCTGCTGCCAAAGATCGTGCCGTCTTATTACGTCGGCCTAATGATCCCGTTCTTCGGTTACGGTATCGCCCTGCTAGGGTTCAACCTTCTATTCGGTTGCGCCGGCCAATTGTCGTTCGGACATGCGATGTTCCTCGGCTTCGGCGCTTATGGCGCTGCGATCATGTCCGGCGTTCTAGGCTTGAAGTCGTTCGAGGTTGTGCTGCTTGTTGTGATGCTCGCATCAGCATTGATCGCGTTGCCGATCGGCTTTCTGTGCGTGCGCTATGTCGGAATATTTTTCGGCATGCTGACGCTCGCCTTTGGGATGCTGTTCTATTCGTTTCTGTTCAAGTTCTACTACGTTACCGGCGGCGATAGCGGCATGCGGGTGCCGCGCATGAACATCCTCGGCCTCGAATTCGCGCAGTACAACAAGATCGAATTCCTCGCCGGACCTTTCTACTATTATTCCCTCGGCTTACTGGTGATCGCCGCATTCGTGATGTGGCGCATCGTGCATTCGCCATTCGGTTTGCATCTGAACGCCATCCGCGACAACGCCCGCAAGGCGGAGTATCTCGGCGTGCACGTACACCGTTTTCGGCTGGCCGCTTTTGCTCTTTCCGCTGCCTTCGGCGCTGCTGGCGGAGCAATCCTCGGCTTTCGCGTAGGACTTGCCGATCCAGAGATCGCTTATTGGACGGAGTCCGGCCAGCTCGTGTTCATGGCGGTGTTGGGCGGTGCATCTAACTTTTTCGGACCGATCATTGGCGCGCTAACCTTTACCCTGCTGCAGGATCAATTGCAGTCGCTGACGCAGTACTGGCGGTTCGTCATGGGCGCCATTCTTGCCGTCATCGTTATTAGCCTTCCCGGCGGCATCACCGGGCTTGTAGGAGATATCGAGCGATATTTCACGCCGGAGCAACGATTATGACCGCGCTGCTCGAAACGCATGGCGTCAGCAAATATTACGGTGAATTCCGTGCGCTCGACGACGTCAGCATTTCGCTACAGGAAGGCGAGTTGGTGTCCATCGTTGGCCCCAATGGCGCCGGCAAGACGACACTGGTCAATGTGCTTACTGGCCTGCTCAAACCTTCTGCCGGCAATGTTTTTTTTATGGGCAGCGATATTGCTGGGGTTGGGCCAGTGCTCCTCGCAGAGCGCGGATTGGCGCGCGCGTTTCAACTCATTCAGATCTTCCCACGGCTCAGCGTCGCGGAAACGATCAGCACCGCCGTCATCACCCGTCAGAGGAAGCGCTGGAAGCTGTTCACTTCGTTTGCTGCCGATGCAGCCGTCGTCGCACGGGTGAAGGAGATTGCGGAAATCTTCGGCCTGCACAGCAGGCTGCATGTCACCGCTGCGACTCTGTCTCAAGGTGAGAAGAAGCTTCTCGATGTCGCATCTGCGTTCGCTCTCGATCCCCAGGTCATTCTCCTCGATGAGCCGACCTCAGGGGTATCGACGGCCGACAAACATCGCATCATGAAGACCATGATAACTGCGGCGAAAAAGTCCGGCGTCAAATCCATACTGCTCGTCGAACACGACATGGATCTCATCGCGGCTTACTCTAACCGCATCATTGCGCTCTCGGAGGGCAAGGTGCTTGCCGACCTACCGCCGAAGCAGTTTTTTGCCGACCCAACGGTTGTCGAAACGGTAGTCGGAAAGCGCAGAGCACACTGATGCTAACGCTCCGCGATCTTGTCGTCGATATCCAAGGCAGCCGCGTGCTGCGCGGTATTTCATTGGAGATTAATGCCGGCGAACTGGTGTGCCTCGTAGGGCGCAATGGCGCGGGAAAAACAACGATGTTCCGCACCGTCATGGGTTTTCGCAAACCGACGTCAGGATCGATCATGTTCGACGGCAAAGAGCTGATCGGACTGCGGCCGTTCCAGATCGCGCGCTTGGGCGTCGGCTTTGCACCGGAAGAAAGCGAGATCTTCGGTGAATTGACCGTCGCCGAAAACATCGCGATGCCTACCTGGATCGGAACAAGCGGACGCACCGCGGAAGACCGCACCGCCGATGTCTACAAGATTTTCCCCAAACTCGAGCGGTACCGCGCCCGCGATGGACACGCGCTTTCCGGCGGCGAGCGTAAAATGGTGTCGATCGCGCGAGCGCTGGCGCTGGGACCCCGGCTCCTGATCCTGGACGAGCCGACCGAGGGGCTGTCGCCCGCCATCGTGCCGTCCATTGTCGAGGGGCTCGCGTCCATTCGCCGTTTCGGCCATGCCGTATTTATCGCCGAATCCAACGTGCATCACGTCCCCGACTTCGCCGACCGGCTGTACGTCATCGAGCGCGGCGAGATCATCTTCTCGGGCAAGCCGGAAAACGCGCGTAAAGACGCGGCCGTGGCGCGAGTCGTGGAAGGAACCGGGCTTATCGCCGAGCCCTCAAGTTGATTGTATTCGGATCGCCCATGTGATAGATTTGTAATATATCAGTGCCCCAACCCATCGAAAGAAATGGTATGCCGGAGTCGAAGGAGAACGACCATGATTAGTCAACGGCAGATCGAGTTTCGCCAAGAGTACCGATCGAGGATCATCGGCTGGTACGACGGCTACGTCCACGTCGCGATTATCTACGCCATGGGCGCGGCGGCATTTTATATCTATGCCGAGCACATCAATAACGTGACGCCGCTCGAGTGGCTCACTGTTCCTCTCACCTTCCTGTTCACCAACCTGTTCGAATGGGCCGTGCACAAATACGTCATGCACCGGCCGGTCAACATCAAAGGGCTGCGGTCGGTCTATGAGCGCCACACGCTCAATCACCATCAGTTCTTCACCGACGAAGAAATGCGTTTCCGCGACCACAAGGACTGGCGCGTGACCGTGTTTCCGCCGTACGCACTTGTGGTTTTCATTCTCATGTCGCTGCCGATTGGCGTGATTCTGGGAATGTTGTTCACACCGAATGTCGGTTGGCTGTTCATGGCCGTGACCACTGGCATGTATCTCATCTACGAGTTCATGCATTTCTGCTGTCACGTCGATGAAAACTGGTTCGTGCGTTACTGCCCGTTCGTGAACACGTTGCGGCGGCACCACACGGCGCACCACAACGGCCGGCTGATGATGGAGGTCAACATGAACCTCACATTCCCGATCGCCGATTGGCTGTTTGGGACGTCGGATCTCGATCGCGGTTTGTTAGGCCACCTCTTCAACGGTTATGACACGCGCTACCTGAAGCGCAATCTGCGTGGCCGTCCGCGGCGACCGGACGAAGCGGCGGCCGTTCCAGTCGGGTTGAATTGAACGGGCTGTTGCTATGCCAAACGATGTCAAAGCCATCATATCGGCGATTGCTCTGATCGTGGCCTTCATCCTCGCCTATTGGCACGGCTCGCCGATTCGTCCTGAATTTTCGACATTCGTCATCATTACCGCCCTTTTTATGGTCGCGGCCATGTGGGTGTTCCCGGAAGCCGGCGTCAAGAAGAAGGATCTGGCGAAAACAAAATAGTTGGTGCAGGCCGCGGACAATCGCGGCCCGCGCTTTTCGCGCATGACAAGGAGGTTCTGCCGTGACTGCTGCGTTAGAAAATATCAAAGACAAATGCATTCGAGGAAAACGCGCCGAACTTGTCGAAGCAATCAAGGACGCGCTCGCAGCGGGTGTCGATGCCAAAGACATTATGATACAGAGCCTTATCCCGGCCATGGCCGTGGTCGGCGAGAAATATTCGAGTGGCGAGTTTTTCCTGCCGCAAATGATGATCGCCGCGCGTGCGATGTCCGAGGCGATGGAAGTCCTGAAGTCGCATCTGATGAAAAGCACTTATGAAAAGCGCGGCAAGGTCGCCCTGGGCACGGTCGCCGGCGACTTCCACGACATTGGCAAGAACATCGTCAAGATCATGCTTGAAGGCGGCGGCTACGAGGTTATCGATCTCGGTGTCGATACACCGGCGGACAAATTCATCGAGGCGGTGCAGAAGGATTCGGTCCAAGCGGTGCTAATGAGCTCATTGATCACGCTGACAATGGAAAATATGCGACGGACCATTCAAGCATTGGAAGGGGCCGGTTTGCGTAAATCGATCGTTATCGGCGTGGGTGGAGCGCCGGTCACGCAAAAATTTGCCGATGAGATCGGCGCCGACTTCTACAGCGCGGACGCTTACGGCGCGGTCGAAAAGTGCAATGCCCTAATTCACTAACCTTTGCCTCATCTGGGCGCGTTTCCGGATCTGGCTAGTGCCGTTATCCATTCAAGCCAAAAGCACTGGGGAACAGGAGCATGAGATGACACCGAAAGAACGGGTCATGACGGCCCTGCGCCGCGGCCAGCCGGACATGGTCCCCTGGGTCGAGAACGACATCGAGGAAGAGATTCAAATCAAGGTCATGAAAGGCCGGACCGATTACACGCCTGGTGAGTTATGCCGCGCATTGGGCATGGACGGTTTCGGTTATCATTTCCCGACCGGCGGCGCGGCAACAGCCGGTCAGTCGCTGCAGTCCGGCGCCTCCATGAAGGAGACTTATTACAATCCAAGGAAGATCACCTTCGATTTTGTGCCGCCCTGGATTGCGGAGATGGGAGTCGATGCTCCCAGCGGGCGCACCTATGTCAAGCGGGGTCTACTCACTAGCCGCGACTCGCTGAAACTGTTCGACGAGTTTTTGCCCGACCCGAACCATCAGGCACGCTACGACCAGGTGGCGAAATGGATCGCGCAATACCGCGAGGATTTCGCGGTATTCGCCCGCATCCGCCTCGGCACCGCCAGCACATTTGAAAGCATGGGTCTCGACGTCTTCTCAGTCATGATGTTCGACGAACCCGACCTAGTGAAGGAGGTTCACCGGCGTTTCTCGGAGTGGTCAGCACGCGTCGTCGAGAATCTGAACAAACTCGATATTGACTTCATCTGGGCGAACGACGATCACGCCGACACCAAGGCACCTTGGGTCAATACCGAGATGTACGAGGAGTTCATCCAGCCGTACCAGATGATCGTGACCAAGCAGATCAAGAAGCCGTGGATATTCCACAGCGACGGCAATCTGTTCCCAATCCTGGACAGTTTGATGAAGCTGGGCATGACCGGGCTGCACCCGATCCAGCCGGCCGCGATGGACATCAATAAGGTCAAGGCGATGTACGGCAACAAGGTCTGCATCATCGGCAACATCGACCTCGATTATACGCTGACGCTCGGAACCCCCGAGGAAGTCGAGCGCGAGGTCAAGGACCGCATCGAAAAGATCGGCAAGGGGGGCGGTTACATCATAAGCAGCGCGAACAGCATCACCGATTACTGCAAGCTCGAGAACGTCTGGGCAATGGCCAAGACAATCGAAAAGTATCGTCGATACCAGACCAAATAAGCGGGAGTGAAAAAAGCTAAAGGGCGCGGAGGTGGTTCGCTGTGTTTATTGTTGGAGAACGCATTAACGCCTCTCGCAAGGCGATCCGCGCGGCCCTCGAAAAACTTGACGCGACGGTCATACAGGCGGAGGCACGCAGTCAAGCGGCCGCCGGTGCTCATTACATCGACGTCAATGGCGGGACTTTTCCAGGCCGCGAACCGGAGCTTTTGAGCTGGTTGGTCGACGCCGTACAGAAAGTTACCGACCTCCCCCTCTGCGTCGACAGCTCCGATCCAGCGGCGCTCACCGTGGCACTTCCTAAGGTGAAGCAGGCGCAACCGATGATCAATTCGATCACACTGGAAAGCGAACGTTTCACTACGGTTCTCGGCCTTGCGCGCGAGCACAAGGCCAAATTGATTGCCCTATGTCAGGGCGAGGGCTTGCCGGCCAGCACCGCGGAAAGCAAGGTCGATCTGGCATCGCGACTGATCGATCGTCTCACCGCTGGCGGCATCGTGCTCGACGATCTCTACGTTGATCCGCTGGTGTTCCCCCTGGCTACCGATCCGCTTTCCGGAAAGGCGACGCTCGCGGCGATTCGCGAAGTGATGAACCGTTATCCCGGAGTCCACACGATCTGTGGGCTGACCAATGTCTCGCACGGTCTGCCGGCACGCAAACTGATGAATCGTACGTTCCTGGTGGCGGCAATCAGCCATGGTATGGATGCGGTGATAGCTGATCCCACCGACACAGCACTGATGGCAGGTATCCTCGCCAGCGAAGCGCTGCTTGGACGCGACGAATATTGCATGGAATTCATCCAGGGTTTCCAGAATGGGAAGGTAGTCTAGAAAAGCCTCCGCCGTGAACAAAGAGCAAAGGATTACCGTGACGTTCGAACCCGGCTCGCGCAGCGTGTCCGTGGACGAAGGCAGCAGTTTGCTCTTTGCGGCGTGGCAGTCCGGTATCGCCATCAAGTCGGTGTGCGGCGGTCGCGGCAAGTGCGGCACCTGCCTCGTGCAATTTGAACGCTCTACTGCAGCAGCAGACGGCATTTCCAAGATCAGCAAACAGGAGGCAGCGCTGCTGCCCGCGAGCTCCGACGGCCATGCGTTCCGGCTGGCTTGCATGACACATGTGCACAGGGACGTTGTTGTTCACATCCCATCGGAAAGCGAGGCGACAGATGCCGCGCCGCGCAAGCCCTACACCGTGTCGCGCATCGTCTCGGCGCCAATGGTGTCGCGCATAACGGTCGATATCAAAGGCCCCTATGCGGAGCCAGTCAGGCCGCTGGCGACGCGTATCGGCGAGGCGTTGAACGGCAAACGGCGCAAGGGGCTCGTCGCAATCAAACCAGCAGTGCTGGCCGATTATTCGTGGCAACCCGCATTCGATACGGCATCGCAGGTAACGGCAGCGCTGTATGGCGGCCGCGAAGTGATTCAACTGCGCGCCGGCAAACGCAGTGGACTATATGGCGTCGCACTCGACATCGGCACGACATCCATCGTCATATTCCTCTGCGATCTGGCGAAGAGCGAAATCCTGGCGGTCCGCACGGCCAGCAATCCACAGGCGGCTTACGGAGAAGATGTGATCTCGCGGATGACGCATATTCAGCGCGATGCAAAAATATTGGGAAAACTGCAATCGCTGCTCGTCAACGAGATTAACCGGTTGATTGCGGATGCCGCGAGCGCCAGCTCCGTCGAACTCGACGACATCCTCGATGGCGTCATCGTTGGCAATCCGACCATGCAGCATATCTTACTCGGCGTAAGCCCCGAGCCGCTGGGACGCGGTCCCTACATGTCATTGTGGACCGAGGGCTGTGACGTCGACGCGGCCGCGATCGGTTTTCGGCTGGCCGCAGGGGCCCGCCTTTACGTCTTTCCCATGGCCTCTGGTTATATCGGCGGCGATACCATTGCGGCCACGCTGACACGCGGCCCGGAGTTCTATCGCGGCATTCATCTGCTGATTGATATAGGCACCAACGGCGAGGTCGTGCTGGCCAAGAACGGCAAGCTGACGGCAACGTCGTGCGCAACCGGACCGGTATATGAAGGCGCCCATATCCGCTGCGGCGTGCGCGCATCGCCCGGCGCGATCGAGCGCATCTGGGTGGAACCCGACGGCGCGTTGCGCTGGAGCGCCATTCCCCATCACGATCACCATCGCGACGCGCGCCCAATCGGACTATGCGGCTCCGGCGTGATTTCCGGCGTAGCGGCGCTGCTTGGCGCCGGAATATTGCGCAGCGATGGCGCTTTCACAAAAGGTCATCCGGCGATTAGAACGGAGGCTGGGACCCAGATGCATGAGATCGTGATCGTGCCGGCCCATACCAGCCGCACGCAGCGCGATATCGTTATCACCCAGACGGACGTGCGGAACGTGCAATTAGGTAAGGCGGCGTTGCGAGCGGGCATCGAAACGCTTCTGCGTGAGCAGCAGATTGAGCAAGTGGATCGCATTTATTTAGCCGGCGCATTCGGCAACCATCTTGATCCCGCCGACATCCTGCGTATCGGAATGGTACCGCCCGTTGCAGTCAGCCATATCCAGTCCATCGGCAATGCCGCGGGAGACGGTGCCCGCATGGCGCTGTTCAATCGTCACCATCGACGACGGGCCGGCCGGCTTGCTGACAAGCTGCACGTCGTTGAACTGAGCAATCGTCGCGAGTTTCAAGACACCTTCATCGAATGTATCGAACTTTCCCCTCAGCCCTCGCTGGAAGCGATGGCCGCGGCAATGGCGTGAGGGCTCGCAAGATGCGACCGACAATCGTCATTGCGTGCCGTGTGATGCAAGAGCTTTTGGAAACTATGCTGGGCAAGGATATACGGCGCGCCTATATGGACATCCTGCTGCACAACACCCCGAAAAAGCTTGCCGCAGCGCTACAGGCGGAAATCGACGCCATTGCGGAACCGAGCAATATCATCATTGGGTACGGGCTTTGCGGTAATGGTCTTGTTGGCGTAAACGCGCGCGGCCATACGCTGATTATTCCACGTACGCACGATTGCGTGGCAATTTTTCTTGGTTCGCATCAGCGCTACGTGCAGCGCTTTTTTGCCAATCCCAACACCTATTATCTTACACGCGGTTGGCTCGAAGCTAACGACGATCCGCTGAGCGACTATCGTGATTACAATCGCGAATACGATCAGGAAACAGCGGACTATCTTGTGGACATGAAGTACCGGCACTACCGACACCTATGCATGGTCGGCTTCTCCCAGCAGGAGCTAGATGAATGCCGGCCGATGTCGCAAAAGGTCGCCGAGTTCTGCGCCAGCCGCTGGGGCATGAAATACGAAGAGATATTGGGTTCCACCGCACTGCTCGAATCGCTGCTGCAGATGCCCGAGAATCTCGACCGAGATAACTCGGAATTTGTCGTGGTTCATTCCGGCGGAGAAATTTCAGCTGAAATGTTTCACCGTCCAGGCGAAGCGCCGCCGGCGATGGCGGAACGGCGAGGATAATCATATGCACGCGTTGCAGCTATGGAGCGTGCGGCACGCATGACGACATGACATTATTGGCGGAGGCAATCGTAGAGGCGGGAGTAGATCGCGAGATCGGAACTTCCTTGAAAAAGAGAATAGGATAAAGCGCGGTCCTTGAACACACGACGAACCAGCCTCGGCAAGGAGGAGTTGTGATGATTGCGGTAATTTTCGAAGTCTGGCCGGCGGATGGCCGCAAGGACGACTATCTGGGAATCGCAGCCTCATTACGTCCTGACTTGGAGAAGATCGACGGCTTCATTTCTGTCGAACGATTTCAGAGTCTTGCCGAACCGAGGAAGCTTCTTTCGCTATCCTTTTGGCAGGATGAAGAAGCGGTGAAGAAATGGCGCAATCATATCGGCCACCGCGCGAGTCAAAAGCGAGGACGGGCCGGCATTTTCGCCGACTATCGGCTGCGAATTGCCGGTGTCGTCCGTGACTACGGGAAGGCGGATCGCGCCCAAGCGCCGGATGATTCGCGGACGGTTCACGATCTCTAGCAGCAAAGCGCCTTGAAGAATTCGAACGAATTCATTCAAGCCGGGAACGGACAGAAAATGGTCTCTGGTTTATCTCGTTTGTCTAGACAAGGTGACGGGTGAGCCCTCACTTCTTTCCCCAAAATGGCGTGGGGCGCAGGTTATTGAAGGGCGGGCGTCGGCGACTACGTCGGCGTCAGCCTGGCTCCATTCGGTTAGCTTTGATGACTGAAATTGCGGCGGGTGTAGTTAGGTATTTTATGAACGCTTGCGCAGCCGCCTTGTCCTTGGCATTGGTGCCGACGCCTCCAGTTAGCACGATGTAGCTCTGGATATCTGGCGGCAGGGGACCGACGATCTCGATCCCTGAGACCGAGGCCAGTTCCGTAATGAGTTGGATTGCCGTATCAGCCTCACCCTTTGCAACGAGTTCAGCCGCTACACCCTCGGGGTTGGTCTTGCTCTTCACGCGGACTTGCTCGCCAATCCCCAGTTTGACCGCGATGCTCATAAACTGACGACCGCTGAGCCCCGCGCTAGCGTATGCAATCGCTTTTGCATTTAGCAGCGTCTCTTTGAACGCTTGAACGGTACTTATATCCGGCTTCGGTGCACCTTGTTTCACCGCGACTCCCATTCCGATGCGAGCGAGATCAACGGCTGAGCCTTCCACCACCTTGCCTTCCTGGACCAGGTTCTTGATCAATGCCGGACTGACAATCACGACGTCAAGGGCGGTTCCATCTTCGATCTGTTTAACCAGAAGGTTGGATGCACCCCAGGTGAAGGTGAGACGATGTCCGGTCTCTTTCTCGAACTGCGGCGCAAGCTCAACAACGGCTGCTTTAACCCCGCTCGAGGCGAGCACAGTAATCTCATCTGCACGCGCAGCCATTGTGTTGCTCAATATAAAAGCAAATCCGCCAGCCAAACCCAAGGAAATGAGCGTTTTCATTTGCTTCCCTTCCTTCTACGTTACAGGTCTCCTCCGGAATAAGTTACCTCGAAACCACTGGATAAGGAATTCCGTAGATTGCAGGTGTCTAGTCAGCGCGAGTCTTCGGCGGTGATTGACGGATGCAAGGGAGAGGCTAAGCGTACTGATGCATTCATCGAGCGCGTAAATGCCCTCGAGGAAGTAACAAACCGACGTGAAATTATCCGGTCATTACTAACCGCCTAACTCACACCACTCTGACAGGTTCGCCCAGCGGTGCTTCGCGTACGACTGGGAAGCGATAGTGTCCGAGCGTCATTATCAATACGCAGGCGATCGCGAGGAGTACTTCGAACAGCGCAAAGCCGAGCGAATAGCTGTGCATCAGCTGGAAGCACCAACCGAGAATGCTTGCTCCTACGGCATTGCCAAGCAACACCGGCGCAAACATGAACCCGTGCAAGGCGCCAAAGAAGCGGATACCGAAATAGCGACTTATGATGAATGACATCAGATCGATCTCGGCGCCAATTCCAAGTCCGAGGAGAATGGTTCCGACGATCGGCATCACCATTCCGGTCGCGAGAATCGCAATACCTATCATCGGGCAGAGCAGGAAGAGAACCACAATGTAGGGAGCGAAGATCTTGTCGACGCAATAGCCAGCAACGACGCGACCACCAATTAGCGCAAGGCCCGCGGCAGAAAGCGCACTGATTGCTGCGCTGACAGGAATGCCACGGTCGGTGAGCAGCGGCACGACGTGAACGAGCGAGCCATTAATTGCCGTCGCGGCAAAAAAGAACGTCAGCGTCATCGCCCAATAGCGCCAAGTGCGAATCGCCTCGGCCAAACCGACACCCGGAAGCGCAATACTCTCGTGAACGGCCTTCGCCGACGACTGTAGGATTTGCGGTTTTGCAGGCTCGCGCACGAAAAGCGCTACCGGCAGGAAGGCCAGAACTAAGATCGTGACCCCTAGTCCGATATAACCCAAGCGCCAGCCGAAGTCCGCGATCAGCGCATTTGAGATTTGCGGGATCAAAGCGGTTCCCAGCCCAACACCGGCAAGAGCGATGCCGAGCGCGAGACCGCGCTGCCGGTCGAACCATTCGGTGATCACCTTGCAATAGGCCGTCGGCGTCTGCCCCACCGACATCACGCCTGAGATTGCAAACAGGAGGAAAAGCACCGTTGTTGAGGCAATGAGCAATGACAATGCCGCGGTCGCGACGGCGAATAAACCGATCGACCACAGCAGCATGAAGCGGACCCCTAGCAGGTCCACAAGCCGGCCAAAAAACGGCGTCGTCACCGCTGTTACCACGGACGACAGCCCAATGGCGGTCGAGATTTCACCACGGCCGAATCCAAGATCCTGCGCCACTGGTTTTAGGAATACGCCGGCCGCAAAGACGTTGATGGAGCCTTGTCCGACAATGAGGCCCAGCATTGCGGCGACGACGATCCACCATCGATTCCAATAGTGAGGTTTGTCTGCCATTGGTTTCCTCCACTCAGTGGTCTGGCACGTTTGGCAACACCCAGTCATTGCCAGCTTTTTGGCGTTTGGATATCAGTCACCCACCCCATTTGTTTGGCTTTGACGTACATCAACGCCTGCGTGCACTATCTGATAGGTCCCATGTTGGGAGCTGCGCCTTTGCTGGCCCTGATGTAAGCCAGATCGAAGCCGGTAAGCTGCGTGCGCTCGCGACCGCTTTTAAACAGCTGTCTTAAACCCGCGCCTAAGGTGTCACGCACGGGCTACCCGGTGCTGCGCCGCTGGAGTTTGGATAGGCTTGCTCGCACCGGCAGCTACCCCCGGGGCAGGATTGCGCAGCTTGCCGAATGGTTTGCCGCAACTATGAAGTTCGTCCGGGTACACACCAAGCTGGAGAGCCAACGTTTATCCGGCGGTCCGCTGCGGCAATGTTTTTGCACATTTCATTAATGCTCAAGCGGACGGCTACCCTCGCATCATTCGCGATGCGAACATCAAAGTGGAACGATCGTCTGAGATAGATAACGCGAAGCGAGTGCGAAGCGGAAAGTGACGCGCTCGTTGTCGTCCGACGCTTCGATGCCATCACTTTGCTAATGAATAGGACAGCGGTGCTGTCTGATCAACATCAAAGACTTCAGTGGTTTTTGAGGTTTTATTGAGATGGCATCGGAGAAGCAGATTGCGAAGACCTTCGGTTTCTTCGATGCTCAAAATGAGCGGACGCTTTTGGGCAGCGTGCGAGACTTCACACTCAAACAAGAGCAGCCTCCGACCTTGTCCTAGAAGCGCCGCTCATTTTTTGCATGAACCTAGTGTCAAAGCCCGAAGATATTAGAATCTTGAACGCCGGCAATGTTGGCTGGAAGACGACTGACTCCGCCATAGAGGAGGAAGGTTAGCGTCGTCCATGAATTTCTACGATTCAGTTGTTCGGCCGCTTATCTTCCGAATCGATCCTGAACGCGCGCATCACATGGCAATCGACCTTTGCGCCGCTGCTAGGTGGCTGGCTCCCGCACTATGCCGCCATTACACACTGCAGGATTCGCGACTCGAAATGGTGGTGGGGGACCTGCGTTTCCCGACGCCCCTTGGTCTCGCTGCGGGCTTTGACAAAAACGGATCGGCGATCGAGATGCTCGCCGCCTTGGGGTTCGGATCGATTGAAATCGGCTCCGTATCGGTCGATCCCTCGGCCGGTAATCCTCGTCCCCGCCTGTTCCGGTTGCCAGAGGACCGCGCCATCGTCGTTCATTATGGGCTACCCAATGATGGCGCGCGCATTATCACCGAGCGATTGGCAAAAATACGCCTGCCGATACCCCTCGGCATCAATCTGGTAAAAACCAATCGCGGCACCAAAGCTCCACCCGAAACCAACGATCAGATTATCCGCGAATATGTTGAGGCAGCGCAAGTTTATTCGCCGCACGCCGATTACCTTATGCTGAACTTAAGCTGCCCGAACACTAAAGATGGCCGCGATTTCTTTGCCGATAATGGAAATCTTCGTGCCTGTTTGGTCGCCCTGAGCGAGTTGCATTTACGGCTGCCGGTGTTCTTGAAAGTCTCGCCGCTCGGCGGTATCGCCACCATCGAGCGGGTGCTGGCAGCAGTGGAAGGCCATTCGTTTATTTCAGGCTTTATGTTTAATCTGCCGCCAGTGAAACCTGGCGGTTTGAAAACACCTGACAGTATATGGCGCGCCATGCCCGGAGCAGTATCTGGCCCGCCGGCCTCTGCGCTAGCCGACATCTGCATCCGCGAGACGTTCCGCCGTATGAATCGACGACGATACGCCATCGTAGGCGCAGGCGGGATTTGCACGGCCGAGGACGCCTACGCCAAAATACGTCTCGGCGCATCCCTTACCCAGCTGCTCACTGCTCTGGTCTATCAAGGTCCGAGAACGGTTCGTCGCATCACTGAGGGTTTGATAAGGTTGATTGAGCGCGATGGGCTCGATCATATTTCAGAAGCCATCGGCGTCGATGCAATCTAACTTTTCTCGGGGGACAGACAGTGCGACTCCGATTTGCTATGGCACCAACAAGCAGGTGTGCCGCAGGCTCGGGTTTTAGCAGTGAAGGCAAGACGTAGGACCGGTGCCCTACTATTATGTGGGCAACAAAGCAGACCTCTGTCTCGAGGTGATTGAAGAAACTTACGAGCGAATACGCGTGCTCGTGCGGCCTTGCGCCCCGCGTGTACTGGTGAACTTGACCGGCGCTTGCGGCAACTCGTAGATTTTGGCCGATGAGTTAAAGAACCTAGATCGGAGGCAAGCATGGCGAACCGCACGCTTGGCGCACGGATCACCGCACTATTGAACACCGCCTGGCTCCGACCGGTGCTGTTTCTGGTTTTTCTGGTTGCGCTCTGGGATGTTGTGATCCGGATTTTCAACATTCCGCCCTATCAGATCCCAAAGCCGATCAATGTGTTGTGGACCTTATGGACGGACGGGCCGGACTTGTTGCAGCAAGCCGTACCGACGACGATTGCAACGATCGAGGGTTTCTTCCTATCGGCCGTGTTTGGCGTTGTCGCTGCCGTGTTGATTGCGGGTTCGCGAACGGTCGAAAGCTACGTCTATCCGCTGCTCGTATTCTCGCAATCAATTCCGAAAATCGCCATCGCGCCGTTGTTCGTCGTTTGGTTCGGTTTTGGAATGATGCCCAAGGTTTTGTCGGCATTTTTGCTTGGCTTTTTCCCGGTCGTCGTGTCGGCCGTGCAGGGCTTCAAATCGGTGGAGCCGGATATGCTCGATCTTGCGCGCGCGATGGAGGCCAAACGATTACAAATTTTCCGCATGGTGGCATTTCCCCATGCAATGCCGGCAATCTTCGCTGGACTGAAAGTATCAATCACGCTTGCCGTCGTCGGAGCGGTAGTCGGGGAATTCGTCGGCTCAAACAATGGACTCGGTTTCGTGTTGCAACGGTCAATCGGCAGTTTCGAACTACCGACCATGTTCGCCGCATTGGTCATCCTGTCGCTCATCGGAGTGGTCCTATTCTGGATTCTCGATCTTGCCGAGCGGATCATGATTCCGTGGCACGCCAGTCAACGTCAGGATCTGGTTATTGCAGCGTAGCGTCGACTCATCAAACGGGAGGAAAAAATGATCAGATTGATTCTGACGACATTGTTCACCATGGTCTTCGCCAGCACGGCGTTTGCCTTGGACAAGGTGACGCTGATGCTGAATTGGTACGTCTACGGTGAGCACGCGCCTTTTTATTACGGCAAGGAAAAAGGGTATTTTAAGGACGCCGGCATCGATCTCGAAATTCAGGAAGGCCGGGGCTCCGCGACCGTGACGCAGGTCGTTGCCGCCAAAACGGTGCAATTCGGTTATGTCGATGTACCGACAATGATGCGCGCGGCGGTGAAGGGCGCACCCGTTATTGCGGTCGGAGTCGCGTTGCAGACCAATCCGATGTCGGTGATGGGCTTTGCCGAGAAGAACATTAGAAAGCCGGACGACATTAAAGGAAAAACGGTTGCTAGCACCCCGGGCGACTCGATGTCGCAGATCTGGCCGCTATTCTTGAAAAAGACAGGCCTCAAGGAATCCGATTTCAAGACCGTTTCCGGCGATGCCGTGACAAAACTAAATGCCGTTATCAACGGCCAGGCTGATCTGCTGTTGGGTTATGTCATGGATCAGAGCATGAAGATCAAGGATGCGACTGGCAAGGACGTATTCCCGATCAAATTCGCCGACTATGGTATCAATCTCGTCAGCTCCGGCATCATCGCGCACAAGGACTTCGTGAAAGAAAATCCAGATCTTGTGAAACGTTTCATGGCGGCCGCAACTAAGTCCGTCGAAGAGGCCTCCAAGCATCCGAAGGACGCTGCACAGGCGATCCTCAATGCCAATCCAAAGGGCGGCAGGATAGAGACGCTGACCCAGGGCTTTGAACTGACAATTCCGCTTTATCGTGATCCGTCCGGCAAGAAGAGCCAACCATTCGACGTGTCGGACAATAATATGAAGGACACCGTCGACGTGTTGGTGGAATACGGTGGCCTCGAAGCCAAGGCGAAAGACGAGTTCAAGACCTACTACACAAACCAGTATCTGCCCTCGGGTAGCGGCGGCTGAAGCCCGGCCCATGCTCGATATCGTGGCCCCGGCCGCCGAAAGGAGACGCCCCATCATTGAGTTGCAGGGCGTCTCAAAAACCTATCGGACGCGCGATGGTGATATTCCATCGCTCCGCCCAATAGATTTTACCGTAGGCGAAGGGGAGTTCGTCGTCATCGTCGGGCCGTCCGGATGCGGCAAAACTACGCTTTTGAAAATGCTTGCCGGGCTGCTGACGCCGAGCGGTGGAGAAGTTCGGATCGAAGGCAAATCGATCACAAAACCGCACAGCAATATCGGCATCGTGTTTCAGACAGCATTGCTGTTACCGTGGCGCAGCGTCTTCAGCAACGTCATGATGCCGGTCGAGGTCAAAGGATTGCCGCGCGCGGCATACGAACAGAGGGCACGTGACCTGCTAAGGCTGACCGGCCTTCAAGGCTTTGAAAATAAATATCCGTGGCAGCTTTCCGGCGGGATGCAGCAGCGTGTCGCGATTTGCCGTGCCCTCGTGCACGACCCAAAACTTATGCTCATGGATGAGCCGTTTGGGGCGCTCGACGCGCTGACGCGCGAAAAAATGAACGTCGAACTTCAGCGCATTCAGGGCGAGACCGGCAAGACGGTGCTGCTGATTACCCATTCGATTCCCGAGGCGGTGTTTCTCGCTGACCGGGTCATGGTGATGAACGCGCGGCCGGGAAATATCGCGGCTGTTTATGATATCCCTTTGCCGCGTCCGCGCACGCTCGACATAATGGCCAACCCCCTGTTCGTGGAAATGACGCAAAAGATCCGCAAGCATTTCTCCGACGCGCATATCAGCTAAAGCGTTGAGTTACGCCGATGATACCTGCATTGACCGTTCGGGATATCAGGCTCGCCGAGCGTACTGTCACATTTCAGCGTCCATTTCGATTTGGCAGCACAACGGTAACGTCCGCGCCACAGGTCTTCGTTCATGCCGAAATCAAAATCGATGGAAGGACTTCGTTTGGCGCCACGGCCGAACTGATGGTGCCGAAATGGTTTGACAAAAATCCGGCAATTTCGATCGAAGAAACGGTCGAAGAATTGCGGCAGTCCTTGGTTTTCGCGCGGGAATTATATCTTAAGCAGCGCGCTCCACTGTCAGCATTCGCGTTGCATGCGGCCGTTTATCCGCACCAACTCAAGACTTGTGCCCGCGTGGGGATGCCCCAGCTGGCTGCACTTTTCGGCCCAGCCGAAATAGACAAGGCTATTGTCGATGCATTGTTGCGCGTGCTTAACCTCAACGTATTCAGCGGATTCGCACGCAACATTGTGGGACTCGACACGCGGCTCACGCCGGATCTCGATCAAGCAGCGATTGATCGATTCTTGTCAAGCCGCAGGCCGCGAGCTTCGATCCATGTCCGGCATACCGTCGGTATGATGGATGCGCCGGAATCTGCGCGCCAGGTCGCGCTGCGCGACGGCTGTCGCTATTTCAAAATCAAGCTGTGCGGCGATCCGCAGAGTGATGTCAAACGCCTGCACGATATTGCAGATGTGCTTGATAATCTTTCGATCGACTATCGCGTGACGTTGGACGCCAATGAACAATATGCCAACCTGGCCAATTTGCTCGCGCTAGTCGATTGCATGACATCGACCCCCAGCCTTGCCCAAATATCGAAGCGGACGCTCTATATCGAGCAGCCATTACCACGCGAACGGACTTGGCAAACGCCTCTCGGAGTGGCCGCAAGTCGCTTCGCTTTCATCGTTGACGAGGCGGACGACGACTATGACGTGTTCCCGCGCGCCACCGAGCTCGGATACGCCGGCATATCATCGAAATCTTGCAAGGGGATGTACAAATCTTTGTTGAACGGCACGCGCGCGGCCCTGGCTGGAGAAAAGCTGTTTATGACCGCGGAAGACCTGACCTGCCAGGCCGGTCTTGCAGTTCAGCAGGATAGCGCGCTGGCAGCCGTCCTCGGCTGTACCCATGTGGAACGCAATGGGCATCACTACGTTGACGGCTTTTCTGGTACGCCGCAGGAGGAGTCGGATGCATTTCTTGCGGCACATGGTGATCTCTACCGGCGCGACCAAGGAGCCGTTCGCTTGAAAATCGAGACTGGCGAGCTAGCGCTCGGATCGCTAGCGACGATCGGTTTTGCCTCGGCCGTGTCCCCGGAAAAGATTGGTCGGACATCAACGACAGAAATTCGAACCAAGGGACATGTCGCATAAAACAAAGCCGCGCTTCTCGCCCCTTCAGCCGAGCAGGCCTACACCCATAAACCTGCACTGCACGAATGCCCTAGAAAATACAACTTTGCTAGTTCCGGCGACTCTCTTTTCAGTGCCTCTAACACCGTCTTATCCTCAGCATACCGCCCTGAAGCGCTCGATGCAGGTCTTGAGTACCTCGTCGCCGGGGCGCTTCCACCAATTCTCGGCGGAGAAGATCTCGACCTCCTGGGGTCCGAAAAAGCCCGCAGCCTCGATCATGCGGCGGAAGCCCACGAGGTCGATCACGCCGTCGCCCATCATGCCGCGGTCGAGCAATAGGTCGCGGGTCGGTACCAGCCAGTCGCAGATGTGATGAGCAAAGATGCACTTGTCCCGTCCTGCCCGCGCGATCTGCTCTTCGAGATCCGGCTCCCACCAGACATGATAGGTGTCGATAGCGACCCCGATGCCGTCCCCGAGTTGCTCGCAGATGTCAAGCGCCTGCCGGAGCGTGTTCACGCAGGCCCGGTCAGCGGCATACATCGGATGCAACGGCTCGATCGCGATTGGCATTCCGGCTGCCCGCGCATGCGGCATGAGCGCGGCGAGCCCCTCCACCACCATACGGCGCGCAGCGGAAAGGTCGCGCGAGCCCAACGGCAACCCGCCCACCACCATTACCAGGCACTCGGCCCCGATCGTCACCGCCTCGTCGACCGCGCGCTTGTTGTCGTCGATCGCCGCCGCCCGGCCGCCTGCGTCGCTGGCCGGAAACATGCCACCACGGCAATAGCCGGTAACGCGCATGCCGTGATCTTTGATCACCTTCGCGGAATTGGCGAGGCCGTAAGCCGCAACCTGATCGCGCCAGGGATCAATCGCGTTAATGCCGTGGCGCGCGCAGGCCTTGACTGCCTCACCCAGGTTCCATTGTTGCCGGACGGTAGCGAGATTAATCGATAAACCTTCGAGAGACCTCATGTGTGGACCTGCCTTATGATGATCTGCCTCTTCTTACTGTAGCCAAGAGGCACTAGAGCGCGGATGAGAAGGCCTGGTTGACCCAAATATTGCTGAGCTTGGCGAGCGAAGCGAGGGATTCAGGATTGATTTTTTCTCGCCCGGATAAGGCGCGAATTTTCCGGGTAGAGGAGCGCGTGAGTTACGCGCCGGTCCCAATCCTGGCTCGAGGCGTAGCATCACCTCGCTATCCCAATCACATGTTCGGCCACGGAGATGCTTGAGTATCACAGGCGGCTGATCGCAAGCGCTCCGCCCACATTGATGACACTTCCGGTTGAGAAAACGAGATCGCCCTTAGCGAGCGCGGCGACTGCGGCCGCGACATCGGCTGGCTGGCCCCAGCGCCTGGCCGGTACCAGACCCTGTTCGATCAGCGAGTCGTATTTCGCGACTACCGCGGCTGTCATATCGGTCTTGATGATGCCGGGGCGCACCTCGAACACCGCGATGTCCTCGCTCGCAAGCCGCACCGCAAAGCCTTCGATCGCCATCGCAAGCCCGGCCTTGGAGATACAGTACTCGATGCGGCTGGTTGAGACCATTTCGGCCGAGCACGACGAGATGAAGATCAGCGCTCGCTTGGTACCACCGCCGCGCGCGATCATGCGCTTGGCCACCGCCTGGCCCAGGAAGAACGAGCCACGCAGGTTGACCCCCATTACGATGTCGAAATTGGCCTGCGTGGTCTCCATAAGATCGAGCCGCGTAGGCGGCGCGATGCCGGCATTCGAGACCAGCACGTCGATCGGCCCGAGCGCGGCCTCGACCACGTCGAGGACGCGGGCGTGGTCATCGACATTGCCGACGTCGCCGGCGACAAAGGTGGCACTAGCCCCGTGCGCGGAGAGCTTGTTGACCGCAGCCCTCGCGACCTGGTCATCGCGTGTGCCGGTGATCGCGACGTCGAGCCCGCCGGCCGCTAAGGCTTCGGCGATGGCGAGGCCAATGCCGCGGCGTCCACCGGTGACTAGGGCGACGCGTCGTCCGCTACGCTGATTCATCTCGCTCCTCGCGATCCAAAAAAGGTCGGATAGGGTTTATTCTCGGCCCGACGTTGTACATAAACGGCGAGCTCGCGCATGTGGTAGTCGCCCCACATAGTTGCCTCACCGCACGGATTGTTGCGGCCCGGCGACACGTAGTCCCACCCGTTCGGCCGGTGATACTGGCTGTGGAGCACGAGTCCCTGGTGGTTGGGATCGTGGCTCAAGTAGCGGTCGGACAGCAAAGTGCGCAGCACCGTCAGGCCGGCTTGAGTGTATTTTTCGGCGTCGCTGCGCTTGGTCGCGACGCGCCAAGCGCCAAAGCGCAAGAGCCCCTGCGCGGCGATTGCAGCCGCCGAAGAATCGATTGGCTCAATGTCGTTCTCGGGCTCCGACTCACGCGCGTAGACGTCGCCGAGATCGCGTAGGCCAGGGGCGCCCGTGTCCCAATACGGAATGCCGTCGGTCGCCGTGTGGTCGATATAGAAGTCGCAGGTCGCGGCCCCTGCACGCTCCATCATTGCGACAATTTCTTGCTTGCCGCCAAACTGTGCAAGCTCCGCTTCCGGCACCGTCTCGATGTATTCGAGGAGCTCGGCATAGCCGGTCGCCGCCCAGCTCAGGCCTCGCATCCACGTGGAAAAGCCCGAATAACCCTGCTGGGTGCCGACGCAGCGAAACATGCCGTTCGCCACGTCGAAGATCGCCTCGTGCGCGGTGCGGCCACGCACGTCGTAGATGTCGCGGCCCTCGCCGTAGAACACTCCATATTTCGCGGTGGTGCGGGCATGCGCGACTAGGCGACCGAGCATCGAGATGACCTCGTCGCCCTCACCTTTCATCACATGCCCGAGCTTATGCGCGAGCGCGAGCGCACGCAGCGTGCGCATGGTGTCGATGAACAGCGAATGAGGGCCGTTGAACGACTGGATGAAGCCGAAGCCGCCTCCGAGCTCGGTCCAGCGCCGCGCCTGCACGGCGCCAGAGCATTTGAGTGCGAGCTCGATATATTCCATCTGCCAAGGATCGCGCGGGATGCGGCCCTCAAGCACGAGACGACGCAGATTGCCGTATGTCGAGATCTGGTTGAAGCCGTGGTCGTGCACGCCGAAATGGGTGACATGGGTCGGCATTTCGGCGCGTATGCGTTCGATCGCCAAGTCAAGGAAGCGCTTGTCGCCGGTCGCATCGAACTGCAGCACGGCGCTGCCGAACTCGAACCCCTGCGTCCAGTCTGTCCAGCCGCGCGGCTGGTATCGGCCCTTGACCGTGTGCACCGGCACGCCCTTCGAGCGGTCCATGGTGCGGTCGATCGAATCGATCTTCGCGGCGGAGGCCTCCCACATGCGGCGGATCGCCGGCATCAGATCGGCCGGACGCAATTGTGTGTCGATCTTCATTGATAAGAGCCCTTCCTTTGCCTCTCCCTGCTTGCGGGGAGAGGTCGACGCGTGAAGTGCATCGGGTTTATGGCTCTCTCCACCAGCTCAAAATTTCATTTGGAGGCCCTCACTCCGACCCTCTCACTGTAAAAACGGGAGAGGGA
>Ga0207741_1000001_pt1 | contig 59325 bp, 60 predicted proteins | sample LuqExpMetageno39_FD_187797 | JGI IMG/M metagenome (GOLD analysis project Ga0207741, IMG submission 187797) | Tropical forest soil microbial communities from Luquillo Experimental Forest, Puerto Rico - Sample 39 (SPAdes) | ecosystem: Environmental > Terrestrial > Soil > Tropical forest ... | reverse complement strand
CGGTCCCAGAGCAGCCGCAGCCTTCGCTTTGTGCTCGACCAGGCCGCGCGCTTTTTCCGCTAGCATTTCGCTGTCGATGCCTTGCGGCTTTTCGTTTTGCAGGAATGAGGCGAGACCTTCCAGCAGCACATCGGAAGTATATTCGCCGGTCGATGGCAGCGGACCTTTGCCCAACACGCGCGTCGGGATGTCGGCGCGGCGCAGTTCGACGTTGACCGCCTGTTCGATATAGTCGGGATAACCTTCCTCGATGACCAGCACGCTGCGCTTGCCAACGCAAAACTCGCGGATCTGCTCCGGTACCAGCGGATAGACGACGTTGAGCACGAATATCGGGATGCGCGAGACGCCGTAAACGTCGGCGAGGCCCATGCGTTCGAGCGCGCGCAGCACGCTATTGGTGAGGCCGCCCATTACGATAATGCCGACGTCGCCGACGTCGCCGGGAATGAACTCGTTGAGCTTGTTGACTCGGATGAATTCGCGTGCGGCCGGCAAACGCTCGGAAACCTTCAGCCGCTCCTGCGTGAAGGTCACCGGCGGATGCGACAGTCGCGCGTAATTGAAACGCGGTGGCCCGGTCAGTTTGTCGAGCCCAGAGATGATGCCCTTGCAATTGTTCTTGGCGGCGAATTCGCCGGTGACATGACAGGCGCGGATGCGCAATTCGAGCATCACGGGTGCATGGCTCGCCTCCGACAATTCGAAGCCCTTTTCCACGGTGCGCACGATCGAGGATAGGTCGGGCCGCGGATCGAGCAGCCACATCGAGGACTTTAGCGCGTAGGCATAGGAGCGCTCTTGGATGATGCTCGCGCCTTCGCCGTAGTCCTCGCCGATGATGATCAGGGCGCCGCCGATGACGCCCGGCGAGGCAAGGTTGGACAGCGCGTCGGCGGCGACGTTGGTGCCGACAATCGATTTCCAGGTCACCGCGCCGCGCAGCGGATAATTGATCGAGGCGCCCAGCATGGCCGCCGCCGAGGCTTCGTTGGCGCAGGTCTCCAGATGCACGCCGAGCTCGGCCATGATGTCCTCGGCGTCCACTAGCACGTCCAGCAGATGCGACACGGGTGCGCCCTGATAGCCGCCAACATAGGAGACGCCCGACTGTAGCAGCGCCTTGGTGACGGCTAGGATGCCCTCGCCACGGAAGGTCTCGCCGTCGCCGAGCCTGAGCGCCTGCACTTCCTTTTTAAACGAGCGTTCCATCAGCAGGCTGCGAGACAGTTGGGACCCAAACTATATAGCACCGATCGGCTACATGTGGGAGGGCAACCATAGCGCGACGGTGGGTAAGACGATCAAAATAACCAGCCGAATCAAGTCGGTAATGATGAAAGGAACGACGCCCACGAAAATAGTGGCAAAACTCACGTCCTTCACCACGCTCTTGATGACGAACACGTTCATGCCGACCGGTGGGTGGATCAGACCAAGCTCGACCGTCATGACGATAATGACGCCGAACCAAATCGGGTCGAAACCCAGATGCGTGATAACCGGAAAGATAATCGGCACCGTTAAAATGATCATCGCCATGGCGTCCATCAGGCAGCCCAGCACCAGATACATTGCCATGATCAGAGCTAACACACCGTAGCTGCCGAGCCCGAGCCCCGTGAGGAATTCGGTGACCTTCTGCGGCGTTTGCGTGATGGTGAGAAAATAGCCGAAGATCAGCGCGCCGATCAGCACGGTGAATACCGCAGCGGCAGTGCGGGTCGCCTGCAGCAGCGAGGCCAGGATCTTCTCTTTGTCGAGGCGCCCGGTGAGCAATCCGATCAGAAATGCGCCGGTCGCGCCGACGCCGCCGGCTTCTGTCGGTGTAAAACGCGGAAGAAACGGCAGGCCGTACAGGCCGCCAATGACAAAGATGAATAATAAAGTGGGCGCCCAGATGTTCTTAAGACCGGCGGCGCTCTCGCGCCAGCTCACCCGCTGGCCTGACGGCAGAAAGTCGGGCTGCACGTAACCGATCGCCATGATGGTGATGAAATACATCGAGATCGCTAGGATACCAGGTACGATGCCGGCGATGAACAATTTGCCGATGTCCTGCTCGGTAATAATGCCGTAGACCGCTAGCACGGTGGACGGCGGCAGCATGGCGCCGAGTGTGCCGCCGGCGGCGATCACGCCAGTGGCGAAGCTTTGCGGGTAGCCGAAACGGCGCATCTCCGGATACGCGACGGCGGAGAAGGTGGCGGCGGTCGCGACCGAGGAGCCGCAGATCGCCGCGAAGCCACCACAGGCCGCGACGGTGGCAAAGCCGAGGCCGCCGCGCAGATGGCCGACAAATCCGTTGGCGGTCTTGAACAGCTCGCGGCTCATGCCGGAATTGCTGACGAAGGTCCCCATCAGCAGAAACATCGGAATGACGCCGAACGTGTAGTCGGTGACCGTGCGCATCGAGGTCTGGCCGACCAGCTTGAGCGCCGGCGCGCCTCCGACCAGGTAACCGAAACCAGAAACGCCGACCAAGCCCATCGCCATGCCAACAGGCACGCGCAAGAGCATCAGTGCGAATAGCGAGAGGAAGCCGATGATAGCGACGGCGTCGGTGCTCATTGCTCACTCGACCGGCTTGATCTTGGGTTCGCTCATTAGGCCCGGCTGAAAGATCAGCCGATAAGTACGCACCGCGATGAGCAGGACCGCGGAGATGTCGCCGGCCCAGGCGACCGCGAAGAACGGCCAGACCGGTAGACGCAGATCGAAAGTGAGCACGTTATCGTAATAGGTGCCTCGCACCTTGTCGAACAGCGTGTAGGTCTGCACGGTCACCACGAACAGCAGCACTAGCGTCGCGAACACGTCGATCACGCGCTGGTATTTCGGTCCGACGTTTGCCCAGATAAGATCGACCGTGATGTGCGTTCCGCGATAGGAGGTCGCGGCGATGCCCCAGAAGATCAGGATGCCGAGCAGCAGCCGGCCGAAGTCGAACGAGTCTGGGATCGAATAGCTAAACAGATTGCGCAGCAGCACCGAGATGAAAACGTCGAGGGCGACAATGCCAACAAAGCCCGCGGCTATCCATTCGATCGTGTCGATGAAACGATCCATGTAAATGCGTTTCATGGCTGCTCCGCGGCGTTGAAGGAAAACCGGCGGCGGGATGCCGCCGCCGTGATCTTGCTGAAGTTGTTTCGCCTCTATTTGGCGAGCGCGTTGTTCTTGGCGAGCTCGACGCGCAATTCCTTTATCGCCGCGTCCGCGTCGATGCCGGCCTTCTTGACGCCTTCCGCCCATTTTGCCTCCAGCGGCGCGGACGCCTTGCGCCATTCGTCGAGCTGGGGCTGGCTGAGCGTATAGACCTCATGGCCAGGCATCGCTCTAATCTTGTCGATGCCTGCGTGTTCGAAGTCAGCCCAGGGACCGGCGACCATTGCCGCCCATTCGCCGTTGCAGTGATTATCGATCACTTTCTTCTGCGCCGGCGACATCTCGTCGTACTTGGTCTTGTTGAACACAAAGGCAAAAGTGGTCACGTAGAGCGGCACTTCCATGTGATACTTGGTCACCTTGTCGATGCCGAACAGTGGGACCGAGCCCCAGGGAAAGAACACTGCGTCGGCGACGCGCCGTTCCAACATATCGCGAACTTCCGGCGCCGCACCCTGCACGTTGGTGCCGCCGAGCAGCGTGACCAGCTCGGCAATGGTAGCCTGCGCTGGGCGGATCTTCATGCCCTTGATGTCGGCGGGCACCATTACCTTTTTGCTGACGGAATGGATTGAGCCAGGGTCGTGCACGAAGGCGAGACAGAACTTGACGTCCTTCATCTCCTTGGCCGCGTATTTGCGGTACCAAGCGTCGAGGGCCACCGAGCCGCCCTTTGCATTCGACATCAGGAACGGCAATTCACCCGCCGCGATGATCGGGAAACGGCCGGGCTGATATCCGGGGTTGATGTAGGTGAGGTCGGCGATGCCGTCGCGCGTCATGTCGTAATGATCGAAGGCCTTGCCGAGCTGCTGGGCGGGAAAGACCTTGGATTTGATGGTGCCGCCAGAATCCTTCTCGACCGATGCGCCCCATTCCTCCAACGCCTTCTGCAGGGGATGCGAGGCCGGCACCCAGTGCGAGAGCTTGAGCTCGAAGGTCTTGTCCTGGGCGATTGTCGGCGCCGAGCCGACCAATGTGGCAAGAACGGCCGCGCCGGCACACGCGGCAAAGCGGGACATCATGAGTTCCCTCCCATGTTGAGTGTTGGTGACACCGCCAACTTTTTTATCATTCAGCAGTATGACGGTAGCGTTGTAAAGGATATAGTTTGATATCAAACTATATGACGAACCGCAGCGGATGGAAGGACGTTCGGAGGCGATGCACTTGCGAATGATGAACGGCGGTGGCGGGGTGCGGCGCGGCAAGAACGGCGAAGCCGTTGCTGGATTGATCAATTTCGGGCCACTCGAGCATTGGGTCGGGTTCAACCTGCGCATGGCGCAGGAATCGGCGTTCCAGGCCTTTTCCCGCCGCTCGCAGGAGATCGGCGAGAAGCCAGGGCGGTTCGCGACGCTGACGATCATCGCGCGCAACCCCGGCATTAGCCAGACCGAGCTGAGCCAAGCCAATGGCCGCGACAAGTCAAGCCTCACCCCGGTGGTAGAGGACCTGGTCCGGCGGGGGCTGGTTGAGCGAAAGCGCACGAACAACGACCGCCGTGCTTATCGGTTGAACGTGACGCCGGAGGGCAAGAAGACGCTCGCCATGATGACGCGCTGCGCGCGCCGGCATGAGCGCGTGCTCGACCACATCATCGGTGCTCGTGACCGCAAGAGATTCATCCAGATCCTGAAAAAGATCGCGGCACAGGTCGAATAGCGGTCAGCCGCGAAACTTCTCCAGTATCGCCTCGGGCACGGGGTGCGACTTCACCTGGCCGGGATGCTCCGGGTCAGGCACCACCCACACCCGCGTCTCCGAGCACTGCACGCAGGTCAGGTTGTCGTGGCTCAGCCGATGCTCGATCGAGAAGCTGGCGCGGCTAAACTCGACCGTGCTGTCGACGATCACGTCGTCGCCGTAGCGCGTAGGCCGGATGAAACGCGCGCGTGTGCGCGCCATCGGATAGCCGGCGGAATGGAAGGTCCTGAACATCTCGTGCATCGTCATGCCGAGCGCGCGCTCGAACAACGCTGCGGTCGAGTTGTCGAAGATCTCGAAATATCGCGGGTAAAAAACGATGCCGGCTGGGTCGCAATGGGACCACTCGATGCGTATTTTGCGGCTATTCGTGAAACTCATGCGGCTCAGCGTCAGCGCGGCGCCATGCGCAGCGCGCCGTCGAGCCGGATGACTTCGCCGTTGAGATAGCCGTTGCGAATGCAGTGCATGACCAACGCGGCAAATTCGCGTGGCTCGCCCAGCCGGTTAGGGAAGGGCACCGAGGCGCCGAGTGAATCCTGCACCTCCTGCGGCAGCGCGCGCAGCATCGGCGTGCCGAAGATGCCGGGCGCGATGGCGAGCACGCGCACGCCGAAAGCGGCGAATTCACGTGCCGCCGGCAGCGTCAGCGCAGCGATGCCTCCCTTCGATGAGGAATAGGCGGCTTGCCCGATCTGCCCTTCGAAAGCGGCGACCGAGGCGGTGGAGACGATGACGCCACGCTCGCCTTCCGGCAGCGGTTGGAGCGGCTGCATGGCGGCGGCGGTAAGCCGCATCATGTTGAAGGTACCGATCAGATTGATGCGGATGACCTTCTCGTAATCCTCGAGCGGCATCGGCCCGTCGCGGCCGACGATACGCTTGGCCGTTCCGACGCCAGCGCAATTGACCAGGATGCGCGCCGGCCCGTGCACCGTGGCCGCGCTGTCGATCGCCACCTTGGCGCCTTGCGCGTTGGCAACGTCGCAGGTGATCGCGACGCCCTTGATCTCGCTGGCGACTTCCGCGGCGGCTTTCTCGTTCAGGTCGAAGATGGTGACCTTGGCGCCGGCCGCGGCGAGAGCGCGCGCGGTGGCCGCTCCCAGGCCGGAAGCGCCGCCGGTGATGATCGCTGCGTGTCCTTTGATTTCCATAATGTTCCTTAGGCGTCTGCGACCGCGATCACGCGGGAAGATAGCGGTGTCGCATAAAGCTCGTCGACCAGCGCGGTGCGGTTTTTCAGTACTGCGCGCTGGTTGATCGAACCTTTGTCAGTCATCTCGCCTATGTCCAGCGAGGGCGGCTCCGGCATCAGGATGACGCGCAGGACGCGCGTCGAAGAGCCGGGGCTCGCCACCGCCAGCGCCTGCAGCAGAGCGGCAAATTTCAGCCGCACCCGTATATCGCCGAAAACGGCCGCCGGCGCAGCGTCCGGCGCATGCTCTGGCGCGAGGTTGCGGCAGGCCCCAAAATCCGGAAACACCAGCGCCCCGATGTCGTCGCGATCGGGGCCGGTGAACACTACGTCGCGCACGAACGGGGCGAAATGATCGATGAAGCGCGCGCGCAGCGGCCCGACACTGACCCAGGTGCCGGTAGACAGCTTGAAATCCTCAGCAATGCGGCCATCGAACAGGAAGCCTTTACCCGGATCGTCCGGATCGGCGAATTTCAATGCGTCGCCGATCTTATAGAAGCCATCTTCGTCGAACGCCTCGCGTGTGAGCTGCTGCTGCCGCCAGTAGCCGGGCGTTATGTGCGGCCCGCGCAGGCGCGCTTCGAGCTTGCCTTCGTTCGGCACAAGCTTCAGTTCGACACCAGGTGATGGCAGGCCGATATTGCCCGGCCGGTCGAAGTCCCAGCAGCAGGCGAGCGCGAGCGGCGAGGTTTCGGTCGAGCCCAGCGAGGAGAGGAAGATGATGCGCTCTCCGGTCGTCTCGATCGCGAGCTGAGTGAGTTCGTCCCAAGTGGTCTGGTTGAGGCCAGCGCCGGCGTAAAACAGCACCTTCAGCCGGCTGAAGAAGTTGCGGCGTAAGGCATCGTCGGCACGGAAGTGCGGTATTAGCGCCTCGTAACCTTTCGGCACGTTGAAATAGATGGTCGGCGCGATCTCGCGCAGATTGCGCGCCGTCTTTGGTACCCCGGGCGGCGTCGGATTGCCGTCATCGATATAGAGCGAACCGCCGTTGACCAGCACCATATTGAAATTGTGGTTGCTGCCGAAAGTGTGGCTCCAAGGCAGCCAGTCGACCACGACCGGCGGCTCGTCGGCGACGAAGGCGAAACCGGCCGCGATCATTGCCTGATTGGAGCAGAGCATGCGGTGGGTGTTGATGACGGCCTTCGGATTGCCGGTGGACCCCGAGGTGAACAGGAATTTGGCAATGGTGTCGGAGGTCACCTTGGCATGCGCCGCAGCGACGCCGGCATCGTCCTCTATGCCAATGAGATCGGCAAACAGCGTGACCGGCCGGTCGCCTAGCGGATTGCGCGTGACCACCAACTCGATGTCGTCCGGCACAGTTTGATAAAGCGCGCGCGCGAAGGAGCTGCCATCATTGGCGAACACCAGGCCCGGTGTGAGCAGGTCGAGGATCGCGCGCAATTTGCCGAAGTCGCTCGACAACAGCGAATAAGCGGCCGAGATCGGCGCGTAAGGAATGCCGACGTACATGGCCGCCAATCCCAGGAGTGCGTGCTCGATGTCATTGCCGGAGATGATGGTGATCGGCCGCTCGGGTGAGAGTCCGCGCCGCAGCAAGGCGGCACCGATGCGCTTCACACAGCTGAGCACCTGCGCGTAAGTCAGCTTCCGCCACTCGCCCTGTTGGTCACGGCCGGCGAGGAACACACGATCGGGCGCAGCCTTGGTCCAGTGCTCGAGTGGCTCGCTCAGCGTGGCGTGATAGGGCGGCAGTACTTGCGCGGTGCGGATATGGATGACTCCGGATAACGCGCGCTCCAGCACGGGGTCAAATTTGCCGAGCCGGACCGCTCGCATTGGCGCCGAGCCTCGCGCGATTGATGTCACCGCGACGCTCATGTGAATGTCACCTTGGGCGCGCGCTTTTCAAGAAAATCCTTGAGTCGCGCCTTGGCTCCTTCGTCGGCCTGCGCGATGGCCGCCATCAGTGCTTCGGTCGCATAGCCGGCCGCCGGCTCCATTTCCGCAATGCGCGGCAACGCCTGCGTCACGGCAAAATTCGTCAGCGGCGCGTTGTCGGCGATGCGCATTGCCAGTTCGAAACCCTTGGCGAAGCCCTTATCCTGGTCGACCAAATATGTGGTCAGGCCCATCGCCTGTCCTTCTTCAGCCGAAAAGGTGCGCCCCGTGAGCATCATGTCCATCATGCGGGACAGCCCGATCAGCCGCGGCAGCCGCACCGAGCCGCCGCCGCCGACATAGATGCCGCGGCTGCCTTCCGGCAGCGCGTAATAGGCCGAGCGCTCGGCAACGCGCACATGCGCGGCGGCAGCAAGTTCGAGCCCGCCGCCGACGACAGCGCCGTGCAGCACCGCGACCACCGGCGCCTTGCCGAACTGCAGCCTGCCGAAGGCGCGATGCCACAGCCCGGAATGGGCGATACCCTGCTGGACGTCGCGCTCTTCGAGTTCGCTGAGATCGAGGCCAGCGGAAAAATGCTCGCCTTCGCCCACGAGCATCACGGCGCCGACATCATCCGGAAGTGCGCTGAAAAAAGTCTCGATGCCGAGGACAGTCGCGTCATCGAGCGCGTTGCGCTTGTGTGGGCGGTTGAGCCGCAGGATGGCGACGCGATCTTGCCGTTCGGCAGTGAGCGAGGCCGGCAACGCAACGAATGGATTCAGCGAACTCACTAGAACTGCTCCGCTATCGGAAAGACAATCATGTCGTCATGCGTCGGCATTCGCAATCAACTTAGCCCTTCACCAGCGGGCAGCCCCCTTCGTTGAGCGGCCGGAACGCTTTGTCGGCCGGAATCGTGCCGATCACCTTGAACACATCCCATTCGCTTTTCGATTCGGTCGGCGTCTTTACCTGCAGCAGATACATCGGATGGATCTTGCGCCCATCCGCGCGGATAGTGCCTTTGCCAAACAGCGGGTCGTCGGTCGGCATCGCCTTCATGGCCGCGACTACGGCGGCGCCATCCGACGGCGAGCCAACTTTATCGACGGCTTTGAGATAGTGCAAAACCGCGGCATACACCCCCGCATGCATGTGATTTGGCATCATCTTTTTCGGATGACGCTCCTGGAAGCGCTTCGACCAGGCGCGGGTCTGGTCATTCATATCCCAGTAAAAGGCGTTGATACCGACGAGTCCCTGCGCCGTATTCAAGCCAAGCGCCGGCACGCTCTGCAGGTCAAAGATCAAGGATACTATCTTCTGTTTGGCGCCGATCTTGAATTCCGCCGCCTGTTTGACACTGTTAGTGGTGTCGCCACCCGCGTTGGCGAGCGCCACCACTTCCGCGCCGGAGGCCTGCGCCTGCAACAGGTAGGACGAGAAATCCGAAGCTCCGAGTGGGTGGCGCACATTGCCGATGATTTTGCCGCCGCTTTCCCGTACTTCGTCGCTTGCCTGTTTTTCAAGATCCTGGCCGAACGCATAGTCCGCCGTGACGAAGAACCAGGTCTTGCCGCCCGCCTCGAGAACGCCACGCGCGAGCGCGTGACCGTTCGCCCAGGTATCGTACGTCCAATGAACGAAATTGGGCGAGCACCTCGCACCGGTCAGCAGTGCTGTGCCAGCACCGGAGCCGATCGCGACCTTATTTTTTTCCCGCACGATCTCGCCAACCGCCAGCGCCACCGCCGAATTCGGTAGATCGACGATCATGTCGACGCCTTCAACGTCCAGCCAGCGGCGCGCAATGCCGGCGCCCACGTCGGGCTTGTTCTGGTGGTCGGCCGAAACGACTTCCACCTTTCGCTTCGACTGCTTGGCAAAATCCTCGATTGCCATCTGTGCGGCGATGACCGAACCCGGTCCCTGGAAGTCGGCATAGACGCTTGACATGTCGTTGAGCACACCGATGCGTAGCAAGCCATTCGACTCCGCATAGGCCGGCATTGCGACCAGGGCGGCGATAACCGCGGTAAGTCTTGTAAATTGCAGCATGGCAGCCTCCCACAATGTCGTTTGCGTTAAAATATTGCCCGATTACCGTGAATGTTGTCATTGACAACAATTAGGGTCAAGGTGAACTAGCCAATTCGAGGTGCACTCTATGCAGCGGCGGCGATCAGTTCGCAGTGCAGCAAATTCAAAGAAAGGCCGCCGCGTGCCATCGGCGAAAATGCTCGCGCTAGACCAGCTCGACAATCATCTCGGCTATTTCGTCCGCCGGCTGCAGATCTGGGTATTCCAGGACTTCGTCGATACGCTCAATCCGATGCGGGTGCGCCCGGCACAATATTCCGTGCTGCTGGTCATTGCCGCCAATCCAGGCAACTCGCAGGCGGCGATCGGGCAGACGCTCGGCATTGAGCGCGCGCGGCTCGCTCGCATGTTGGACGAACTGGAGCGGCGCAAATGGGTCGCCCGTGCCAACGGCTCCGATGCGCGCTCGCATTCGCTTTATCTTACGCCGGAAGGCGAAAAGGCTTTGGCCAAGATCAAGCGACTGGCGGCGCGGCACGAGGCGCGACTGGCGGCCCATGTTGGAGTCAAGCGCCGCGCGCAGTTGATGGCTTTGCTGCGAGAGTTCGGCTGATCCGTTTGGGAATTCAACTTATTATTCCGCGGCCATTTGACCCTGCCGGAGTGCCGCCGTAAATACGGGGCCGCAAACCCGGAGAAGCGTTAAGTTATGGCGCGTATTTCGTCTCTGGCCGAAGCCATCCGCTCCGCCGTGCACGACGGCGACACGGTGGCGCTGGAAGGCTTCACTCACCTCATTCCGCACGCCGCCGGCCACGAGATCATACGTCAGGGCCGCAAGTGGCTGACAGTCATCCGCATGACGCCGGACCTGATCTACGATCAGCTGATCGGCATGGGCTGCGTCGCCAAGATGGTGTTTTCATGGGGTGGCAACCCGGGCGTCGGCTCGCTGCACCGTTTCCGCGACGCCCTCGAGAACGGCTGGCCGAACAACCTTGAAATCGAGGAACACTCGCACGCCGCCATGGCCAACGCCTATGAGGCGGGCGCGGCCGGCCTGCCGTGCGCGATCTTCCGCGGTTACATCGGCGGCGACCTCCCGAAGGTGAATTCAAAGATCAAGCGCATCAACTGTCCATTCACCGGCGAGGAGTTGGCTGCGATTCCCGCTCATCGGCCGGATGTTGCTATCATCCATGCCCAGCGCGCCGACAAGACCGGCAATGTGATGATCGAAGGCGTACTCGGCGTACAAAAGGAGGCGGTGCTTGCCTCCAGGCGTTCGGTGGTGACGGTCGAGGAGATCGTTGATGAGCTGCCAGGCGGCCGCAGCCTCAATGCAGTGGTGCTGCCGCATTGGACGGTTGGCCACGTGGTCGAAGTGCCGGGCGGCGCTTTTCCGTCCTATGCGCAAGGCTACTACCCGCGTAACAACAATTTCTACAAACAATGGGACAAAATCTCGCGCGAACGCGCCTCGTTCCTCGCCTGGATGAAGACGAACGTACTGGAGAAAGGCCCCGAAGCTTTTGACCGGTACGCGCGCAGACAGCACGCGGCGGCGGAGTAAAGCATGGCCGATTATAGCCCCAAAGAAATGATGACCATTTCCGCGGCGCGGGCGCTGAAGAATGATGACATCTGCTTCGTCGGCATTGGCCAGCCGTCGGCGGCCTGTAACCTCGCGCGGCTCACGCATGCGCCGTGCATCACGCTGATCTATGAGTCCGGCACTCTCGTCACCAAACCGAACGTGCTGCCGCTGTCGATCGGCGACGGCGAACTATGCGAGATGGCGCTCACCACCGTGTCGGTGCCGGAGATGTTTCGCCACTGGCTGCAAGGCGGCCGCATCAAGATCGGCTTTCTTGGCGGCGCCCAGATCGACAAATACGCGAACCTGAACACCACCGTGGTCGGCCCTTACGACAGGCCGAAGGTGCGGCTGCCTGGCGGTGGCGGTGCGCCGGAGATCGCCACCTCGTGCGGCGAGATCTTTATCATCATGACGCAAAGCAAGCGTAGCTTCGTTGAGAAACTCGATTTTGTGACCTCGATCGGACACGTTTTTGGCGGTGACAGCCGGGCGAAGCTCGGCGTGAAGACCAAGGGCCCAACCAAACTCATCACCGACCTCGCCCTCTGGGAGCCGAATCCTGAGACGAAGGAGATGACGGTTGTCTCCATCTATCCCGGCGTCACCCGCGAACAGATTCAGGAAAGCACCGGCTGGAAGGTCGCTTTCGCGGACAAGATTGTCGAAACGCCGGTGCCGACTGCTCGCGAGCTTGAAGTCCTGCGCGACTTGCAGGCGCGCACCAAACGGGCCCATTCGGAGGCAGCGTGATGAGCACGCGCGAAGCTTTCATCTGTAACGCAGCCCGCACACCGATCGGTCGCTATGGCGGCGCGCTCGCAAAGGTGCGTACCGACGATCTCGCCGCAATTCCGATCAAGGCGCTGATGGCGCGCCACCCGAAGGTCGATTGGGAGAAGCTCGATGAGGTCTATTACGGCTGCGCCAACCAGGCTGGCGAGGACAACCGCAACGTCGCGCGCATGGCACTGCTGCTCGCCGGGCTGCCGGCGGGCGTGCCGGGCGTAACGCTGAACCGGCTGTGCGCCTCGGGACTCGAGGCGGTCGGCACTGCCGCGCGGGCCGTCCGCGCCGGCGAGATCGACTTCGCCATCGCTGGCGGCGTTGAATCAATGACGCGGGCGCCATTCGTGCAGGGCAAGGCGGACGAGGCCTTCTCGCGCAAGGCGGAGATTTTCGACACCACCATCGGCTGGCGTTTCATCAACCCGCTGATGAAACAGCAATACGGCGTCGATTCAATGCCGGATACTGCAGAAAACGTCGCAGTCGAATTCCAGATCACGCGCGCCGACCAGGACGCTTTCGCCTTGCGCTCGCAGCAACGCGCCGCGCACGCGATCGCGGAAGGCTACTTCGCAAAGGAAATTGTACCGGTCGAAATACCGGGCCGCAAAGGTGAGACCATCAAGGTCGATAAAGACGAGCATCCGCGGGAAACAACGATGGAGCAACTTGCCAAGCTGAAAACGCCGTTCCGCAATCCCGGTACGGTGACAGCTGGCAACGCCTCCGGCGTCAATGATGGCGCCGCCGCGCTTATCATCGCTTCGGAAGTGGCGGTGAAGGAACACGGGTTGACGCCGCGCGCCCGCATCCTCGGCATGGCTTCGGCGGGGGTGCCGCCGCGGATCATGGGCATGGGGCCAGTGCCATCGACGCGAAAGCTGATGGCGCAGCTTCACCACAAGATCGGCGACTACGATCTCATTGAACTCAATGAAGCTTTCGCCTCGCAGTCGCTCGCCTGCCTGCGCCAGCTCGGCCTGCCCGATGACGCTCCGCAGGTCAATCCGCACGGTGGCGCAATTGCCTTGGGCCACCCGCTAGGCATGTCGGGAGCACGGCTGGCTTTGACAGCGGCGCACGGTCTGGAAGAAAAAGGCGGCAAGCGCGCGCTGGCGACCATGTGCGTCGGTGTTGGCCAAGGCGTGTCGCTCGCGATGGAGCGGATAATATAAGAAGCACCAACAATAAGAGGAAATTTAGATGTCGCTGGTCTTTCCCAAGGAAAGTTTGACCGTTTTCCCAAAGCACCTCACGCCCGCCTACCGCAGCACGGTGAAACGTTCACCATCGGAGTCACTGATCATCGTACCGCACACGTTGTCCGAACTCACCGGTCCGGTCTATGGGCACGATGCCGTGCAGGAGGGCGACAACGACCTCACCAAGCAGCACCAGGGCGAACCTCTGGGCGAGCGCATCATCGTGCATGGCTATGTGGTCGACGAGGACAAGCACGGGGTGCCGGATACGCTGGTGGAGATCTGGCAGGCCAATGCCTGTGGCCGCTACGTGCACAACGTCGATCAGCATCCGGCGCCGCTCGATCCAAACTTCACCGGCGCGGGGCGCACCATCACCGACAAGAAAGGCTACTACCGTTTCATCACCGTGAAGCCAGGCGCCTATCCGTGGGGTAACCACCACAACGCCTGGCGGCCGAACCACATCCACTTCTCGGTTTTCGGCCACTCATTTCTCTCACGGTTAGTCACGCAGATGTATTTCCCCGGCGACCCGCTGTTCCCGTTCGACCCGATCTTCAATTCGGTCACCGACGATAAGGCGCGCATGCGCATGGTCTCGAAGTTCGACCTGGAGAACACCATCCCCGATTGGGCGCTCTGCTTCCGCTTTGACATCGTATTGCGCGGCCGCGAAGCTACGCCGCAAGACCCGGATAAGCACTGATGTCTGAAATCACTCCTTCGCAAACGGTCGGCCCGTTCTTCGCTTACGGCCTGGCGCCGCACAGCCGCTGCGACTGGCAGCCGAGCGACGCGTATGACTGGAAGCAGACCGTCGGCTCCAATCTGGTGACGCCGGACGCCGCCGGCACCCGCATCCGGATCGGAGGCCGCATCACCGACGGCGACGGCATCGGCATCAACGACGCCATGATAGAGATCTGGCAGGCGGACGCGCAGGGCCGCTACGCCTCGCCGCGCGACACCCGCGCCCGGCCGAACACGCAGTTCAAGGGCTTTGGCCGCTCCGCCACCGACAAGAACGGCGAGTTCAGCTTCGATACCGTCAAGCCGGGCTCGGTGCCGGGACCGGAAGGCAAACCGCAGGCGCCGCACATTGTGGTCTGCATTTATTCGCGTGGCATGCTGCGGCAGCTCTACACGCGGCTCTATTTCTCCGATGAGTCGTCGAACAGCTCGGACCCGATCCTGACGCTGGTGCCGGGCGACCGCCGCGATACCCTTATTGCCCACAAGCAGAGCCAAGCGGGGCACAACGTATACCGCTTTGACATCCGCGTGCAGGGCGGGGACGAGACGGTTTTCTTCGACATCTGAGGATGTTAGCGGCCGGGGCTATTACCCACCACAGCTACTTCCCCGCCTCGTTGGTGGGAAAAAGCCCATACCAAGTATAATGTACCTGCATATTGCCCTGCATTTGCATGAACATATCAACACAAATACCTCTGTTTCATGAGTTGGGCAAATCCCACCCATTGTGCCCATCTTTTCAGATTGCATTTTTATAATTGACGGAGCCCGGGAGACTTGGTTCCTTTGACGCGGAGCCGGCCGCGAGAGCCAGCTCCGGGGAAGCGCCATGAACGATCAGATCCTGCAAGAGATCAGTGAATTCTGCCGCCGGCGCGGGCTCGCCGAATCCACCTTCGGCCGCCGCGCCGTCAATGACGGCAAGCTGGCCAACCGGCTGCGCAATGGCGGCCGCATCACCACCGATACGCTGGAGCGCATCCGCAGCTTCATGACGCACAACGCCCAAGCGGCACCGGCGCGCGGCCGCGTGCTGTTCGAGCCGATCGCGTCGCCGCCGGCTGTCACGCCGCCGGCGCCGCCGGTCGCCTCGGGGCAGGCGAGCGACGACCCGCAGCGCAATTTCCGCTTCTTCGACAACCGGCAGAAGTACCTGCTGTTCGTGAACACCTGCTCGGAGAAATGGGAGATCGCGCTCCGCGCCGGCATGGAGCTCGCCAATATCCACCCGCGTCCGCCGGCGGTACGCGTGTTCGACGCTGGCGTCGGCGACGGCACCGTATTGGGGCGCGTGATGCGTACCATGCACGACCGCTTCCCCACCATGCCGTTTTACATCGTCGGCAAGGAGATCAGCCTGGAGGACATCCGCCTCACGCTGCACAAAATGGCGGACCGTTTCGTTGAGCACCCCTCGACCGTGCTGGTGCTCACCAACTTGGCCTATGCCGAGGCGCCGTGGCTGGCCGTGAAATCAGTGTCCGCCGCGACCAGCCTGGTGTGGAAAGAGCTGGCGATGGACGGCAACACCGCACATTCATTCGAGCAGCAGATTACCACACTCGAACCCTTCCTGGCCGAAAACTGGAAGGCGCGGGTGTCGCCGAAGAGCGGCAATCCGGTCTATGAGCGGCCGGTCATCCTGGTGATCTACCGCAACGACCACAAATTTCTGCTTAATCAGATCGTGCCTAAGCCCGGCGGCACCGTGGCCGATTACGACTTGGTGATCGCCTCGCAGCCCTATCGTGCGCGCGGCTCACTCGAGTTCAAGGCCAAGCGCGTGCTGGCACCGCTTGCCTGCGCGCTCGGGCCGGGCGGCCGTATGATCGTGATCCATTCCTACGGCCGCGATCCGGGCATGGAGATCATTCACAGGATCTGGCCAAACGATAATCCGTTCATGCACAGCCGCCACGACTTGCTCAAAGAAGTAAAACGCGAACTCGGTGCCGCCAGCCGCGATCTCAACTTCAACGCCTATTCCGACCAACGCTCGCTGTTTCGATACGACATGCACACGCTGCCGTCGGAAATTTCCTCCTCGATTGGCACCTCAACACTGCTCGCTGCCTGGAACGCGGCGATCTACGTCGCGCAAATCGAAGACGACCGGTTGTCCGACGTGAATAGCGACCGCCGCTACATCGAGGCGACGCGCGAGGTACTGCAGCAGCACGGCGGCCTGTGGTTCTACGACGAATCCTTCGTGATCTCCCATCGGCGTGAATAGGCGCGACCCGCAATGCTGAACAATTTCGCACGCAGATACTCGCTCGAGGCAACACGGCCAAATCAAAAAGAGGTCGCAGCGCTCACCGAGCTCTTGCCGCGCGGCACGCCGGTCTATTTCTCCGCAGTTCCAACGGTTACGCGGGACGAACTCGTTACCGCGGCGGCTTTGCTGCGCAAGGCGGGTCTCGAGCCGGTGGTGCATATTGCCGCACGGCGCATTCAGGCGGCCGCGGACCTACAGAGTTTGCTGGCTGGGCTGCGCGGCGAGGCGGACGTGCGTCGCCTCCTGGTGATCGGCGGCGACGTCGATGCCGCGGGGCCGTTCGTCGACGCGCTCTCGGTCGTCCAGCGCGGCCGGCTGCGCGAAGCCGGCATCACCGAGATCGGCATCGGCGTATACCCGGAAGGCCATGCGCGCATACCGTCGGGTCGGCTGGAAGCCGCGCTCGACGAGAAGATTGCCGCCGCCACCGCGCAGAGTCTCGCCGTGCACCTGGTCAGCCAGTTCTCCTTTTCGCCCGAGCGCATCCTCGCCTGGCTTGGGCAATTGCGTGCCTGCGGTATCGCCCTGCCGGTGAAGGTCGGCATGGCCGGTCCGACCTCAATGACGGCGCTGTTGCGCTACGCCAAGCGCTGCGGCGTCAATGCCTCGCTGCGGGGCCTGATGTCGGGCGCCGCGCCCGGCCTGATCGGCAACGTCGGGCCGGACCGCATCGTCAAAACGCTGAGTGTTGCTGGCGGTCTGGGTGATATTGCTGCGCACTATTTCTCGTTCGGCGGCGTGCTTGAAACCGCGCGCTATGCCCGCGGCGTAGCGGAGGCGGAAAGTGCCGCAACGCCGGTCGCGGCACGTTCGCAACAGATTTAGCGGGCGGCGAAGGCCGCTGTCCGCGCGGCCATCAGCGGGCGGTGCGCCAACCCTGGTGATAGGTTTCGCGCGCCTGTTGGGCGTAGGGGGTCGGTCCGACCTCGACGCGCAATTCGGTCTGCTTGTGCCGCTCGACCGTGGTCTTCATCGTGCCGCCGCCTTCCTCGCCCCACACCAGCGTCAGCTTGGTGCCGACCTTGGCGTACTGCTCCTCGACAAAGCCGAGCGACAGCATCTTGCGTTCGTTGAAGCTGTAGCCAGAGAACATCGAGGCACCGACCATCTTGCCGCCGCTCATGATCGTGTCGAACGAACTCGAGGCGTAGTTCGACAGCGGCAGGTCGATGAACTTGTAATTCTCGCCTGGCGGCGCGAACATCGAGGCGAACACCTTGTTCACATCCTCGTTGTTCCAGGCAAACGTCACCTTCTTGCGGTGCACTTTGCCCTGCATCGTCTGCAATGCTTCCTTGCCGATGAAATCGTGATCGAACTTGCTGAAGCTCTCGTAGCCGAGTTCATACGGGGTAGTGTAGTAGTCCTCGATGTTGTCCGAGGCGAAGCTGCCGCCGAGTGAAGCGTTGGCTTCATAGCTTGTACCCGGCAGCCACTGGCGATACGGCTTCATCCTTTGGCCGGTGTAGATCGCCGGTACCGGTGAGGGAATCCACCCAGACTCGAGCGTGTTGGTCGCATAAGCACGGGCGCCGACCTGAATGATGCCGGCATCCTCACCCGCCTTGAGGATGGCGGCGCGGATTTCTTCTCCGTCCGCATAGGGACCCCACACCTCGAGACCGGGTGCGCCTGCCATGCCGTGACGCAGTGCGCGCACCTTGCGGCCGGCGATGGTCATGTAGTCCATGTTGAAGAACTTGATATCCGGCATCATGCCGCCGTTGAGCTTCTTGATGACATCTTGCGCGTTTGGGCCCTGGATTTGATAGCGGTAGAACTTGCGGAACACGGGCTTGCCCATGGGGCGTGACGGCGACCGGTCGTCATATTCGACCCTCACGTCGTACTTGCCGGCCTGCGCGTTGTACTGAATCCAGTTCGCCGTCGGATTGCGGCCGACAAAGACCAGCGAATTTTCCGCTAAATAAAACAGGATGCCGTCGCCGATGACCTGGCCGTCGTAGTTGCACGGCGCAAACTGCTTGGCCTTGTCGACCGCAAAATTCTTGAAGGAATTGGTGGCCAGGTGCGACAGCAGCTTGAGCGCGTCGGGACCTTCGACAAAGAGATTGACCATGTGATGGGTCTGGTCGAAAAGGACGCAGGTTTCGGCCCAGGCGCGTTGCTCATCGCGCCAATTGGTGAACTCGGGCGCCACCACCGGATAGACGTAGGCGCCGATCTGCGAATTCCGCAGCATTTTGACGACGTTGCCTGAGGCCTGGATCGCCTCCTCCAGATTCTTGTAAACCATGTTGATCGTTCCTTCTTGCTTTACGGACGCCTCGTCTACGGGCGGAACTCAATCTTGCGCTTCGACCATAAGAAAGGCCGGCAATTGACGCGACACGGAAGCGATGTTGTGAATGGGTTTCGTGGAATATCGCGTCTCACCTGAATTTTCAAATCTTCCCAACGAAAAAATGGAGAAACCATTTTGACTACCCGACCGAAACCGCCCTTTCGCGCCGATCATGTGGGCAGCATCCTACGCACCGCCCCGCTGAAGGCGGCGCGCCTGCAGCGCGAGAAAGGCGAGATCAGCGTGTTACAACTTAAAGAGGTTGAAGACCGCGAGATCGAGAAGATCATCAAGAAACAGGAGGAGATCGGGCTCAAACTCGCCACCGACGGCGAGTTCCGCCGTTCGTGGTGGCATTTCGACTTCTTCGGCATGCTTGATGGTGTCGAGATCCATGAATCCGGCCAAGGCATTCAGTTTCAGGGTGTGTTGACGAAGGCCCGCAGCATCCATGTGACCGGTAAGATCGGCTTCTCCAATCACGCGATGCTGGAGCACTTTAAGTTCCTAAAGACGCACACCAAGGTGATGCCGAAGATGACGATTCCCGCGCCGAGTGTGCTGCATTTTCGGCTCGAGCCCGGGGCGGTGAGCAAGGATGCATATCCGAATCGCGATGCGATCTTCGACGATCTCGCGGTTGCCTATCAGAAGGCGGTGCGGGCGTTCTACGACGCCGGCTGTGGCTATCTGCAGTTCGACGATACCGCCTGGGCCTATCTGTGCTCGCAGGTCGAATTGCAGAAGGCCAAAGAGCGTGGCCTCGACGTCGATCATCTGCAGGAGACCTACACGCGCTGCATCAACAAGGCGCTGGAGGCCAAGCCCGTCGACATGACTATAACCACGCATGTTTGCCGCGGCAATTTCCGCTCGACTTTTATCTCATCAGGCGGCTACGAGCCGGTAGCGCAGAACCTGCTCGCCAAGTGCAACTACGACGGCTACTTCCTGGAATACGACACTGACCGCGCGGGCGGGTTCGAGCCGCTGCGCTTTCTGCCCAAGGGCAACAAGATCGTCGTGCTCGGACTGGTCACCTCGAAGTCGGGGCGGCTGGAGCCGCGCGACGAGATCGAGAAGCGTATTCGGGAGGCGACCAAATACGTCGCGCTGGACCGACTATGTCTGTCGCCGCAATGCGGCTTTGCCTCGACCGAGGAAGGCAATGTGCTGGCCGAGGAGGAGCAGTGGGCCAAGCTGCGCATGATCTTGAAATTGGCCGAAGAGGTTTGGGGAAAGAGCTGATTTTAGCCGTTCGTACCCGCGCAAGCCGGAAAATCCAGCAATAAAAGAACTGGATCTCCGCTTGTGCGGGGACGAGCGGTTTGGAGGAGGAAACGCCCATGTCGCAACGCAAGGCGCCGCCGTTCCGCGCCGACCACGTTGGCAGCCTGCTGCGTACGGCGCCGCTCAAGGATGCGCGCGCCAGGTTCGCCAAAGGCCAGATCGATGCCGCAGCACTGAAAGCGGTCGAAGACCACGAAATCGAAAAGATCATTATAAAGCAGGAAGAAGTGGGGCTGAAGCTCGCCACCGACGGCGAATTCCGCCGCTCCTGGTGGCATTTCGATTTCTACAAAGGTCTCGACGGTGTCGAGATGTATGAGACCGATAAGGGCATCGCCTTTGCCGGCGTCGCGACCAAGGCCGAGAGCGTACGCGTTGTCGGCAAGGTCGGCTTCTCCGGCCATCCGCAAGTCGAGCATTTCAAGTTCCTCAAAGCGCACTGCAGGACGACGCCGAAGATGACCATTCCAGCGCCGTCCAGCCTGCATTTCCGCCAAGGCCGGCGCTCGGTCAGCAAGCAAGTCTATCCCGAACTGGATGCGTTCTTCGACGATCTTGCCGTTGCCTATCAGAAGGCGATCATCGCCTTTTACGACGCCGGCTGCCGCTATCTGCAGTTTGACGACACGGCCTGGTCGATGATTTGCGATCCGAGTGAGCGCGCGCATTCGAAGAAACGCGGCGACAACCCGGAGAACTTGCCGAAGCACTACACGCGCCTGACCAACAAGGCGCTGGAAGGCAGACCGGCGGATATGGTCATCACCACCCATTCCTGCCGCGGCAACTTCCGCTCTACCTTCATCGCGTCGGGCGGCTACGAATTCGTCGCCGAGGAACTGTTCGGCAAGGTCAACATTGATGGTTATTTCCTCGAGTTCGACACCGACCGCGCCGGCGGCTTCGAGCCACTGCGGCACCTCAAGGGCAACAAGCAGGTCGTGATCGGGCTGGTGACCTCGAAGAGCGGCCGGCTCGAACCGAAGGATGATCTCAAGCGGCGCATCGACGAGGCGACCAAATACGTGCCGCTCGAGCAGCTTTGCCTGTCCCCGCAATGCGGATTTGCCTCGACCGAGGAAGGCAACGTGCTGACCGAGGAAGAACAGTGGGCGAAGCTGCGCATGATCGTGGAGCTCGCGGAAGAGGTATGGGGGAAATGAGCGTTCGCACGGCGCCCCCGTTCCGCGCCGATCATGTCGGCAGTCTGCTGCGTACGGCGGCGCTGAAAGAAGCGCGGGCGCAGCGCGAAGGCGGTGAGATTACGGGCGATGAGCTCAAGGCGGTGGAAGACCGCGAGATCGAGCAGATCATCCGGCGGCAGGAAGAGATCGGCCTCAAAGCCGTCACCGACGGCGAATTCCGCCGCGCCTTCTGGAATTACGACTTTCTCAGCGCTCTGCCCGGCGTCGAAGCCTATCTCGGCGAGCGCAAGATCAAGTTCCAGGGAACAAATCCGAAGCCAATGATGCTGCGCGTGATCGGCAAACTCGACCGCTTCACCACGCACCCGATGCTCGAGCACTTCGTTTTCCTCAAGGCCCATACGCGCGTAGTGCCGAAGATGTCGATCCCGTCGCCTTCCTCGTTGCATTTCCGCTACGGCCGAGACGCTGTGCCGGAGAACATCTATCCGGATATGAATGATTTCTACCGCGACCTCGGGCAAACCTACCGGCAGGCGGTGCACGCCTTTGCCGATGCAGGCTGCCGCTATCTGCAGCTCGACGAGGTGAACTTCACCTATTTATGCGATCCGAAACTGCGCGCGCAGGTGGCGAATCGCGGCGACGATCCGGAAAAGCTGCCGGCAATCTATGCTGGCATGATCAACGCCGCGATCACCGACATCCCGCCGGACATGACGATCACGATGCATCTGTGCCGTGGCAATTTTCAGTCGACGTTCGTCGCTTCCGGCGGCTACGAGCCGGTAGCGGAAACGCTGTTCAATGCGATCAACGTGCACGGCTACTTCATGGAATACGACACCGAGCGCGCTGGTGGCTTCGAGCCGCTGCGCCTGGTGCCGAAGGACAAGACCGTTGTGCTCGGCCTGGTCACTTCGAAAAGCGGACGGCTGGAGGCGAAGGACGACATCCGGCGCCGCATCAAGCAGGCGGCGAAATTCATTCCACTCGAGCAGCTTTGCCTGTCGCCGCAATGCGGCTTCGCCTCGACCGAGGAAGGCAATATCCTGGCCGAGGACGAGCAGTGGACGAAGCTCAAGATGATCGTGGAAGTGGCACAGGAAGTGTGGGGCTGAGGTAATGAGCATCCGCAACAACCCGCCGTTCCGCGCCGATCATGTCGGCAGTCTGCTGCGTCCCGCCACGCTGAAACAGGCCCGCGAGCGGCGCGCCAGGGGCGAGATTTCTACGACCGAGCTCAAAGCGGTCGAAGACCGCGAAATCGAGCGCGTCATCAGGAAACAGGAAGGGGTCGGCCTGCAATCAATTACCGACGGCGAATTCCGCCGCTCGTGGTGGCACCTCGATTTCCTCTGGGGCCTCGACGGCCTCGAGAAGCACATAATGGATACCGGCGTCGCCTTCGCCACGGTAACCACGCGCAACGAAGGCCTCAAGGTCACCGGCAAGATCGGCTTCTCGGTCCATCCGATGCTGGAGCATTTCAAGTTCGTCGCCGCGCACACCATGCGCACGCCGAAGATCACCATTCCGGCGCCTTCCGCGCTCTACGGCCGGCCGGTGCTCCCGCCGATCGACAGAAACGTTTATCCGAAGCTCGATGCGATGTTCGCCGATCTCGGACAGGCGTACCGCAATGCCACGCGCGCTTTCGCCGATGCCGGCTGCCGTTACTTACAACTCGATGAAGTTTTCATCGCCATGTTGTGCGATCCGAAATACCGACAGCAGATGAAGGACCGCGGCGACGATCCGGAAAAGCTTGCCGAGCTCTACGGAGACCTGATCAATACCGCAATGTCAGGTATCCCTTCCGATATGACCATCACTATGCATTTGTGCCGGGGCAACTACAGATCGACCTTCATGGGCAGCGGCGGCTACGAGGCGGAGCAGGAGATCCTGTTCAACCGCATCAAGGTGCACGGCTATTTCATGGAATACGACACCGAGCGCGCCGGCGGCTTCGAACCGCTGCGCTTGGTGCCGAAAGACCGCCACGTCGTGCTTGGCCTCGTTACCACGAAGACCGGACGGCTCGAGGCCAAGGACGCCATCAAGCGGCGCATCGAGCAGGCGACGAAGTGTATCTCGCTCGATCAGCTCTGCCTCTCTCCGCAATGCGGCTTTGCCTCGACCGAGGAGGGCAATACGCTAACCGAGGACGAGCAGTGGGCGAAGCTGCGCATGATCGTCGAGGTCGTCGAGGAAGTCTGGGGCCGCTGATTGCCGCTGAACGCCGAAAAACTGCTTGCGTTGGACATTCCCGAGGTCGAGCAGATCTACGGTCCGAAGGATTGTATCCTCTACGCGCTCAGCGTCGGGTTCGGCCAGGACCCGCTCAACAAAGAGGAGCTCGCTTTCGTTTACGAAAAAAATTTGAAAGTGCTGCCGACCTTCGCCGTTATGCAGGGCTATGCGCCGTTCTGGCTGCGCCGCCCCGAGCTCGGCATCACCTGGGCCAAGGTCGTGCATGGCGAGCACGGCTTCGTGCTGCACGAACCGGTGGCGCCGCAAGGCATGGTGATCGGGAGGACGCGCGTCCTCGACGTGCTGGACAAGGGCGAAGGCCGGGGCGCGCTGGTCTATTCGGAACGGCAGATTATCGACAAGAAGAGCGGCCGCCTGCTGGCGACGCTGAAGCAGACGACTTTCTGCCGCGCAGACGGCGGCTTCGGCGGGCCGCACCGAACCGAACTGCGCGCGCACCCGCTGCCCCAGCGCCCGCCGGACCTTGTCTGCGACCTGCCAACGCGGCCGGAAATGGCGCTGATCTATCGCTTGTCCGGTGACCTCAATCCGCTGCATGTCGATCCAGAATTCGCCTGCGCAGCAGGTTTCCCGCGCCCGGTGCTGCACGGCCTGGGAACGTTCGGCGTCGTGGGACGCGCTCTGCTCAAGGCGGTATGCGGCTATGATCCGGCCCGGCTGACCGCGATGTCAGGGCGGTTCTCGGCGCCAGTGTTTCCAGGCGAGACCATCCGCAGCGAGTTCTGGCGCGACGGCAACGTGATAAGCTTTCGTGCGCGGCTGGTCGAGCGCGACGTGGTCGCGATCAACCACGGCCGCGCCGAGGTTACGGACGCATGAGCAAACGCAGCGCCGAGGCCGAAGAATTCGCCGATATCCGCGGGGGCGTGCGCGCTCTCTGCAATAAATTTCCCGGGGAATACTGGCGCACGCTCGACCGCGAGCGCGCTTATCCGACCGAATTCGTAACCGCGCTCACGAAGGCCGGGTATCTTGCCGCGCTGATCCCGGAGCACTACGGCGGCAGCGGGCTCGGCATCAGCGCCGCCTGCGCCATCCTCGAAGAAATCCATGCCTCCGGAGGCAACGGCGCCGCCTGCCACGCGCAGATGTACACCATGGGCACAATCCTGCGGCATGGCAACGCCGAGCAGAAACAGGAATATCTGCCCAAGATCGCCAGCGGCGAATTGCGGCTGCAGGCCTTCGGTGTCACTGAGCCGACCTCGGGCACCGACACGCTGTCGCTGCGCACGACGGCCAAGCGCGAGGGTAACGATCATTACGTGATCAACGGACAGAAGCTGTGGACTTCGCGCGCCGAGCATTCCGATTTGATGCTGCTCTTGGCGCGTACCACGCCGCGCGAGCAGGTGAAGAAGCGCACCGATGGTCTGTCGGTGTTCCTGGTCGACATGCGGCTGGCGCAGGGCACGAGCATGACTATCTCGCCCATTCGCACCATGATGAACCATGGCACAACGCAAGTGTTCTTTGATGATCTGCGTGTGCCGGCGGAGAACCTGATCGGGGAGGAAGGTCAGGGCTTCCGCTACATTCTGTCGGGCATGAATGCCGAGCGCATCCTAATCGCGGCAGAATGCATTGGCGACGCCAAGTGGTTCATCAACAAGGCAACGCAATACGCCAAGGAGCGCGTGTTGTTCGACCGCCCGATCGGGCAGAACCAGGGCGTGCAATTCCCGGTCGCACAGGCCTACGCACAGATGCGCTCCGCCGAACTAATGGTGCGCGAGGCCGCGCGCAAATACGAAGAAGGCCGGGATGTCGGGCCGGAGGCCAACATGGCCAAGCTGCTCGCCGCCGATGCGTCCTGGTCCGCCGCCGACATGTGCGTGCAGACGCATGGTGGCTTCGGCTTCGCGGAGGAATACGACGTCGAGCGCAAGTTCCGCGAGACGAGGCTCTACCGCGTGGCGCCGATCTCTACCAACATGATCCTGTCCTATCTCGCCGAGCACGTGCTTGGCCTGCCGCGGTCGTATTGAAATGGCATTGCCGCTCGAGGGCCTGCTGGTTGTCTCGCTCGAACAAGCCGTGGCCGCGCCGCAGTGCACCTGCCGGCTCGCCGACGCCGGCGCACGCGTGATTAAGGTCGAGCGGCCAGAGGGCGATTTCGCCCGCCGCTACGACAAACTGGCACACGGCGAGAGCGCCTATTTCGTCTGGCTCAACCGCGGCAAGCAATCGGTCACGCTCGACCTCGGCAAAAGCGAGGACAAAGCGCTGCTTGAAGCCATGCTGGCGAAGGCCGACGTGTTCGTACAGAACCTCAAACCCGGCGCGATAGCCAAACTCGGCTTCGCGATTCCCCGCCTGCGCCAGGACTATTCGCGGCTGGTCTGCTGCTCGATCTCCGGCTACGGCGAGAGCGGGCCTTATGCGCAGCGCAAGGCCTATGACATGCTGATCCAGGCGGAATCAGGCTTTGCCTCGATAACCGGGGGTCCGGAAGCGCCGGCACGCGCCGGCGTGTCGGTCTGCGACATCGCCGCCGGCATGAACGCCTATGAAGCGATCCTGGAGGCGCTGCTCAAGCGTGCCAAGACGGGCGAGGGTGAGGCAATTTCCGTATCGATGTTCGACGCCATGGCCGATTGGATGGCGGTGCCGCTATTGCAGCACGAAGGTGGCGACACGCCGAAGCGCATCGGTCTCGCGCACACCTCGATCTCGCCCTACGGCGTATTCAAGACGAAGGATGGCGCCGACCTGCTGATCTCAATCCAGAACGACCGCGAGTGGTGTATTCTGGCCGAGCACGTTATGAGCGACAAGGCACTCGCCGCCGATCCCAACTTTGCCACCAATGTGGAACGCATGAAACGCCGCACCGAGACCGACGGCCGTGTTGCCAAGGCTTTCGCGGCGATGGACGTGGACACGCTAGAGGGGAAGCTCGCGCGCTACGACATCGCCTTCGGCCGCATCAATGATTGCAAATTGCTGGCGCGCCATCCGCATTTGCGCCGCATCAACGTCGATACGCCGACCGGGTCGGCCAGCATGCCAGCGCCCTCGGCGGTGCACGACGGAGTGCCGCGCAGCTATGGCGCGGTGCCCGCGCTTGGCGAGCATAGCGAGACAATCCGCAAGGAGTTTGGCGCGCACGCTTAATCCATCGCTACGCGTTCGGCCTTTCCGCCCGCCGGGCTTTTCGCCGCGCGGATGATCAGCACCAGCGGGATCATTGCCAGCGTCAGGATCATAAGCAGGTAGAAATCGTTGAGATAGGCGATCATGCTCGCCTGCTGGGTGACTATCATGTCAAGCAGCGCGCGCCCGGCGTCGGTGTTGGCGTTGAGGTTCGCCGCCAGGTCTGGCATCTGCAGCGCATTGTTGAACGGCGTAACCTGCTCGACCAGCCGCGCGTGCATCTCGGTGGTCTTGCTGGTCAGGTTGGCGATCACCATTGAAATGCCGATCGATGAGCCGATGTTGCGCACCAGTGTCAAAATCGAGGTACCGCTGTTGCGCAGATGGCTGGGTAGCGTCAGGAAGGCGGCGGTCGTGATCGGCACGAACAACAGGCCGAGACCGATGCCCTGGACGATGCTGCTGACGACGATGGTTTGCTGGGTCACGTCGAGCGAAAAGCCGGTCATGTAATAGAGCGTGCCACCAGTAAGCAGCAGTCCGCAGAGAATCAGGTAGCGCGTTTCCACCGTCTTCATCAGCCGGCGCGACCATCATGGTCAACAGCGTGCCGACGCCGCGCGAACCAAGCAACAAACCGGCAGTCTGGATCGGGAAGCCGAGAAGGCTCTGCATGAACGGCGTCACCAACGCCATGGTGCCGAACAGAACCACGCCGATAACCACCATAAATACGGTGCCGCTGACGAAATTGCGGTCATTGAAGAGTTCGAAGCGCACGAACGGCTCCGGCGTGGTCAGCGAATGAGCGAAGAAGTAATAGAAGCCGATCGCCGAAATGATTGCTTCGATCCAGATCTCCGTCGCGCCGAACCAGCCGACCTGCTCGCCGCGGTCTAGTAGCAATTGCAGCGAGCCGATACCGACGGCGAGTGCCAGGAAACCGAACCAGTCGAAGCGCAACTGCTCTTGCTTCTGCGTTTCGGTCATGAACAGCAGCATGCCGATCACAGTGATGACGCCGATCGGCAGGTTGATCAGGAATACCCAGTGCCAGGAATAATTGTCGGTCAGCCAAGCACCCAGCGTGGGGCCCATGATCGGGCCGAGCATAACGCCGATGCCCCAGACTGCCATGGCCTGGCCGCGTTCCTCGACGGTATAGGCGTCAAGCAGCACCGATTGTGACAGCGGCACCAGTGCGGCGCCGGCCATGCCCTGCAACAGGCGGAACAGCACCATCTGCTCGATGTTTTGTGCGAGCGCGCACAGCAATGACGCGACGGTGAAGCCGGCGACGCAGGTGATGAACAGCTTCTTCCGGCCGAAACGGTCAGCAATCCAGCCGATCGGCGCCGTCATGATGGCGGCGGCGACAATGTAGGAGGTGAGAACCCAGTTGATCTGATCGAGCGAGGCCGACAGCGAGCCCTGCATATAGGGCAGCGCCACGTTGGCGATCGTGGTATCGAGCGCCTGCATGATAGTGGCGGTCATGGCACAGACCGTCACCAGCATGCGCTGCAGCCTAGCCGACACCGAAGCGTTCATTTTATCTCTGCGGCGTTGGCCGAGAGGAACGGCAGCCGGCTGTGGCCGGTATCGATCTCTACCACCACGCTCATGCCGGAGCGCAGCAGATGCGTGTCTTCGTCCTTGTCGAAGGCGATGCGCACGGGCACCCGCTGAACCACCTTGACCCAGTTGCCCGTTGCGTTCTGTGGCGGCAGAATTGAAAATTGCGCGCCGGTCCCAGGGCTGACCGCGATCACGGTGCCCTTGAAGGTGTGATCGGGGAAACTGTCGACTTCGAGTGTCGCCTTCTGGCCGACGCGTAGATGCGTGATATCGGTTTCCTTAGGGTTGGCGTCGACCCAGGGCCCCTGGTCATCGATCACGCTGAGGATCGGCGCGCCCGCGGTGACGAAGCGGCCGAGCTGGATATTGTCGACTTGCGTGGCCGCGCCGGAAATCGGAGCACGCAGCGTGGTATGATCGAGGTCGCGCTGCGCGTTGTCGAGCGCAGCTTTGGCTTGCGCATATTCCGGGAACTGCCCCAAGGGCAGATCTGGATTGCCGAGTAGCTGGCTGAGCGTCGTATCGCGCTGCTGCACAGCAAGCTGCAGCTGCAACTGAGCGGTAACCAACGCGCTCTTTGATGTATCAAGATCGGCAGCCGAACCGGCCATGCTGCTGACTAGCGTGCTCTTGCGTTCGACATCGCGCTGTTTGAGATCGACATTGTTCTGCCCGAGCTCAACCAGCTTGTTGAATGCCTTCAGATTCATCGTCAGCTTGTCGTACTCGGCACGCGCCGCGGCGAGTTTGGCTTTGGCCTGGTCGAGCGCGAGCTGGAACGGTTCGGGGTCAAGTGTGAGCAATTCGTCGCCCGGCCTGACCTGCTGGCCTTCGCGCACGCCGACGTGCACTACTTTGCCGGACACGTCTGGCGTGATCAGCACCTTCTGCGCGCCGACATAGGCGTTGTCAGTTGAAATGTAGCGCCCGCCGGAGAGATAAAGGATGCTGCCGACGAGCGCGGCGAAAGTCGGGATCGCCACCAGTAGTATCATGCGCAGGCGCTGGCGCTCTAACCGCGCGCGGAGTCCAGATTTTGTCGGGGCTTCGGACACGTCCGTCGCGGTCTTTGCCGCCGGCGCGGAAACAATTTTCAACGCCTTCTCACTCATCACTCAACCATTTACAACTTGTTGTTGCGTTGCATTGCGGCTGATAGCGGCGCGCAAATTGTCTTTGATCAACGCAAGTTCGCCGAGCAGGCGCTCATTCGCTTTCGTATCGAGGCCCTCGAGCACAGTCGCCATCATGGCCTTGCCGAGACCCTCAAGGCGCTCGAGCAAAGGACGCGCGGCGGGCGTGAGGTACAGCCGGTTGGCGCGCCGGTCGTTCGGATCGTCGCGCCGCTCGATCAGCCCGTTCTCCGCCAATCGGTCGAGCAAACGCGTCAGCGAGATCGGCTGCAGGTCGAGCATCTCGGCGAGTTCAGACTGCTTTAGCCCTTCCGAGCGGTCGAGCCGCACCAACACGCTCCATTGCGCCCGCGATATGCCGAACTGCCGCGCCAGCTGGTCGGCATAGGTTTTCAGCATTCGGGCTACCTCCGTGATATTAAAGCCAATTTCCCGCTGAAGGGGCATTTTGGGCATAGCGCACCTTTTGAGAAGCATCAATATAATAAGCATACTTATGATAAGTTCAAGCATACTTTGGGCGGATGGCGCGCGCGGAACTGTCGGATGACGCCGCCGTCAGGCTCGGGCAAAGTCGCGCGGACAAAAAGCGAAAGGTACGGAGACGGCCATGGACATCGGCTTCATCGGACTAGGCAACATGGGTGGGCCGATGGCCAAGCGGCTGATCGCCGCCGGGCACAAGCTCGTGGTCTACGATACATGCAACGACGCAGTAGCTCCGCTCATCGCACTCGGTGCGCAGCTTGCCTCTTCGCCCGCCGGCGTCGCAGACCGAGTCGAGACCGTGATGGCGAGCCTGCCCGAGCCGCAGGTCGTTGCCAAGGTGGCGACCGGCCCCGGCGGCGTGATCAAGGGCAAGCGCGTGAAGCGCTTCGTCGATCTCTCCACAACCGGCGCCCGCATGGCCGGCATGATCGCTGCCGGTCTGACCAAAAAGAACATCGCGCAGATCGACTCGCCGGTTTCGGGCGGAGTTCCCGGCGCTGTGAAAGGCACGCTCGCGGTGATGGTGTCGGGCCCACTAGCCGAGATCGACGCCGTGAAGGATGCGCTCTCCGTGTTCGGCAAAGTGTTCATTATCGGCGATAAACCCGGCATGGCGCAGACCATGAAACTTGCCAATAATTTCCTCTCGGCCGCGGCGATGGCAGCGACATCGGAAGCGGTTGTGATGGGTGTCAAGGCCGGTCTTAATCCGGCGATCATGATTGACGTTATCAATGCCGGCTCCGGACGCAACACCGCCTCGACCGACAAGTTTCCCAAAGCGATTTTGCCGCGTTCTTTCGATCTCGGTTTCGCCACCGCGCTGATGCTCAAGGACGTGCGCCTGGCGCTGGCCGAAGCAAAAGCGCTGAGGGTGCCGCACGAGGTAATGGCTGCGGTGCTCAATGCTTGGGAGACCGCCAATTCCGAGATCGGCGGCGACCAGGACTTCACCACTATTATTCAGCCGATCGAGAAACGCGCTGGCGTGACAGTGGGAGGAAAGAAGTAACTAGACCAGCCCCAAGTCCACAAACGCAGCCTTGTGATGATCGGCGCTTTCCGGCGCGAAGCAGCAGAAGGTAACGCTCCGGATCCCGCGCGGCCGCGAGGCGATTTCTGAGGCCACCGTGCCGACGGCGATACGCGCGGCGAGATCTGCCGGGAAGCGATAGATGCCAGTCGAAATCGCCGGATAGGCGAGCGATGCGAGCCCATGCGCCGCGGCAAGATCGAGCGCGGTGCGATAGCAGCCGGCAAGCAGTACCTCCTCGTTCGATCGTCCGCCGTTCCACACCGGCCCGACTGCATGAATGACGTGACGCACCTTCAGCCGGTGACCGCCGGTGATCTTGGCCGAGCCAGTCTCGCAACCGTCGAGCTTGCGGCATTCCTCGAGCAGCCCCGGTCCAGCGGCACGGTGAATCGCGCCATCGACACCGCCGCCGCCTAGCAACGAGCGGTTGGCCGCGTTGACGATGGCGTCCACATCAAGCGTGGTGATGTCGGCAACCACAATATCGAGCAACGCTTCGCCGATCTCGGCGCTTAGCAGCGGTCCGGCCATGTCACCATTCTATCATGCCCATTCGGCGCGCACTTCCTCCTGCAGGTCGATGGTTCCCCGCACGCCAACGTCGTCGAAATGCGCGGCAAGGAAATGCTGCGCCGCGCGCCGGCCAGTGTTGCGCAGCATTTCGAAGAAATCATAGTCGTTGTTAAGGCGGCCTTCCGCGTCGAGGTGCTTGGCGAAAGGATCGAGTGCGATGCGGTGCATATTTATGCGCTTGTATTTGCCGGGTCCTTGCCCGCGCGGCAGACGATTCTGATCGATCAGCCGTCCGACGAATTCGATCGCGCGTAGCTCGCCCATCAAGGGCGAGTTGAACGTGATCTCGTTCAGGCGGTTCATTATGTCGCGGCTGGAGGTCGGCGTCGTGTTGCGCACCAGTGGGTTGATCTGGATCAGTAGCACGTCCTCGGTCTGCGTGCGGGCGAACAGCGGGAAGATTGAAGGATTACCGAGATAACCGCCGTCCCAATAGGGCACGCCGTCGATCTCTACCGCTCGAAACAGCAGCGGCAGGCAGGCGGAGGCGAGCACGGCGTCGGCCGTGATCTTCTCGTGCGGAAAAATGCGCAACCGGCCGGTACGGACATTGGTGGCGGTGATGATGAGCTGCGGGCTTTCCAGCTTCCGGATGGAGTCGAAATCGACGAAACGCTCGATCAGGTCCTTCAGCGGATTGATGTTCAGCGGATTGAAATCGTAGGGCGACAAATATTGTGACACCGCCTTCAGCCAGATCGCCATCGGCGAGTCTTCCAGCGGCAGGAACGAGAATAGGCGGTCGATCGCCTTGCGCTGCAAGTCGGGCAGCCCGCCGTCGCGGCTGGCGGCGCGCCAGAAATCGGCAAGCCGCTTGCGCGCCTCCGCGGGGCCGCCGTGGGAAAACCCATCGGCGAGCAGCACTGCATTGACCGCTCCGGCGGAGGCGCCGGTGATGCCTTCGATCTCCAGCCGGCCGTCATGGAGCAGATGATCGATGACGCCCCAGCTGAAGGCGCCGTAGGCGCCGCCGCCCTGCAGTGCGAGATTGACGCGTTTGGCGTTGAAAGCCGGAGGCGGACCGCCGCGTAATGCGCGAACGATAGATCTGATCACTGCGCGACCCCGCCGTCGACCGCGAGTGCACAGGCGATGGCAAGCCCGATCCCCGAGGTGGTGCCGGTGATGAGAACGGATTTGCCCTTAAGCATGCGAGCCTCTTGGATGGGGTTGTAACCTGCCCCCATCTTTATTGCGGTGCAACATATTTGTGAAACTGAGTTTTTTCGCGACTCGCGGTCCGAGGCGCTAGATTTGATAAACATGAAGGCCTCTTCGCCCAAGAGTAGGCGCACGATATTTCCTGCGCCCGGCCACGACCACGAGCGCTGCGCCAGCGCGGCCATCGCGCGCGCCGAGGAGATCTGCACGGCGCGCTCTGGGCGACTCACACCGATCCGCCGCCGCGTACTGGAAGCACTGCTGGCGAGTCATCAGCCGCTAGGCGCATACGAGCTGATCGACCGGCTGGCAGTGCGCAGCGCACGGGCGGCCCCGATCACCATATATCGCGCACTCGATTTTCTGCGCGAGCAGGGGCTGGTGCACCGAATCGAAAGCCGCAACGCGTTCATCGCCTGCGTGCAGCATCACGCCAGCGGCGATCCGGTGGTGTTCCTGATTTGCGAGGGCTGCGGCACGGTGGGCGAGGCGGCCAGTGCCGCCGTCGCGGACACAATCAAGACCGCTTCGCGCGCCGCTGGCTTCACGCCGAAAACGCCGGTGATCGAGATCTCTGGCATCTGCGCCCACTGCAGGGCGGCCTAGCGGCCACTGGAAAATTCTCAGTGTCTTCGTCGGCTAGTTCCCATCACATCACGCGCCCGCTCGACGCGGCCGCTATCGCGGTCGTGCTGGTGCTGTGCCTGTCCTGGGGTTTCAACCAGGTTTCGGTGAAGATCGCGATCCACGAGATTCCACCGATGACGCAGGCGGCAATCCGTTCTACGGTCGCGACACTTTTGATTGCCGGCTGGTGTCGGCTGCGCGGCATTACGCTGTTTAAGCGCGATGGCACGTTAGCCGCCGGGTTAACGGCCGGCATCCTGTTCGCACTCGAGTTCATCTTCATTTATGAGGGCCTACTTTACACAACGGCAACGCGCGCGGTGCTGTTCATCTATCTGGCGCCTTTCTTGGTAGTGCTGGGCGCACGCATCATCTTGCCCGCCGATCGCTTCACCGCGGCCCAGTGGTCGGGTCTCACGCTGTCGTTTGCCGGCATGCTGATCGCCTTCGGCGTGCCGACGCCGGCGCTCAATCCGCGCCAGCTCATCGGCGACCTGATGATGGTGGCTGCCGCTGCGTTCTGGGCGGCGACTACGTTGCTCATCAAGGTGAGTCCACTGGTCCGCACCTCAGCGGAAAAGGTCATGCTCTATCAGCTGGTGGTCTCCGCTCCAGTGATGGCCGCCGCTGCCTTGTTTGCCGGCGAGCACATGGCGCAAGCGCCGTCGACGCTGGCGCTCGGTGCTCTCGCCTATCAAACCATATGGGTGGTCAGCGTCACCTTCGTGGTGTGGTTCGCGTTAATAGCACGCTACTCCGCCAATCGGCTCTCCGCCTTCACCTTCCTGACGCCGCTGTTCGGCGTTGCCGCCGGTCATTTGGTCCTCCGCGAGCCGCTCACCTGGGCCTTCGCCGCCGCGGTGATGCTGGTCGCCGCCGGACTGGCATTGGTGAACCGAACGCGCTGACCGCGTTCTTCATTGGCTGAAACCAACGTCGGCAGCGCGCGATTATTCCGGATTACACCGCCACCTATTCGCCGCCTTCCGCACGATAAATCAATGATTTCCGCCGCGTTGACCGCGCTCTGTTTGTCTGGCACTCCAATAGCTAAGGGTCTCTGATGAGCACGAACCCACAGCAGCAACGTCAACACACCGTGTCCGTGAATGTTGCCGGCGTCATCGTTGGTGGTGGCGCACCGATCGTCGTCCAGTCGATGACCAACACCGACACCGCCGACGTTGAGCAAACCGCGCGGCAGGTGGCGGCGCTGGCGCGCGCCGGCTCCGAACTGGTGCGCGTCACGGTCGATCGTGACCAGGCGGCGGCCGCTGTTCCGCGCATAAAGGAGCGGCTCGGGCAGCTCGGCGTCAGCGTGCCGATCGTAGGCGACTTTCACTACATCGGGCACAAGCTGCTCGCCGATCACCCGGCTTGCGCCGAGGCGCTCGACAAATATCGCATCAACCCGGGCAATGTCGGCTTCCGCAACAAACGCGATCTGCAATTCTCACAGATCGTCGAGATGGCGCTCAAATACAACAAACCGGTGCGCATCGGCGCCAACTGGGGCTCGCTAGACCAGGAATTGCTCACGAAATTGATGGACGAGAATGCCAAGTCGCCGACTCCGCGCGACGCGCGGGAGGTGACGCATGAGGCGATGGTGCAATCGGCACTGCTGTCGGCCGCGCGGGCGGAGGAGATCGGCCTCTCCAAGAACCGCATCATCTTGTCGGCCAAGGTCTCCGCGGTGCAGGACCTGATAGCGGTCTACCGAGAACTCGCACGCCGCTCCGACTATGCGCTGCACCTCGGCCTCACCGAGGCCGGCATGGGCACCAAGGGCATCGTGGCGTCGTCCGCGGCCATGGGCGTGCTGCTGCAGCAGGGCATTGGCGACACGATCCGCATCTCGCTGACGCCGGAGCCCGGCGGTGACCGAACGCGCGAAGTGCAAGTAGCACAGGAGCTGCTGCAGACCATGGGCTTGCGCACCTTCGTGCCGCTGGTCGCGGCATGTCCCGGCTGCGGCCGCACAACCTCGACGACATTCCAGGAACTCGCCGCCGACATCGAGGGCTTCATCCGCGACTCAATGCCTGTCTGGAAGGCACGATATCCAGGTGTGGAGACCCTCAACGTCGCGGTGATGGGCTGCATCGTCAACGGCCCGGGCGAGTCGAAGCACGCCGATATCGGCATTTCGCTGCCGGGAACCGGGGAGCAGCCGACGGCGCCCGTATTCATCGACGGCAAGAAGGCCGCTACGCTGCGCGGGCCGACGCTGACTGCGGATTTCAAGCAGATGGTCGTCGATTACATAAAGCGGCGCTTCGGCGGCAGCCAGCACCCGGTGGAATAGTATCCTCCAGCGATGTTTCGACACTGCCTTGTTCCATCGACACGATTGGTTCTATTGACCAGCGCGCTGTTTCGCCTATTAGAGCCAGCCGCCGCCGCCTTCCGCGCGGTTGGCGACGCTTGCTTCCTCGAGATCCAATTCGTATTCGATGCGCCGGCGCGCGTCGTCGGTGATCTTGCCGTCGCGCAAGAGTTCGTAGATGAACTCGCGCTCGGCATCGATCAGCTCTTTCTTGATGCCCGCGGAAATCCGCATGTGCTCGAGCCCATCCTGAAGGTTCTCCGGAAGGATCTGCGCGCGGCTGATATTGCGCGTGCGCAACAGTTCGATCACTTCCTCTGGCAGCTCGCGCCGCTTGATAAGCTTTTCAAATCGCTCCTTGACCGCGGCCAGCGCGGCCTGTCGCGCTGCGAGCTCGGCCTCGATCGCGCGCCGCTGCTCGCCCCTTGCGTGCCGATTCAAGCCGAGCCAACGTACCACCGCAGGCAACATAAGGCCTTGCCCGACCAATGTGATGATGATGACGCCGAAGGTCGCGAACAGGATGAGGTCGCGGTGCGGGAACGGTGCACCGCTTAACACTGTATAGGGTATCGCCAACGCCACGGCGAGCGAATTCGCGCCGCGCACGCCGGTGAAGGCAAGGAAAAACGCCCATTGCCACGGCGGTGACGGATCACGCTTGGCAAGGCGCTTGCTGACCCAACGGGGAACGTAAGTCGCCGGGAACACCCAGATGTAACGGGCCGCGATGGCTATTGCTGTCGTCAATACCGTCGTGATCAGCAACTGGCGGATCGTGAAGGCATGCGTCTGATCCATCAGCGTACGCGCCTGTAGGCCGGTGAGCAGGAACACCATGCCTTCGATCAGATAGACGATCAGGTCCCAGAAGAAGATGCCCTGCAGCCGCGTCGCGAAGGGGATCAGCAGCGGCCCATTCCAGCTGACATAGAGTCCGCAAGCGACCGTGGCGAGCACGCCAGAGCCGCCGAGATGCGCAGGCAGCCAGAACGCGACGTATGGCGTCATCAGCGATAGCGTGATCTCGACCCGCGGGTCGCGTACCCATTGTCGCAGGCGCAGACTTATCCATCCGACACCGATCCCGTAAATGATCTCGCCGACCACGATCAGCGCGAAGATGACGGAGGCACTTTCGATGGAGAACGTGCCAGTGCTGACGGCGGCGACCGCGAAGCGATAGAGCACCAGGGCGGTCGCATCGTTGGCGAGGCCTTCGCCCTCCAGCACGGTGACGATACGGCGCGGCAAACCGAGCTCGCGCGCGACAGCAAGCGGTGCCACTACGTCTGGCGGTGAAATGATGGCGCCAAGCAGGCAACCGACAGCCCAATCGAAACCGAGCAGATAATGCGTGGCGGCAGCCACCGCACCGGTGGTGAACACCACGCAGCCGAAGGCGAGCAACGCAATCGGCCGCAGGTTGAACTTGAAGTCGCGCCAGCTCATGACGACGCCGGCCGAGTAGATCAGGGGCGGCAAGATCACGAGCAGCACCAGCTCAGGCGCGAGCTGAACGCGCGGCAGCCCGGGGATCAGCGCCATACCGATGCCGGCGATCACTAGGAGGATTGAGGGGGCGACCTTCAACCGCTTGGCAGCGACGGCCACCGCCGCCAGCACCGCCATCATGAACAGGATGGTTTGAGCGCCGCTGCTTAACATGCTTTGCGCGCCCTCAACCGGGCTTGATCAGGTTGGAGACCATATTCACGGTAAGCACTCACGGTAAGCGCCAGCACCGACACTTTGTAGAAGAAACGATAGCACGCTGTGCATGTTGACTATCCGCCGGAACGTGATCATGCCGTAGGCGAGCTGGCCCGGCTGTAAATTGCCAAGCTGCACCACGACGGCGAACAGATTGGCGACTGCCGCGCAGGTGCGCAGGATCGACAACCTCGATGCGTCCTCGTCCCGTATGGCGGCGCGCTCGCGAATACTGGGAACCAGCGCGACATCATCTAGCCAACAGCCGATATAACGCGATGCCGACGTTCCGGCCGGGTACGAGTTTGGTCGGCAGGCGCCAGCTGGAGCCCAGCGCAATCAACAGTACGATGCTGCCGGCTGAGATCAAGCGCACGCAGGCGCGCGAACCGCAAGGGCATCCTCAGCTCGTTTAGCTTGGATGCTTTGCGGGTCATTAGTCGCCTCAGTTTCGCCGCTCGGCGATGAAACAGGCGGCGGCGCGCAGAATATCGGCTTTCGCGCCGAACGGCGCCAACGCCGCGTCGGCTACTGCGATGAGTTCCTTGAGACGCACCTGCGCACCGACCGTCCCCAGCGACGCCACCAACGTCGCCTTGCCGGCCGCGGCATCTTTTCGCGCGGCCTTGCCGATCGTCCGGGCGTCGCCCTCGACGTCGAGCAGGTCGTCGGCGATCTGGAACGCCTGGCCGATCGCAGCACCATAACGGTCCACGGCGGCGAGCTCGTTCGCATCGCATTGCGCGAGGATCGCACCGGCGCGGCAGGCGAAGCGAATCAGCGCACCCGTTTTCATCGCTTGCATTGTTGCGACCTCGTGCTCGCTGAACGCATGCTTGTCCTCAAAGCGCCCTTCGGCGGCAAGATCGAGCATCTGGCCGCCGGCCATGCCGCCGAGGCCGGCGGCGCGCGCGAGCTCGGCCACCAGCGCGATGCGCACGCCTGCATCGGGATGCACTTCGGCACGCGCTATCACCGCGAACGCCATCGTCTGCAGCGCGTCACCGACGAGGATCGCAGTCGCCTCGTCGAAGGCCTTGTGTACGGTCGGCCGTCCTCGTCGCATTATGTCGTCGTCCATCGCCGGCAAATCGTCATGCACCAGCGAGTAGCAGTGGAGACATTCGAGTCCGGCGCCCGCGAGCAGCGCGCGTTCGCGCGGTGCACCGAAGAGCGCCGCGGTCTCCACCAGAAGGAACGGCCGCAGCCGCTTGCCGCCAGCGAGCATGGCATGGCGCATGGCCGCAAGCAGCCGCTGTGGGCGCGCTATCTCGCCGGCACGGGGTTCGGAATCGAGCAGACTTTCGAGCAGGACCTCGGTCTCGGCCGCGACGACCGCAAGCCGATTGGCGAAGTTCTTCGGAGCAAGGCCGTCCATGCCGGTAGTTAGCCTCAGGGCAGCATCCGGCGCAAATGGTCACGCGAATAGGCTAGTCTCACAGCATGGCCTCACGCAAAAAACGCTTCGGCGTTGCGTTCGGCATTTTGCGCATGCCGCGGATGCCGCGTCCGCTACGCGTCGTCATTTTCGCCGTGCTGCTGTTGCTGGCGCTGCCCTGTGCGATCACGCCGTTCTATGCTTCCGGCCGGCCAGTTTCTACGGTAATGCTCTGGCGCGAGGTGACCGGCCAGCGGGTGCGGCGCCAATACGTGCCACTGTCGCGCATCGCGTGGGTGTTGCAGCTCGCGGTGATCGCCGCGGAGGACGAACGCTTCTGCGGTCATCACGGCATCGATTTCACGGAAATCCGCGAGGCGATCAATGATGCTGACGACCTCGGGGACGTGCGCGGCAGTTCGACGATCACTCAGCAGGTGGCGAAGAACCTGTTCCTCTGGCCGGGCCGCAGCTTTCTGCGCAAAGCGCTGGAGCTCCCGCTGGCGCTATGGATCGATCTGGTGTTACCGAAGCGGCGCATCCTGGAGATTTACCTCAATATCGCCGAGTGGGGCCCGAACGGCGAATTCGGCATTGAAACGGGCGGCCGCCGCGCCTTTGGCAAATCAGCACATGACCTGGGCCGTTACCAGGCGGCATTGATGGCCGCGACGCTGCCGAACCCAACAACGCGTGATCCGCGTGCTCCCGGCCCCGGCCTGCGCCGGCTGGCGGGCCTTTATGTCGCGCGCTCAGAAAGGGCCGGCGAGGCTGCAAATTGCCTGCGAGAGACCCCCTAGCCTTGGCTGGAAGCATCCTCTATAAGCCCCGCTTCAAAACCGGCATTTGTGTTTCAGGAGCTCGTCTCCCATGGCTGTGCCAAAAAGAAAAACCTCGCCGTCGCGCCGCGGCATGCGCCGTTCCGCCGACGCGCTTAAGCAGCCGAGCTATGTCGAGGACAAGGATTCCGGCGAACTGCGCCGTCCTCACCACATTGACCTGAAGACCGGCATGTACAAGGGCCGCCAGGTGCTGAAGGTGAAGACCGAAGCGTAAGTTTTTGCCGAGGGAAGTCGGGTATGTTCCTTATCGGCTTTCCTTTGCTGCTGGTCCCTTTCGCGATCTACAACATCGTTGCCTTCCTGATGCCGGGCGTGAGCTGGACCAGCACGCTGGCGACCGTACACATGATGTCAGGCGCCGACTGGTCGATGTCGGGCAGCGACATGCTGGTGACACTCGCAATCCTGCTTCTGTTCGTCGAGATGATGAAGGCCGCGAAGCCGGGTAGCCGCGGTGTCGTCGATCACGGGCTCTCGCTGCTGTTGTTCCTGGCGATGACGGCCGAATTCGTGTTGGTGAAGCAGGCGGCGAGCGCGACCTTCTTCCTCATTCTGGCGATGAGTTTCTTCGATGTGGTCGGCGGCTTCACGCTGGCACTGCGCGCCCGGCGCCGCGACGTCATCCTCGAGCAGCTCGAGCCGTCGCCTGCGCCAGGGCCAGAATCCGTCAGGCCCGCTCCCGCGCTACCTGAGCCGTCAGCTACGCACACCGAACACACACCATCCTGATCGCTCAACCCTTGGTAACGTATGAGCCGCGATTTCCAGCTTCCCGGCCGCTCGCCCGTGATCGCCTGCGAAGGCATGGCGGCGACCTCGCACCCTCTTGCGACGCTGACCGCGATCGATACGCTGCGCGCCGGCGGCAGCGCGGCTGATGCGGCTGTGGCGGCGGTCGCCGTGCTCTGCGTGATCGAACCACATATGACCGGCATTGGCGGCGACTGCTTCTGTTTGGTGTCGCAGCCGGGCAAGCCGGTCTGGGGCTATAACGGCTCTGGCCGTTCTGGCGCCAACGCTTCTTTCGACGCCTTGCGCGCGCAGGGCGTGTGCGAGATCGACCGCTCGGTTCACTCGGTTACGGTGCCGGGCGCCCTCGACGCTTGGGAAGCGATCCTTAGGGTACACGGCCGTTTCGGGCTCGACCGCGCGCTGGAGCGCGCGATTAAGTATGCCGAGGGTGGATTTCCGGTGGCGGCGCGCATCGCCTGGGACTGGCCGCGCTACATTGGCAAGCTAAAAGCCGACCTGGGCGCCGCCAAGCATTACCTGTTCAACGGCGCGCCGCCAAAGGAAGGTGACGTGATCTGCTTTCGCGCGCTGGCGCAAACCCTCAAGACCGTGGCCGCCAAAGGAGCGCGCGCGTTCTACGAGGGCGAGATCGCCGCCGATATGGTGGCGACACTGGCTGCGCGCGGCTCGTTCCAGACAGCGGGAGATTTCGCCCGCCACCAAGGCGAGGTCGTGGCGCCGATCTCGACTAACTACCGCAGCCTCGATCTGTTGGAGATCCCGCCCAGCACACAAGGGCTCACCGCACTTGTGATGCTCAACATCCTGGAGAACTTCGACCTCAAGGTGCTCGATCCGCTCGGCCCGGAGCGGTTTCATCTGGTGCTAGAGGCGGCGCGCTTGGGTTTTGCGGTACGCGACACCCACATAGCTGATCCGGCACACATGCGCACGCCGGTCGCTGATCTGCTCGATAAGGCTTTTGCGAAAAAGCTGGCCGCCAAGATCGATCTAAACAAGCGCGCCCAGCTGCCGAGCTCACCGATCCCGGGCGCCGACACCGTCTATCTCACCGTCGTCGATCGCGATCGCATGGCTGTGTCGTTGATCAACACGCTCTATTCGCATTTCGGCGCCGGGATCTGCACCGAGAAGACCGGGATCCTGTTGACCGACCGAGGTGCCTGCTTCACGCTTGAGCCCGGCCACCCCAATGCGTTTGGCCCGAACAAGCGGCCGCTGCACACCATCATCCCGGCGCTGGCCATGTGCGATGGGCGCTGCGACATGAGCTTCGGCGTGATGGGAGCGCACTATCAACCAATGGGCCACGTTCAGATCGTGCTCAATATGCTCGACTACGGCATGGATGTGCAGCAGGCTATCGACGCGCCCCGTTTCTTCTTCGATGGCGTGCGGACCGTGGTGGAGCATGGGACGCCGGCGGCCACGATAGCGGGACTGACGGCGCGCGGCCATGACGTGGTGTTTGCGCCGACGCCCTGGGGCGGCGCGCAGACCATCAAGATCGATTGGCAGCGCGGCGTGTTAATCGCCGGCTCGGAGCCGCGCAAGGACGGCTGCGCGCTCGGTTACTGACCGGGTAGCGATGCCTTGCTTCCGCGAGCTCGGCGTGCCGGCGTTCGCGTGTTTGCAAATGATCAGCTTTCACCGCCAAAAGTTGGATGAGGAACGGGGTCTGCAGATAGTGGCTGGGCGCTACGTAAACGGGAGCCGGCCGCGCAACCGCGCCGCTCGGCCCCCGTGGCCGGTAGAATGCCGCGTCGGCCGGACGCCGTTATTCCTTGCCGCCGAGCTTGTCCAACCGCTTCTGCAGTTCATCGAGCTGCCGCTTGAGATCTTCCATCTCACCGCTGCCGCCCTGCGGTTTGCCCTCTGCCGGCTTCGACTGAGTGCGCGCGAAGGGCGCAAACATGGCGAAAGTCTTTTCGAAAATCTCCATGTTACGCCGCACTTGATCCTCCAGTGCGCCGAAGCCACCGGCGCCGAAGGCCTGCGCCATCTGCTCGCGGAACTTGTCCTGCTGGCCGCTGAACGACTGCATTGACTGTTCGAGATAGCGCGGCACCAGCATCTGCATGCTGTCGCCATAGAAGCGGATTAGTTGGCGCAGGAAAGTAATGGGCAGCAGGCTCTGCCCTTCCTTGTTCTCCTGCTCGAAGATAATCTGCGCCAGCACCGAGCGGGTGATGTCTTCGCCGCTCTTGGCGTCGTACACTACGAAGTTTTCGCCCGCCTTCACCATCGTGGCGAGGTCCTCGAGTGTCACATAGGCGCTGGTACCGGTGTTGTAGAGCCGCCGGTTTGCGTACTTTTTAATTGTGATGGGCTCTTTTTCGTTTGCCATGGTAATTGGTTGTCCCCTTGCCCAGAACTAAGCATAGCCCGTTTGGGCTTAGGCGGGCGAGTCGTTTTGTGGCGGCGCGGCACGCCCCGGGGGCGGTGCAGTACCCCCTTGGTGGACGTCAAAAAACCGTCGATTTAGACTGATATCTTGCCGATGCTGGTTATTGACACGCTCGAGCCGTCTGTTGAGGATGCGGCAACGCCAAATTGCCAGCTTTGCTGCGCAACCGCAGCCAGGAGGAGTTTCGGATGAAGGACGATATAGTCATTGTCAGCGCCACCCGCACACCGGTCGGTGCATTCAACGGTGCGTTCGCCAACTTGCCGGCCCATGAGCTCGGCAAAACCGCGATCCGCGCCGCATTGGAACGGGCGGGGGTGGAAGGCGGCCGAGTGAGCGAGGTAATAATGGGGCAGATCCTCACCGCAGGTCAGGGTCAGAACCCCGCGCGGCAGGCGTCGATCGCCGCAGGCATTCCGGTCGAAAGCCCCGCCTGGGGCGTAAACCAGCTATGCGGTTCCGGGTTGCGGGCAGTGGCGCTCGGCTATCAGGCCATCCTCAACGGTGATAGCGAGATCGTCGTCGCCGGCGGCCAGGAGTCGATGAGCATGGCGCCGCACTGCCAGCATCTGCGTGGCGGCGTGAAGATGGGGTCGTTCGAGATGATCGACACCATGATTAAAGACGGGTTGTGGGACGCCTTCAACGGCTATCACATGGGGACCACCGCCGAGAACGTTGCCAAGAAATGGCAGATTACGCGCCGGCAGCAAGACGAGTTCGCGGTCGCGTCGCAAAATAAGACGGAAGCGGCCATGAAGGCCGGCAAGTTCAAGGACGAGATCACGCCGGTGACCGTCAAGACGCGTAAGGGCGATGTGGTAGTCGATACCGACGAATTTCCGAAGTCGGGCGTGACCCTGGAATCGATCTCCAAGCTGCGCCCGGCTTTCGACAAAGAAGGCACCGTGACCGCGGCCAACGCCTCGGGCATCAATGACGGCGGCGCCGCAGTGGTGCTGATGAAGGCGAGCGAAGCGGCAAGGCTCGGCAAGACGCCGCTTGCGCGCATCGTCTCATGGGCGCAAGCCGGCGTCGATCCGGCGATCATGGGCACCGGCCCCATTCCCTCGTCGCGCGCCGCGCTTAAGAAGGCCGGCTGGAAGAAAGAAGATCTCGACTTAGTCGAAGCCAACGAGGCCTTCGCCGCGCAAGCCTGCGCGGTCAACAAGGACCTCGGCTGGGACACCTCTAAGGTCAATGTCAACGGCGGCGCGATCGCCCTCGGCCATCCGATCGGCGCCTCCGGCACGCGCGTGCTGGTGACGTTGCTCTACGAGATGCAGAAGCGCAACGCGAAGAAAGGCCTGGCCACGCTCTGCATCGGCGGCGGCATGGGCATCGCAATGTGCGTCGAGCGGTAATAATCCGCTACTACTGTCGCGGTTTCTTCGTCATGGCCGGGCTTGTCCCGGCCATGAACGTCTTTAAGCTATAAGGCACAAGCCGAGCCTGTGCTATCTCATGGACGGGTGAACTCGGTGTAAGATCTGGGAGGGACGACAATGTCACGCGTAGCGCTAGTCACCGGCGGCACTCGAGGTATCGGGGCTTCAATCTCCAAGGCCATGAAGGCGGCGGGCTACAAGGTTGCGGCCAGTTACGGCGGCAATGACGAAGTCGCACAGAAATTCAAAGGCGAATCCGGGATACCTGTGTTCAAGTGGGACGTCGCGTCCTTCGAAGCCTGCGTCGAGGGTGTGAAGAAAGTTCACAACGAGCTTGGCCCAGTCGAGGTGTTGGTCAACAACGCCGGGATCACGCGTGATGCCATGTTCCACCGTATGAAGCCGGAGCAGTGGACCGCGGTGATCAACACCAATCTCGGCTCGCTGTTCAATATGACACAGCAGGTCTGGGAAGGGATGCGCGAGCGCAAGTTCGGCCGCATCATCAATATTTCCTCGATCAACGGCCAGAAGGGCCAGGCTGGGCAGACCAACTATTCCGCCGCCAAGGCCGGTGAAATCGGCTTCACCAAGGCGTTGGCGCAAGAAGGCGCACGTGTCGGCATCACGGTCAACGCGGTGTGCCCAGGCTACATTAACACCGAGATGGTGCAGGCGGTGTCGAAGGACGTGCTCGAAAAAAATATCCTACCACAAATCCCGATCGGTCGCCTGGGCGAGCCGGAGGAGATTGCGCGCTGCGTCGTATTCTTGGCCTCCGACGATGCCGGCCTGATTACCGGTGCCACGCTGTCGGCCAACGGAGGGCAGTATTTCGCCTAACGCCGGTGCTTGCTTATCTTTGCGGCCGGCCTGTGCTTCGGCGCAGCCGCCCGCTTGGGTTTCCTTGCCCGGTCCGTGCCTTCTACCTTATCGAGCCGCACCGACCAGTATTCCCAAGCCCGCGCGACCGGACCTGGTTTCAGGTTGTATTCGCCGGCGAGCACGGTTTCCTTGGGCGTGAGCGGCGAGACATAGCCGAGCGTATGTGCCTGGATCTGCATCGCGGCATTGCGCGCGGTGTAGATGGTGCGGAAGGTCAACTCTTCCAGCGACCTGCCGACCACCGTAGCGCCGTGCCGGCGCATCAGCACGATCCAGTGCGGCCCCAGCGCGCGCGCCAGCGAAGCGCCTTCCTCTGGCTTGGCGACAATTAGCGTGGTCTCACCGAATTGGTCGCGGCTGTCCCAGAACGGCACCTTTTCGCCGAGCGTGGCGCCGAGATGGTAGACCGGTTTGAGCTCGGCGCCGGAGATGCAAAATGGTAGGATCGACGGCGAGTGATGATGGCACACCGCCATCACCTCGGGGCGCGCCTTATAGATCTCGCCGTGGATGACGCGCTCGCCATAGAGCCGCTCTTCGATCGGCTTGACGATTTGCGAGTCGAGGGTGAACTCGTGGATATCCTCCGGATGCACCAGTTCCGGCGCGCGCGAGCGCGACATCAAGTAACAGTTGGGATCGGTCGGGTGGCGCATGGTGACGTGACCGAAGGCGTCGAGGACGCCTTCATTGGCGATCATGCGGTTGGCGCGCGCGAGCAACTCACGCGCTTCGTCGAGTTGATTTGACACGGCGTTTCCTTACGTTCTTCCCATGGCTAGGCTTGTCCCGGCCATTCACGTCTCAAGTCGTTTGCGACCTTAAAGGCGTCTATGCCCGGCACAAGGCCGGGCATGACGCTTGGGAGTTATCGTGGCTTCCAGTCCCTTGGCGCTAGCTCGAACCCATCGAAGGAAAAGCCCGGTGCCACAGTGCAGCCGGTGAGCGTCCAGTCGCCGAGGCTCTCAGCTGCCTGCCAGGCGCGCGCCGGCACCGTCACTTGCGGCACTTCACCGGCATGGATGTCGGCGCCGAGCCGGAAGATTTCTTCCTTCGCGCCGTCGACGATTTCCAGTTTGAGCGGCGCGCCGGCGTAGTAGTGCCAGATCTCGACCATGTCGATGCGATGCCAGTGCGAACGCTCGCCGCGCTTGAGAAGAAAATAGGTCGAGGTCGAAGCCGCACGCCCGTCGATCACATGCGGATCGCGGAAGGTCTCGCGATAGTGCCCGCCTTCCGGATGCGGCTTGAGACCGAGCGCACGGATGATGTCGGCAGCGGTAGTCAAAACCTGTTTTTCCGCTCCCTGATCTCGGCAAAGACTTGCGCCGGTGTTTGACCGGTCATGCCGATGCTGGCGGCTACCTCAGGTACGTCGGCCCGAAGGAACGGATTGGCCTTCTTCTCCTCGCCGATGGTGACCGGTATGGTCGGCTCGCCCTGTTCGATCTGCCGCTTTACCTCCGTCTCGCGCGAGGCCAAAGCAGCGTTGTTGGGCTCGATGGTGCGCGCAAACTTGATGTTGGCGGCGGTGTATTCATGCCCGCAGAAGATCTCTGTATCGTTCGGCAAGTCTCGCAGCTTGCTCAGCGAACGCCACATCATGCCGGGCGTGCCCTCGATCACGCGGCCGCAGCCGATCGAGAACAGCGTGTCGCCAACGAAGGCAAGCTTGTCGACGTGAAACCAGTAGGCGATGTGCCCATTGGTGTGACCCGGGGTCTCGATAACATTCGCCGATAATTTGCCGACCGTGACCTTGTTGCCCTCACGCACCGTCTGGTCCACCGCCGGAATCTTCTCCGCTTCCGCCGCCGGCGCCACCACGCGGCATTTGTACTTGTCTTTCAGCGTCGCGATGCCGCCGGTGTGGTCGCTATGATGGTGAGTGACCAGAATATCGGTGAGGTTCCAGCCGGCGGCCTTGAGCGCGGCCTCGATCGGCGGCGCCTCCGGCGCATCAATCGAGGCGGTGGCGCCACTCTCCAGGTCATGCAGCAACACGCCATAATTGTCCTTTAGGCACAGAAACAACCGGGTTTCAGCGGGCATGGCAACGTCCTGGCTGGCGAACCGTACTATCCGTAGCACGCGGGTCAATGGTCGCGCAGCCCATGCGTTCCATGTGGGCCGCCGTTTCATGGTAGTTTCAGGTTTCATGGTAGTTTCAGGTCATGTCGATTGATGTCGTCGACCTGCGCAATTTCTACGGCCAACGCCTGGGCGTGGTAGCCCGCCGCTTCGTTGCCCGCGGCATCCGCAGCCTTTGGAAGGAAACTCTCGGCCTGCGCGTGGTGGGCATCGGCTATGCCACGCCCTATCTCGGCCTGTTCCGCGAGGAGGCGGAACGCTGCCTCGCCTTCATGCCAGCCGGGCAGGGCGTGGTGAAATGGCCGACCACGCGGCCGGCGCTCTCGGCACTGGTCGACGAACACGACCTGCCACTCAGCGATTCGGAGGTCGACCGCGTCCTGCTAGTGCATGCGCTGGAGATGACGAACGACCCGGCCTCGTTGCTGCGCGAGGCGTGGCGCGTGCTGGCATCAGGCGGGCGCTTGCTGGCGGTGGTGCCGAACCGGCGGGGCTTATGGGCGCGCATGGATACCACGCCATTCGGCTTTGGCCGGCCCTATTCGCGCTCGCAGATCAATCAGCTGTTGCGTGAGACCTGGTTCACGCCTACCGGCTGGAGCGAGGCGCTCTATGTGCCGCCGATCGCACGCGGGTGGTTCTTGCGTTCGGCCGTGGCGTGGGAGCGCACGGGGGCGACCCTGTCGGCGCCCTTCGCAGGCGTACACATGGTGGAAGCGACCAAGCAGGTCTACCGCGCGATTCCCGCGCGCCGGGTCACACGCCGGCTTGTGCCAGCGCTTGAACCGGCGCTGGCGCCGTCACCGGGCACCTAGAGCGAACAGGTCACTCCGACTGATTTGGCGATTCGTCGCCGCTCTCGCTCTGCGGCGCCTGCGGGCTGGCCCCCTGTGGGTTACTGAAATCCTGACGGTCGCCGCGATATCCACCGCGATGCCGCCGGCGACGGCGATGACCGAAACGGTCCTGCCGCTCGCCCTGCTCGTAACCGTTCGGTCCGAACCCCTGCGGATTTTGACCAGCACTTTGCGGCGGCAGGCTGCCGCCGGTGATGAAAGCTGGCAAGCCGCCCGTGTTCTGCCCGCCGTCATTGCCGCCCTGAAATTGCGGTTGCCCGTAAGGCTGGGGCTGCGGACGATTATGCTGTTGCTGATCGCGCGGCGGGAACGGCTGCGCGTCGCGCGGCAGATAGGGCTGTCCCTGCTGCTGCGGTTGCTGCACGTAACTCGGTTCGTTGGTGTAGGGCTGACCGTCGTCGCCGTCGTCGTAGCCTTCGTCAACGTCTTGTGGAGCGCCTTGACCCTGCTGCGGCTGCTGAGCGTAGTAGGGGTTCTGCTGGCGGAACTGCTCCTGTGCCGCCGCGATCAAGCGGAAATAATGTTCGGCATGCTGATAATAATTCTCGGCCGCCACCGGATCGCCTGAGCCCTGCGCGTCGCGCGCGAGCTGGATATATTTCTCCGCGATGTGCGAGGCTGTGCCGCGGATCTTTACATCGGGTCCGTTCGACTCGTACACCCGCGTCAGCGGATTTTGGCTCTTGCGGTGATTGTTGCGACCCCGCATGCGCTTCTGACCGTTTCTCATCATATGCCTTTTCGCTGACCTTTCAGGGCACTGCGGCACTCGAGCCGCCAATTTTGCCAGACCTTTGAACCTTACGTCTCTCAAGTCCAAACGAATCTCGCTACGCGGCCTTAGCCCGCAGCGAAGTCGAAAAGCGTACGCTCAATCGTTTGCGATCTTTGTCGCGATTGCCGCAGCAACCCCCTCGCCGCGATCCTGTCGCGACACTGCCAACCTCTCGTTACGCGCATCCTCAAGACAAGATTTCGATGCGCCCAGCCGGTGAAGCGTCAAAACCCGTATTTGGCGATTTCATTTGCCGTCTTCTGGAAGGCGGCTTCTCGTCACCAACCTTTTGCGCCGCCGCCACACAGAGCCGCTGCTCCGGGATCTTGGCGATGCAACCTTCACGGGTCGATTCCGTTGAGCGGAAGCTAGTCTGTTCCGCGGCATATTCCAAGAGGTTTTTTTTCCCCTGCGGGGGAGGTCTGCATTTCTGCCCAACCGAATTAAGGCATGTTTGTAGCGCTGAGAGCTCGTGGAATCCCGGCCAGATCCGGCGTTGCCTTTCCGACCTTCAATCCAGCCTTGGTAAACAGCGCGCGCACTGCCGGTTCTTGGCTCACGCCCAGCTCCACGATTAGCCGTCCGCCGGGCGCCAGCAGCGGACCCGCTAGCGCGGCGATAGCGCGGTACGCATCTAGGCCGTCGAGGCCGCCGTCGAGCGCGCATGTGGGATCGTAATCGCGCACTTCCGGCGCTAGCGAGGCGAGGTCACCGCGCGCCACATAAGGCGGGTTCGAAACGATCAGGTCGAAGGGGCCGTGCACGCCAGCAGCGATGTCGCAGGCCACAAAAATGCAGCGATCGGAGAGGCCGTTGCTTGCGGCGTTCGCGCGGGCGACCCGCAAGGCCGCTTCGCTGAGGTCGGTGCCGACACCCGTCGCGTCGGGCAATTCACTGAGTAGAGCTAGCAGCAGCGCGCCGGATCCGGTGCCGATGTCGAGGATGCGCAGCTTCTCCGTGTGCAGGGCGTCGCGCAGCGCGCGGTCGAGCGCGGCTTCAATGACCGTCTCGGTTTCCGGGCGCGGCGCCAGCACCGCTGGGGCGACGTGCAGCGTCAGGCTCCAGAATTCCTTACGCCCGAAAATGCGAGCCACCGGCTCGCGCTGGAGCCGGCGTGCGGTGAGCGCGTGGATGAGGTTCGCCTCGCGCGCCTCGATGATGCGGTCCGAATGCGCGATTAACTGTGCACGATCGAGATGCAGCACGTGGCCGACCAGCAGGCGGGCATCAGTGTCGGGCGAGTCGATCTGCGAGAGCCGCAGCGCTTTGGCAACCAATTGAACAGTGTCCGCGATCGACACTCCGCCTTTCAGGCTCGGTACTATTCTCACCTTGCGCCTTCGGCCGCCAGCAGCTCGGCCTGATGTTCGGTCACCAGCGCATCAATAATCTCTTGCAACCCCTCGCCTTCCACCACCTGCGGCAGCTTGTAGAGCGTCAGATTGATGCGATGGTCGGTTACGCGCCCCTGCGGATAATTGTAGGTGCGGATGCGCTCAGAGCGGTCGCCGGAGCCGATCTGCCCACGCCGCTCCGCCGCGCGAGCTGCGTCGAGCTTGCTGCGTTGTTGATCGTAAAGCTTCGCGCGCAGCATGGTCATCGCCTTAGCGCGGTTCTTGTGTTGCGAGCGTTCCTCCTGCACCATCACGACAATGCCGCTGGGGATGTGCGTGATGCGGATGGCGGATTCCGTCTTGTTAACGTGCTGGCCGCCGGCGCCCTGCGCGCGCATGGTATCGATCTTCAGATCGTTTTCGTTAATGTCGACATCGACATCCTCTACCTCGGGTAGTACCGCGACCGTTGCGGCCGAGGTGTGTATGCGCCCCGAGGCTTCGGTATCAGGCACGCGCTGCACGCGATGCACGCCGGATTCAAACTTCAGCTTTGCGAAGACGCCGCGGCCGCGCACCTCGGCGACAATTTCCTTGAAGCCGCCCTTTGTGCCTTCATTCGTCGAAATCACCTCCAGCTTCCAACCCTGGCTCGCGGCGTAGCGCTCGTACATGCGGAAGAGGTCGCCGGCAAAGAGCGCGGCCTCGTCGCCGCCAGTACCGGCGCGGATCTCGAGGATGGCATTGTGGTCGTCCATCGCGTCCTTGGGAATGAGCGCGAGACGGATCTGGTGTTCCAGTTTTTCCAACCGCGCCTGCAGCGTCGGCTTCTCGGCCTCCGCCATCTCGCGCATTTCGGCGTCTGTCTTCGGATCGGAGACGAGCGTGTCCAAGTCGGAGATCTCGGCGGTGACCGCGCGGTAGGCCTTGATCGCGTCGATCACGGGTCCCAGCTCGGCGAACTCGCGCGACAGTTTTACGTAGGCGTCGGCGCTCAAGCCGCTGGCGAGCTCGTTCTCCACCATTTCGTGGCGGGAGAGCAGTGCGTCGAGTTTTTGTTGCGGCAAAGCGATCAAAGTTCCGGTCTCATGTCTCTAGTCATGGTCGAGCTGGTCCAGGCCATCCACATCTTACGTGGGGATAGTTCTAAAGACGTGAATGCCTGGCACAAAATCCGACGTCTTGTCCTACAATTGCAAGCCCTCGGCCGCGGCGAAGCCTTCGAGCTTGTGACGGATCGACACGCTGCCGACCGGCTGCTCGAGGAAGGGCAGGATGGCACTTTCGGCCTTGCGGCAGTCCAGATCGAGCAGCAGCGCCTTAACAGGGCCGACCGTAGAGGGCGCCAGCGACAGCGAGCGGTAACCGAGCGTCGCCAGCGCCAGCGCGCCGATCGGTTGCGAGGCAAGCTCGCCGCACAGCGCCACTGGCTTGCCGTGCTTGCGGGCCTTGTCGGCGATGTCTTTCAGCGCGCGCAAGACCGGCGCCGACAGCGGGTCGAAGCGGTGGGACACCCGCGCATTGCCGCGGTCGGCAGCGTATAAGAACTGCATTAGGTCGTTGGAGCCGACCGAGAGGAAATCGACGCGGTTGAGCAGCTCGTCGAGCTGGAACAGGAGCGAAGGCACTTCCAGCATGGTGCCGATATAGACGCGCTCGGGCAGGGCGTGGCCGTGCCGGCGCAAGTGCGTCAGCTCCACCTCGACCAGCGCCTTGGCCCGATCGAACTCCTCCACCATTGCGATCATCGGGAACATCAGGCGCAGCTCGCGCTCTCCGGCCGCGCGCAGCAACGCGCGCACCTGGCTGCGCAGCAGTCCCGGCCGGTCGAGGCCGAGCCGGATTGCACGCCAGCCGAGCGCAGGGTTCTCCTCCTCGATGTTGCGCAGATAGGGCAGCACCTTGTCGCCGCCGATGTCGAGCGTACGGAACGTCACCGGGCGTTTGCCGGCGACGTCGAGCACGGCGCGGTAAAGCGCGAGCTGATCGCTGGTACGCGGCAAGGTATCGGCGACCATGAACTGCAATTCGGTGCGGAACAGGCCAATGCCGGCGGCGCCGGTCTCGTCGAGATGCGGTAGGTCGATGGTCAACCCTGCGTTGATCATCAGCGACATCTTGTGGCCGTCTTTGGTGACGCAAGGCCGTTCGCGCAGTGCGCGATATTGCGCCTGCCGTCGGGCGCGCAAGCGGACCCGCTCGGCATAGGCGCTTTCGATGTCGGGTGGCGGCCTCATGTGCACGTCGCCGGTCGTGCCGTCGACGATGATGGCGTCGCCCAGCTCGACTAGGCCGGTCGCGTTGGCGATCTCGCCGACGGTCGGGATGCCGAGTGCGCGCGCCACGATCGACACGTGCGAAGTTGGCCCGCCTTCCTCCAGCACCAGGCCACGCAGCCGCTTGCGGTCGTAGTCGAGAAGCGCCGCCGGTCCCATCGAGCGCGCGACTATGATGGCATTCTCCGGCAATTGCTCGTGTGAGGGTGCATGATCCTTGCCCATAAGTACGCGCATCAGCCGGTTGGCAAGGTCGTCGAGGTCGTGCAGGCGGTCGCGTAGATATGGATCGGAGGCGCGGAGCATGCGTGCGCGCGTGTCCGATTGCACGCGCTCGACGCCCGCTTCGGCGGTGAGGCCAGTCATTACCGCCTCGCGCATTTTGTGTAGCCAGCCCTGATCGTAGCCGAACATGCGATAGGCTTCGAGCACCTCGCGATGCTCGCCGCCGTCGGCCACGTCGCCGTGCTCGAGCATGCGGTCGAGGTCAGCTCGCAAGGTCGCGATCGCCGCTTCTAGCCGCCTGAGCTCTTTCTGCACGTCGTCGGCGATGACGTTGGTAACGACCACGCGCGGCTCGTGCAGCACCGCGTGGCCGAGCGCGATGCCGTCGGCGAGCGCTGTGCCCGACACGTTGACCGCGTGACGCGCGATTGGCTCGGCGCCGGGGCGGGCGAGCGAAGACAGTTCGCCGGAGGCGATCATCTCGGCGAGTACCATCGCGGTGGTCTGCAGCGCCTCTTCCTCTTCCTCGGTGTAGGTGCGCTGCGCGCGGTTCTGCACCACCAGCACGCCGAGCGTGTTGCCAGCGCGCAGGATCGGGGTGCCGAGGAAGGAGTGATAAATTTCTTCGCCGGTTTCCGGGCGGAACGAGAAGGCCGGGTGCGCCTGCGCTTCCGATAAATTGATCGGGTTGGCTTCGCTGGCGACCAAGCCGACCAGGCCCTCGTCGGCCTTCAGCACGGTCTGGTGCACGGCCTCGCGCTTCAAGCCCTCGGTGGCGTATAGCTCGAGCGTTCCGTCTACGCGAAGGACGTAGACAGAGCACACTTCCGCCACCATGTTGGCGGCGATCAGCACCACCACCTTGTCAAGGCGTTCTTGCGCGCTGACCGGCTCCGCCATGACTTCGCGGAGCCGTCGCAACAGCACGCGCGGACCGCCTAGCGCGCCACGCATTATTGAGGTCCTTCAGCCGCAGCTCGGGCCGCAGCCTCATCTACGGCTCGATCGTGTACGAAAAGCGACCGCGAGACCCGGGACCCACGGCAACTTTGCTCAGGCTATAGCCAATGCCGCATGCAAGGGGCAAGCCAAACCGGCGCCTGCGGTTTATCAGCCGGAAATGCCCTGCGCTGCAACAGACGGCCCTGGTTCAGGCCTATTTGTCGAGCCCATATAGCGTGTGCAGGGTGCGCACCGCGAGGTCGGTCTGTGTGGCGGCGATCAGCACGGAGAACTTAATTTCCGATGTGGTGATGGCGAGGATGTTGATCTTCTGCTCGGACAGCGCCTTGAACGCGCTAGCGGCGACGCCGGCATGGCTACGCATGCCAATGCCAATCACCGAGACCTTGGCGACATCAGTCGCTCCATCCAACCGCTCGTAGCCGATCCTGCTCTTGGCCTTGTCGAGCGTGACCCGCGCCCGCTCGTAGTCGGCCGAGGGCACGGTGAAGGTGAGGTCGGTGGTGGCGCCGTCGGCGGACACGTTCTGTACGATCATGTCGACGTTGATGTTGGCGTCGGCAAGTGGGCCGAAGATCGCGGCTGCGACGCCCGGCTTGTCCTGCACGCGCCGGATCGAAATTTGCGCCTCGTCCTTGGAGAAGGCAATGCCGGTGACGGTTTGCTGTTCCATGATTTCACTCTCGTCGCAAATGAGCGTGCCGGAAGGTGTCGTCGAGGAGTCAATGTCCTCGGGCTTTTCGAAGCTCGAGCGCACAAAGATGCGCACGTTATGCAGCATGCCGAGCTCAACCGAGCGCACCTGCATGACCTTCGCGCCCAGCGATGCGAGCTCGAGCATTTCCTCGTAGGCAATATTGTCCAGCCGGTGCGCCTTCGGTACCACACGCGGGTCGGTGGTATAGACGCCGTCGACATCGGTGTAGATGTCGCAGCGCTCAGCCCCGATCGCTGCGGCGACCGCCACCGCCGAAGTGTCCGAGCCACCACGACCGAGTGTGGTGACGCGGCCGGTCTCCTTGTGCATGCCCTGGAAGCCGGCGATGACCGCGACCTGCTTCATCTCCCTGAAGCGGCGGATCAGCTCGCCGCCGTTGATCTCGAGAATGCGCGCCGACGCGTGCGCATTGTCGGTGAGGATCGGCAATTGCCAGCCTTGCCAGGAGCGCGCGTTAACGCCTATCCCTTCCAACACGATGGCGAGCAGTCCGGCTGTGACCTGTTCGCCGGACGCCACCACGGCATCGTACTCGCGCGCATCGTGCAGTATGGCGGCGTCGCGGCACCAGGCGATCAGCTCGTTGGTGGCGCCGGCCATGGCGGAGACCACGACCGCCACGTCGTAGCCGGCATCGACCTCGCGCTTGACGTGGCGTGCTACGTTCCGGATGCGGTCGAGGTCGGCGACCGACGTTCCGCCGAATTTCATTACCAGGCGGGCCATGACGTTCCCGAACGCGCCGAATGGGCGTTAACAAGCGGCCGGCGCAAGGCTTTGGCCCCGAGCGCCGGCCCGAAAAGGCGCGTATACATACCGGCGGGGTCGCGAGACTGCAACATTGGAGCCTTCGAGCGATGCGGTCTATCGAGCGAATTTTGCAGCCGGGCGACAGACTGCTTTACTCGGGTACGATTCATTGGGTTGTTTCCGACCGTCATCCTGCTGGCGCCGGCCGCGAAGGCGCTTCGGCGACATCACCGTGGCGGCACGCGGAGACGCCATCGGCTTGGTGCGGCTTGAATTCAGCAACAAACTAACGGCGCACTGACATGACCTCGCCCAGATCATCTGTCGACCATGCCGAAGTCGAGCGCTTCTCTCGTCATGCGGCCACCTGGTGGGACGCGCGGGGGCCGATGGCGGCGCTGCACAAGTTCAACCCGGTTCGGCTCGCTTACATCCGCGACCAAGCGGCGAAGCGCTTCAGCCGCGACGCCAAGAAGCTCGACTGCCTGAAAGGCCTGCACATGCTCGATATTGGCTGCGGCGGCGGTATTTTGTCTGAGCCCTTGGCACGCTTGGGCGCCCATATGGTTGGCGCCGATCCGTCGCAGAAGAATATCGAGGCTGCCAGCGCGCACGCCCGCGAAAGCGGCGTCGCCGTCGATTATCGCGTCATCACCGCGGAGGAGCTTGCCGCGGCCGGCGAACGCTTCGACGTGGTGCTGGCGATGGAAGTTGTCGAGCACGTCAACGACGTCAACGCCTTCATTGCGACCTGCGCCTCAATGGTTAAGCCCAGCGGGCTAATGGTCGCGGCCACGCTTAATCGCACACTTAAGAGCTTCGCGCTTGCGATCATCGGCGCCGAATACTTGTTGCGCTGGGTGCCACGGGGCACCCATCAGTGGGACAAGTTCGTCACGCCGGAGGAGCTGGAAACCGCCATCGAGGCGAGCGGCCTGCAGGTCATCGCCGAACGCGGCGTGATCTACAATCTAATCGCCGACCGTTGGCAATTGTCTTCCGACATGGACGTGAATTACATGCTGGTGGCGGCGCGGTCCGCAGAAGGGAAAGCGGCATGATCCTCGAACTGGTCGAATTCAATTCGCCGAAGGGCTGGAGTCGGGCTAGGGTGGCCAAAGAAGCGCGCAGCGTTATTCCGAAATGGCGCGCCAACAAAGAGCTCCTGCGCAAGCATTTCCTCCTTTCGCTCGACGGAAAGATCGGCGCCGGCGTATACATCTGGCCCTCGGTTGAGGCCGCGCAGAAGGCGCATAACGAGGAATGGCGGCAGTCGGTAATCAAGCGTACCGGAGCGGCTCCGACGCTGCGCTATTTCGATCTATTCCTCTTGATCGACAACGAGCACGGCGCAGTGACCGAATTCCCTGCGGCCGCCGAACTGTTCCCGGCAGTCGCGGCTTGATGCCACCACGCCCGTAATGCTCTGGGCTGTCTTTACGGTGATCGCAGCGGCGGCGCAGACCGCACGCAACGCCACGCAGCGCGAATTGACCGCGACACTCGGCACGGTCGGCGCTACTCATGTGCGTTTCCTGTTCGGCTTTCCGTTCGCGTTACTGTTTTTGGCCGGCGTGGCCGCGGCAGTCGGCGAGGGACTGCCGAGGCCGCCGGCTGTCTTTTGGCCCTGGGCTCTGACCGGCGCCCTTGCCCAGATCGCTGCCACCGCGACTATGCTAGCCGTGATGCGCCAGCGCTCGTTCGTCATCTCCTATGCTTATGTCAAGACGGAGCCGATCCCGGTCGCGCTCTTCGGCCTGATCTTCCTCGGCGACAAGATCAAGCCTCTCGCCGCCGCGGCGATCTTGCTGGCCACCCTCGGCGTGATCGTGATCTCGCTAAAGCAAGGCGCGAGCGAGGAGAGCACCGCGCGCTCGACCGTGATCGGTCTCTTTTCGGGCGCGCTATTTGCGCTGTCTGCCATCGGCTATCGCGGCGCCATCCTGAAGCTGCACCTGCGCGATTTCGTGATGGCGGCGACTTTCACGGTGACTGTCGGGCTGCTCATTCAGGCGGCGGCGTTGACGCTTTATCTCTGGCTGCGCGACCGCCAGGTGCTGCACGACATCCTGCGCGCCTGGAAACCATCGCTGTTCGCCGGCTTTATGGGCGCCTTCGCGTCGGAATTCTGGTTTCTGGGCTTCGCCATCACCACCGCCGCCAATGTGCGTACGCTGGCGCTGGTCGAGGTACTGTTCGCGCAGGCCGTGGCGCACCTGATCTTCAAGGAGCCAACCATGCCGCGCGAACGCGTGGGCATCGTGCTGGTGTTGATCGGGGTTGGCTTGCTGGTGCGGGCCTACTAATTATACTCGTCCGGCAGGATGGGCAGCGGATGGAATTCGATGCCTTCGTCGGCGAGCCGCCGGGCTTCCTCAGGTGAGGCCTCCCCGTAAATCGAGCGGTGCTCGATCTCGCCGTAATGCATCTTGCGCGCCTCCTCAGGGAATTTGGGGCCGACATGATCGGCGTTCTTGGTGAGGTGATCGCGTAGCTCCTTCAGCTTGGTGCGGAATTCGTTCTCCTGCGGCGACAACATGGCGACCGGCGATTTTTCCTTCGTCCCAGGCGCCGCGGACGCCGCGGCCGGTTGCGCGCGTCTCTTCGCGTCGGAAATCCGCGGCGCCATGATCGCTTTCTCGACCTTCGCCGAGCCGCAATGGGGGCAGGCAATCAGCTTGCGCCTAGCCTGCTTGTCGTAGGCCATCGAATCCTGGAACCAGCTCTCGAACTCGTGGCCTCTGTCGCAGACGAGGGCGTATTGGATCATTCGGTGCCCTCGATCACATGCAAGTGCGTCGGCTCCGCCATCGGCTCGACGATCTCGAAGCGGCGACCGTGCTGCAGCGACGGAATCCGTGCGCGCGCCTTCGACACTTCCGGCAGATCGACCTCGGCCATGATGACCCCCGGCTCAGCCCCGCCTTCCGCCAGGATGCGCCCCCAAGGGTCAACGATCAGTGAATGGCCGAAGGTCTCGCGCCCGCTCTCGTGCATGCCACCCTGCGCGGCTGCAAACACAAAGCAGCCGTTCTCGATGGCGCGGGCGCGGATCAGCACATGCCAGTGCGCCTCGCCGGTTTGCTGGGTAAACGCGGAAGGGATCGCAAGCATCGTGGCGCCGGCTTCCGCCAGCGCGCGGTAGAGCGCGGGAAAACGCAGGTCGTAGCAGATCGTCAGTCCGAGGCGGCCCCACGGCAGGTCGTAAAGCACCGCCTGCTCGCCAGGACAGTAGGTGCGCGATTCGCGATAGTATTCGCCGTCGGCGAGATCAACGTCGAACATATGGATCTTATCATAGCGCGCGAGCACGTCGCCTTTCGGACTGATTAGGAACGAGCGGTTCGCGGCGCGATCATGTGTGAGCCTGATCGCCAGCGAACCGACGTGCAGGTAAATGCCGAGCTTGCGCGCCAGCTCGCGGAACTTGGCGAGCGACGTGTCGGAGTCCTCTTCCACGATGTTGGCAAAAAGCCGCTCACGCTTGGCCTCTAGCAAATTGGTCATCTCCGGCGTCTGCACATAATCGGCTCCGGCCGCTCTGGCTTCGCCAGTCAGGAACACGGCAGCGTCCATGTTCGCGGCGGGCGTCAGCCCGGAGCGCATCTGGATCATCGCCGCCTTGAAGGTCGTCATACCGCGGCCTTATCTCTCGTCAGCAACGCGTCGAGATTGCCCGCGCGCTCGAGTGCATGCAGATCGTCGCTGCCGCCGACGTGCACATCGCCGATGAAAATCTGTGGCACCGTCATACTCCCGTTCGCGCGATCGATCATTTCGTCGCGGCATTCCCAGTCGCGGTCGATTTCGATTTCGATGAACTCGACGCCCTTCCGTTTCAGAAGCGCTTTGGCGGCGTGGCAGTAGGGGCAATAACGGGACGTATAGATTTCAATTGACGGCATGGGCATTTTTGGTTTGGTCCAGCCTTGTTATATGGGGGTGTGCACCGGCGCGACAACCCGGGCGACACATCGACATGGACCGCTCCCAGGCGTGCAGCAAGGGCGCGCGCAGGGTATCGACGGGGACCCCGGATGTGAGCACGTCGATCAGGACGAGCTGGCGACTGGCGATTGCCGCATTCCTGCCGATCGTTACGCGAAGGCGACCTGGACTTTTCGGCTCGCTGCGTCTTCTCCGGCGTGGCGCGCACGTTGGGCGTCTCATGCAGCTGCGCTCTTCCGCCAAACGCGAGGGCACCGTCTCTTGGCTTGCCGAAACAAGCGCGTTCATGCTGCAAATGGTAGCTGATGCCGCAGAGCCCGAACATCTTTAACCGCTCCTTGCTGCGTGCGCGCCAGCGGCGCGCGCTCTCTCTTGGGCCCGAGACCTTCCTGCTCGA